>WNEZ01002645.1_pt1 | contig 15377 bp, 14 predicted proteins | sample 5400521 | NCBI WGS metagenome assembly WNEZ01 (sample SAMN13153339, study PRJNA577476) | soil metagenome | isolation source: 120 cm saprolite under Douglas fir tree site 2 hole 1 replicate 1 | place: USA:California | collected 2015-04-18
TTGAAGGGGATGAGGGGCTCGGGGTAGGTGCCTGAACCGAGTGGAGGATTGCTGCCGCCGCCGTAATTCGCGGTGCCGGTGACGGAGAGGTAGTATTCGCGGTAGAGGGTCACGCTAGAAGCGGGGATGGTGGCTCCGCCAGGACCGGAAAACGTGGAGGCGCTCAGGTTGACGTTGGTCAAGCCCGCAGAAGGACCCTGCAGAATGACTTGAGTGTCGACAGTTTCGCCGCGTGCGCTGGACAGACTGATGGAGGAGGTGGTACCGGGGGCGTCGGTCTTGCCTACTCTGACTAGACTCGGTGATATCCACACTGGAAACGCCGAGTTCTGTTGAACGCCGGTCCCAGACAAGGAAATAGTCGTCGGCGAATTCGTTGCGTTGCTAACGACAGACACGCTACCGGCAGCGCTAACCGCAGCAGTTGGCGTAAACACGGTATTCCAGGCGATTGATTGGTTTGGCGACAGAATCGTGCCCGGCGTGATTCCGTTGGTGGTGAATCCCACGCCAGTGACAGTTACGCTAGAGATTGTGACATTTGAATTGCCGTTATTGGTTAGCGTGGCGCCCAAGGAAGCAGGAGTTCCCACGTTCACATTTCCAAAGTTCAAGCTTGTCGGACTTGCCGCAACCAGATAAGTCGGGGCGACGCCCGTTCCGCTTAAAGAAATGGTCAGCGGAGAAGCAAGGGCGTTGCTCACAATGGAGATGTTGCCGGACGCGGTGCCTGCCGCCGTCGGTAGGAAGATGACCGTAATCGTGGTCTGCTGCCCCGCATTCACACTCAAGGGCAGGGAGAATCCACTGAGAGAAAAGAAAGGCGAGCCAGATTGAGTCACTTGGGTAATGCTCAGTGGGGCCGTGCCAGTGTTGGTGATGATCAAGACTTGAGACGAAGTGCTCCCAACCACAGCATTTGCAAAGTTGATGGCGGTAGGACTCGCTTGAATTCCCGGCGCGGTAGTCGCATTTACTGTGAGCGTCGCCGCGGCGCTCGTAACCATTCCTGCGGTATTGCTCACCAGCACGCGGAACGTCGACCCGCTATCTGAGGTGGTCGTCGCCGGAATCGCATAGCTCGCCGCTGTTGCCCCCACGATATTGGCCCCGTTCTTCTGCCATTGGTAGTTCAGTGGGGCGGTGCCTGTGACGGCCACAACGAAGGAGGCTGTTTGGCCAGCCGTCACCGTCTGGTTTGTCGGCTGCGCCGTGATCGAAGGAGCCACCTGAGCCGCATTTACCGTGAGAGTGGCCGCATTGCTGGTCGCACTCCCGGCCGTGTTACTGACCACCACGGTAAGCTGCGCCCCGTTGTCGGAACTGGTTGTCGCCGGTGTTGTATAGGTCGCCGCTGTTGCTCCCGTGATGTTCGTCCCATTCTTCTGCCACTGATAGCTCAGCGGGGCGGTGCCTGTGGCGGCCACACTGAAGGAGGCTGTTTGGCCGGCCGTCACCGTCTGGTTTGCCGGCTGCGCCGTGATCGAAGGAGCCACGGGAGCTGCATTCACCGTGAGAATGGCAGCATTGCTGGTCGCACTCCCGGCTGTGTTGCTGACCACCACGGTAAACTGGGCCCCATTGTCGGAAGTGGTTGTCGCCGACGTGGTATAGCTGAGTGAGGTTGCACCACTGATCGCTACACTGTTTTTCTGCCACTGATAGCTCAGCGGAGCGGTGCCCGTCGCCGTGACGCTGAACGAAGCGGTCTGACCCACGGTGACGGTTTGGCTTGCTGGTTGCGCCGTGATCGAAGGGGCAGCGGTAGTGGCATTCACCGTGAGAGTGGCTGCATTGCTGGTCGCACTCCCGGCGGTATTGCTGACCACCACGGTGAACGCGGCCCCGTTGTCAGAACTCGTTGTGGTTGGTGTGATGTAGCCGGATGAAGTGGCGCCGGAAATAGCCGTGCCGTTCCTGTTCCACTGGTAGCTCAGCGGGGCGGTACCAGTGGCAGCCACGCTGAAGGAGGCTGTCTGGCCAGCCGTCACCGTTTGGCTTACGGGCTGCGAAGCTATCGAAGGAGCAGCCGATGTCTTTACCGAATGGCCGCCGCTGTGCCCGTTGTTGCCTTTCGAGTCGGTCGAACTTACTTGGTAATAATAGGTGGTGTCGGCGGCCAGCCCAGAAAGAGTTAGCTGATGGCTCGTGACCATTGCCGAATCGACTGGCGTACTAAAACCGTAGGAGGTGTTGCTTCCGTACTGAACCGTAGAGTCGGCGGGCACGTTCGTCGTCCAAGCAACCTGACAGCTTGAAGCCGTAGGACACGCAGCCTGTACGCTGGCAATTGCAAGGGTGGTGGGAGACGGATTACCATTGTTCCCGGCGCTCGTAACAAGTCCGTTACACCCGACAAGGCCGAAACTCGCAATCAGCAAAACGAATTTAACGACATTCAACCGATAATGCACGACCATAGTCCCCGTTTTCTCGCCCCGGCGCCAATTGGCTTGTGTGAGATAAAGAAGAGGAACTCAGCCGCAGGCAATCAAAGTTCTAATCGTTCTAAACGTACTGAACGCTCTAAAACTATCGAGGCGAGTTTGGGTCACGCATCGTGTGGAAACAACTGGTCAGTGGGTCAGAAATGGGGCATAGACTGGCATAGACTCCGCTGCCCCGGTGGGTAGTCGCTCGCAATCCTACAATCCGTGCTGACGTTCGCCGACAAGTCGGTCGGAGCCATGGGCCTCGATCCGAAACTTTCAAGGTCATCCCCACGCATCTCACAGTCGCTGCAAAGTGGGGGAAACGCAGTCGGCTGCGTGGGCGAGAGTTCATTTTTGAGGCCATATTTAGCGACATTCCGAAGCTGAAATCCGCGTTCAGGGTATTCCGCGAATCTGCCGTAGGTCACCTCTATGTGCTCGGTCGAGATGTTCGCCGGATTGCCGACCTGTCCCAGTTCGCAGTATCTCAGACATTTCTCAAGCGAAAGGTTCTGAAGCTTTAAAGAGCTAAATATACAGCGGACGGTTTTCAGTCCGAATGCCCGCCCACGCAAACCCGCCCGAGAGGGGTGCTATGGACACTCGCAGGATTGCCGGGCCGGAAGCCCGGGACGCAAATTCTGCTGCTTCACGACCGAACCAAACGGTCATCGGCTTATATCCCGAACTTCTAAGGGAGCTTCCTGTCGGAGTAGTCCTCTTACTCTTGGAAGACCCTTCGGATGTCACAACATTCAGAATTGTTGATGCCAACCGCGCCGCCGCAGCAATTACTGGGTCAACGACTCAAATGCTGCTCGGCAGAACTCTGGCTGATTTCCCTAAGCTCCTGAAGACACCAATCCCTAGCCAATGGCTTACTGCCCTACGCTCAGGAGAAGCACTGAACTTGGGAGAGATTTCCTACGGTGACGAGCGCATAAGGGAGGGAGTTTATTCTGTGCGAGTCTTTCCTCTTTCCAGTAATTTCCTGGGCGTAGCCTTTGAAAATGTTACTGATCGTAAGCACGCGGAACGAACCCTCCGGGAAAGTGAGGAACGTTTCCGCCTGCTCGTCGAAGGCGTTCAGGAATACGCCATCTTCCAATTGGATCCGATGGGTCACGTGGTCAGTTGGAATGCTGGTGCCGAGCGTCTGAAAGGTTACACTTCGACCGAAATCATCGGAAGGCATTTCTCCGTCTTCTACCCCCAAGAAGACCTCATGAACGATAAGCCCCAGAATTTTCTGGCGAAAGCGGCGCGGCATGGCCAGAGCGTAGACGAGGGCTGGCGAATCCGCAAAGACGGGTCCCGCTTTTGGGCCAACGTAGTCATCACTGCCTTGCGCGACACGAAGAGGAATCTCCTTGGATTCGCCAAGCTCACTCGGGACACGACCGAAAGGCGCGAGAAAGAGGAGGCCCTGACTAAGGCCAAAGAACTGCTGGAGCTTCGCGTCGAACAGCGAACCGCCGTTCTCACCCGCGTGAACAATGAGCTGCGAACAGAGATCGCCGAGCGTGAACGCGCTGAGGAACAACTGAGAACGTCGCTCGATCGACTGCGTGCTCTTGCAGCCCGCTTCCAGAGCGTGCGGGAAGAGGAACGCACCTCCATCGCGCGGGAGATCCATGATGAACTTGGGCAGGCTTGCACAGCAATCAAGATGGATCTTGCGCTGATCGGCCGCCGACTGCCCAAGAAGCAGACCCAGCTACGGGCCAAAGTGGACTCGTCCATTCACTTGGTGGACAGCACGATCGTCACCCTACGCAGGATTGCTTCGGAGCTGCGGCCAAGAACACTGGATGATCTCGGTTTGCCGGCTGCGCTTGAAGCCCAAGCTCAGGAGTTCGAGAGCCGAACTGGGATTGGTTGCAGTGTAACATTGCCGCAAGAACCGCTCAACCTCGACGCGGATAGGTCCACTGCCATCTTCCGCATCTTTCAGGAGTCGCTGACCAATGTGGCGCGCCACGCTCACGCCACGCGGGTCGAGGCGCACTTGAAAACTGAAAATGATCGAATCATATTTGAGGTTTTCGACAATGGAAGTGGGTTTGATCCCGCGGAAGCTAAAGCACACAAATCTCTCGGCCTTGTGGGGATGCAGGAGCGCGCTCTCTTGCTCAATGGAGATCTCAAAATCGAAGGCGTGCCCAGTGCTGGAACGACCCTGACACTAACGATCCCCCTCCCGCGCCCGGTCAACGGAGGAAAGACTGGCAATGAGGGTTCTGATTGCTGACGATCATGCCGTGTTTCGCCGGGGCCTGAAAGAGACTCTAGCAGATGCATTCTCCAGAGTAACCTTCGGGGAAGCAAAAACGGCCCAGGAAACGGTTGAGCAGGTGCGCCGCCAAGAGTGGGACATCGTCATCCTCGACATCAGCATGCCCGGAAAAAGCGGGCTCGACATCCTCGATGATTTGAAGCGTTTGCGACCCAGATTGCCGATTCTCTTTCTCAGCATGCACCCCGAGGAGCAATTTGCTCGGCGGGCGCTCAAAGCCGGTGCCGCCGGTTACTTGACCAAAGACAGTGTGACAGAAGAGCTGAAAGAGGCTGTCAAGAAAATAGTGGCAGGCGGAAGGTACGTAAGCGCCACTCTGGCCGAGAAGTTGGCTGTGGATCTGAGGCAGGGAGCCGATACACCTCTCCACGAACTCTTGTCGGACCGCGAGTTTCAGGTATTGCGCATGATCGCTTCAGGAAAGGCCGTCAAGGACATCGCCGAGGACCTTTCTCTTAGCGTGAAGACAGTGAGCACTTATCGTGCGAGGATCCTAGAGAAGACCGGTATGAAAACAAACGCGGAACTGATTCGCTACGCTCTTCAAACTCAACTGGTTGACTAGCGCTGAGCGAATCCCCAACTTGAGGGCTATGCGGCATTTCTGTTTTCGGCGGCCCTGAACCCCTGACTCCATCTCGTGGGACACACACGGGCAAGGGCAGTTCATTTTGTCTTACAAGAATTTACAGTTTTGACCTGATGTATTTCCAAATCGTTCTGTCATTCTCTATACCAGGGAGGTTGGTTCTCGAGGAGAATTCAGATGAAAGTCTTTATCGCCGATGATTCTGGAGCAGTCGTGGAACGTCTGGCGGACCTGCTCGAGGAAGTACCCGGAGCGCAGCTTGTGGGACAAGCAAGCGATGTGCCGGAAGCCATTCACAATATTCAGAAAATAAAGCCTGACGCCGTCATTCTCGACCTGCAAATGCCTGGGGGAACCGGTCTCGATGTTCTCCGTGCGATTCGCGCGGACCAACCGTATATTTTTGTTCTGATTTGCACGAACTACGCATGTTCCAAGTATCGCGAGGAATGCCTGAGTGCTGGGGCGAATTTCTTTCTTGATAAGTCTTCGGAGTTTGAAAAGATCCCCGCCCTCCTCCGCGAGTTGGTCCACAAAGAAACCAAGATTTCTCCAGCCGCACGCTAAATGGAATACTCGGGCTTCTAAGCGATTGATGGACTGCGATTTCATTTTCCTCTTCCATGCCGGAATCCTTCCTATTGATCCGGTCGCTGTCTACCCACGTTTTAGGCATTTCCCTAGCACAGTTTTCCGGTATCCACCCGATTGCCTTGTGGTCGCTGCTCAAGCATAGGTACAGGTGCGGTGAGCCATCTCGAAGATGATCGAGAGGACGAAACGGTGGCTGAGTAATTGAGAGGGTTCTCGTCCCGACGGCAACCATTGTTTAGGTTGTGACGTGGGTGTCCGCCGACGAGGGCGTAGTGATGATCGCTGATTCGCAACGAAATCGGTCCATCCAGCCTCCCAGCCAGCAAGGAGAAGTAAAATGAGGAAGTTGAACGTCATGCGGATCATGGGTTTAGCGTTGGTTCTTGCTTCGACGGCCCGAGCCCAGACCGCTCCCGGAGTAAACAACGGCGAGATGAATGGCGACTACGCATTTACCTTCAACGGCATGACCACCGGAGGAGGAGGCGGCTCGACGATTTTCGCCGCAGTGGGAAGATTCACGGCGGATGGTGCTGGGAATGTGACGAACGGCGAGCTGGACACCAACGGCGTAGGTCCCCAAGAGAGGCTAACCGCTCAAACGTTCACCGGGACCTATTCGATCGGTGCGGACCACAGGGGTGTAATGAACCTAAATATTCCGGGCGGCGGCACGCTAGCGTTCGCCATGATGGCCAACGGCAACGCCCAGTTCGTAGAGGTCGATGCTGCGGGAGGAACCGGAACGGTCGGCTCGGGTACCATGGAAAAGGTGGACACCACCGCATACAACACGGCCAAGATAACGGGCAACTATGCGTTTGGTGTCGCCGGTTTGGACGGCTGGAGCAATCGTACGGCGATTGCGGGCCACCTTACTGCGAACGGGGCGGGCACTTTCACCGACGGAGCGGCGGACGTCAACCAGTCGGGTCGATTTACGACCTGGACGTCTTATGTGGCAACTTACACCGTATCTGACACTAGAAGCGGCCGGGGCATGATGATCCTTCCCCCCTTGGTCGGCGGAGTCCCACAGAACCTCAGTCTCGTCTTTTACATCGTTAACGCGGGAGAGCTGTTCGCAATGGAGGTGGACCCGGTCACGATTATGACCCCACTTCTAAATGGCGTCGTGCTGCAGCAGCAAACTCCCATAGGAGGTTTCTCAAGCGCCTCGCTCAATGGTGGTATGGTGATTTACCTTACAGGACGCGCTGTGTGCAGTAGTGGAACAAGCCCCGCGCCCAACGTGGTGGCAGGTTTGCTCACCGCCGACAGCATCGGGGCTCTTACTTTAACCTACGACCAGAACTGCGGCGGCGCACCCACGTCTTACACCGGTCTGCTCGGGGCGTACAGTGTGGCAAGCAATGGCCGGGCAGCAATCAGGATCGGAACGAATTACGTGGCTGCCTACCTGTTGAGCTCAAACCAGGCCTTCTTCATCGTCCCGGATAGTTCTGTTTTGTTCGGGTTCGGCGAGGCCCAAGCGGCAGGAGCGCTAACCAATAGTGCTGTAAAGGGTAGGTATGCCGGCTCGACGACCAGTCCGGCCACGCTTGGTGTTGTTATTTTCTCCGGCGAGTTCACGGCGGATGGTGCCACCCCGACCGGCAATATCAACGGCACGGAGGATATCGGCGCTGCGAGCGGACCGACTTTGGGCGCGGCGGTGAATGCCACATACTCCATATCCTCATCCCCAACAAACGGAAGAGGAACAATGGGAGGCGGCATTGGCGGGAGCGCCATCGTATACGTGGTCTCCCCATCGAAATTTGTGGTGTTCTCGATAAGCGATCCGAACCCAGCAGTCTTGACCTTCGAACAGTAGTCTTCTCCCCCCTCCAACCCTGTCTCCTCGCTGAGCCTGAGCCGCTCGGAGCGAGACAAGTGTCCTCCATTGGGCTTGGATAGAGGTTTTACGCTCCCTCATATAGGGAATTTTCTTCGCTGAATTGCGCAGTTCACTGGATTGTTTTCCAACAGCGCAGCGATTAGCTTTCCGACGATGAGCGGGAAAGCGCGCCCCACCGTCCTGAAGTGAGTAAGTCATCTTACGGTGTCCGCTTCTGTCCGTTCGTCACTAGAAGTGTGTGTCAGATTCCAATTCAAGGAGGATTGCATGCATCAGACAAAATCTCTCCGGCGCTGTTCAATCGTAGTCGCCCTTGCGACGGCAGTGCTGGTGTGGCCCGCGGCCGGCGTTGCACAGCTGGGCGGGATCTTGCCATCTCCGTCGCCCACCACGACATCGACGGTTGTGGGGGACGCGAGCGCGGTACGAGTATCGGTTCTCGGAATTCTCGGAACGGCAACGTCAACCGCACTCGCCGACACCGGGACTCTCAGCGGCGTCAACGACGCCAGAGATGCTTCCATGGTCACAGGTAGCGTCCCTTCAACGCTTAGCGCGGAAACCCTGAGCGCCGCCACGATCAGTTGGGTCGATCAGGTTGACTCCGAGGCCTCGCTTGCGAACTTGAATATGACCGTAGCCGGGGTCGGCATTACAGCCGATTTGATAATGGCGCGGGCGTCGCAGGTGTTAGGCGCTGCCGGCAGCGGCAGCTCAATCCTCAGCAATCTTTCGATTAATGGGACTCCGATCGCGGTGACTGGGGCCCCGAATCAAGCGATTTGGATTCCCGGCGGTCAAGTCATTATCAACGAACAGACGATCTCATCAACTGGTACCGCCGTAGTGAACGCCCTACACGTTGCTGTTACTGGGGTTGCCGATGTTGTGATCGCGTCTGCGACCGCAGGCGTTTCCTAACCCACGATCGAGTGACTTGAGGCAGATGGAGAAAGAAAAATGAGCAAGAGAGAAAAAAAGATAGGCCAGCTAGTGGTACTCGCACTCCTGTCAGGTGGACTGTTGGTGGGGCTGCTGACGTTCAGGAGCACCCCCGTTTACGCTCACGCAGTTCCAGTCCCGTGCGACTTTACGACCGGCGGGGGATTCGTCATCACGGATACGACGCCTACCGACGGTGGCAAGCACGCTAACTTCGGTCTCGTGGCAGGATGCAAGAACGGCGGGTTCTTCGGTCATGTGAACTTCGTGGACCATGACACGACCGGGACATTCGCCGGGCTGCACGTGAGCAGTGACCAAATTACAGCGTATGTGGATCCTTTCCCAACTTCAAAATACCGCGATATCTGTGGCACAGCCGATACAAACCTTTTTGGGCAGGTATATTTTCGAGTGAGGACGCTCGACGGCGGGGAGCCGGGCATCGGCGTGGACCGGTTCGCGATAGAACTCACGGGTATCAGTCCCCCATTCACTGGTTCCCATGCCGTGGTTATTCAGACGCGCTTCCTGGCGGGCGGGAACATCCAGTTGCACAAACCCAATCCCTCTACCACGGGGCCGAGCCTAACCGAGGATCAGATCACCGCTGCCTGCGGTGGGATGACAGGCAGTGACTTGAACATGTGATCTGTCAGGAACGGCGGATCTGCCGGGAATGCTGGGCTAGGCCCGCGTCATCGAGGCTGTTCGTTAGTGGCGATGCGGGCCCAAGCTCCCACTGGTAAAATGCGTGCCAGTGGAAAGGAACCGAACGCCGAGCCGGGAATACCGCTCGTTTGCTCCCTGTTCGCCGGGCACCAAAGGGGCAACATCCAACCCCATAAGCCCGACAAAGCCAGCCTGAAGAGTTCCCCTTTTCACAATGCCGGGATGAACCCACGAAGTGCTGCGGGCACTGTGCGCAGTTTTTTCATGAAAATGCGGTTTTGAACTGCCGTGAATCTCCCCCGTGCCGACCATTCAACCGGCGGCGCCACCTAGGGACTCTTGTGGCCACTTGACGATTGTCCTTGAAACTGCAATCCGATACCAAAGCGTCCGTCAGGCAGCCTCTGGCAATAAACAACGCGGGCCAGCGTTTGCAAATCTCCAACCATGGATCTGATCATCAACCGTTCATTCAGCTCCCTAGCCCGTTGGGTCAAAATGCGAATTCCCCGCGAGCAGACGTTTTCCGCGGTTGTCCGCTCCGTCACGGCCGGGCCCTGGGCGTTGGAAATCTCCACAGGGACAGTCAGCCGAATCCGTTTCTCAAGTCGTCCAGACCGCATAGGCATTTGGTAAATCACCTTCCAAGCTGGTCTCGGTTAGGTTGCACCGGGCTGGACGGTGCCGAAAAACTGCAGGGACCGGTAAGAAGTTCATTGACGATGATCCTTTGAAGGCCATGGTATCTATTGCGATTGATTACTGGTCGCCGTATCGACAAGGGGCTTTGACCGGCGCCGCTTCTGCTCGTACATTGCCCGATCGGCCTGGACCATCAATTCTCCCATCGATGTGCTTCCTCGCGGATCGAATCGCGCCGCGCCCAAACTGAGACTAATCGCGTAACGAGACTCTCCCGCGCTGATTGATTTCAGATCTTCGCAAAGGCGGGTCCTAATCGTGGCTTCGCTGTGGCCAGAGGCCTCGATCGCCAACACCGCGAACTCATCTCCTCCCAGGCGGGCGACGACATCTGAATCTCGAGATGTCTTTTCCAACGCTTCGGCAGTTCGCTTTACCACACGGTCGCCCTCGGAATGCCCGAACGAATCATTAATCTGCTTCAAGCCGTCTACGTCGATGAAAAAGAGCAGCATCCCCCTTCCCGACCGGCGACCAACTCTTAATTGATGCTCGGCGATGGCCATAAAGCCGCGACGGTTATAGAGGCCCGTCAGTTCGTCGACGAGTGCAAGATCGCCCAGCTCTGCCAGCAGCATGTATTGCTTTGCGGCACACCGAACTGCACGCACCAAGATTTCACTGATCGGTCGCCTTTGAGTTTCACTGAGCAACGCACCGTTTGGCACCGCGCTCACCTCTTGCAACAGACTCGCCAACTCCCGATTGGCTTCTGAAAACCTAGATTCGAAAGCCTTGTCGATGGCTTCTTTCTCTTTGCGAAGTAACAGATCCGAAACATCGCGTCGTAACCGCGACTGGGAGTCGATGGTCATGCTTGGGAGCGCGGCATCAAATGGACGACTTGCCGATTTGAAGTGTTCCGGTCGCTTGCGCGAACAGCTACTGAGATTGTTTAGTTCCATTGTCATTTGCCTGCTTCCTTGGTGCTTCGGACCCCGAACCCTCCTTGGCTCGAAAGTCCGGTCCGCCTCCGTGTCAGCGCAGTTCGGTAGTTGGGGTGATCGAGGTGGGGGCCCTGAACACGGAGGCGGCCCGTCCTCCTTGCTCCAAAATAGCCTGTTACCAAATGATTTCAATCCGGTGAATCATCCAATTCAAGTAAGTGAAACGACCTATAGCGGTCTGGGGTGAACCCTCCCGCGAACGCGGTCAGGCCTGGATCAAACCCCGCCGAATGGCGTAGCGGACCAAACTTGCGGTTTCGTGAATATCAAGCTTCTTCATGAGTCTTGCTCTGTGGGATTCGGCTGTCTTCACACTGATACCAAGCTGGATAGCGATGTCCTTGGTGGACTTTCCTTCACCTACTAATTGGAGAACCTGGCGCTCCCGTCCTGACAACGCGTCGGTTGAAACGGACCTCTTGGAAAGATAAGCGCCCACAACAGTGCGTGAGATGCTTGGGCTCAGATAGACCGCTCCCCGGCAAACTTCTCGTATGGCGTGGACCAGGTCTTCTGCTGCTTGGCTTTTCAACACGTACCCTTTCGCGCCGGCATGGAGAGCCTCGGTGACATACTGATCTTCCTCGTGCTGCGTGAGAATAATGATCTTGGTGTTTGGCGACGACTTCTTCAGCTCGCGAGCGGCGTCCACACCGTTCAGAACTGGCATGCGGATATCAAGGATAGCGACATCAGGTTGAGTCATTTCTGCCGAGCGCAGCGTTTCTTGTCCATCCGAGGCCTCACCGACCACTTGAAATCCTTGTCTTTCCAGCAATGTCTTTAGCCCCTGGCGGATTAGGGAATGATCGTCGGCAAGTAAGACGCGTGTAGGCATCGTTCCCGGGTAGGTTAAGAAATCTCTCCAACCCGGGCAATCAGGTCGTTTCCTCCATTCTTTTTACGGTAAAGACCCGACTAGTTGATGAGACTGGTGCAGGAGATGATCTAACAGCAATTCAGATCCTCACGAAATCCGCTCCATTTGAGTACGCTGAGGAGAAGCAAGTCCAAGGCCGGATCTATCGCCAGTGACAAAATGCACTACCTAGAGGTAGTGCGGAATGCCGTTGTCCAAAAATTGTGAACAGGCGCGAGTACTGTTGACGACTGAATCGAGATGACCAAGCTTCGAAGCTTTGCGATGGTTACAGAGAAATTTTCCACTCAGGGTTGTATCAGGCCGCGGCGCACAGCGTAGCGCACAAGACTTGCTGTCTCGTGAATGTCCAGCTTTTGCATAAGCCTCATGCGGTGCGATTCGGCCGTTTTCACGCTGATACCGAGTAGGGAGGCAGCATCCTTAGTGGATTTCCCTTCAGCAATCAACTGCAACACCTGGCGCTCACGCGCTGTCAGGGGGTCGGCAGGGCTATCCGATTTGGTACGGTAAGCCTCCACCACGGCCCGCGATACACCCGGACTCAGATAGAACTGGCCTCGTGAGACTTGCTGTATGGCATGAACGAGGTCGCTGGCTGCCTGGTTCTTCAGGACATATCCTTTGACTCCAGCCTCAAGCGCCTCGCGGATATATTGATCCTCTTCATGCTGCGTTAACAGAATCGCCTTCGTTTTCGGGCACGAACGGCCCAGTTCACGAACCGCATCAATGCCGTTCAGTATCGGCATGCTGATATCGATTACTGCAACATCAGGATGTAGTGATTCCGACAGGCGAACGGCCTCCTGTCCATCGGAAGCTTCCGCAACAACTTGAAAATGCTCCCGCTCCAACAAGGACTTCAGTCCTTGGCGTACCAGGACATGGTCATCCGCGAGCACGACGCGTATTGGCATGGCCAACCTCCAATGGAACTCGTACCGAAAGCTCTGTTCCACGTCCAGGGCACGATTCGACGCGAAGAGTACCGCCGATTGCGCTCATTCGCTCTTGCATGGCGATCAGTCCCAGCCCTTTGCGGCCCGCTTCCGTTTGAACGTGGTGGGAGTCAAAACCTGCGCCGTCGTCGCGGATCGAACAACACAACGCGAGTCTTTCTTTCCACGCGCGGATCCAGATATTCCTCGCCTTCGCATGCTTAACCGCGTTGGTCAGTCCTTCTTGAACAATTCGATACAGCGCCGTCTCCACGGCACCGGGCAGCCGCCCGGAAACTGTCGCTTCGATGTGGATTGGCAGACCGGCTCTATTTGATATTCCCTCCGCCAGAAAACGGATTGCGGGAATCCAGCCAAGATCATCTAGGATCGTTGGCCGAAGTTCGTGGGAATACCGTCGCAAATGCTTTTCAACTTCGTTCAGCAATCCTTCAATCTGTTCCACCTGCTCTTGCTGGGCTTTCGGTAATTCCCGGGCGACTTCCGCTAGCGCAAGGTGCACAGCGACTAAGAGCTGTCCAGCCTCGTCGTGCACAGCATACGCGATGCGTTTGATCTCTTCCTCCAGTGTTTCGTTGAGTTGCCGCAAGGCTCTAACCGCATCCTGAAATCCACGCTGCGCCATCTCATACGGGGACAGGCATTCTGCGAGGAAATCGCCGCTCGTCCGGAGCAAATCTTCGCGGCGTTTCTCGTCTTTTTCTTCCCGAATCAATCCTTGCACTGCCCGATGGTGGAGGGAGGCGATCTCCACCAGACTCTTCCGCTCAGCCAGAGCTCGGCGCCCTAGCTCATAGGCCTTGCCTAACGCGGATTCGCCCCTCGCAGTCGCGTATTCGCGCAGGAAAGACGCGTATTCGTCTTCAAAATTCGCTTGCACCTTCGGCTTGCCTTCAGTGGCCGTCTTCATGTTCGAATTCCTACGATTCGTGCGATTAACACCAGCGCGTCGTCGTTTCCCATCTGGTATCGTTCGAGAATCCTGTCCGCAGCTCTTTGTGGATTTCCCAAAACGGAAAGGTTCTCGACAAAATTACTATTAATGCCATCGGTGACAAAAAACAGTGTGTCATCTTTAGCCACCGGGAGCACAGTGGCTTGCAGGGGAGGCAATCGGGAACCGACGACACCCGCACGCAGGAGAAGCGTTTCTTTCGGATTTCCATTTTGGACGTTGGCGCGCATCAATACCCCTTGAACGTTCCCCACTCCGAGCCAAGTCATCATCCCATGCACGGGGTCAATGCAAGCAAGGCTCAATACCACCCCGCGAGTTGCACGAAGTCTTTCGTGGCATCGTTCTACCAGAGAGATAATCGGTTCGTCGGCATAGCTTCTGAGCAGCGCAGCAGTTGCCTTGGAGACATTGGCAGCTTCTTCGCCGTGTCCTATGCCGTCAATCGCTGCTAACAGAATTCCGTTTCGGTTGCAGCAAACTAGGTGATGATCGCCCGACTCTCCCTGACCGGGAAGAACGAACTTGGCAACACCATATTCGACCATCGGCTCTCTTACTGTCTCCACTTTTTCACCGCCACAATCGTTCCCCGGCCGGGTTGGGAAGTAATCTCAAATTCGTCCATCAAGCGGCGCACCCCAGGTAATCCAAGTCCAAGACTTCCAGAAGTTGAGAAGCCGTCTCGCAGTGCCTGACGAAGATCGGGGATCCCGGGACCGTCATCGGTAGCGATGACCGAAATGCCTTGACGGTTCAATCCATTCACCATCTTTAGCGTGATTTGGCCTCTGCGGGCATACGAGACGATGTTACGCGCCAATTCTGAAATTGCCGTTGCAATGAGTGTGGCGTCCCCTGTTGAAAACCCCAGTTCAGTCGCCATCAGCCGGCCCTTCTGGCGGGCTGAGACGATATCCTGGTCGGAGTTGATTGCCACCCGGATTTCCCCAGCCGACACTGTGGCTCACTTTCAGTTCGTGGTTTTGAACTTTTCGTTCAAGTAGGCCAGACCTTCTTCTAAGTCTAGTGCGGTCGCAACGCCTTCCAGCGTTAGGCCTAGCTGCACCATTGCAAAAGCCACTTCCGGCTGAATCCCAACGATAACCGTTTCCGCGCCACGCAGCCGAATCATGTGCGCGATCTCACGCAGCGTCCGTGACGCGAACGAATCCATCACGTCCATCGCCGTAACATCAACGATAACCGCGCGGGAGCGAAGCTTGACCACTTGCTGCACTAAGCCCATTCTCAGTTGATTCAGGTCCGCGTCTGAAAGGGCGGCCTGAAAAGTGGCGATGAGAAACGCTCCCTGTTTGAGAATCGGGACTTCCACGTGGCCCTTCCTCCACTCTGCCTAGCGTGGCTCTGCTAGTTTCTCGACTTTGTATCCCAACAGTCTTTCTGCTTGCTCAATGCCGCCCTGCAAGTCGCCCACCGTGTTCATCTTGCCCAGGTCCACGCCGATGGTTACCAGCGTCTGCGCAATTTCTGGAGAGAGTCCCGTGACAATGACTGTCGCTCCGAGCAGCCGCGACGCTTCAA
>WNEZ01002766.1_pt1 | contig 15375 bp, 17 predicted proteins | sample 5400521 | NCBI WGS metagenome assembly WNEZ01 (sample SAMN13153339, study PRJNA577476) | soil metagenome | isolation source: 120 cm saprolite under Douglas fir tree site 2 hole 1 replicate 1 | place: USA:California | collected 2015-04-18
CCCTCGCCCCTACGGATCAGCCGGCCTCCTGTCTCTCTTCCAGGCTTAGCTTGATGCCTATTGGGCGACTCTTGCGGGCTCCCTGGAAGCGGCTATGCGGGTGGGCAAGACAGTGCAAGCTTCAATACGGGCGGATAGTGTGTATGTGCACTGCCGCGTCCGTGGCATTATCCTGGGCTGGCGACGCGCCATCCTCCTGGTTCTGCTGTGTATGGCTCTCTGTCGCGTCCATTACATTATGCCGGGCTACTGGCCGGCAGTCCGTTCGGCTTCTGCCTGCACCTGTAGGAATCTATCGTAGGCCAGGCGAGCGGCGTTTTGAGCCCTGGTCACCGCCTTATTCGCTTCGGATTGCTTGCGTAACAGTTCGGCCATAGATTCATTACTCAATCCGCCAGTTTGTGACAGGAATGAAATACTCGAGGCTATTCCGTGGGAAGTATTACGGGCGCTTAGCACTTCAGCTTCCGCCGCGTCCCAGGCTTCTCTGGCCAGCACCACTGCTTGAACAGGCGCTTCACTTGTGAACTGGCTTTCCTGCTCGGCTACCAGGGAAGTTGTGGCTTCCGGTTCTGCGATAGTAGCAGGCGCTGGCTCGGATGACACCGGTTCGGCTACCAGGGAAGTCGTGGCCTCTGGTTCTGCGATAGAAGCGGGCGCTTGTTCGGATGACACTGGAAGCGCATCCTCCTGTTCAGGTGAGGCAGCAACCTCAGACGTAGCAGCAACTTCTAGTTCAAGCCTGCGAGTGGCCTCCTGCTCAGAATCAGCAGGCGAGGCAGATTCTGCCCCGGTTGTGGTAGAGATCTCGGACGCCGTGCCAGGTGTAGAAACGAGCTCAGGTGCAGTAGAAGTAGAGCCTGAAGTAGAAACCGCTTCTGGCTCAGTGGTAGTAGAGACAGCGGAAGTAGTGTCTGAAGTGGTTTCTGCTTCTACTTCAGGTGGGGCAGAGGCTCCGGGTGCAGTATCAGAGCCAGGTGCGAGTTCTGGCGCGGCCTGGACAGAAGCAGCATTTGCCTCAGAACCATTCATAGATGCCGGCTCTGAGGTGACAGGCACTGCAAGCACCACAGAATCGACCTGCTCCGGCTGCCGGTCGGCGATTTCTAGATCGGCAATTTGCTGGTGAATGAGGATCAAGTAATTATTTGTGCGTTCTAAACGCGCCCGGCGCCGCTCTAAGCGAGCCCCGGCCCGCCTTAAACGTTCCAGCGCTCTAGCTTCTTTCTGCTGCGATTCTTGTAAGCGCTCGAGCAGGCGCTGCTCTCGCTTGCGCAACTTCCTGGCGAGACCTGAGACGGTTTCTGTTTGTGGCTCTTCGCTGGCCTGGGCCTGTAAAATTTGGTCATCCATGACAACTTCCCTTTCGAACGGTAATTGAGCACCTCTTACTACGCGACACAAGATTGCACTACAATCATGGGCAGGATTTTTCGCTTTCCAAATCACCTAAACGAATAATAGTAGAGATATATCGAGAACTGAGACTGAAGTACTATTCTCATTTTGCAGGTCTCAGCAGACAATGAAGAGCAACGCGGGCGACCATCAAGGCACTCCCAACATCCACCCCACCTCCCTCGCCCCTAATGAATTGTGACGACCGAATGCAGCACTAGACGTAAGCCGTCCTGTAGGGACAAGGGGTGGGGTGGGGTGGATGAGGGGGCCTTGTGCTTGTCCTCGTCCGGGTGAGATGCTCCAACGGGTCAGCATGAAACCCTGGCGGAATCGCCATTCACGAGGACAAGCACAAGGCCCCCACCCATCTCCGCATCCGCCCCTTGTCCCTACAGGACGCCGGGGACGCAAGCGTCCCGATGGGCGTGATTACCCTCTTCGATTGGAAAAATTCATCAGGAAGGGTATTTCCACAGATGGAGAGCCCACGAGCGGCAGGACTTGACATGCAATGCTGGATAAGCATTCAATAATAGGAAAAGAAGCAAGATAGGAGTTCAGTCACATGGTCGCGCTATCCATCATGATCGAGGGGCAAATGGGCCTCACCTGGCCGCATTGGAAACGAATCGTCAGTGAAGTGGAGGACCTGGGTTTTGCCGGGCTTTTCCGTTCAGATCACTTCACCAATGCACGGCCCCCGGATAAAGATTCGCTGGAAATGGTTGTTTCGCTCACCTACCTGGCGGATCATACACAGCGCATCCACTTTGGGCCACTGGTCGCGCCTATTTCGTTTCGTGACCCGCCGATGCTGGCTCGACAGGCCGCAGCGCTGGATGACCTGAGCGGCGGTCGTATGATCCTGGGCGTCGGAGCTGGCTGGCAGGACCGCGAACACCACCTCTTTGGTTATAACCTCGGCGATGTGCCAACCCGCATGGCACGCCTGGAAGAGGGGCTGGAGGTTATCACGCGACTACTGCGCAGCGATGAGCCGGTCACCTATGAAGGAAGATTCTTCCACTTGCGCGGCGCTCTATTGTTACCGCGCCCTCAGCGACCTGGAGGCCCTCGCATTTTGATTGGCGGTACCGGCCCCAAACGTACTTTGCCCCTGGTGGCCCGGTATGCCGACTTCTGGAACGCCGCTTTCATCTCACCCGACGCTTTCCGTGAGCGTTCGGCTACACTCGATGTACTGCTGCGTGCGTCCGGGCGTAAACCTGCCGATGTCGGGCGCAGCGTGATGTTGAGCCTGTTCTTCGGGCGCGATATGAGCGAACTTGATCGACGATTAAGCTGGCGTCACGATGATGCAGAGTATGCAGGCAAACCACTTGATGCTGTCATTGAAGCATTGAGAGGTGGCGGACATGCGATCGTTGGCACGCCCGATATGATTATCGAGCAAATCAACGCCTATGAAAAAGTGGGCGTCGAAGAGCTTATGCTGCAATGGTTTGACCTGGACGATATCGATGGGCTGCGGGCATTCGCCAGAAGCGTTTTGCCGCGTTTGTAGGACTTTTCCCGCCTACTGTATGATCGGGATATTGATGCCGAACTGGTGGAGCAACCCTGAGATACCTCCGCCAGGCACCGGCTCTACATCTATTGTCACGATGGTATCGTCCCTGACAACATACTCCCAATGCTCTTCGGGAAGCGCAACCGATTGAGCCGTCTGGGGAATAGGGGGAAGCCCAAGCGGAACCAGGACAAACTCATTGACCTGCGTGCCGGTAACTCGGATGGCTGCTCGCTCCCTGACGCCTTCCTCTGCCAGTGCATCTACCTCGTGCAGGTCGTGGAAGTTGTACGACAGGTTCGGCATGCCATAGGCCAGTTCTGACGAGAGCCTGATAAACTGGTCTTTGTTCAATGGCAGCGGGGTCCAGCCGATAAATCGAAAATCGTCTGCCAGGTACGTAGCGGCTTTTTCAAATTGTTTGGTTTCCAGGGCCTCCATAAAGTCTGTTACTATCTGTGTTGCTGTTATGCTCATCTTGGTCTGCTCCTCAATGAATATATCTCCTATAGAGGTTCGGAAATAGGGGTTCCGGACTGGCGTTCAACAGCCTCCCAACGTTCGCTTTCCCAGGAGCGGATGATCGCCTGCTGGACATTGGCCACCGCCAGGGCCTCGGCAAAGCCGGGTTCCCCCTGCTGGCCGGTGACGACGGAGTGCAAGAAGTTGTAGGCTTCAATCACTTTCAGGTCGTCATAGCCCAAATTCAGTCCCCAGCCCGGGTTGAAGTGGCGGTGGAAAGGGTGGGCCGGCCCGCTCAAGAGGGTGGTGTAGCCATCCTCCGCCGGATTGGCATCGTTGCGCCATTGGAGTTGGAGTTCATTCATACGTTCCATGTTCCACTTGATGGCGCCTTTGATCCCGTGAATTTCAAAGGACATATCGCATTTGGCCCCATTGATGACCCGGCACGATTCCAATAGGCCGCGCGTGCCGTTTTCAAAATGTACCAGGGCGCTGACGTAATCCTCATTGGTCACGTCTCCCATTGGGCCTTCGCTGCTGCCGACATCATAATGGGTGCCGCTGCCCGCTTGGGGAATGGGGCGTCGGCGGATAAAGATTTCTTTGTCGCCGGTGACGCACGTGATGGGGCCAACCAACATGTGGGCCAGATCAATTACGTGCGACATCAAGTCGTTCAGGGTACCCAGGCCCTGCTCCTGCTCAAAGCGCCAGGAGAGGAAGCCGTTGGGGTCACTCGCATAGCCGTTGAGAAAGCGACCGTGATAATGAGTTAACCGTCCCAGTTTCCCCCCGGCGATGAGCTGTCGGGCATACTGGACGAGCGGTGCCCAGCGATAGTTGTATCCGACGAAGGTCAACACCCCAGCCTCGCGGGCGGCGATGGCGCTCTGGATGGTTTCCTGCGGTTCCTTGCCGACCGGTTTCTCACACAAGATGTGTTTCCCGGCCTGGGCGGCGGCCCGGTTGATTTCCAGGTGCATCCCGTTAGGCGCAGCCACATTGACGACCTCAACCGCAGGATCGGCGATCACCGCGCGCCAGTCGGTCGTACAGCGCTCGAAGCCAAAACGCTGCTGGGCGGCTTGTGCGCGCGCTTCCACCGGGTCGGCGCAGACAACGAGCCGAGGTTGAATCCCGCTCTCATGAAAACGGTCCGGAATGGCTCGATACGAGCGGCTATGCACTTCGCCCATCCAGCCCATTCCAATCACACCGATACCGATTGTATGCGTCATTGAACAACACCTCTTGTGAAAAACCAATGTTACTCAAACCGCCAGTTATGGCTATTTACCTGACAAAAGCTCGTGCGCGTAACTGATCGATCAAGACAGCCACAATGATGATGACTCCCTTGATAATCGAAAGTATAGCATATCCTGGATGATAGACTTACCAGCCGTACGTTCCCGATCCGCCCTTGAATGGGCCAACGATGTCGCTCGTGATCCACCCGTGGATTAAAGCGCAATATGTGCTTCTTAGCTGGACAATTTAACACAATTCTCCTTCCATTTTCCGCCTTTTATCAGACGCTACCCAAGATCAAACCATTGACGAAACGGGAAAGTGGAGATGAACAAGTTGAGGGGATGAGGGAAGAGAGGTGGAAGCTCGTGCCATACGGAAGGCGTTCTGCTGTGCTGGTTCAGATGGCATTCTACAGCCAAAGGAGTACCGCATAGCCAATCGCCGAACTTCTTGTTTCTCACACAAGGACTAGTGCGGTCCTGTAGCTGGGTCTTCTGCCTGCCAAGGAACCGACCCGTACGGGCATAGGCCACGATTGCGCGCCAATACTAGAACGCCACGATGAGAATGCCAGTCCCACTTGCACCTACCAGGAGCACGATCTCCAGCGAAAGCATGCCCCGTCCGGTCTGAGGCCCATCCCTGGCCTGCATATAGCTCACCTGACTTGCCACAGCTAACAGAAAGACGAGGGCAGAATCCCCAAGGATGGAGACCTTGAGCGAAACAGCTCTTTCCATCAAACTACTTCCATAGTATAATACCCACCGTTGAGTATGATATCCACTGATGTTGTTGATTTCGCTCTTTCATACGAAAGTAGAAAGCAGCATTTTCTTCTATATGCCTAGATGGTAGCCAGGGAAGGACGGTGTTTTACATGATATATCTGATAGCACGTAAGTTCTGGACCATCAGCAAGCTGCTTTGGTTGACGCTTATCTCCCTCTTCCTTATTACTTTTTTCGCTAATCTTTTGGTTGTGCAAGTTAAAGATCTCTCTGCAACTATTCTTGTAAGTGTGCTTCACTGGTTTGCTCTCCTCAGACCGATTCAAATCTTTATACTTTTTGCAATAGGATTATTCTCTACTCTCACATTTTGCTCATTTATCTTCGTAACAATCGAAAATGTCCGTAATGGCGGCGAGCCACGCCGTAAATATCTGCTCCACGTCATAGGTGATAACAATAAACTAAATCCAATAGGTATCTACCAGCAATCGCAAGCGTTGATCTCTGTTAATGTCCCTCTTGATACCAACTTTATCCACTTACAGGCTATGCCTGATCGACCTCGCTATGACATGCCAAGCGAACAACAACGGTTACTGCAAGAAATTCTTCAAAACCCTAACTTGAACGAGGAAGAACGTGAAGAGCAGATGCAACATCTTCGTGGTATCTGGTTTTATTCACCACATGAGCAAAGCTTACCCGACGTAGATCGGAAACGGGAAGTGGAAATCGAAGAAGTGATACGACGACTCAAGGCAACTAGTCCTGTAGCAATCATCCTGGGAACTCCAGGTTCTGGGAAAACCACCACGCTACGCTGGCTTGCCCTTCACATGGCCTTCGCTGCACTTAGTTGGTTCTACCATCTACCTGATGGATTGTCTCCTAAGCAATTTCCCATTTTGTTACGTATCAGTGATTATGCAAAACAGCTAGACACTGAAGACCTCTCCTTTGAAGAATATTTCAACAGGCGCCTTGTTAGGATTCATCCCCAACTGCCAAGCCTGTTTATGAACAAACTAAAAAAAGGGCGTTGTCTGCTGCTGTTCGATGGACTTGACGAAGTAGCAAACGATAGCCTGCGCAGGAGGGTTGCGAAGAACATCTACGATTTCATCTTTGACTATTCTACTGGGAACCCCTCGAAGAAGCACTTTAATCGCTTTATGATTACTTCGCGTATCGTTGGCTATGAAGAGGGGTCATTTAACGCGTATGACCATTATACGCTTCTCGAACTTACAGATGAGCAGATTGACCGGTTCTTGACGACATGGTGTCCCGCCGTTGAACGCCACATGGCGCGATCTGCAGAGAGATCAAAGGAATTGAGCACGTTGCAAAAGATGCAGGCGGATGAGGCTGGTTCCGAGCAAACAAAACTTCTGCTGAATACTCTCAAGAGTAGTCCTGGCATCAGGCGCTTAGCTGTTAACCCTCTGATGCTTACCATCCTTGCATTAATCCAGAGGAACGGCAAAACTCTCCCGCATCGTCGCGTCGATCTCTATCAGATTGTCACACGCACCTTACTTGATAACTGGAACCAGGGCACTGGACGTGAGGCACTGAATGTGAATCTTGCAGAACAAACATTAAGCGATCTGGCATATCATATTCATTGTAGCGATCATCTCTGCACCGAACAAGATGTAAAAAATATTGTGCGCCGCTCGATGTCAGAATTCTATGAGCGTGATCTGACGAAGAGCGACGATGACACGGTGGAAACTTTCATAGAGACCATTCGTCGAACCAGCGGGGTATTCGTCGAGACTGGGCAAGGGCTTTTCAGCTTTATGCACCGTACATTCCAGGAGTATTATGTCGCTCGGTATTTGATTCATATGGCACCGGTTGAACTGCGGACGTTCGCAGTAAACTATTGCCGTTCTGCCATTTGGCATGAACCACTCTTGCTCGCTATAGCTGATAAGAGCGGGTATGACAAAGAGGAAACCAGTACGTTGATTGAAGCTATTGTCGATAAAAACGATGACTATGATAGGTTTTTACATCGAAACCTGCTCTTCGCGGTAAATAGCATGATTGATTGCGAAGTATGGTCGATTAAGAAAGAACTTCAAAAGCGCCTAGCTAATCAGCTCTTTGATCTCTACGGGGATATTCTCGGTGCTGGACGCTACACGCAATTGCAAGAGGGTATAGAGCAGGCTTCCCTACTTTGGTTGCGTGGACAGCCGCAAAGAAGTAATACCACACCTCCTCTAGTAGAAACATGGCGAGAGGCTTTGTGTAACGAAGCAAATCCTGTACGTCAGGAAGGGGCCGCCCACCTGTTGGCATCGATTGGCCTTGATCTGGAGGCTTGTCCCACATCCGTTTTGTCCGCCTTGCTTCCGCCACTACTCAAATTGGCTGATCTGCAAGATTTCCCCTGCCCTTCGCCTATAAAAGCACAACTTTCCCATATAGCAGCACATCCAACTTCGCAAAGAGTTGCGGAGTATGCCTTTGTTACCTTGAACCTACTCGATGCAGCAGGCCCTGCAGGTTGGTTGCGCGATGAGTGGCTCAAGTGGAGTGAAGAGCAACCAGAACTTTTAGATCGGCTGACACAACACTCCCGCGAGCTTGGTTTTCTGCTCACTCCTTCTACTCTTCCTTCCCAGGATTACGATTCCAACTGGGCCTCGTCCTTCGAGATTAACGATGCCTTATTCAAGACATGTAATCGATGGAAAGAAATTGCTCAGAATAACCCAGGCGAACTGCAGAATCAATTATTATATGCAAGTAATACTGTGAGGTATCCTCATGCTTACCTGCTCAAACAATTGCTTGAGAGGGAAATGGCCTCATCCTCAACAGGGCAGCCTTGGTACGTAATTTGGGATACGTTTCTCCAAGAAGAGATGGCGCATGCACGCAATGCAACGTATCATGCCTGCCTCAACCTGCGACTTGTGCTCTGTCAAGCTAATAAAGAACGACGCCAGGAATTGGCAAAAAACTTGATGGTAGCACTCTCAAGCAATAGTCAAGAGCAAACACAAGCATTAATCACGATTACATATATTTACCATATACTAGATATGGGAGAGACACGAGACTTACGGAAGATGCGAAACTCACGAGCCTTTTTTTATTTGCCAGATTTGCGTTGTCTGCTTTATTTACTACACTTGCAGTATTTGCGATATCAACGAGACATACGAGAAGATTGGGGTAATATACAAGTTTGGTTGCAACAAGATTGGCTATTAGACAGGGCTTTTATAGTTGAAAACTTATGCAAAATACTAGAGCAAAGAAGAGATATAACATCAATAGTACTGCTTGCATTCCTCAGCATCCTTTTTAATAGCAGTAGATCATCATTTGACAGGCGGCAAATACAAAAAAGTATTCAGCAATTCAAGCGGCAAGCACAGCCACTTACGACAGAATATAGTTTACTCACTACCGCTGTATTACGAGGGACCCGTGAAGTTTTCCAAGCTACTTCAGCAATGCCACATGAAATTGAGGAACCTCATGTGAAAGCGGTGATACAATTGCTGCAAGAGAATAAAACGGTTCCATGGGATGTGCGAGAAATAGCCGCACAAAAGATTATGAATATTCTGAATGATCCTATGTTGTCGCTTAGCCCAATTGAAAGGCCGAGTGACGATCGCGACCCCTGGCGATTAGATGATATGTTGTTCGAAATATTGCAGAGACTTGCTGAACAGGCACAGGCAGAACATGCGTTTCCTAAATAGGGAGTACAATTTAACATGTTTGGCCAGATATCGTATGAGCCTACGCTAAATTTTATGCTTCGTGACATCAACGCCAAAGCGCTAGACCTCTGGCCGGAAGTGTACCAACACTGGTGAGAGAGAAGCCGATGCCTGTCGGTTCTGTAACGGCTATCAGCGGAATGTAATTCAATGCGTGTCTTTATCGTCCCTCTTTGAAAACGCTCTCACACGCTTTCTTCCTTAAATTGCTGGACTTGTGCTTACTACTATGCTCTTTCCATTACAGCCCGAGTGAGGATTCATGATACGTATGGTTGCTCTCACCACCCGAACGTTCCAGCACCACCTTTAAACGGCCCAACAACCTCGCTCGTGATCCACCCGCCATAGAAGTCGCCTTCTTGCGCCTGCACTTGCTCGCCATTGACGAAACACGCATCCATTTTGCCCGGTTAGAATCGCGTTAGCGCCGCAGGATCAGTACCTTAAAGTTCCCCATGCCAGCCGGGTCGGTTAGCGCTGCCACGCGCAGGCGCAGGTCCCGCCATTTCAAAAGCGCCACCTGGCCCCGGTCGGTGGCACGTTCTGTTTCCGCCGCGGCGAACTCTTTGACGCGGCGCTGCTCCAACTCTTCCTGAATGCCCAGGCTTTGCAGCCAGAGGCGCTGGGTGGTGAATTTGTGCAGGCGCAGACCCAGGCGTCTTCCTTCGTCGATAAGCGCGCTAAAGTTGACGTGCGCGGTGATATCTTGTTCGCCGGGGCGTGCCAGCGGGCGCTCGCTCAGCTGGTGCTGGAAATAGCAGAGCAGCGTCCCGCGCTCTCGCTCAGCGGTATAGAGCGCCCTGGCCCTGTCACCATAGTCGATGGTGAGGATGAAACCACGCCGCAGCAGACTTGCCGTGCGCTGTATCCAACGGAGCGCATCCAGGTTGATCTCCGCGCGCCATCCCTCTTCGAAGGTGCTCCAGGGGATATTAAAGGAATCCAGGTAGCCGGCCACTGCTGGTGTACCCGGCTCGCCTAACACCTCGCACAATCGCCCATCCTGCTGCACATCCACAAAGACCTCGTATAGCCGCTCGCCACGTTTCTCAACAATATGCACAGGGAAAGCGTCGATCAATTCATTCGATACGATAACGGATGGAAAGATGCTCTGGGTGCCACCATCAGGGCTATGGACATCTGTATTTCCTGTAATCGGTTCATCCGTCCATGGTAGGGGCGACCCTTGCGGTCGCCCTGCCTCCGGTTGCCCTGCTGCGGTTCGCTCCATGCCTAGCGCATCCTGTCCGGCGCGTATGTCCTCAATCTGGTAATCAAGGGCAGCATGAAATGCAGGGGCCTCTTCCTGCGCCCACGCTCGTACTCCTCCGGCCAGGTCTCCGCGCCCGGCTCCCTGTTCCAGGACGAGGAAATGCGCCGGATGCTTCAATTTCTCCCACAGCGCGCAGAGCTGTCGCCCCACGCAGTTGGCGAAGAGGGAGGAGACATCCGTGCTGGTGAAATAGTCGCCCTGCCAACCCATCTTTGCGGAGCCGGTCACATAGTAGCCATAGCCGGGTTCGTAGAGCGCCATACGCATGTATTCGGCGAAGGAGAGAGGCCCCTCGCGTTGAATACGCTCGCTAATCAGTTGATGCAATATAGAAAAAGGCATGTCTCTATCTTACGTAATCGGGAATGTCGTGGACATGCTCCATGCCAGTATCAACGCGCTCAGGGTGGCAGCAGTTATGGCGGCTCGACCACTGGCATACAACTGGGTACCAACAGCCACGAGTAATAGAAATATCAATACCAGTATGGGCAGCACGATACTTAGAAAGTCCAGGCCCGGTGTAAAAAAGATCGCTGCAAGCAATCCTACTACCAGTAGAGCCTTAAAAGCAAGACTGGCTGCGATAGCTCGTATCGTGCCTTTTTCCTGGTAACCGCGATTAATACCTTCGTCGAGCAGGAAAAGCGGCCAGAGCAGCAGGGATATGATAGCAAAACGCCACAGGCGCGGCAGCGTGAAAGTGATACGTTGCCAGGCGAATGTGGCAAGCTGGCCGAGTGTGAAGTAGAGCACAAGCCAGAGCAGGATGCCCACGAGTATTTGCCTGACTACCTGGCGAAAGAGTGGCATGGGCAGTATACGCCGTACCAGGAAGACCAGCAGCGCCAGCACCAGCGCTGTAAAGAAGTAGTAGCCGCTGAGGTAGTCGGCGAGTATTACATGCACGAAGCTGAAAGGTCGCCAGGCGTACTGGATTGCGATGGTGACTGCGATAGCCACGATTGCGCACAGGTCGAAGAACAACACATCCTGCCCCCGGAAAGGGCGTGGCGTGCCATTTATATCGAACATGTCAACGACAAGGGAAAAGAGCGGGAACATGGCGAGTAGTATGCCGGCAACGCCCAGGAGCAGCCAGAATTGGAAGGTGATGCGCTTGATACCGTCTTCGTAGGCAATCACGCGATTGAAACCGAGGGCGAACAGGCCGAGGAAGAGAAGCAGGAACAAAAGATTGCGGGCGCGTCGCTGCCGGCGCTTGTGGCGCATCTGCTCGAGTGCCCGGCCATTGCTAGGGAGTGCTCGTTTGCGTATCATGCTGCTGTTCGCCGCCTCTCTGAATAGACATATATTGTAGAATACATTCAAAGGTAGCTATGCTGTCAAGAGGACGAGGGCGTGACAATGCTTTTTAACTTTTTAATCAGGATACCGGAACATGCACCAAGGGCCGATAAATCGGCCCCTACGATCTGGCCGGATTAATTTGTTAATCTACATAACCGGCACCTACGGATGGCCGGAGGAATGTGTTAATCTGCATAATCACGCCCTTACGAATCACCTGGTCTAACAAATGTAAGGGGTATGATAGTGGAATCAAATAAACACCTGACCCACCTCGACGAGAGTGGCAACATTCACATGGTTGATGTGACGGATCGAGCAGAAACCGTGCGTGAGGCCGTTGCGAAGGCCCGGGTACGCATGCAGGCGCATACAGTTCAGCTCATAGAAACGAACCAGGTGTCGAAAGGAAGCGTGCTGGAAGTAGCAAAGATTGCCGGGATAATGGCTGCAAAACAGACTTCGCAACTGATACCCCTGTGCCATCCCCTGCCAATGACGCATGTTGACCTGCAGTTTGCGCTCGACAGTGCCCAGGGGCTTATTCATATTGAGGCGCGTACGCGCACTACTTACAAGACGGGCGTGGACGTGGAGGCGCTCACGGCAGCAACTATTGCAGCGGTTACAATCTATGACATGTGCAAGGGTGTGGATAGCACGATCACGCTTGAGCAGGCGTATATCGCCCTCAAAAGTGGCGGAAAAAGCGGAACGGTTGAATTTCAACCCGGGTAACGTACACTACGTTAGCCATTGCCGAAATTGACCACCAGCAAGTCCAATGCCATCTCCGGGGTCATGCGGCTGCGCTTGAGGTCGGCATCGGTTGCCATCAATTGGCGATAAATCCCTTCGAGTTGGGACGAAGTGAATTTTCCTACCTGGCGCAGGGCTTTCTCGGCAACAAAGGGCGCCATGCCGGTGGCGGAGACGATTTGTGAAATGCGCAGCCCATCACCGGCGAGTTCTTTGACAAGTAACAACGAACGCACCTGCGAGGTGATAGTGCTGATGAGTCTGAGAGGTGGCTCTCCATCTGCAAGCAGGTCGTGCAGCAAATCAAGAGCCTGCTTGCGATTGCGCTGCGCGAGGGCGTCGGTCAGGTCAAATATGATGCGTGCCTCATGCACCTGAGCCGAGAGCTGGCGCACGTCTTCGACAGTAATCGCTGCGCCGGGACCTACATACGTCGCCAGCTTATCGAGTTCGTTTGCAAGCATGCGCAGTTGATTGCCGATGAAGTTTGCCAGCGTGGCCGCTGCTTCCGGGGTGATTTTCACGCCAAGACCCGCTGCCCTTTTGCTGATCCAGGTTTCCAGGGCCGCCCCCTTAGGCAGCGTACACTGGATCACCTTACCGTGCTCTTCTGCGGCTTTGAGCAGCGGGTTGCTGGAAGGGAGTTCTTCATCGACCAGTACAACCAGCACCGTACTTTCGGGCAGGTGGAGAATGTACGCGGCAAGGCCCTTTTCAAAGCCCGCGCGCGATTCTGGGCCGCTTTTACTCCCTTTCTTGCTTTTTTTGGATTTGCCGCTTTTTTCGGGTGTTTCTGTTTCAATCTCAGATGAGAAGCCAGTTCCCTCGCCACGCCGTCGTTTAGGCAGCCCTTCAAGGACGACGAGACGCTGTTCTGCAAGAAAGGGAATGGTGTTACATGTAGCGGTGAGAGTCATGAGACTGACTTCACCGCCATAGTAAGTATCCTGGTTATAGTCGAAATTCCCCTGCCGGCGAAGCTTTTTTAGTTGTTCCCGGCAGGTGAATTCGTCATTGCCGTGCAGGAGATAGAACATGCCTTTTCGTTATTCACCCTCAACAGCAGGCCTGCGGTAATCGCGGGCTGTGAGGCGCGCGACAATCAGGTCTGCGAAAATCGCGATGAGTAAGCCCAGCGCAGAGTTGAAGAGTACAGAGCCAAAGAAGACTGCCCCTGTAGTAGCGCCTGGCAATACCGTATCGAAGATCAAGGTACCGACCCAGCCGAGGATAATGAGGAAGCCGAGAAAACAGCCGGCGAATGCTCCGATGACGACTACCATAGGCCTCTTTACGGCGCTCATCCAGAATGCCAGGAAGAGCGTAATTGGAAGCGCGAGAAGGAGCCCAAAAAGGTCTGCCAGCCAGATGCCTGCGGGATCTATAATTTGTAGAGTAGGACCCACTGTAGAGATGCCTCCTGAAAAAAATTTGTGCGTATGTTTTCCAACTTCATTATACGGCAGAGGGTCTGCTGGGGGCAAGCACCCTGTCAGAACTTTAGTTGAGCAAATTGCAACACGCGAGAAGGATATACGTATACCTTTCAGGAGCGAAAATAAAACGCAAGGCTTTTGCGAATACAGAATACGGAAGCCTTGACGTTGAAAAAGGAATGAGGCGATACTTTGATGAATAGAGATAGGATGACAAGAGGCAGAACGATGATGAGCGGGGCGACGACTCTGGGCATTCCTGAGCGATTAGAACGCACCCTGATCTACCCGCTATTCCTGGCTTTAGTTCTCCTTCCAATTGGTTTGGGCTGGCTAATAGCTTTAGCTTTAGGTCTGCTCGTCTACTTCGTTGAGAAGAACCGCAGCGTACGATGGAACGCATTGCAAGCGTTATCTGTCTTAGGGCCGCTATCGATTCTACGTTTTGTAATCGGCCTGATACAAGCTTTGCTGGGCGTGCTTCCCGTGGTGGGCGGTGTGATAGGGATTGGCTTAGGTCTTCTCAGCGGGGTGATCTTCTGGGTGATGATCATCCTGGGCGTCTACCTGATGATTATGGCATGGTTCCGACCAGACTACCGCCTGCCGTTCGTGGGCAATTTAATCGGGCGCTGGATGTAGCCTGGCCGATTGCAGGGGCGCGATTCATCGCGCCCTGTAAATGTTTTCCCCTAATCCCGGTAAAGCAGGCCCAGCGTCAGCCCAAAGGCGAGGTGACGGAAAATATTCTGGAAGAATGCAGTCCAGTTGGCGAGTTCCGGCAGTTCACCACTTTTAATCATCGGGTGATATTTATCGGCGAGTGGAGTCAGCCACCAGGCAGAGACGATGAATATTTCGCCAAAAATGGCCCCTTTCAGCCAGTTGGGGCCAGGTAAGAAGCGTTTGAAGACGGCAGCATAGACTTCACCTAAGAGTGCTCCATTGAGCAGGTGAATGGTCCAGGCGAGCAAGGGAAAGCGCTTTTTTGGGGCATCCTTACCCTGCACTAGGCCTTGAATGAAGCGAATATCGCTGAAGCGGCTGTGCGTCAGGGATTTATCTCCTTCCATTACCAGGCTATAAACGATCGTCCCAAGCAGGCCAGCAATGGCGTAATTGCCTTTCTTGCTTCTCTTCTAGAGACGACTTTTATTGTATCCAACGGGTATGGTGTATCCCCATTGCCACAAGCCCACCAAACGCCGTCGCCAGGAAATTCACCACGTCATTGTTCACCCATTTCACACCGCGCAGAGGCTGCGCCTGCGTCCCACAGTTGTGAATGCGGCGCTCGGTCTCCTTATCACTGGTAGGGCAGTAGTACATAGCCTGTACCGTAGCTCCCAGGAGACTATCAAAGAAACTGCCAGCCAGCCCGCTGATCAGTGCAATCAGCGGCAGCACTGCGAGCGAGCGGCGGAACCCCTGCATGGCCCAAAAAACCAGG
>WNEZ01004356.1_pt1 | contig 15375 bp, 14 predicted proteins | sample 5400521 | NCBI WGS metagenome assembly WNEZ01 (sample SAMN13153339, study PRJNA577476) | soil metagenome | isolation source: 120 cm saprolite under Douglas fir tree site 2 hole 1 replicate 1 | place: USA:California | collected 2015-04-18
GCCACCCCCGGTCGGCTGGAAGTTGATCGCCGTCGCCAGGCCCATTGAGGGCGGAACCTCGATTCCATCGACGGTGACCGTCTCCGCCCGCGGCACGCCCACCTGATAGACGCCGCCGTTCACCTTCCCGTGGTAGCCGAGCATGCCGGCGATCTGCGCCGTGTCGATACCGAGCGTGCCGTCGGGTGTGCCGGCAGGAGGGGAAGTGGACGGCGCGCCGAATGGTGTGCCGGTGAGAGCCAACGCAGCGTGGATCGCCCCCGCCAGCCGCACCGGCCTGCCCCGCCCGGCGACGTGCATATACATCACGTGGGGGGACTCCTGCAGCAGGTGGTTGTGCAGTGCGGTCGGTTCGATCCCGCCCTCCTGGAGCTGGCCGACAACGAGAGCGATCTCGCTCTCGAGCAGGACGAGGTCGCCCATGAGCATGGCGTCCGTGTCGCTCACCTGTTTGAACGCCACCCACGAGCCGAGTGCAAGCGTTGGTTTAACCACCACGCCGGCAGCGGTGACGTGCAAGTCGCCGCGCGGTAAGGCCAACTTGTAGGCGCCGTCTGCCTGCAACGCGCCGGATTTCCCGAGTGCCTGATCCACTTGCTTCCAATCGATCGGCGCGAGGGGTCGCTGCGCCTGCCCGTCGACGATGATCAAGGCAAGTCCGGCGATGACCCACACAGCCCTGTGTCGCATAACTCCTCCGGTGGTGATGCCAACTGAGTCGATGGTTGCTCTGCAAAATCTCGTCCGGTACACTTGTGGCATTCAAGATATTCGCTTTTCCGCGTGCTGACGCGCGATGGGTGGCTGCTCTTCCTGACCCGGTGTACGCGTTTGTTCGCCTACGGCGCGTTATCCGTGGTCCTGGTCTTCTATCTGACCAGCCTCGGCCTGAGTGCGTCCCAAACCGGCTTGCTGCTGACCCTCACGCTGGTCGGGGATACGGTTGTCTCCCTCTACCTCACGACGCAAGCCGACCGGATCGGCCGGCGCCGTATGCTGATCGCGGGTGCGATCCTCATGGCGGCTGCCGGTCTGGCGTTCGCCTCCACCCGCAATTTCGCGTTCCTGGTCGTCGCCGGGACGATCGGCGTCATCAGTCCGAGTGGCAATGAGGTCGGGCCGTTTCTCTCGATCGAGCAGGCCGCGCTGTCCCAGGTTGTTCCCGGTCAGAGCCGGACAGCGGTATTCGCCTGGTACACCCTCGTGGGCTCGTTTGCGACCGCCCTGGGCTCACTCGGCGGCGGGACGTTGTCGCATCTCCTGCAGAAGACGGCCATAGCGCCCGTCGAGAGCTATCGGGTTGTCGTCCTGCTGTACGCCGTCTTGGGAGTCGTCTTGGCGTTGCAGTTCACGCGTCTTTCGCCCGCCACTGAAGTGAGCGTGCTTGGAGCAGGGTCCTTCGGCATCGGTCGCTCACGGGGAGTTGTGCTCAGGCTATCGGGCCTCTTCGCCCTCGACTCCTTTGGAGGGGGCTTTGTGGTGCAGAGCTTTGCTGCCTACTGGTTCTATCTGCGTTTTGGCGTGAACCCCGCCACACTCGGTGCGATTTTCTTTTGGGCGAATGTGTTGGCCGGGGTGTCGGCACTGTTGGCGTCCCGCCTTGCGGCGCGCTTCGGGCTTATCCGCACCATGGTGTTCACACACCTACCGTCGAACATCCTGCTCATTCTCGTGCCGTTGATGCCGAGCCTTCCGCTCGCCACCCTGGTCCTGCTGGCGCGCTTCAGTATCAGTCAAATGGACGTACCAACCCGGCAGTCCTACATCATGGCCGTGGTCGGGCCGGAAGAGCGGTCGGCGGCGGGAGGCGTTACCGGCGTGGCCCGAACGATCGGCGCCGCCCTCGCCCCTGTGTTCGCGGGATTCCTGTATGCTCGCCCCTCGCTGATGAGCGTGCCGTTCTTTATCGCCGGAGCGCTGAAGATCATCTACGATCTGCTGCTCTACCGGGGATTCGCGGCCGCTCAACCTCTCGAGGAAGCCTCACATCAGAAATCGATGTGAGGCCCAGGTCACGTCCCGCTCGGGCGAAGCCTACGGCTTGTAGGCGTCCAGGATGTCGAGCCGCCAGTTGCTGGCCGCACTGCTGCTCCCGCCCACGGCGTAGAAGCGGCCGTTGAGGACCGCGGCGCCGAAGAATCGCCTCCACTCGAGCATCTGGACCTTCGTACTCCACCTGTCAGTCACCGGATTGTACGCCTCATTGACCGTAGTGGCGGCGTTAAACACCTCACCGCCCACGGCATACAGGATCCCGTCGATGACGCCGACGCCGAGGCCAAACCGGCCCGTCGGCATCGGGGCTCTGGTGGTCCAGGTATCTGTCGCGGCGTCGTAGGCCTCGAGCGTTTGGAGCCAGCTGTTGCCTGACCCCTGACCACCCACAGCGTAAAGGATTCCGTTGGCAGCGGCCGCCCCGAAGATGATACGAGGTGTCGGCATGCTGGTCCGAGCGGTCCAGGTATCCGTCGCCGGGTCGTAGGCCTCGACCGTGCCGAGCATATGGGAGCAAAGCCTCCAGGGCTCGGAATCACACGGCGTCGGTTCGCCCGCTCCCCCGATTGCGTACAGGATCCCGTTGGCCACGGCAACGGCCAGCTCCGCTCGAGGTGTGGGCATCGGAGCCTTGGTGATCCAAGTGTCGGTCGCGGGGTCGTACGCCTCGACGGTCGCCAGGGTGAGCGTGGTGCCCGTAGGGTCGGGGTTCCAGCCGCCTACAGCGTAGAGCACATCGTTCACGGTCCCCACGGCAAGGCTGGAGCGGGGGCTGGGCATTGACGTCCTCGGTCCCCAGGCGTTCGTCGCCGGACTATACGCCTCTACGGTGCTTAGGTTGCCGCTGCCCTGAGGGGTCGATCCGCCCAATGCGTAGAGTGTGCTGTTGAGAGCACCGGCGGCCAGGAAATATCGGGGCGTCGGCAAGTACGCCAGACGGGCCCAGAACTCGCCCACGCCCGTAGCGCTGAACGTGACGGGGTTGCCCGCAATGCCGCTGCCTTCTGCCGTCGCGCTCAGGGTATTGGTGCCCACCTGCTCGCCCAGCGTCCACGCGCCGATTGCCGCGATGCCGCCGGCGTCCGTGATCACCGGGTTCGTGCCGCTGACGCTCCCGCCCCCGGCCGTGACGGCAAACGCCAAATTGACGCCCGGCACGCTGTTGTTGAACGCGTCGCGCACGATAACAGCGGGCGGCGTGAAGACCGGCGTGCCCACGCCGGCGGTTTGATTGTCGCCGCGCAGTATGGCGATGGTCGTGGCGGGACCCGCGTTCACCGTCACCGTGGCCGTCTGCGTGATGGCGACGCCACCGACCGTAGCGGAGACGGTCTTAGCTCCCCGCCCAGTCGAGCTCAGCGTGCCGGTGGCGACGCCGCCGGCGTCCGTGGTGCCCGCTGGTTGGGTGAGCGTGTTCCCTGTTCCGGAAGCAGTGAGGACGAAGCTGGCGCCTCCTATCGGGAGGCCGCTTGCGTCCCGGGCGGTTACCGTGATGGTGCTGACGCTCGTGCCGGCGCTCGCGGTGATGGCGCTGGGTGCGGCGGTTACCGTAGTCCCGGTCGAGCTCGCCGGGCGCGGGGTCGCCGTCGCCGTGAACGTGGTGGTGGCGTTGAGGCCCGCGACCGTCGCAGCGAGGGCGTTTGAGCCTGGCGTGGGACCGAGGGTCCAGCTGTCGACCGTGGCGATCCCGTTCGTGTCGGTCGTGGCGGGATTGCCGCCGCTGACGCTACCGTTCCCCGCGGTCACCGCGAACGTGACGTCGACTCGCGGTACCGCGTTGTTGAAGGTGTCCTTGACGATGACGGCCGGGCGGATGGGCACCGCCGTGCCGGTGGTCGCGCTCTGGCTGTTGCCCGCTTGCACGGCCATCGTCGCCGGGGCCCCAGCGGTGCCGGTGGCGGTGAAATAGACGGTGTCGACGACGTCCGCGAGCGTAGCGCGGAGGATATATGTCCCGCGCGTGCAGCAGAGCGTCCAATACCCAACGGCGGCCACGCCGTCAGCGTTCGAAGCTGGCGTGATGCCGCCGATGGAACCGCCGCCCTGGATGAAGCCAAATGTCGGGCGGACCCCCTGGATGGGACTTCCGGACGCGTCCGTGATCCGGACGGATGGCGGGACCGGTACAGCCGTGTTCACCCGCGTGGTCTGATTGTTCCCTGCATGCAACGCCATCCTCGCGCCACCCTCCAGCGTGGCCGTCGCCGTGAAAATGATGGGGGTCAAGCCGGAGGAGGGGGAGCCCATCGCAACGAGATGGTTGGTGCCGACCGCAACGCCGAGCGTCCAGCGGCCGACGGCGGCGATCCCGTTCGCCCCCGAAGTCGCGGGCGTCCCGGTGACGCTGCCGCCTCCATCGGGCGTCGAGAAGGTCACTGACGCCCCGGGGACCGGGTTGTCATATTGGTCCGTCAAGAGAACCGCCGGAGCGATCGGCACCGGCGTACCCCGGGTGGTCCTCTGGCTGTCCCCAGCGCTCAGGACCATGCGCGTGGCTGGCCCGGCAAGCGCCGTCGCAGTGAACGCGCCGAGCAGTGCGTTGGTCGAGACGGCCCGCGCCTCGAGCCGCTGCGCCCCGGCGGTCGACGTCCCTAAGGTCCACGTGGTCTGCGCGAGGCCCTGGTTGTTCGTGGTCGCCGACGCCGGGGCGGTGGACCCACCGCCGCTCGTCACGAGAAACGCGACGGACAAGTTCTTCGCGGGCTTCCCCCGGGTATCGGTTGCCTGGATCACCAGCGGTTGTGGCAGGGCGGTGCCGACGGTGCCCTGCTGTCCGTCTCCCGACACTACCGAGAACGAGAGGCTCGATTCTGCCGGCGCGGTCGTGTCGCGGCTGCACGTGGCAAGCAGAAGGGCTGCGAGGCTGAGCGCGGCCGACGCGGGGAGCAGAGCTCGACGCATAGAGACTCCGGCTTTCGGGGGCTCATCACTATGGGTTTTCATCCCTCCATATGCTAGGGCGTTTTTGCGGCACCATAGGGTGGAAATGGGACAGGGGTGTCAGAGGCAAGAACACCAGGCTTAGTTCCCGTCGTACGCCTGCTGCAACCCCTTGATATCGATCTTTTTCATTTTCAGCATGGCCTGCATGGCCCGGTTCGCCTTCTCGGGATCCTTGTCTCCCAGCATCTTCCCCAGGACGGTCGGGATGATTTGCCAGGACAAGCCATACTGGTCCTGCAGCCAGCCGCATTGATCTTCTCTGCCGCCCGCCGACAGCTTCTTCCACAGGTCGTCCACCTCAGCCTGCGTCTCGCAATTCACGAACAGCGAGATCGCGGGAGTGAACTTGAACTGCGGGCCACCGGTGAGGGCGTAGAATTGTTGTCTCTCGAGCTGGAAGGTCGCGGACATCACCGTCCCTTTGGGTCCCGGCCCTGCTGACCCGTAGCGCGTGACGCTCAGCACCTTCGAATTCTTGAAGATCGAGACGTAGAAATTCATCGCCTCTTCGGCTTTGCCGTCGAACCACAGGAACGGAATGATCTTCTGCATGTGAGTCTCCTCAGGATTGTCTGTTGCCGTACAGGACGCCGCCCAGCCAGGCACAGGGCGGGCCGGTGACCGCGACGGCGATCGAGTACCAGAGCGGACCGAGCTCGGGCTTGGCGATGTTGGCGATCACTCCAAGGATGCCCGCCACGAGCCCGACGAGTCCAAGGATCAGGGCGTGACGCACCGGTGCATGCGGGGCGAGTCGCGCCGTGATGTACCCGCCCAGGATCGTATAGACGATGCGATAACCCGTGGCCACCACGTACAGCGCACCGGCCATCGGTTCACCCCACGGCGGGTAGACTTTGAGGACATGCAGCACCTGGTCGGTGCCGACCGACAGGGCGAAGACGGCGACGAATCCCGCGACCACGGCGCCCACGCTGCGCCAGCGGCGGTGGGGAGGGGCAGGGGGAACAGTGCTCGCGCCGTTCATGAGCGTCTCCCCACCGGTGTCGACGCCAACAGCTCGGCCAGCCGGTCGTAGCTCGCCGCCACGCCACTCTCCATGTTGGACTTGATCACCGCGTCGCGCGCCGCCCGCGACTCGTAGCGCATGGTATACGTGAGCGTGGTCTGGCCGTCCCGCTCGACGAGGACGAGCGTACCCAGAGCCTCGCCCGGGTACCACGCCTCATCGAACTTCTCGGTGTTGACGATTCGCTCGGGTGCCACGACTTCGCGGTACACGCCACCCATCCCCATCTTGGTCCCGTCACGATCGTGCTGCCACACGTAGCGGTACTTGCCGCCCACGCGCAGGTCGATCTCGCACACCGGCATCGACCAGCCGGGGGGTCCCAACAACCAGCGCCGGACCAGCTCCGGCTTCGTGTGGGCGTCGAACACCAGCTGGCGGGGAGCGTCGAAGCTGCGCGTCATCACGAGCTCCCGCTCTCCAGGCGTCGTCAGTTTCAACGCTGCGGCGTTTTTCATCGGTGATCTCCCGGGGCTTGCGGTTTGGTCTTGAGCTCATCGAGCAGCTCGTCGAGGCGCCGGTAGTTCCCTTCCCACAACCGGCGGTAGCGTTCCAGCCACCTGGTCGCCTCCCTGAGCCGCTTGGGCTCGAGGCGGCGAGGCCGCCGCTGCGCGTCGCGGCCGCGCGAAACCAGGCCGGCGCGCTCCAGCACCTTCAGGTGCTTGGAGATCGCCGGCTGGCTCATCGCGAACGGCTCGGCTAGCTCCGTCACCGACGCCTCGCCCGACGCCAGGCGGGCGAGGATCGCACGCCGGGTGGGATCGGCAAGGGCCGCGAAGACGGTGTCGAGGCGGTGCGTCGCTTGCATAACTTACTGGTTATATACGGGAGGGCGCGCCTGCCGTCAAGCCCCCGAGGCTGTCAGGCGATCCGCGTCCCCCGAGGGTCCTGCATCGCGCCGCCCAGCGTTCGCGCCACGTCGACGAGGTGCTGGACGAGGCGCGGCGCGTTCGAGCGCCAGACGAGCGCGATCCAGCAGGGGATCGGAGGCTCGACAAAGGGGCGATAGACGATCGCGGTCGGGGTCGTCCGGTACGGGGCGGCGATTGCCTCGCTCGCCAGCGCCCAGGTTTCCCCTGCGGCGATCTGCACGTTGGCCGAGGGCGTTTCCTTCGGACGCTCACGGCTGCGTAGCGGGACCAAGCCGCGGTCCCGTAGCGCGTCCTCGATAATGCGGAAGAAGCCAGGCCACCGTTGAGGCGAGGAATGGAGCCACGTGAGGTTCCGCAGTTCCGCCAACCGCACGGAAGGTTTGGCCGCGAGCGGGTGGCTCGCCGGCAGGAGCACGCCCGTGCTCGCGCAGTCCACGAGGCGAAGCGCATCGAACCCGGCGACCGGCCATTGGGCGATGAACACGGACGCGACGTCAATGTGCCCCTCCCGCAGGGCCAGGTCGGTGTCGGCGTCGCTCATGCTCGACACCCGCACCTGCGCCTTGGGGTACGCGCTCCGAAAGGCCGCGAGGAGGTCCTCGATGACCGAGGTGTACAATGCAAGCTCGCCGTGCGCGAACTCGAGATCGGAGGCGCCGTCCTTAGCGGCACCGCGAGCGCTGGTCACGGCGCGCCCTGCCGCTGTCAGGGTACCGCGTGCTTCGACGAGGAAGGCCTCGCCGGCGGGCGTGAGCCGGATCCCACGCGGGAGACGATGGAACAGCGTCACGCCCACTTCCCGCTCGAGATCGCGGATCTGTTTGGAGAGCGCCGGTTGCGCGACGCGCAACCGACTTGCCGCCCGCAGGAAGCTCCCTTGCTCGGCGACCGCGACGAAGTACCGGAGGTGCCGGAGCTCCACTCAGGTCAATCCTTGTAGCGCGGTATCGACGAACCGCCGGATGAAGTCGATCGCCATTCCGGAGCGAGCCAGCAGAAACGCGCCGGCCGCGGTGCCCAGGAGGTGGTCCGCGCAGGCGGGCACCGTCCGGTCACGAGATAGGCACCCGTCGCGGCGCGCGTTCCTGAGCGCGCGCGCGAGCAGCCCGCGCACCCGATCAAAGTGCCGCCGCACGCGCCCCGCGACGGCGGCGTCGAGCACACCACGCTCGAACGCCACATTACAGATGAAGCACCCCCGGCCATCGCCGGGGCGGCGAATGACGCCGAGCACCCGATCGAAAAACGCTCGGATCTCGGTGGCGGACGCCCGCGGGTCCTCGAGGGGCTCGAGCATGGGGTCCATGACGGCCTGCGAATAGCGCTCCAGGCTCGCGAGCAGCAGGTCCCGTTTGCCGCCGAACGTAGCGTACAGGCCGTAGCGGCTGGCGCCAGTGCGACGGACCAACCGGTCGAGCGGCGTCGCGACGTACCCCTGACGCCAAAACAGCTCCATGGCGGAGTCGAGAGCTTCCGCGGGCTCGAATGCCTTGGTCCGTGACACGCGTCATCCCCGTTCAAGAACGCCTAGTCTGATATAATGGTGGCGTCCCGCACCACGTCCGTCAACCGGGTCGGCGGAAGCCCCCGGAGCCATCGCCGGAGCTATCGCTCGGAGGGCTACCTCCCTTACCAAGGAAGTATTGGACGGGGTCGGCTCGGGGGCGCATGTGTCTAAGCGAAACGTGCGCGCAACCAGGGAGCGTCCATGCAAGTCCCGCTGCGGGTGCTGATTGCAGAAGACTCCGAGGATGACGCTCGGTTGCTCTTACGTGAGCTGCAGCGCGCGGGCTACCAGCCGACATACGAGCGGGTCGACACCCCGGCGGCCATGACGTCCGCCCTCGATCGTCATGCGTGGGATCTCGTGATTGGCGACTACAGCATGCCGGCGTTCAGCGGCCCGGCGGCCCTCGCCCTGCTGCGGGCGCGTGATCCCGATACGCCCTTCATCTTCGTCTCTGGCACGATCGGCGAGGACGTCGCGGTCGAGGCGATGAAGGCGGGCGCGCAGGATTTCCTCACCAAGGGCAATCTCCGGCGGCTGATCCCGGCCATCCAGCGGGAGCTGCGTGACACCGAGGTGCGCCGCGAGCGCCGCCGGGCGCAGACGGCGCTGCTCGAGCGGGCCCGCCTGGCGGAGCTGACCTCCGAAGTGGGGAGCGCCCTGACGCGAGGGGAGGCCCTGCGCGAGACGCTGCAGCTCTGCGCAGAGGCATTGGTGCGCCACCTCGACGTGGCGCTCGCCCGCATCTGGATCCTCCACGAAGCCACCGCAATCCTCGCGCTCGAGGCCAGCGCCGGCATGTACACGCAGATCGACGGGCCACACAGCAAGATCGGTTTGATCGCCCAGCAGCTCCGTCCGTATCTGACCAATCAGGTGCCGGGCGATCCGCAGGTTCATGACCAGGAGTGGGCACAGCGCGAGGGGATGGTGGCGTTCGCCGGTTACCCCTTGGTGGGGCAAGACCGGGTCCTCGGCGTCATGGCGATGTTTGCGCGCCACCCCCTCTCGGAGTTCGTGCCCAAGGCCTTGGCATCGGTCGCGAGCGGCTTGGCGGTCGGCATCGAGCGCAAGCGGGCGGAAGAAGCGCTGCGGAGCTCGGAGGAGCGTCTGCGCCAGGCGCAGAAAATGGAGGCGGTCGGCCGCCTGGCCGGCGGGGTCGCCCACGATTTCAACAACCTGCTGACCGTGATCACCAGTTACAGCGCCCTGTTGCTCGAAGATCTCGGGTCGGACGATCCCAAACGCGACGATGTCGACCAGATCCGCAAGGCCGCCGAAGGCGCCGCCGCCCTCACGCGCCAGCTGCTGGCGTTCAGCCGCCAGCAAGTGCTTCAGCCCAAGGCCCTGGATCTGAAGGCGACCGTTGCCGGCACGGAGAAGCTGCTCAAGCGGCTGATCGGAGAGGACATCCAGCTGACCACGGTGCTTGCCCGCGATCTGGGAGTGGTGAAAGCCGACCCCGGCCAGATCGAGCAGATCATCATCAACCTCGCGGTGAACGCCCGCGACGCAATGCCGACTGGGGGGCGCCTGACCATCGAGGCGGCCAACGTGGACATGGACGAGGCCTACGTGCGCGGTCACGCGCCCGCCAGCCCGGGCCGCTACGTCATGCTCGCGCTGTCCGATACGGGAATCGGGATGGACGAGCAGACCAAGGCCCGGATCTTCGAGCCGTTCTTTACGACAAAGGAACCGGGCAAGGGCACGGGGTTGGGCCTTGCCACCGTGTACGGAATCGTGAAGCAGTCGGGCGGATTCATCTGGGTGTACTCCGAGCCCGGTCACGGGACGAGCTTCAAGGTCTACCTCCCGAGGGTCGACGAGCCCGCCGAGGCTGCCGCCGCCGCGACGGCGACCGCGGAGCCACGCGGGGGCACTGAAACCGTGCTCGTCGTGGAGGACGCGGCGTCCGTTCGCATGGTGACCCGACAGGTGCTCGAGCGTTTCGGCTACGTGGTCCTGGAGGCGCCCAACGGCGAGACGGCGCTGCGACTCGCCGCCAAGCATCACGGTCCGATCCACCTGCTGCTCACGGACGTCGTCATGCCAGGGCTCAGCGGTCGGCAGTTGGCCGAGCAGCTGGCAGAGCTGCGACCCGACATGAAGGTGCTGTACGCCTCGGGCTATGCAGACCACGCCATCGTCCATCACGGGATCCTGGAGTCCGGCATCGCGTACCTCCAAAAGCCCTTCACTCCAGAGGCACTTGGGCGAAGAGTGCGGCAGGTACTGGATTCATTGCCGACGACATAGAGGTGCCATGGCAAGAATCCTGGTGATGGATGATGATGGCACGCTTCGGGGCGCGATCCGAGTCGCGCTCGAGGCGGCTGGCTACGAGGTGTTGGAAGCAGCCGACGGGCACGCCGGGTTGCGCCTGCAGCGCGAGCAGGGCGCCGATCTCGTATTGGTGGACATCTTCATGCCCGAGCGGGACGGGCTGGAAGTGATCCGCGCCCTTCGTGCCCAGCATTCCCAACCGACGATCGTCGCCATGTCGGGTGGGGGCCGGACCGGACAAATCGAGGTGCTGGAGGCCGCGGCGGCTTTGGGCGCGTCGCGCACGCTGGTCAAGCCATTCGAACCGCGCCAGCTGCTCAAGGTGATTCGGGAATTGCTGGGCGAGCGCGCGGCCTCGTGACAGGGGCGCCGGCGTGTCGCGAAACCGCCCGTCCGTGCCGCAAAAACGCCCTAGCTCACCCCGAGCAGACCGCCATGTTGGGTGGTCCCGTGCCGGGCCACGTGACATGGGTCACCACGGCGCTGTGCCAGAAGGGCATGTTGTGCGGGAATAAATTCGTGACCGCCATAGCCCAGGGGGTACCGACCGATGGCCGACTGGAGGACCGTTGCGGCCGCGACATCGCTGGTCTTCACGTTGGGTCTCGTGTGCTTCGTCCGGCCCGGGTTCACGCAACAACCGGATTCCGCCGGCGCGCGACCCGATTCCAGCCTATCCGCCGAGGCCCTGAAGAAGCTGAGCATCGAGCAGTTGATGAACCTGCAGGTCACCTCCGTCTCGAAGCGGCCCGAGCGCTTGTCGCAGACCGCCTCGGCGATCCAGGTGATCACGCAGGAGGACATTGGGCGCTCCGGCGCGGCCAGCCTGCCCGAGGCCCTTCGCCTCGCCAGCAACCTACTGGTCGCACAGCTCGATTCGCGCCAATGGGCGATCAGCGCGCGCGGGTTCAACAGCACGGCAGCCAATAAGCTGCTGGTGCTCATCGATGGGCGCACGGTGTACACACCGTTGTTCTCCGGTGTGTTCTGGGATGTGCAAGAGGTACCCCTCGGAGACATCGATCGGATCGAGGTCATCAGCGGACCCGGGGCGACGCTGTGGGGAGCCAACGCGGTCAACGGCGTGATCAACGTCATCACGAAGGACGCCAAGGACACGCAAGGGTTGCTGCTGTCGGGCGGCGGCGGCACCGAGCAGCACGGCTTCGGAACCGTCCGCTACGGCGCGGCGCTAGGCTCGAGTGTTCGCGCGCGATTCTACGGTCGGGGGTTCGACCGCGACGCGACGGCGTTCCCCGGCGGACGGGACGCCGCCGACGACTGGTACTTGGGGCAGGGCGGGTTCCGGATGGATTGGGATGCATCGAGCGCCAGCCGCGTCACCCTGCAGGGCGATCTGTACGATGGCCGCATCGCGCAGGACAGCGGGGGCGACATCGCCGTCAGCGGACGCAACGTGATCGCCAAATGGTCACGCACCCTCTCCGAAAGATCGAGCCTCGCGGCTCACCTGTACTACGACCGGACTCACCGCGACATCCCGGGTCTGTTTGGTGAGGACCTCGACACGTACGACTTCGATCTGCAACACCGTACGCGATTGGGCGATCGGCATGACGTGGTCTGGGGACTCGGGTACCGGAACATCAACGATCGCACCGTGATTGGCTCGGACTCCAGCCTGGCCTTCCTGCCGTGGCCGAGTGAATTGGACGCTCAGTCCGTCCGCGACGCTCTGGGCGGCGGTATCCCGGGCGGTCAGAGCCCCCTCGCGCATCGACCGGGAGTTGTTTGCTCCCGCCAAACCACCCTACTTCCTCGTCGGCGGTCCCGACTTCCATTCAGAAGAAGAGCTGGCCTACGAGCTGGGATATCGCTACCACCAGGGGTCCTTGGCCCTCTCGATGGCGACCTTTTACAGTCGTTATCACGGGCTGCGCAGCCTGGAGCAGGTCAACCCACCCGCACCCGTCCCCCTTGTCATCGGCAACGGGCAGGACGGCGAGTCGTTCGGCGCGGAGATGACGGCCGAGTACTGGCTGACGAACCGGTGGCGGGTGCACGCCGGCTACACGGAGCTGCGCGTCCACGTCTGGCCAAACCCCGGCAGCACCGACGCGTCCCGGGGCGCGACCGAGTCCCAGATCCCGGATCGCCAGTTCTTGCTGCTGTCGTCGGTGGATCTGCCGGCACACGTGGGACTCTCCGCCTGGTTCCGCGCGATCGATGACATCAACAATGAGCTCGTCCCGGCGTATGCCGAGCTGAATGTCACGCTCACCTGGCAGCCGACGTCGAAGCTCGATCTCTCCGTGGTCGGGCAGAACCTTCTGCACGACCAACACCGGGAGTTTGGCGCGGCGACCAGTCCCACGCGTCGTGACATCCAGCGTGGCGTGTATGGAGCGGTCGCATGGCACTTTTGAGAGTCACGACCGCGCTGCTCCTGGTCTGCGCCGCCCGCCTCGGCGCGCAAACGGGGAAGGCCTCCGAGGCTCAGGTGAAGGCCGTCTTCCTGTTCAATTTCGCGCAATTTGTCGATTGGCCCGCTGATGCCGTGCCCGACTCGCAGGCCCCGCTCGTCATCGGGATTCTGGGCGGCGACCCGTTCGGCGACGTCCTCGATGCCACCGTGCGCGGAGAGCGTCGCGGAGCGCGGCCATTCGTCATCCATCGCTATCAACGCGTGGAAGACATCACGCGGTGCGACATCCTGTTCATCAGTCGGTCCCTGGCGGATCAGCCGGAAGAGGTCCTCACGCGTCTCAAGAATCGGCCGATCCTCACGGTGAGCGACGCCGATCGATTCGCCGAACGGGGAGGCATGATTCGCTTCGTGACCGACCGGAGCCGGATCCGCCTCCAGATCAACCCGGAGGCGGCGGAAGCCGCACACCTGACGATCAGCTCCAAGCTGTTGCGGGTGGCCGAGGTCATCACCCCAACCGGGCGTTGAGATGTCGCTGCGCGACTGGCCGATCAAGCAAAAGCTGACGGCGATGCTCGTCCTGATCAGCGGGCTGGTCTTGCTGCTCACGTCCGCCGCGTTCGCCGGGTACCAGTACTGGTCGCTCCGCTCGGCAACGCGCGACGCCCTCGCCGTCCGCGGTCGGATCATCGCCGCCAACAGCACGGCCTCGCTGGCCTTTGCCAACGTTGCCGACGCCAGGGAGATCCTCTCCGCCCTGCGCACCGACCGGCACATCGTGGCTGCGGTCCTGTACGACAAGAGCGGCCACGTGTTCGCGGGGTACCCCACGGGCGTGGCCGGCGATGTCGTCCCGGCGGCGCCGGGGCCGGACGGCTATCGCTTCGAGCGCGGGTTGCTGATCGGCTTCCAGCCGGTAGAAGAAGCGGGCAGCCAGCGTCTCGGCACGTTATACCTCGCGTCCGATCTCGGAGCGATCTACGACACCTTCCGGCTCTCCGGCGTCATCGGCCTGGCCGTCATGGCCGTCGCCTTACTGGCGGCGTACCTCCTGTCCATGGTCCTGCAGGGTACGATCTCGCAGCCCATTCTGGCGCTCGCGGAGACCGCCAAAGCCGTTTCCACGCGACAGGATTACTCCGTGCGGGCCGCCAAGCTCGGCGCGGACGAGCTGGGTGCGTTGACCGATGCCTTCAACCAGATGCTCGGCCGCATCGAGGACCAGAAGAACGAGCTGCAGCGCTACGCCGCCGAGCTCGAGCAGCGTGTGGAGGAGCGGACCCATGAGCTCCAGGAGCGCAACGAGTCGCTGCGGCGCAACGCGGCCGAGCTGCTCGCCGCCAACACCGAGCTCGACGCATTCGCCTACTCGGTATCGCACGACCTGCGGGCACCGCTGCGCAGTATCGACGGATTCAGCCAGATACTGCTCGAAGACTATGCCGGGAAGCTGGACGAGGCGGGACAGGAGTCGCTGCACCGGGTGCGCGCCGCCAGCCAGCGGATGGGCACGTTGATCGACGACCTGCTGAAACTCGCCCGGGTCACCCGTGCGGAGATACGGACCGAGGACGTGGACCTGAGCGGCATAGCGCACGACATCGTGGCCGATCTGCAACGGACGACCCCGGAACGACAGGTGGAATTCGCGATCGCCTCGGGGCTCAGGGCGCGAGGCGACGCACGGCTGCTGCGCGTGGCCCTCGACAATCTGCTGCGGAACAGCTGGAAGTACACCGCGAAGCAACCGCAGCCGCGGGTCCAATTCGCCTCGGTCGAAGCGAACGGCGGCCGGGCCTTCATGGTCCGGGACAACGGCGCCGGCTTCGACATGAAGTATGCGGATAAGCTGTTCGGGGTATTCCAGCGACTGCATTCCGCTGCTGACTTCGAGGGCACCGGCATCGGTCTGGCCACCGTCCGGCGCATCATCAACCGGCACGGCGGCCGGATCTGGGCCGAAGGCGCCGTCGATCAGGGAGCGACGTTCTACTTCACTCTGTGACGGCCCGCTTCCCGCGGGCCTGGAGGCTCTTGTGAACCCGGGAAAGATCCTGCTGGTGGAAGACAACCCTGACGATGTCGCGTTGACGCTGCGCGCGCTCAAGAGTCACAACATCACCAACGACGTCGTCGTGGCGCAGGACGGTGCGCAAGCGCTCGACATTCTCTTCGGCGCAGGGGGCAAGGGCCCCGCGGAGCAGGACCTGCCCGCCGTGGTGCTGCTGGATCTCAAGCTGCCGAAGGTCAACGGGATGGAGGTGCTGCAGCGCATCCGGGCCGACGAGCGCACCCGGCTCCTGCCGGTCGTCATCCTCACGTCCTCCGACGAGGAGCGCGACGTCATCGAGGG
>WNEZ01002647.1_pt1 | contig 15373 bp, 12 predicted proteins | sample 5400521 | NCBI WGS metagenome assembly WNEZ01 (sample SAMN13153339, study PRJNA577476) | soil metagenome | isolation source: 120 cm saprolite under Douglas fir tree site 2 hole 1 replicate 1 | place: USA:California | collected 2015-04-18
TGCCAGGGTAAACCCCATGAACGGAGCATATCACCAACTCGCTGGGCATTATATTTGACTTTAAGTATATATGCGCGTTGCGAGCCTTTTGCTTCTTCCGCAAGTTCCCCGGCCAACTTCATCCATTCTTCGGGAATCTTGGTGAGCGTAGGTTGCCATGGTATGAGATCAGGGTCCGGATTCATCTCAGACATAATTATTATCCTTGGCGCCAGGAATAATAACACTTTTACGATTACAACTCCTGATGTGTAGAATACACCTAAATATAGGACGGCGTCAAGTGAGTATTTTCGCATTTCATTTCTTTGATCTCAATCACTTTTCATGATGTCCATAAAATTTTTGATAATTTTTCATAACTATCGTCATAATAAATATATTACGTTGGAAGTTATCGCTTGGCTACAAGCTCATTGTGAATCAGTATTTCGTGGCATCCTAAAGAGATACATAGGTGTTTTCTTGAAGAATGGAACATATGTCTCTTGTAAATGTAATTATTTTTATGTATCATAATTATTGTAGTAATGTTTGTCGTAAATAATGCCAAACATTGAACCGCGAGGAGGCGCTGCCATGAAACTTGAAAATTTGCGCGGTGTGTCTGAAGAAGAGAGTGTTTCCGACGTCGAGGAAATCTTAGTGCGGTTCGATTCTTATATTGTCATTCTAGTTCGAAAGAAGGCTTGCGGAAGTTCCAATATTGCTCATCCAGATGTGCTGGACTTAGAGATTGATGAGATCATCCAGAGGGTACGCATAAAATTCTGGATGGCGCTTTTGACTAAGGAAATTGAACATCATAGGGCGTATATCCGAACTATTGTCAGTAACGAGTTTCATGACCTTGGACGCAGACGTAAACCGCTTTTGTCTTTACCAACTGATGAAGATGGAGAACTATACCTGGGTAATGTGCTGTTGAGTGAAAGCGAGGAGCTAGTAGACCCGGCTATTGAATTTGAAAAAGAAGAAGTGATGGATGGCTTGTTGGAGTTTACCGCTCAAGTTGTCACAGACCTTCCTCCAAGGATGCAACGGGCGATGATCAATCATCTAAACGATCAGGTTGATAATTTGATCCGGTTAAACGAAGCGTTTGAGAAGCGCAAGGTCAACATCAAAACTATGAAATGGCCTGAAGATCCGGCTGATACCAAACGACTGAAGGCTTCGATATCCCCTGCCAGACATATGATTGCCCGACGAGTAGGTTTGAATTTGTTGGAATATAAAAAGTGGGGAGTGCCAGAGGAATTGGTAGAGTCATACATTCATGATGAAATAAAAGAATGCTGATAGGCCGGACAGCATGTCATGCTGAGCGCAGCGAAGCATCTCGCTGCCATCACGACAGACCCTTCGCTTCGCTCAGGGTGACACTGGAGGTGCCGACGTATCGGCCCTTGCCTAAAATCCGGATTATTTTGTTCATCTCCATGATCGAAACCTTGCATACACGTTCCACATGTCTACACCATCGGTAGGTGCTCTACATGCTGCTTGTGCAGATCTTCGCGTGAGGAGCGGCGAGCCAGCAGACGTTTCATAGCATTGCCAATACGCCGCACTCCCTCTTCTATATGATCGGTTTCGGGATAGGCGAAACTGAGTCGGAAGTTTTGCTGGCCGCCTCCATCGACATGGAAAGGTTCGCCAATAACAAAAGCTACCTGTTCATTCGCAGCTTCACGTAATAAAGTGCGAGAACGCATATCTCCGGGTAGACGGCACCAGAGATGAAAGCCACCACCGGGGTGATTGACGCGTACTTCTACGGGCCAATGTGTTGCAATTGCCTGTAACATCAGATCACGTTTCTGCCGGTATTGCTGACGCAACATCTTGAGATGATCATCCAAAAGGTTGCGCCGTAAAATTTCTGAAACTGCCCACTGACCAAGAGCATTCGTGTTCAAATCAAATACCTGCTTATGTAGGGAGAGACGCTCTATCATCGGTTCGGGTGCTGCAAGCCAGGCCACGCGCAGCCCTGGCGCCAATATTTTTGAGTAGGTGCTTAGATATAATACCTGACCGCTACTATCGAGTGCTTTGAGGGGAGTAGGCTGTTTATCCTCAAAGTATATTTCCCCATAGGGATCATCTTCCAATATTGGTGTTTGATAGCGTTTTGCCAGGAGCAGCAAACGACGACGACGATCTTGTGACATGACTGTTCCTGTGGGATTCTGAAATGTCGGAATAGTGTAGATTAAGCGCGGTCGATGGCGTGCCAGGATTGACTCTAATAAATCAACACGTATACCCTCATTGTCAGTAGGAACACCCATCACGCGAACGTTCAGCGCACGAAACATCTGAATTGCGCCAAGGTAAGTCGGTACTTCAACGACTACTTCATCGCCTGGATTGAGCAAGAAACGACCAATCAAACCAACGCCTTGAGTGGAGCCGGAGAGGACCAAGATGTGCTGCACATCAACAGCTACACCTCGTTTACGCATGGATGCAGCTATAGCTCTTCGAAGACTATGCAAGCCTTCAACAGGGCCATACCCAAGCGCGCTCTGACGGGCAGAGAGTAGACTATCGGTAAAAATGGTACGGATCATCTCTGCAGGGAGCAGGTCTGGAGCCGGGTTACCCGGGGCAAGGGAGATAATTTCTTTGCGCTCGCTCATCGAAGCCAATTCGCTTAACATCAAGGCATCAGGCCCTAGAATTTCGCGTTCACCTGCCGGTAAACCGAGAAGCCAGGAGGCAGTTTCATTCTCAAAACTATCTCCAATATAGCCAAACTGATTGCGCCGCACAAGTGTTCCACGTCCTACATGACCCTCAATCAGGCCTTCGCTGGCAAGTTCGTTGTAGGCGTTCATGACTGTAGTTCTGTTGACTCCAAGTTCACTTGCCAGGGCACGCTCTGTTGGAAGACGTGTACCTTCTGACAACTCACCGGAAAGGATACCTTCGCGTAGTCGTTGACAAATCTGCCGGTATAACGGCATACCACTGGAGCGATCCAATACAATTAAGGTGTGAATTGGCGCAGTAAATAATGGTCTTGGCTGATACTGAGATGAATGTTGTCGCATCGTTCCCTCCTGATTGGCTCATACCAATAAAGTATAACCAACCTTTTGAGACGTTTCAAGTGCTTATTGGCTGAAGACTTTATCAGCCAATTGTATGTGATATAAAAATAGAAGACCTGAATAGTAATGAAGGAGGCGCATGGAAACACCGGAAGAGCGTATCGTAATGATACGTAATGACCGTGAGCATGGATCTCGCTGGCTCGTACGTGAAACAATTTCTGTACTCTATGACATCGCAACTCAGCGCACTTCCTCCCCAGAGGAAAACATACAACAACTACAACGTGCTGGGAAGGAACTGGCAAATGCGCGGCCAGCAATGGCAGCATTGGCAGGTGCAGTCAGACGCATTCTCAATGCACCAGGTGGATTGGAGGGTACAGCACGTGAAGCAGCAAAACTGCTCAGTGAATACGATTCCGCAATAGAGTTTATAACAGGCTATGCCAGGCCATTACTTACTGGAACAATAATGACTCACAGTTTTTCAGGAACTGTGCTTGAAGTGCTTACAAACTGTCTTTCACAGATTGAGCAAGTAATCGTGTTAGAAGGGCGTCCTCGTTACGAGGGGCGCGAGGTAGCACGTGCATTGAGTAAAAGTAATGCTTCGATCACGTTGATCACTGATGCACAGGCTGATATTTTCCTTCCTCAATGTCATGCAGTTGTAGTTGGTGCTGATAGTATACTGGCCAACGGAGATGTCTTGAATAAGGCCGGCACTGCTTTGCTTGCGTGGGCTGCTCGGGGGCACAAAATCCCTTTTTATGTACTATGCGAGACTCTAAAGATTTCTCCAAAAAGCTGGTCTGGTGACCTTGCTCAATTGGAGGAGAAAGAGCCAATGGAGGTACTTGAACAGCATATGCCAGGAGTCAATGTTCGTAACTTTTATTTTGACAGAACCCTTTCCAAGCTAGTGACAGGCGTGATTACAGAACAAGGCATAATGGGAAAAAAAGAAATTACGCAGGTAGCATCACAATTGAAACAAAGAGTGTAAGAAACAAAGCTACTTCAATTGCTCTGCTTGTACCTCTGTCATAGAACGTGTACAATGGTGAATGAAATTAGATGCCCATCTGCGTAGCCATAAAGCGTCTCCATGATATCAGTGCCTCTCGGGGTACTCACCACTAAATGGGAGGAAGTTACATGCCTACCTATATTAGCCTGGTCAATCTCACCGAACAAGGGATCAAAGACTTTAAGAATTCCCCCGAACGTCTGCATTCTTTCGATGATGCAGCAAAAGAGGTTGGAGGGAGACTTGTTGGTTTCTATCTAGTCCTTGGCCAGTATGATTATGTTGTGATTACAGAAGCTCCAGATGACCAAACAGCTGCTCGCCTCATACTGGGTACGATTGCGCAAGGGAGTGTTCGCACTCAGACGATGCGTGCTTTCCCGCGTGAAGAGTTCGAGCAAATTGCTCGTGGTCTATAATAGAGCAGCAGGTGGAGGGAAAAGCCATACCTCTGGCTTGCTTAAAACTCATCACCAGGAAAAATTGCTCTCACCAGCCGTTCAGGATCATGTCGAGCAAGCTTATCGTTTTCGAGATTCAGATGCTCGATGAACATATGCGGCACCAGACGTGCGAGCCGCGCACGATCGACCACTACAGGCTCGCTCTTTTCTTGTGCATAGGTTTGCACGACCTCGGGCAGAAAAGGGCCATCGTTGACCATGACGCGATCGACACGTGCTCCCAAATAGTGGTGAATCGCGTTCACAAAATCGGAGGCGGTATAGCCATCGGTCTCACCATGTTTGGTCATCAAATTACACACGTAGATTTTTTCCGCGTCTGATTCGCGAACGGCACGCGCAATATCACACACGAGCAAGTTCGGCAACAGGCTGGTATACAGGTCCCCTGGACCGATGATGATCGTATCTGCCCGTCGTATGGCACGCACCGCCTGAGCACACCCCGCAGCATCTTCTGGTTCGAGTCGCAAACGCATGATGGGAGAAAGCTCACCAGTATGCTTCTTCCCACGCGTATCGATTTCCGTCTCATCGCAGATGGTCGTCCCATCTGCAAGATCTGCGCAGATCATGGTCTGTTCCAGGGTGACAGGCAAGACCCGGCCTGCGGTATTGAGCAGTTCCTGAGCATCCTCAATAGCGAGCAAGAGATCACCGTTATTAATATCCTGCAATCCTTTGAGCACGAGATTACCCAGACTATGACCACCCACCCCTCTGATGCGCTGCTCCGGAGCCTCGTTTTCGGTCTGCTCAAAGCGATGCATAAAGACCTCGCGCCAGAGTGCACCATTGCGCGCTAAGGCAACTAAAGACATGCGCAGATCTCCCAGGGGTAACTGACGCTGAAATTCATCCATTAATCTGCGCGAACTTCCACCACTATCGGACATGGTCACAATCGCACTAATGGTCACCTGGTATTTTTTCAGATGCGAGAGTAAGGAGAAGGTTCCCGTCCCTCCACCTATGGTGACGACACGGCGCCCTGCAAATCGGTCTCCACTCGGATAGTGTCCAGGCACGTTGCTTCTCCTGCGGCTGATCTCAGGCTCGTCGTTCACAATACCATTCCTTCATTTACGACAGTATACTTAAGGCGTTGATGAATAAGTTTTGGTTTCAGGGAATAGTCTATCATAGACTCATTTTATGCACAAGCAAACTCTATGCTAAAACAATTAAAAAGAAATGTCCAATCCCCTCTTGACAAATCACGATATATCGTTATAATTAGCGATATATCGTGTTATATCGTTATAACACAGAAAGGAACATCTTACATGTTTGGTAACAGATTTGCCTATGAGTATTCAGATTATGGAGAGGAGCAAGGAGCGCCGCCCTGGCTTCGCCATCGAGGGCACCATGGCCATCACCATGGAAGACATCACGGTCATGGACCATTTGGTAAGAATAGATGGGGAGAGGGTTGGACACCTCCATGGTTACAGGAGGAATGGCGGGGGCCTCAATTCTTCGGTATGCATAAAGGCCGAGGACCATTTGGCCATGGCGGACCTTTCGGGTCTGGAGGTGAGGGTGGTCGCTTCTTTGGCCGTGGCGATATAAAATTTGTGCTGCTAGAGCTTTTACAAGAGCGACCTATGCATGGGTACGAAATGATGAAGGCGTTAGAGGAAAAAACTGGCGGCTTCTATACACCCAGCCCTGGCTCAATTTACCCCACGTTGCAAATGTTAGAGGATGGAAGCATGGTAACCTCAGTCGAGATTGAGGGGAAAAAGGTTTACAGTATCACAGATGCCGGGCGTGCCTCACTTGCGGAGCGACAAAGCAATCAAGAGGGATTCGCCGGGCCACCATGGATGCGTTGGCGTGGTCATGGTGGACATGGGCCGAAGCCGGAAATGCAAGCATTGAGAAGCGAAGTTGCAGAGACAGCTCGTTTGCTCGCAATTGCCGGTAGAATGTCGCTACAAGACCCTGAAAAGCTCGCACGTTTGCGCAGCGTCATCGAGCGTACTCGTAAAGAGTTAAATACGCTGATCTATGGTGATGGTTCACAGCAGGAACAACCAACTCAATCTGAGCAACCACCAACCGTTTAGAAGAGAGAAAAAGGTAACAATGCAGCAGCAGGTTCCTGGAACCTGCTGCTGCATTGTTACAAATTGTTTTGATTCAGCAAAATTCCTCTATCATTCGATAAAAGGATATGTTATAATAGTCGGGCTTTAACCGAAGGGGGTAATATCACAATGCACGAGATACCTGATTCTGAACGCTCGATTTATCGTGCTCGCCTCTGGATAGAGGAAGGGCAATATGATCTCGCTTTGACCGACCTTCAACACATCCAAACGGATGATCCAGAACAAGAACGCCAGATGGCCTATTTGTCTGCATGGTGCCATACTCGATTAGAACATTGGGCTGAAGCGCAATGTCTGATATCCCAGCTGTATACTCCGGGTAATATTGAAGAAAGCTGGAATGATGCAAAACATAACGAACGTGAGCGTCGTGCTTTCTACCTCCTTTGTCTTGGCAATGCTGCTATCAACCTGAATCGCTTCGAGGAAGCTTCACAGCACTATACACAGTGTCTTAAATTATTGAGCGAACGACGAGTAAATCTTCCACAAGTACGCATTAAAGCACGCTATTCGCTGGGTATGACATGTAGTATGAGTGGCTTTTATGCAATGGCGATTCAGCATTATGAAGAAGCGTTACGTTTGTGCCAGAACAACCCCGATCAAGAAGACCTGCCTGAAATTTACTATGGGCTTTGTGATGCCAATCGACTCCTGGGAAAATTTGAAAGTGCATATACATCCGGTGTCAAGGCACTCGAACTCTACGAAAATAGAGGAATGCGGACCATGGAAGGGCGCGCTCAGAATATGCTAGGCAGAATTTGTTACCAGATACGCGAATACGATGAAGCGGCTGACCATTACCTGGAATCTCTTTCCAGAGCTACCCTGGACAACAACCAGAAAATGAAGATGGTGAATTTCACGGCTCTAGCAGACTTGAGACTAGCGGAGAATCGCCAGGAAGAGGCACAACGTTATTGCCAGCGTGCTTTAGAAGTTGCCGATGGGATGCATGACAATTACTACCTGGGTTTGATGTATCTCACATGTGTGAAAGTGACACTGGCAGAGAGCGAACAAGCGGAGGGAGAGCAACACGAAATACTTTTTTCAAATGCACGAAGATTATTTGAAAAAGCAAAAGAACATCTTTCCCAGACGCAAGCCAGTGTATTACTTGGTGAAGTGTACGGCAGAATAGCTCAAATGCTCGAAAAGTCAGGGCAATCCCAGGAGGCGATCTCCTATTGGAAAACCGCTTATGAATCGCTCTCCAGTCCTTATGGGCGAAACATAGATTAAATCAGCATAATCTGGCCCCTACGAATTATTCAAGCCAATCCGCTTTTGCAATTCAGTTGCAACGCTGTAGGGGTCGCGCTCTCTAGTAGTGATATCCTCCATCAGTTTTTGCCACTCATCCTGGGTCACTTCGTTTCTCAACGCATGTATTACCGCGTGTATCACCAGTGATTCCACTTCACTACGTACCTGGCGCTGCGCACGATTAGCAAGCATGCCACTTTCCACCAGGTATTGATGATGCTGTTCTATTGCATCCACTAATTGGGTAATTCCCTGATCTTTGATGGCAGAAGTTTTCAAAACTGGAATACGCCAGTAAGGCTTTGATTTATCGTGCAGGCGTCGAATAGGATCGAGACTCAGTAACATTGCCAATTCCGCAACCGTCTGATCTGCGCCAGGTTTATCAGCCTTACTCACCACAAAAATATCTGCAATTTCAAGAATACCAGCTTTGATGGCCTGGATTTCGTCACCCATGCCGGGGGCGCACACAACCAGCACAGTCTGCGCAGCACGCATCACCTCGACTTCTGCCTGTCCCGTTCCTATAGTTTCAATGATAATGGGATTATATCCTGCTGCATCCATTGCTCGCACAACATCGCGCGTAGAAGCGGAGAGGCCACCCAGACTACCCCGACTTGCCATACTGCGAATAAAGACATTCGGATCACCTGCCAATTCCATCATGCGAATGCGATCACCTAGAATAGCTCCACCAGTAAAGGGGCTGGAAGGATCAACGGCAACAACGCCAATTTTACGATCCCGTCGACGAAGTTCTCGGACAAGGCGTGTGACTAACGTGCTCTTGCCTGCACCTGGCGCACCTGTCACACCAATGATATGAGCACGACCAGCATACTGATGTAGCTCAGCCAGGTAACTTCGTGCCTGTGGTGCTTCATTCTCTATCAGTGTCACCATGCGAGCAAGTGCACGACGGTCTCCATTGAGCAATCGTTCAGCAATATTCTGCAAGGCGCACCTATACGTCTGCGGTCAGGCGGTCAGCCTGTACATTGGCTCGCACAAACTCAATAATTTCATCTGTTGAAGTACCCGGCCCAAAACATCCTTTGATGCCCATTGCTTTGATCGCAGGCAAATCATCATCGGGCAAAATGCCTCCGGCAGCTACCAACATATCATCCACGTCATTTTGTTTCAAGAGTTCCATCACTTTGGGGAAGATAGCCATATGAGCTCCAGAAAGTATGCTCATCAAGATAGCATCCACATCTTCCTGGATGGCTGCTTCGACGATCATTTCGGGAGTCTGACGTATACCTGTATAGATGACTTCCATGCCGGCATCACGGAGTGCACGGGCAATTACTTTTGCGCCACGATCATGCCCATCAAGGCCCGGTTTGGCGACCAAAACACGAATAGGGCGAGTATCAGCCATATTTTATGACTCCTTTGTCAATAAAGAATCCTGGTAAGGCGGAATCATAGAGCGCACAGATAGCACGCTCCTGTTCTTCGTACATTCTGGTGATATGTTCACTCCATTCTACAACGGGGCCTAAGCTGCTGCAAGCATTCACTAATGCTTTGGCTCGCTCGATTATCTGCTGTTGCTCTTCCGGTTTAACTATTGGAACAGGTAAGCTGGCTAAGACACGTTGTTCTATTTGGGGCTGCACCCATTTGTACGCAGTGTGCAGAACGTAGACATATTCACGAAGCAGACGCGAATTGAGTAATGCAAGAAAAAAATACAGTTGATCAGTACTTCCATGGTGATTACGTAGATGGAGTAAATAGAGGGTCTGTAATGCTATATGCCCTCGTTGATCCAACGCTGCTTGCAAGCGGTCAGTGCTTTTGACCACTAACAACTTTGGTGACAGATAACGTTCCAGTGGTTTTGTGATGGCTTTACGAGCAATCAGACAGTGAGTTGTAGGGGGACTATATGGATGGATGTCGATTCCACCTCGTAATACGGGATAGTTTGCAGGGAAAGCGCTAGAATAACCGATTGCAGGGTGAGCGCAAGGGTCCGGGCGGTGGTAAACCCCGCCCCTACGTACCGTGTTCGTTGATACGTCAGTGTTGAGTGGTGATGGAGTGTTTTGGATATATGGGCTTTCTCGGCCAAGTTCTTCGCCACGCGAAATCGTTAGGAATTCACTCAGGGTGGCAAAGCGGCGCTTATTGGCAGGAGTTTCTTCGAGGCAGGTTCGTAGGCGTTCGAGAGCAACTCCACGTCCCTGACTTAAAAGATAACGAAATTCGGCACCGGGCTGACGGCTGAAGAGGGATTGTTGTACCTGGTGTTGTGAAGCAAAGGAGAAATTTGATTGCCAACGTCCTCGTATCAATGAAACGTGGTGCATGCGCCTTGCAGGAGATTTCTGGGCAATAATTACGACTGCGCCCACATCTGCCGCAAATACATCCGAAAAATGCCAGAGATGGTGTAAGGTAGCTTCTTCCAACAAACGCGCACGTTCTCTTGCGGCATTAGCACGCGCCAATAGTGGATCAGGAAGAACCAAGCCTATCCAACCGCCTGGACGCACAACCTGGAGGGCCAGGTTCAAAAAAAACAGGTAGCTATCGGCCTGGCCACGTTGTTGAGCGAAATTATAGCCACTGAGGTCGTTATTTTTCGCCGCTAGATAAGGAGGATTGGCAATAAATAGATCAACGGTTGGTTCCCAGGCTAGAACAAGGCTATCAGCCTGGTGAATGTTGAGGGATGTAAATGGGAGAGTGCGGGAGACATCGGAATGTATGAGTGTTCGCAGGTGCATTTCTGCCAGGAAACAGGAGATGGGATCTGGATCAATACCCCACAGGTTGCGTTGGAGAAGGAAAGCACACTCCTTAGGGGACAGGCCTGCGCGTGTACTAAAGGCAAGAAGTCGCCGTGCAGTTCCTACAAGAAAGTTGCCACTGCCACAGGCAGGGTCGAGTACTCGTACCTGTGTAAGGTCATTGTCAGGGACGTAACCACAAGCGTCCAGGATCTTTTCAACTAACAGAGGGGGAGTTGAGAAATGGCCACGCTTTTTGCGTTCCATCAGGGGTAGGTTGGTTTCATACCATCCGATTTGATCTCCCTGTTGCTCCTCGATTAGCATTTTGTTTTTGGTCATACATTGTCCTTGAAGTGGATTTACACATCATACTGTTCTTGCAGAATTTCCAGGGCCTCACGAGCGGCCAGACGACCAGCCTCTTTGATGCTTGAGGCTTTTCCTAAACCGAGTAACAATTCGTTCTCAAATACGCCAACGGTAAAGACACGATCATTGTTATGTCCACTTTGCTCTAATACGCGATAGCGAGGTAATAAGTTTGAGCGCTGCAAGACAAGTATTTGCAAGCGTCCTTTGGGATTTGTATCAAGTGTCTGTTTGTTGACATGTGATACAACCGGCAGGATTGTACGGGCGACGAAGTCACGAGCTACCTCAGGTCCCTGGTCTATATGGATCGCTCCAATTAAGGCTTCTAACACATCGGTACAAAGTGAATCCCGAGATCGATCGTTAAAGGTCCTCATATTAGTGATATCGATTTGAATATAGGAAAAGAGACCAATTTCTTGTCCGATCTTGGCGAGAACACGGCGGCTGACAACCTCGGACTTCAGGGCTGTCATTTCACCTTCAGTGGCATCTGGAAAGTTACGAAAGATGTATTCGACGACGTGAGCACCCAGTATGGCATCGCCCAAAAACTCCAGTGTGTCATATGAGTCTCGTACGGCTGTTTCTGGGCAACAGGAATGATGAGTTACTGCTCGTTGTAGTAACGAGCGGTCATTAAATGTGATTTGAAGTAGTGCTTCTAATTCTGCTAACTTGTCTTCTTTCTCCATACAGGTGTATTATAGCTTAGAGAAGCGTTTAGCGTCTATGAATGATAGGATCGGGTTCATGAGGTCTATTTTGCGTCGGGTTATGACCCGCCGTTTTTTGGGAATTGCAGTGCCACTCGCACTTTTCTTGACGCTGCTTTTTCCAGCGGTAGTGAGCGCGCATGCTATTTTATTACGTTCCGATCCAGCGAAAGATTCTGTGTTAAGCATTGCACCCAAACAGGTGCGCATGTGGTACAGCGAGGCCTTGAATCCTGCTTTTAGTACTGCTGTTGTGGTGAATGGTGAAAATAAGCGAGTTGACAATCGTGATGCCCACGTCTCGTCTAATGATCAAACAGAGATGGACGTGACACTTCAGCCAAATCTGCCACCAGCAGTCTACATTGTTATCTGGAGAACTGACTCTGCAGCCGACGGCCATATCCTGAGAGGATCTTTTATTTTCAGCGTTGCGCGAGCTGATGGCAGCGTTCCAACGCTCGCTCCTGGCTCAAATCCAGGAGCAAATGTACTGGGCGGCGGCAATCTCACCGGTCTTTATACGGGACAAATAGATGGCCCAACACTTTTTAATTTGATCATGATTACACTTGTCGAGCTAGGAGCTGTATTCTGGATGGGAGCGCAACTCTGGATCAACTTTGTGCTCACGATTTCAGCAGAAGCTCACGGGGAAGAGAGGAATATAAACGAACGGGTACAACGGCATTTTGAGCGGTATTTTTCGCTTCCCACACTCATCGTACTCTTCCTGGCGAATATAGGTGTGCTGGTGGGACAGGCGCTCAATCTTACAGGAGGTGACCTGGCTTCGGCTCTCTCACCTTCGTTACTTGCAGGACTGGCTACCAGCGGGCGCTTTGGTATTTACTGGATGATGCGAGAGGTGGTCATCCTGATAGCAATGATCCTGGCGTTTTATATGCTCTTGCGACAGCAGCGTCCGCGCATCGTCAAGACTGTGCTGCCGATAGCGAATTTGTTCCTCGCATCAGCATTGTTGATTGCAATCACGATGTCCGGTCATGCAGCAGCGGTCAGCCCCAACATCGTGTCTTATGCCATTGTGATAGATTGGTTGCACCTCTTGGCGGCATCGCTCTGGGTAGGCGGCATGATGTACATTGCAACTAACTATCTACCAGTTTTAAGACGTTTACAAATCCCGCAGCAAGCTCGATCATTGGTTACCGTTCTTCCTTACTTTTCTCCCTTAGCCATCGCTGGTGTGCTAATCATGGCCGTAACAGGGCCATTCAGCGCCGCTTTTCACCTGACTTCGTGGCAGCAATTTCTTAGCACTGCGTACGGACGAGCGCTTCTCGTCAAAATTGCGCTGGTAGGTGGGTTATTGATCACCAGCGCCATCCACGTTGGACTATTACGACCACGCTTGAAAAAAGAGTATCAGAAGTACAGCTATGTCGCGAATCGTTTGCAAACCGAGCAGGCAGGGGGAGAAATAGCAGAGCAGAATCGCACTTCTGCGCTCACAGGGCAACAGGCAGTGACGATGACCGCTGAGCCGAGTCGAGCCACTAAGTTGCTTAGACAACAGGTGAAACTACGCGAGGGGCGATTGACAAAAAAGACACAGATACTTAGCAGGGTGCTGCGCTGGGAACCAGTATTGGGTGTAGGTGTCTTAATCTGCGTTGGTCTGATGAACGTGTTTGCAGGTACGTTGTCACCCATCGCTGTGGCACAGCAACAACAGCAAACAGGAAGTAAACCGCAGCCCTATAGTGCATCGGTACGAACAACCGATGGAAAGTTTACGGTCACGTTGAGCGTCAATCCCAATCGTTTTGGAACGAATGTGTTTACTGTGAGTGCGGTAGATACCAGCACAGGCACACCAGCTACAAATATAGGTGTTTCGCTCTATACCACCATGCTTGATATGGACATGGGTACTGACACAGTAAATTTGCTGCCTGACGGCAAAGGACATTTCAGCGGAACGGGAGACCTGGCCATGCCTGGAGATTGGCAGATACGCGTTCAGATACGAACACCTGATGCCAGGCTTCACGAGGCGAGTGTGAAGTTGGTGACGCCGTTTTGACGAGAAACTAAGTAACCCTACTCCCGCGTCGTAATCGCCAGTATCTCTGGCGCTTGCTCAAGCATGCGTGGCGCAACGAGTCGCGTTGCGATCTGGTGAAAGGCTATGCCATAGACCAGAGTCAAGGGAATGGTAATACTCCAAATCCATTCTACATGAAAGATCATTGGTAAACCGAGAGCCAACGCTACAGGGATCAGAAGAATCAATGTCACTACGAGCATCACAAATGACATTACTGCTCGTAAACAGCCCGCCTGCGAGGTTTGACCTGTAGCACGAAAGCCTCGCTGCATCTGGCGCATATATTGCGGAAAGTAGACTGAGGTAAAGTTACCGCAACCCAGGGTCACTCCCATACCAGCTAACCCGCCAATGAGAACAGGCAGCACAAAATTCCAGGCATGCGATAAGAATGCCCCGATTGAAACGAGCACTACCAACTCCACTATTCCAAGCGTAACTACCGCGAGATTCTTTCCCCAAAGAATGCGTTGTGGGGCCACGGGAAAGAGAAAAAGGGTAGTGAGGCTCTGCCGCTCTAAACCAAGTGTATTGAGCGAGAGTGTCAGCATGAACAAGAGTACGATCAAGGGTGTGATCAGCAACACGTAGCCGTTGCCGCCAAAACGTGAAGAACTGGGATTGAGCAGCGGAGCTACAAGGAAGATCGCCACGTAGATCACCGATTGAAACATCATGGCCTTGAGTTGGGGATCACGCCAGAAGTACTTCAATTCTTTGAGAGCGAGAGCGGAGATCTGAGGAGGTATAATGCGCCCCCACATGCTCGTACTGGCTGGCTGAACGCCAGCGGCCACAACGGAAGTTTGTTGACGACGCCGATTGCGAACGCGAGCAGAGCCACCAACCTCAGATGCACTAAGACTGCGTTGGAGCACGAATTGCCAGAGGTAGAGAGTGAGTACACTTGTAAGTAGTAACAATCCCAACGTGGCAATGCTCGCTCCCCAATTCCCCTGTACAGATTGTGTGATTGAACGCGCAGCCAGGCCAGAAGGCAGCCATTGCAGGTAAGGAGAAAAACTTGCGCTTTGCAGATTATCGTACAAGTGCAAGATCCTTGTTCCGCCAAGCACAAACTGCTGTATCAGATAACAGGACGAAGTGAAGATAGCGATAATAATGATACTGAGATCGCGGAAACGACGACCTTGCAAGACACGCATGAACAGCGCCAGAACCAACTGACTGATTCCAACAACCTGAATGTAAAAGACAAGCATAGTCACGCAGGTGAGAATAGCCACAGGTACAGAAACTGCCCAACCTGCAATAACGGCGACCAGCACCAGCACAAGTCCAATGGTGGGAATATCGAGCAGCGTCGAGAATAAGAGACTCACCATTAATTCAGCACGAGTGAGTGGAAACAAGATTAACTTCGAGGCATCCAGCCCCTCATTGGCAGTAAACTCTAAAAGGGGCAGCACAATCCACAGGAGAAGAACTGCCGTCAGTACCAGGTATAAAACTTCAGAATTGGCGGGTGACGGGAGTAACC
>WNEZ01011559.1_pt1 | contig 15372 bp, 15 predicted proteins | sample 5400521 | NCBI WGS metagenome assembly WNEZ01 (sample SAMN13153339, study PRJNA577476) | soil metagenome | isolation source: 120 cm saprolite under Douglas fir tree site 2 hole 1 replicate 1 | place: USA:California | collected 2015-04-18
GCGCTTGGATATGATCGATTCTCTGAAGCCGCTCAGCCAGCGGCAGGCCTTTATCGAGATTCACGATTGGATACAGTCTCCTTCTAAATGTATGAATTCAGTCTCCCGTTACGTAAACAATAGATGCTTCCTATCCCCCGGCAGGATGCAAACCCTTTGCATTTTCGCGAAATCTTGCAAGTACCAACCCAAGCCAAGGCAGATAGGAAGCGTAACCCATCTCAACGAAACCGGGAACTATAGCACGACTTGGTCCTTCCGACCAGCTAAATAATCGGAATTATGTACTTGATACGTAAAAAGAAGAGGGTTGTGGCCCCGTCCAATGGCAAACCAGGGAGGATTCTCCAGCGTCTCGAACGCGGGAGGCTAGGTTTGAACGATGTTGGCCTTTATTGCCTTGTCGGCTAATTTTGGGGCGAAAAGGGGAAAGCGCCGGCTGTGCCCCCCATTAGAGACACTACACCGGCGCCTAATCTTTTCGCGAAGCGGGGCTTGCGGGCGGATCGCTTACTTGCGAGGAAGGACAGAGTCCTTCATAGCCTTCGCCTTCCCCACGCGAAACTTCAGGGTCGTCTTCGCGGGAATCTGAATCGTCGCTCCCGTCGCCGGATTACGGCCCTCGCGCGCCTTTCGCTCTGAGCGAACCAGTTTTCCGAAACCCGGGAGCACAAACTCTCCGCCAGATTTCACTTCCGACGTTGCCAAGCTCGCAAGGTCGTCGAAGAACTGTTTCACTTGAGCGCGCTTCATTCCGGTCCGCTCCGCAAAATGATTAAAGACCTCAGACTGGGTCATGCGCTTCCTACCTGCTGCAGTGCTGGTCGCCATGTGTGGTATCCCACCTCCAAAACGTCAACAAAATGAGAAAACTTTCGCAATGACATATACCACAGACCAAGCCCAAAGTCTGCTAAAAATCGCTAGTTTTTGGCCTTTTGGTGAAAAAAACTAAAGGTGGATACCGCGGGAGCGACCATCGACGGAAGGGCTGAATGCGTTTTGGTCGGGGCGAGAGGATTCGAACCTCCGACCTCTCGGTCCCAAACCGAGCGCACTACCAGGCTGTGCTACGCCCCGATGCCTCTCCGATCTAACGCTGCGATCGTCGCGGTAAGAGACCCGCCATTCTAGTCAGCGCCGGACGCAGCGGTCAAGCTTAGCAAATACGCGCGCGTCGCCGCGAGCGCGTACGCTCGGTGACTGATCTGATTCTTGATTTCTGGTTTCATTTCAGCGAAGGTCAAGTCGCCTCCGTTGGGAATGAATACTGGATCGTAACCAAAGCCTCCAGCGCCACGCGCAGCCAAAGCAATTCGCCCCTCGCATTTGCCCACCGCTACGTTGAGAATCTCGCGGTGGCTGTCGGCGATCACGACTGCCGAAACGAAACGGGCTGACCGCTTCGATTGATCGACGAACGCGAGTGCAGCCAGGAGCGCCTCGATTCGCTCCGCGTCCGCAGCGGGCTCTCCGGTGTATCGTGCGGAACGCACTCCCGGAGCGCCACCAAGCGCGTCTACCTCCAAACCGGAGTCGTCCGCAAGTGTCAGCAGGCCAGTTTGAGCTGCGTACCCAATCGCCTTCAGCGATGCGTTTTTCACGAACGTAGTACCAGTCTCAACGATGGGCTCGATGGCAGGGAAGTTCCGAAGATCGAAAAGCGCGAAAGGCAAATCTGACAAAAGTAGTTGAATCTCGGCGCGCTTTCCTTCATTGCTCGTAGCAATGAGCAAATGCCTGGGAGCATTCACCGTGCGTTCTCCGGCACAAATCTAATGGCGAGAGAGCCGAACACACCAAAAGCGGATCTGGAAGTCCATTCAAACCCATTCTCTTTCAAAACGGTGACGCTAACAGCGTATGGTAAAGACCGCGATGCTTGGTCGATGCTGGAAGCATTAGTCGAGAAGGCGGACCTTTCTGACTGAGAGAAGAGTTCGACAAAGGAGATGGCAGGGCGCCGATCGTCGGTAAACGTCAGGACGATGATCGGCAGCGAGTTGTCGATCAGTCGTTGCGATCGTCGGTAGGCATCAACTGAAGCCAGGGATTGAGTCTGTGCCCTTGCCTGTAGACAATGTCGTACTGTGTCACCCGTTCCGGTGAGAAAGTGGTCGTCAACGAAACTTGCAGCAAAGTTGTCAGAGCTTGAAAGCATAAGCTCGGCGTCGCCCACAGTCTCTGTCTTCGCGGTTGGCCCAAGTCTCTGCTGGGCAAGCTTGCGAAGGCTCGGTCGATCAAATGCGTCCGCGACCAGCACCGAAGGGGCGTTCTCTTCCAGTCGAATGGTGGCCATCCGAGTTCCGACTGCACTGACAAAGATGTCCGGATCGTTGATTCCATACGGAGGGAAGAGGCTGCGCAGGAGGGGACGTGCCGCGATTGCTCCGACGACATCGGCATGCGACGAAACCGTGGCGTTAACATCACGCCACAACCTTTCGACGTCGCGAAAATGGTAGACCGAGACGGAATAAACATCGGGTGGAACAAAGGCAATCTCATTCGAAGGGCTTCGATCCTCGGGGACGGCACTGCCGCGAAGCTTATCCGCGACACCTTCGGATAGTTGAAGAAAGCAACGATCTTCAGCTCTGCCGTCCGTAAAGCGCGAAGTCCACGCGAAGCCTTCGATTAGGTTTGAGAAAATACTACCGAAGATTGGCGCAATCGTTGTTGCGTTTTGATTGGAACTAAAAAGATAGAGCGCCCACGTCTGTAGAATCGGCTTGACGCCGGCCTTGGAGACAAAGCCGAATAGCCCTGCGCCGGAGGCGTCTACTTGCACGCGCGCATGTTCGAGTTGCTGGTTTCCAAGAAGCGATGCGCGCTTTCCCCTGCGCGCGTCGACGCAGCGCATTACTGAAGATTCATCGTTGCCGACAATGGCAACTGTGCCCACGAATGCGAGAGTGATATGACGGGCTCCATCTGAGGATGACCATTCAGTGAGATCGACACCATCAATCTGCTTTCTTAAGAGTGACGGCTGGCCGTGAGCGCGAGCGAAGTCTTCAACGTGCCGTTCCAGACTCGGCCGCATTCGTCTTTGCGTGGTGTGCGTCTCAATGATCAGAGTAGTGAGCGGCTTTATCTTCAAAGTTGCATCGGCTTCGGTCTCCTCAACACCGGTGAATACGATTGCAAATTGAGAGCGAGCGAATAGAATAGAGTCATCCGATCCGATTCCGGTCCATCGCGCCAGTCGAATCAACCAGCGATTGGGCAGAAGGGTCGATCTCGCTCCAAGCGGAGCGGCCAATTTTGTCCAGGCTTCAGATGATCCAATACCGTCGGCCAGATCGACAAGATCGTCGGCTTCCACAAATGCAACGCAATCGGCCGGCACGTAGACGGCCATGTCTACGCGACGGGGCCAGTTCCAGTAGAGCCAGCCAGCGATGACTGCCAGAGCGAAACCGGCGACCAGAACACGTGTGCGGCGAGAGATTTTCAAAGCAGCGCATCGTAAACTGAGAACGGGCAGGTAGCAAATACACCGCGCCCTCTTCTCGGAGCAGTTGAGCTAGGTCTATTGCCTGCAAGGAGGACGAAACTCCGAGAGCTTGCGCGAGGAGATTGGCTCCAAGAACAAACCTAGCCGACCAGAAATTACCTGCGCGGGAAAATGGGAGGGGTCCCGAAAAGCCGCACAAACTCGATTACAACACCCTTTGTCGACAAGGAGTTAAAAGATACAAAATAGTATTTGACATGTCTGGAGCGGTGTTGTAGCCTAGCTTCGGCGGTTGAGCGTCGGGTCTGATTCGAATGACCCCGTTCTTTTAGCCATCTGCCGAAACCAGTTGACGGCAGCAAACCCGCCGAAAAAGTCGCCCCACCCTTCACTGAAAACGCGAAGTCTCCAAAGACACTCTCGGTAAATCGCAATGAAGAAAGCAAGGTACGCCTGTCCAGTGAAACTCGTCCGCGCACGGTTTTCCCGAGCCCGTCGCGCCCGCGCCCGGCTACGACGCCAGCGCATTTTGATGTTTAAGATCGCGAGGAACCATTCATGATGTGGAACAGTGTGAAGAAAAGCATGGTCGGAGTTGACATCGGCTCAAGCTCGGTGAAGACCGTCGAACTCCAGGGCAAGAACAACGACTACCAGCTAGTGAGTTTAGGTTACGAAGCGCTGCCGCCGGATTCGATCGTGGACGGTCAGATCATGGAGTTGAACTCTGTGTCGAACGCGATTGGAAGCATCTTTAACGAGCATAAGATCAAGACCACAAAGGTAGCCGCCGGAGTTAACGGGCATTCGGTTATCGTTAAGAACATCGTCCTGCCGCAGATGACTGACGATGAGCTCCAGGAATCGTTTGCGTGGCACGCAGAGGAACATATTCCTTTCGACATCTCGGATGTCAATCTCGATTATCACGTCACTGGAACCTCAGCCGATGCGATTCACGTGCTGATGGCCGCCTGCAAGCGTGACAAGATTGCCAACGTAAAGCAAGCAATCCAGCTTGCCGGCAAACAGCCCGCGATAATCGACGTCGATGCGTTTGCACTTCAGAACTGTTACGAGCTGAACTACGACCCGCAGGCCGGCCAGGTTGTGGCCTTGCTGAACATCGGCGCTTCGACGACGAACATTAACATTCTAAATGGCGCGCGATCGGTCTTTACGCGAGACGCCACGTTTGGTGGCAACCAATACACTTCACTGCTCCAAAAGGAACTGGGCTTGACGTTTGATCAGGCCGAGCGAGTGAAGCGCGGCATGCCAATGCCAGAAGGTTCCGAGCCTCGAGACATCGAACCAATTCTCGACACGGTCTCTGACATCCTGGCCCTCGAAATTCAGAAGACGATGGATTTCTACCGCGCGACCGTCGAGGATGGCGAGTCGGCCGTGCAGAAGATTTTAGTTTCCGGTGGCGGTTCGAAGCTGAAAGGTCTGGTGGAGTTTCTGGCCAGACGCTTCGAGATCCCCGCGGAAGTATTCGATCCGTTTCGAAAAATCCGCGTTGACTCGCGAGGTTTCGATCCGGAGTACATGCGCGAAATTGTTCCTGAGATGGCCATTGCAGTCGGCCTGGCGCTGAGAGGAGTTGACGTCCGGTGATCAAAATTAACCTTTTAGAATCGGTAACTGATCGTCCCACCGGCGTAGCGTTTGTTGAGGACAGAGTCTCCAGCACACGTACGCAGACGTTCCTGCTGGTCCTGACTGTAATGGCGCTCCTGGTGCTCGGCATGGGGTTCGACTATGTCAGCGCGAACTCTGCGCATGACACAGCCACCAAAGAGCTGGAGAAGGAACGCCGCATCAACGAGCAGATGAACGCGGTCAAACGTGAGCAGGCGGATCTGGAAAAGAAGATCGCCGACATTAACTTTCGCATCGACGCGATTCAAAAGCTGCGCGCTTCGCAGCAGGGGCCCAGCGCTGTGCTTGCTGAAATCAAGGCTCGCTTTGACAGCGTCCCGGGTCTCTACCTGAAGAGCGTGGAGCAGAAAGATGCCGAGCTAATCATCAAGGGCGAATCGCCAAACGAAGCCTCGGTGACGCGCTTTGGTCAGAGCATGGAATTCTCTTCCGGGCTCTTTACCAACCTGAACATCGAGACGCAGCGAGAAATACCGCAGACAGCGAGCAAGGGCACGAGTGGCGCCGCCGTCGCCGCGCAGCAGGATCCGAACTTGCCGCAGCCTGAAGTTGTGGCGTTTACGATTAAGTGCAACTACGCGCGCAATGGCTCGCAGCAGAATACCAACCCGACGCCCGCTCCGGCGAATCATGTCGCCAAGAACTAACTGACGGCAAACAACAGGAAAAGATCATGAGAATTGGAAACATCAACAGCCTTCCCTGGTACGCCCGGTTCAGCATCTTCGCGGCGATGGCTCTCATCGTCTATGCCGGCTTCTGGTACTTCGTCACCCGCGGCACGCGGAAAGAAACCCGTAACCTGGTCGACCAGATTAAGGTCCTGCAAAAGGCCAACACTGAGGCGCAGATTGCCTCGCAGCGGTTGATTGAGTTCAAGGCGTCTTACAGGAGCAAGCAGGAGCAGCTGGAAGAGCTGAAGGCGTTACTGCCTGAGCAGCGTGAGCTGACGAAAGTCCTCGAAGGTATCCAGGACCGCGCGCGCGCGACCAGCATTTCGTTGCGAAAATTCGCGCCTAAGGATGACGTGCAGCAGGACTTCTACAGCGGCAAACGGATTGACGTGGCCGTTCAGAGTTCGTTCTCAGGCCTGCGAAAGTTCTTCGATCAGATGGCGCACTACCAGCGCATCGTCTCGATCACCAACTTCGAAATCAAACAGATGGACAAGCAGGGGGCGGACAAAACGGTCGAAGCCCGCTTTGACCTGACTGCTTATTACGTCTCGAGTGAGAAACTGCAAAAGCAGAACACGGCCCAGCCCGGCCAGCCCGGTGCACCGCAAGCGGCGCAACCTGCGGCTGTCAACCAGGCCGTTAACCAGGCCGTCGCGCCGAAATAGTGCCGAATCGCGGCTTTGAATAGGAAGAAACAAGATGGATGACAAACTGAAAATTCGCTACCTGGTTTCGACTGTGTTGATCTCGTGCGTAGTGTTGTTCGCCGGGTTAACCGCGACTGCATCCGCGCAGGAACCAAGCGTCGCGGCAAAGCCTGAGACTAACGTGAAGAGTTCTGGCCGCGATCCTTTCAAGAAGTTCGAGCCGGCGCGCAGAGTGAAATCGGCGCTCGCCAAACTCGAGCCGCCGTCTATTCAAGTGCGCATCGATCGTTATCGTGCGCAAAAGTTGGCCGCCGCGAATGCGCATGTGTCGCCGCCAAAGCCGACGACCGCGTTGCTGCTTAACGAAATGCAGGTGACCGGCATTTTTCACACGCCTCGAGGCTGGTCCGCAATGGTCGAAGCCACGCCGTTCAATCCTAAACTCTCTTATGTGATCTATCCGGGTGAAATCTTCTTTGACGGTCAGTTAGTAGCAATCGAAGAAGGCCGTTTAGTGTTTCGCCGCGACATTATGTGGAGTGACGGACGGCGCGAGAAATCAGTGGAGGTCAAGCCTCTGCGTGAGCCGAGTCCCGTCGAAGCCATGACGGCCGCCAAAGCGGCCCCTGCCAGTGCGCCGGCCACCGAGGTTGAGAAACCAGCCGCGCCGGTAAAGCAATAACTAACAATTTTCTGGCCCGCCATCCGGCGAAGACCTTTCGCCTAAGTGCGGGCATGATGCGTGAACGATTGATCGATGCGAACTTAGGGCACTGGCCAATCGCTTCATTTTTTTGACAACCAATGACTGAGCTGCCGTAGAGTGCGGCGCGCGCTTTGAGTGTTCGTTGTCCGGCATTTCGAGCGAGCGCGTGGCGGAAGTTCAATCTGTCCCTGAGGAGGGAACAATGCTTAACCAGTTCCATAAATTTGCAGCCGTCAAGACATGCGCGCTCGCATGTATCGCCGGACTAACGCTTAACACGTTCGCCTTCGCCGGCATTTCACCGGCGGGGGTCGATAAGTCGGCGGTCGCTCGTTCGTCGAGCATGACCCGCGAACAGAATCCGTCGCCGTCGCCAACTCCGGCACGGCCCGGAATGTCGCCCGCCAGAGACAACCAGGCGAAGCAGGCTGATCAGGGCCGTCAATACGGCCAGTCTGGATTTGTTGGCGAGCCGATCAATCTGAACGTGGTCAACGCCGACATCCGCGACATCCTGAACTACATCACTGAGCAGTACGGCATTAACTTTGTCATCGACAGCTCAGTCGGCGCGGTCCCCGTTACAGTCAATGTACAGGACGTGCCGTGGAACTATGCGTTGGATGCGCTGCTGCATGCGAACAAACTGGGCGCTGAAGTGAGTGGAAACATTCTGCGTGTCGCGACTTCGGAAACGCTGGCCAAAGAGGCCGACACCCAGAAGGTCATCAGCGATGCGCGGCTCGATAACTCGCAATTGGTTACCGAGTTCCTGCGTTTGAACTACGCTCGGGCTTCGGGCACGTTGGCCCAGGCAGCCGGCTCGACCGGCGGCTTCTCAGGCGGCGCAACGAATCTCAGCTTTAGTGGCGGCGCCGGCGGTGACGCCACCGGCGGCAGCGGCGATCAGGGCATCCTTCCGATCATCAAGCGGCGTCTTTCCCGGCGTGGCTCGATCGAAGTCGACGGCCGCAGCAACACGCTGATCATCACAGACGTCAGAGAGAACATCGCGGCGATTCGACAGCTCGTTACGATTCTGGATCAGCCGGAACCCCAGGTTGAGATCGAGACGCGCATCGTGATCGCGCAGCACAGTTTCAGCAAAGATCTCGGCGCGCAGCTTTCGATGGGCGTGGCGAATTTTGGCCGTGGCGGCGTGGCGAATTTTGGCCGTGGCGGCCTCGCGAACATCTCTTCGCTTCCTGCGACGAGTAGTCAGACCGGCGGTTCGGGCACCGGCACCAGCGCGCTGACCAGCGGACCGAATCCCTTTGGTGTATTTGGCGGATTGGCCGGGACGAAGCAGCCATTGGATAACCTGCGCTCGGCGGCGGCGACCACGATCATCGGATTGACCACCGGCCTCATCGGCTCAGCCCAGATCAGTGCTTTGATCAGCGCGGCTGAAACCCGGGGCGAAGTTAAGACAGTGGCGACTCCGCGAGTGACTGCTCTGAACAATCGTCCCGCGCAGATCGAGAGCGGATCGCAGATTCCCGTGCAGACAACTCAAGCAGGAGCAGCTGCCGGCGGCACCGCGGTCATTACTACGACTTTCGTTTCCGTTCCCCTGCGTCTTTCAATTACGCCACAGATAACTGACGCGGGCACGGTCATCCTCCGCGTGACGATCGAAAACAACACCGTGAACACCGGCATTGCCGTCGGTGGCGTTCCCGGCATCGACACCCAGCGCATGCAGTCGGAAGTGATGGTTCCAGATGGCGGAACTACCGTGATGGGCGGAGTCCTCTCGGATCAAGAGAGCACCACGCGCCAGCGCACGCCCGGTGCGGCCAGCATTCCGATCATTGGCAACATGTTCAAGCGCAAGCAGGTGGCGAACAACTCAACCGAGATTCTGTTCTTCATCACGCCGCACATCTATCGGCCTGATTACTTTGGCCGTCCGACTTCGACGACGCCGGCCCAGGGCCCGCGCTCGACCAGCGTCCCGCAACCCGTGCCGCTAGGCAATCCGGGGACGAACACGCCGACGCCGACTGAGTTGCAGCAGCAGGAAAGAAACCCGCAGACAGGTCCTCAGACTCAGCCGACCCAACCGGCCACTAACCCGGCAGGCGCGGCCCGTCCCGGAGCTCTCGGTGGAGGGCAGAAGCCTCAGCGGTAGTTTTAGTCCGATACCACCTGCACGAGCGGGTGCGTCACGGTGACGACCATGTTCAAAGAGTCTCTTCAATCCATCGTCGAAAAAACCGACGGCAGCCTCGGCGCCCTGATCATGGGCGCCGACGGTTTGCCCGTCGAGAAGTTCTTCACGGAAGCAGGCGAAGACGCGAACCTCGATGTCGCGGCCGCCGAATTCACCTCGCTGATTCGCAGCGCCGGCAAGTCCGGCAAGGACTTGGATCTCGGCGAGCTTTGCGAGTTGGTCGTTTCGCTCCGCAAAGTCACGCTCGTGATGCGACTCTTCAACCGCGACTATTTTGCGGTACTGGCATTGAAACCGGACGGCAACCTCGGCCGCGGACGATATGAATTGAGAAAGGCTGAGTTAGTTCTGGCGAAAGAGTTCGCTGTCTAAGAGATATCTAAACTTTGCTTAAGACTTAACGGCTCGCTGGCTTCGTCAGCGAGCCGTTTAGTTTTAGCGGCACTTCCGCAATCAGATGATAAAGTATCGCGCATCTCTACCAATCGATTTCGATCTAAAAGGAGTTGCGATATGGATCCCGATCCGATGCAGTTTGTGGAAGAAGACGCCGACAAGAAAGAGTCCGAAGCGACTAAAGCAAGAAAATCCAAAGCCCACCTGAACACCATGGTCGCGATTTCGGTCGCGTTACTCGCTACCTTCATGGGAATTTGCAAGGTCAAGGACGACAACATCGTGCAGGCCATGCAGCAGGCCCAGGCCGACAAGATCGATAACTATTCGTGGTATCAGGCTCGGAATATTCGTGAAGAAGTTGCGAACGCCACCGTCGCGCAGTTAACCGCCCAGTCAGCCGCAGTCCCATCGCAGGCTAAACCTGTCTTCGAGGATAAGATCAAAGCTTACCAGGCCCTTGCTCAGGAGCAGGCGGAGAAAAAGAAGACACAGCAAGCCGACGCCGACAAGGCTGATCAGACTTACAACCAACTTAATTTTCATGATGATCAGTTTGATCTCTCGGACGCGATGCTGGCGCTGGCGATCTCGCTCTTGGCGGTGACGGCCTTGACTCAGAAGCGTTGGCTCTTTGTGCTGGCGATGTTCCCTACGTTGTTCGGCGTCGTGATGGGCCTGGCCGGACTTTTTGGTTGGCACATCCATCCGGACGCGCTGACGAAATTGTTATCTTAGGGCAGGCGAGTGCGCTGGGCTCATGCGCCTTCACAGAATATTCACGGCGCGGGCGGCCAGTAGAACGATCACGGTCAGAGAAATGATCGATTGGAGCATCATCAGCACTTTGCCCCAACGCGCCAGCACCGGAACATCAGTTGGGGAAAAAGCGGTGCTGGTGTTGAAGGCGATGAAGAGGTAATCCACAAAGTTTGGCGACCATGTGTGTTGCCCTGCCGCGATCTTTTCCTCCGGCGGCATCGTCATCTGGGGGAAAAGAAACGCGCCGTCAGGATGGCCCGAACGCGATTCGCGCCCGTGCGGGCCCCCGGCATCCAGACGCCAGTACCACAAAGCAAACACCAGCACGTTCGTGGTCCACAGAGCCGCAGCCGAAATCAAGAGTTGCGTGGGTGATTCTTTGTGGGAAGGCAATGCGGCGATCAGCAGCGCGACCGACGCAATCATTCCGAGAGTCACCAAACCCGTGACCGTGAATCCCAGAACCCGGTTGAGACTATGCTTTCCTGCGCGATGCGAAATGACTGTGGGAACGAGTAGCGCGATGATGACTACGGGAAACAGCCAGCGCGGACCAATGATCAGATAGGGAGGCAGCGCGAGGTACAGGCCGCCCACCGCCAACACCGCAATGGCGGCCGGCCAACGAGGTTCCGGGTCCCATCGATCGTGTTCAGTGCTCATGGAGTCCAGCCTCTCGGGTCTGGCGCTGATTAAACCTCCAAAGGCGCGCAATGTAAACGCGATGGCAGTAGGTAGAACAACTAATCGCTCTAGTATCGGACTATTCCTGCACCCCTCACCAAACCATCCGGCAAAGAATGCTGCGGATGTTGCGCGGACACTCTGGCATCGTGATTGCGAACAGTGAGCGGTAAGCACTGGGCAGGGGAAGCAGGAGCCACTGATGCAAATGGAACTTATCTTAGCCCCGCTAGAAAGAGCGGCCCTGCGGGGACTCGCACGCCGCATGCCCGCCTGGGTGAATTCGGACCACCTGTCAATCCTGGGGTTGGCCGGTATGGTCCTGGCCGGCGTCTGCTACGCCGCGAGCAAGCACAATCCGCTGATGCTGCACCTCGTGAATGTCTGCATTTTCTTAAACTGGTTCGGCGATAGCCTGGACGGAACGCTGGCGCGATATAGAAATCGGCAGCGTCCGCGCTATGGATTTTACGTGGACCACATCATAGATACCTTCGGCGCGGTGTTCTTGATTTTCGGCCTCGCGCTCTCGGGTTATATGAGCGAGCGCGTTGCCGCAGGCGTGCTTACGGTCTTTTTCATGCTGGCCATCAACTCGTATCTAGCGGCCTATGCGCTCGGCGTGTTCAAGATCTCCCAGTGGAAAATGGGCCCTACCGAGATGCGTTTGCTCCTTATGATCGGCAATGTTTTCCTGATCTACCATCCGCGCGCTTATCACCAACGCTATCTGCTCTATGACATCGGCGGAGTCATAGCCATTATCGGGATGTCACTAATTCTGGTCGTCTTGACGATCCAGCACACGCATGCCCTCTACAAATTGGAGCGTCTGCCTAAGCAGTGACGGCAAGGTCTGCGATTGTCGGCCTAACGGATTAGCGTTCGATGATTCACTTCATAAGGTTCAATGTGGTCGGCGTGCTTGGGTTTGCTCTACAATCCGGCGCGCTTTTTGCTCTTACGCACCGCGAACATCCCCTGGGTTATCTGGCGGCGACCGCCGCGGCGGTCGAGTTGGCAGTGCTAAATAATTTTGTCTGGCATCAACGGTGGACGTGGAGCGACCGGCCTTCTGCCACAACGGGGGAGACACTGCGCCGGTTGGCAAAGTTCAACATAACTAATGGAGCGGTTTCGATAACCGGCAATCTGGTCCTGATGAGCATTCTGGTTTTTTCTCGCCGATCGAATCGCGTTTTATGTGAACAAGAATCGGCAGAGAGCGTAGCCGCTAAGGGATTCGTAGATCCGACCGGATCATTTTCCATTTCTCATTTAACATTTTTCATCCGCCATTTGCTGTATTTATTTAGCGTTGCTTCGTGTCTTTTCGTGGATCGTCCGCTTGGCTAAGAAATGAAGAACGATCCGCGAAATCACACGAATCGACACGAAGGATGGCCAATATGAAGAGATGAATGGAAAGCATCCGGCACTCTGTGGGGCGCGCCGCACTCCAAGTCACCCCGTCCCCGGCGGCATCTTCACGCTCGGCATGCCGCGGAGAATAATTCTTTGTCGGCGCGCGACGCGTTTGGGATTTACTTGTGGATTGAAGACGGTGCGGGGGTTGGGAATCATCGCGGAGAGAAACGCGGCTTCGCGCGCGTTTAAGTTGGCCGCCGGCTTGTGAAAGTAGTATTGCGAAGCGGCCTCTGCCCCATACACGCCATCGCCCCATTCAATCACATTCAAATAGAGTTCCAGGATGCGACGCTTTGAGAGATTGCGCTCCATGAAATAAGTGATGATTGCTTCCTCGCCTTTGCGCATGAACGAGCGCTGGCTGGAAAGATAAAGGTTCTTCGCGAGCTGCTGCGAGATCGTCGAAGCGCCCCGCCTGAAGTCCGGCATGTTCGGCATCCACGAATCATTCTCGCCTTCCTGCCTGGCTTCCTTCTCCGCTTCTTTCTGCGCCTGGTCATACGCGCGCTGAATCGCTTCGTAGTCAAAGCCGTGATGGGTGGTAAAGTTTGTGTCTTCGCCGGCCAGCACCGCGCGTTGGAGTTGCGCCGAAATCTTTTCCAGGGGCATCCAGATCTGCACGCGCCTGGGCGTGACCCCGTTGTCGCGAGCTTCGCGGTTGCGCGTCTCGATCATCGAAGTCGTGGCCGGATTCTGATCGCGCAGCGCCGAGACGCTGGGAAGAGTTGCCACCTCAAAAGCCATACCACCCAGAGCGATGCCGGTGATGGCGTAGAGCGTGTACCTGATCGCGCGCAGCATGGGTCAATGTTAGAGGCTCAAGTCCCAAGTCTCAAGTTGCATCCGCAGATTACGCAGATTTCACAGATTACATTAAGGAATAACCAGAAGGTGCGAAGCTGACCCAAATAACTCCCGAAGACCCACCGGGTACTCTTGCGGCCTGACTTAATCTGTAAAATCTGCGGAATCTGCGGACATGCATTGAAAGATCGCCTGTTTTCGTCGTTTTCCTGATTCATTGAGTGTAGTTCTTTCGACGCGATTTGGAGGACGATGATGACGGTGTTCACCAGACCTTTCTTCCCAACGGTTTTGCTACTTTCGGTTTGCAGTATCACGGCGCTCGCCCAATCGGAGCCGCCGCGAACGCGGCCCGTGCTGCGCTCAGTGGGCGCGTCGAGGACTAGTCAGGAACAATCCCAAACTGCACCACAGGATTCGGGCGAAGTGGACGAAGGCAGCATCGTTCGCGTCAGCACCAGCCTGATCGCGGTGCCGACGACCGTCATGGATCGCAACGGCCGCTATATAGCAAATCTGCGCAAAGAAGACTTTCGAATCTACGAAGATGGAGTCGAACAAACTGTCGCCAATTTCTCTTCGATTGAAAAGCCTTTCACGGTGGCGCTGATGTTGGACGTGAGCGGCTCAACGCAGGCCCAGCTCTCTCAAATCCGGGAAGCCGCCAACACATTCGTCGGTCGGCTGAGATTCAACGATCGCTTGATGGCGATCTCGTTCGATGGTCAGGTGCACGTTCTGACTGAGCCGGCGCTGGTGAGCGACATCCGGCGCGGCAAACTGCACATCCCGGCCGTGACCGACGGCACGGTGCTCTACGACGCAGTTGATTTTGCGGTGAAGCGTTTGGCGCAGATTCCCGGGCGCAAAGCGATCGTGTTGATGACTGACGGTGTCGATGAAAGCAGCCGCACCTCTCTGAAGGAAACTCTGAGGGAAATCGGAGAGTCAGACATCTTGATCTACACCGTGCAGTACAACACTCTGCCGCAACTGCCGCAGCGTCTGAGCCAAATCAAGAATGAAAAAGCGCGTCGCAAAATCCAGGAGCACCTAATGAAGGGTTACGCGATCAGCGAACCTTACTTGCGCGGGCTGGCGGAAAAGACGGGCGGCCGTTTCTATCGCGCCGACGATCTCAGTGATGTGGCGCCGGCCTTTGAAGCGATCACCGCCGAACTCGGGGTGCAATACAGCCTCGGCTACTATCCGAAATCAAATTCAAGCGCGGGCACGCAGCGCTCGATCAAGGTGCGTGTGCGCTATCCCAATCTCGTCGTGCGCGCTCGCGACAGCTATTCCACTGCGCCTACTATTGCTAAGCAAGCCGGAGGGAATTAGTACGTTCGCCACGGAGACACAGCGGCACAAAGAGAAAACAAGAAGGAACCACGGATGAACACGGATACGCACAGAACGGAACCTCACATTTCTTATCCGTGAGAATCCGCGTTTATCTGCGGCTAATTCGTCCGTCTCTGTGTCTCTGTGGCTGATCTAGTACTGAATCAAACTTCCCTCACGTTTGGCGCGTCGCACGGCGCGGCCGAAAACCCACAGAGAGAAGGGAAGCAGCACCGCCAGAAACACGAGCAGCGTCACCAGTGGCTCGCGTACTTGTGAAAAGCCCTGCCCGACAATCAGCACGCGTCTAATGCCGTCGAGCCCGTAGGTGGCCGGCAAAATCCGCGAGATGCTGGCCACTCCCGAGCCTGCGTATTGTGAGACGAGCTGCGTCGGGAAAAACACGCCGGAGAATAGCGCTGAGCCGGTACCGAGGAAAATTCCGAATGGATCGCCGCGCTTGAAGACCATCGCGAAGCTCGCCGAAAGAATCCCCAGACACGACAGAACCATCGTGGTCAGCAGCAGAAAAAAGAGCGCCAGGAGAAAGCTGCCCCGATAGTGCACGCCAAAAAACAACCAGCCAAAGAACAAATACAGAGACGAAAAGAAAGTTGCCTGCA
>WNEZ01009450.1_pt1 | contig 15369 bp, 14 predicted proteins | sample 5400521 | NCBI WGS metagenome assembly WNEZ01 (sample SAMN13153339, study PRJNA577476) | soil metagenome | isolation source: 120 cm saprolite under Douglas fir tree site 2 hole 1 replicate 1 | place: USA:California | collected 2015-04-18
GGGCATCTTGACCAGATCGCTCAGCACACCATGCAAGGTAAAACCTATCTGTATGCCACCCTTGGAGCGCACACGCCGCTTTCTACTCTGTTTGGCTATCAAACGGCCACACTGCGCACCTGGAGGGACTTGCCCAAAACCCACATCATGGATGCGCTCTGCATTGCTACCTATCACAGCGGAGAAATGGTGCCAGGGCCAGAGAACAATCTCTATCGGATCGGGTTTCGCCCCAGGCAAACGCGCAAGCAATATCAGAGCCTGCCTCAAAAGGGCAAAGGGCGAGTCAGGTACCAGGTCAACGAGGAACTCGAAGGCTTCCACAAAGGGGACATAGTGCGCGTGAAAGGTTGCTACGTCAAACAGATCAACTCGATCTACAGTGACAGACGCCTCGCCTTCAAGCGGGTGAAGGGAGAGCCTCCTTCTGCTCTCCCTAAGGATTGTCAGTTGCTCGAACGGGAACGAACCATCATATGGGAAAACGTGTTATGAAACGCAATAAAACACAAGAAAACGCTAGATTCTGCGATACTAGTTTCAATACCTCCTCGGATGAGGACGAGCCGCATACGCTGGCCGGTGTGCTCCAGCGCATCGTACAGAACGCGGGCGCCTTACTGGAGGTCGGCAACTGTTCTATAACCCTGACCGGCGTCACGGGTAACACGGTAGTCACGCGCGCTGCCCTTCCCAATCAAGGGCGCCCGACCCGCCACACGCGCTTCCAGCTCAACGAAGACGTGGCTGGCTGGGTCGCCCAGTACCGTATTCCGCTCGTCATCAACGATACGCGTCTTGATCCTCGCTTCAAACGCCTGGAGCAGGCGCCCGTCGGCTCAATGATCTGTGTCCCCCTCATCGATCACGACGAATTTATTGGCACACTCACCGCCAGCAGCCCTACGGTGAATGCCTTCAGCGCGCGCCAGCTACAAATGCTGGCGATTTTTGCAGAACAGGCCGTGCTGGCCATCGTCGATGCTCGCCGCGTCGCCCAACTGCGCACTATGCTGACGGCAAGCTCAGACGGCATCGCCTTCATCTCCGGTGATGGTCGTTTCTTACAGGCGAATCCCGCCTTCAACGAAATGTTCGCTGTAGACCCCGAGCAGCTTATCGGTGCAGTGGCTGCCGACCTCTTCAGTTGCGATGACGACTGCTCGCATGAATCGTGTGGCAACCTGCGTACAGTACAGCAGGCGCTCCAGCAGCGGCAGGCATTGCCCTACACCGAGATCGATCTACATATCAACGACGCGTCCTGCTCGCTCGGCGTCAGCATTACCCCCGTCCCGGCAAACGACAAGCCGCAGTCGCTGCTGATAGCGCGAGACGTGACCGCCACGCGCGACACCATCCGCAGCAGGGCGAAGTTTCTTTCATTGCTTGCCCATGAACTGCGCTCGCCGCTGAATGCCATCCACGGCTACCTCGACCTGGTCCTGGACGACATCGCCGGTCCCCTCAACGAGCAGCAGCGCGAGTTTGTCCAACGCGCTCGTGCCGGCAGCGAGCACCTTTACGCGCTCCTCGAAGACCTGCTCATCATCGCGCGCGCCGATACCGGGCAACTACAACTGAATCGCGAGGAGTCCAGCCTGGAGGAAATCATCACAAACGCTTTCGAAGAGCTACAGATCACCGCCATCGACAATGGTGTCACTATCACTATGGATCTTGCCGCTGAATTCCCGCCCATCTACGTCGACAGCGTACGTATCCAGCAGGTACTGCGCAACTTGCTGAGCAACTCTCTGCGCTTCACTCCTTCAGGAGGATACATTACCGTCACCGCCCGCGTGTGTAGCAGCATACCGGAATCACCACAGGAAACAGAAAAGGAGTGGGTGGAGCTACAGGTGCGCGATACCGGCGTTGGCATCTCCCCTCCACACCAGCAGCGCATCTTCGAGCGTTTTTACCAGGTGCCCCGCTCTGCAGGCGGTCGTGGCTCCGGCCAGGGATTAGGGCTTGCCATCGTCAAAATGATCGTAGAATTACACAACGGCCTGATAACGATCGAAAGCACGCCCGGCCAGGGCAGCGTCTTCACTTTCACTCTCCCTTGCTTGCAGCCGTGATACTTTTTCCTTCTCTTGCCCTTGACTCACTGCCTAAAGCGTGCTATGCTCATTCTATCCCTGTATAGTGTATAATAATAATACACGTCTCTGAGCATAAACGGCAGGGTAGATAAAAACATCAGAGATGAGGCTCGGTAGAGTAAGCTTATACAGAAGAAGGAGAAAGACCATGGGTATGCTGCGGGTCATGTCCCGTCGAGGTGATGACCGGGTCATATGGGATCCCGGGAAAGTCGAGGCGAATGATCCCGAAGCCGTAGCGGCTATCCGGGAGGCGGAACGCATCTTCAACGAAGAGCACTCACGTGGCGCCACCGCCTTCAAAGTAGAACCCGGTAAACCTGTAGAGCGTATTGAGCAGTTTGATCGCACTGCCGAGCAGATTGTGATTGTGCCGCGCGTAGTAGGTGGCTAAGGAGCGTAAGCGGCTATGACCTTAGAAGCGCTCAGCCTGTTTCTTGGTATCTGGCTGCTGTTCCTGCTGCTGGCCATCTACTACTTGTCGCAGTCGCCCGATGGCCGTGTGAGCCGCCTGCGCGAGTCCGTCAGTGAACACCTCTCTGCCGAGAGCCGCGCCAAAGCGCTGTTGCGCGAAATGTTGACCGAAAACCAGTACCAGCAGCTCATCAAATTTGGATACCTGGAAGTGCCCAGCCCGTCGATAGAGTATCGCGTCTATCGTATCCCGCAAGCTGGTGGCCTGGTCAAAGTCTTCGAGCGCGGCAGCGCAGTGATGGAACTCTGTTTGCAGCCGGCGGAGCCCTTGCCTGATGGCGACGTGGTAGTAATGCACAAACTGATGATCGAGGCCAACGAGCAAGAGTATTTGCAAAAAGCAAATCATTTCGCGCCCGGCATCATTTCGCTTCGGTGCCAGCACCTGTAACCATTTCTTCGGATAACGTCTACTAAACCGGCGTGGGAGACGCCGGTTTTTTCTGTTTTCTAAGCAGGGTTCCAAGGGGCGCAGCCCTTTGGCAGGGTTCCAGGGGTGTCCCCTGGCCTCTCCCTTCTTCTCCCGTGCCGCCGCAGGCGGCACAAAAGATACTTGAATAGTCACAAACTTTTAACAATTCAATTCGTATACGTTTACAACAGGTAATGAATGCATTTTGACTCTCGACTCTCGCCAAGAAAAACCGTATAATCTGCTGAGACAGCCAGATGCAAGGCGCATTTCTTAACGTAGAGGAAAGCAGGCAACATATTATGAAATGTCCTTATTGTGATACATATAACCCCCCTACAGAAGAATACTGTAGCAATTGCGGCGGGTACCTGGGATCATCCCCGGCATCTGCGACCGTCACCTCGAGCAACATGCAGGGTCTGGGAGCAGCCTCTGCGGGATCTGCCGGGCAGGTAACCTCCTCTACGACAGCCGGAGGAACTCACACTACCTCTGGTTCGCTGGCCCCCGGCGGACATTTGCAGGGCGGCCGTTATGTCATCAAGAAGATCCTCGGCCAGGGGGGCATGGGGGCGGCTGTGCTGGCAAACGATATGCGCGTCGCCGGCAAACCCGTCGTCATCAAAGAGTTGATCTCCGACAATACCGACCCAACCCAGCTCAACGAAGATGTAAAAAACTTTGAGCGCGAGGTTGAGACACTCGCCTACATCGATCACCCTCTGGTGCCTACCGTCACCGACCGCTTCCAGGAAGGCTCACACTACTTCATGGTGCAGGAGTTCGTCGATGGCGAGAACCTGGAAGATCGCCTGGATCGCACCAACCAGCCCCTACCGGAGCAGGACGCGCTTACCTACGCCTCGCAAGTGCTGGATATCCTCGATTACCTGGAGCAGCAGAAGCCGCCCATCGTGCATCGCGATATCAAACCTGCCAATATCATCATCAGCACCAAGGACAAACGGGCGCACCTGGTGGACTTTGGCATCGCCCGCGCCGATAGCGCGCGCAATGTCAAACGCAAGCAAACCTCGGCGCTGGGCACGCCCGGCTATGCTCCACCCGAACAATACCAGGGTAACGCCGACCCCCGCTCGGACCTGTACGCGCTGGCAGCCACGCTGCACCACCTGCTGACCAACCGCGACCCGCGCAATGAACCCCCGTTTGCCTATCCGCCGGTACGCGCCTTGAACCCGCGGCTCTCTCTGGAGACGGAGCGCGTGCTTGACCATGCCCTGAAGGTCGATATCAATCAACGCTACCAGAGCGCTGCCGCCATGAAGCAGGATATCGACGAGATCTTGCAGAACCGCTACGCTACATCGGCTGGCACTGGCAGCTATACCTTCTCCGGCCCCATCGCCACGCCCGGCGCCGCATCGACCATTGCCCGGCAGCCGGTCAGGCCCATCCAGGCCAGGCCAGTGCAGCAGCAGGCCCCGGTGCAGCGCCCGGTAAATCCGCCGCCACCTCGTCGGGTGGCGCCGCAGCCAGTTCCTTACCCGCTCAACGTGCGCCCGCCGCAGGCGCCGCCGCGCCTGCAAACCACCAGCCACGTCGGGCGCAACTTCATCCTGTTTGTGCTGGCTATCTTTCTCATAACTGTCGTCGCCTACTTCGCCTTCGTGCGCGGCCCGGCCAGCACCCTGGGACCTGCTTCTACACCAGGCGCAACTACCAATGCACCACCGCCCGCGGCTACCGGCATCGGAGTGACAAAAGCCCCGGACGGCGAGTATATCGGCGTCAGCGATGGCACCTTCGCCTTTGACACCAATCGCCCCGATGGCCGTTTCAAAACGCAGGCTGCCGACAAGCTCAAAGGCAATGATGTCCAAGGCGCTCAGTCCCTGTGGCTATCTGGCTTACAGCAGGATACCAGCGACGCCGAAGCGCTCATCTACCTGGAAGACCAGCGCGTCTTAACGTCCGGTAATCCCTACATTACCATCGTCGTCGGCACCATGCTCACGGGCGATAACGTCGGCGTCGGCCACGATGACCTGCAGGGAGCGTATGTTGCCCAGAAAGAGTACAATGATGGTCATAAGCTGCCCAACAACGTGCAGGTACGCCTGCTGGTCGCCAGCTCTGGCAATGTTGCCACCTATGCCACCACGGTAGCGCAGCAAATCGCGCTGGCCGCGCAGCAGGATCACACCATCGTGGGCGTGATGGGCTGGCCCTTCAGTTCGCGCGCTATCAACGCCGTTCGCGTCCTGGCCGGCGCGCACATTCCCATGGTCTCCCAGACCGCCTCCAGCGATCAACTGACGGGCATATCCTCCTACTTCTTCCGCGTGGCTCCATCCAATAAGGGGCAGGGCATGGCCGGTGCTCACTATGCCAAGCAGGTGTTGCACGCGAAGAACGTGGCCCTGTTCGTCGATCCCGCCGATTCCTACAGCAGCAGCCTGGCTGCAGACTTCAGCCAGCAGTTCAAAGCTGAGGGCAACACCATCGCGGTCACCGAGGACTATACCGTGGGATCAAAGGGGCAGGGACAACTGCCCGGGCTGCTGCAAGATGCGCTCAGCCACAACCCGGACCTGGTCTACTTCTCCGGCTACTCCACCGACATCAGCGTGCTGCTGGCGAACCTGCCCACCTCGGGACCGGCAGCCAACATACAGATCCTGGGCGGAGACGCCCTCTACGAACTGAGCGGGTATTCGACCAGTGGCCGCGCCAACTTCAGCCGCCTGCACTTTACCTCCTTTGCCTACCCCGATGAGTGGGAGATCGCGGGCCTCAAGGCGCAGAAGCCAGCCTTTTTCACCGACTACGCCAACGCCTACAACCCCAACAGCCAGAAGCCCTCGGGCGCCTATGGCTACACCCGCACCAGCAGCGATGTCATGCTCTCCTACGATGCCACCCTGGCGCTCCTGGCAGGGAGTAGCCACGCTCTGAGCCAGGCAGGAGCAAATAAAAACATCACGCCCGCAGACCTGCAGCAGGCCCTCACGCAGATCACAGGAGCGCAGGCCGTGCAGGGCGTCAGCGGGCCAATAGAATTTGGCACAAACGGCGACCCGGTCAACAAGCCGTTCGTCATATTGTATGTCGATCCACAGGGCCGTATTCATCAAGAAAGTTTGCAAGGCTGTCTCCTGGTAGGTTCTTGCCATTCGTAGGAGCGCGATTATGCAATTGAACAAATACTGATGATGGATCTCAAAGATAAAAGCCAATAACTCAGGTTGAGGAAAGCAGGCAGACAATGGAATGTCCATATTGCAATACTGAGAATCGCGATGGAGTTCGCTACTGCGCGAATTGTGGCAGGCAGCTTGACCAGGCTGATAGTACCCAGCCCGCTACAGTTGGGCCGGCAGTGGCTGTCCCCACCAGCCACTCGCTCACCCTGGGCTCGCGTTTGCAGGGCGGCCGCTACGTCATCAAAAAGGTGCTCGGCCAGGGTGGCATGGGCGCGGCCCTGCTGGCGACCGATCTGCGCCTGGACAGCAAGCCCGTCGTCATCAAAGAATTGATCTCCGACAATACAGACCCGGCCAAAGTGCCCGACGATGTGCGCAACTTCAAGCGCGAAGTGGCAACCCTGGCCCACATCGACCATCCCCTCGTGCCTAACGTGACGGATCACTTCCAGGAGGGACCCCGCTACTTCATGGTGCAGGAGTTCGTCGATGGTGAGAACCTCCAGGAGCGCATGGATCGTACCAACCAGCCCATGAAGGAGCGCGATGCGCTGGGCTACGCCTGGGAGGTCCTGGATATCCTGGACTACCTGGCGCAGCAGAACCCGCCCGTCGTGCATCGCGATATCAAGCCCGCCAACATCATCATCGGCGCTAAAGATAAGCGCGCGCACCTGGTTGACTTCGGCATCGCCCGTGCCGATATAGCCCTTAACGCGCGGCGCAAACAAACCTCGGCGCTGGGCACCCCCGGCTACGCGCCGCCCGAGCAGTACCAGGGCAATGCCGACCCTCGTTCGGACCTGTACGCGCTGGGAGCCACCCTGCATTACCTGTTGACCAACCGCGACCCGCGCAATCATCCACCGTTCGTCTATTCTCCGGTGCGTTCGCTCAACCCGCAGCTTTCGCCTGAAACAGAGCGCGTGCTGAACCGCGCCCTCGTGAGCGACATCAATCAGCGCTACCAGAGTGCTGCCGCCATGAAGCAGGATATCTACAACATCTTGCAGAACCGCTATGGCGTGATGGGCAATGCCAGTAGCTATACCCTCAATACATCCGGCCAGATGGCAGCGATTGGCGCCGCGCCAACCATTGTCAACCAGCCTACATGGGGACAGCCGCCGCAGACGCAGCCCGCGTCTCCTCCACCGGCGCTGCCGCCCTATCCATACCAGCCTCAACCGCAGCCATCCGGCAGTCATCGCGGGCGCAACATCTTGCTCGTTCTACTCGCCATTCTTCTCATCGTTGGTGTTGCTTACGCCGCGTTCACCCGCTTTCTTAGACCTGGCGCTGGCGTCACGTCCACGTCCACACCCGTCGTCCTTCATGGTATCGGGGTAACGAAAGCCGCGGACGGAGAGTATATTGGCATTAGCGATGGCACCTTCGCCTTTGACACCAACCGCCCTGACGGCAACCTCAAACGCCAGGCCGCCGACAGGTTGAAGGCCGGCGACATCAGCGGCGCCGAGTCACTCTGGCAGTCGGGCTTGCAGCAGGATACCAGCGACGCCGAAGCGCTCATCTACCTGGAGAACCAGCGCGTCTTGAACTCGGGTAATCCGCATATCACGCTCGTCGCCGGCACCATGATTACAGGCGACAACATCGGCGTCGGCCGCGATGACCTGCAGGGAGCGTATATCGCCCAGAAGGAGTTCAACGACGGCTTCAAATTGCCCAACAACGTGCAGGTAATCCTGCTGGTCGCTAACTCCGGCAACAACGCCACCTATGCCACCACGGTGGCCCAGCAGATCGTGCAAGCGGCGCAGCAGGACCACACCATCGTGGGCGTGATGGGCTGGCCCTTCAGCTCGCGCGCCATCGATGTCGTCAAAGTACTTGCTGCCGCGCACATTCCCATGGTATCCCAAACGGCCTCCAGTGACCTGCTGTCGCAGGTATCCCCGTACTTCTTCCGCGTGGCCCCGTCAAACAATGGACAGGCCATCGCTGGCGCCCGCTATGCCGAACAGGTGCTCCACGCGAAGAACGTGGCCCTGTTCGTCGATCCTTCCGACGCCTACAGCAGCAGCCTGGCCGCCGACTTCAGCCGCCAGTTCAAAGCCGACGGCAACACTATCGTGGTCACCGAAAACTATACCGTGGGGGCGACTGGGCGTGGCAAGCTTCCCGCCCTGCTGCAAGACGCGCTCAGTCACAATCCCGACCTGATCTACTTCTCCGGCTACTCCAACGACATCAGCGTGCTGCTGACGAACCTGCCCACCTCGGGCCCGTTTGCCAACCTGCAGATCCTGGGCGGAGATGCCCTCTACGAGCTGGGAGGCTATCCCAGCAGCGCCCGTGCCGGCTTCAACCGCCTGCATTTCACCGCCTTTGCCTACCCGGATGAATGGGAGATCGCTGGCCTCAAAGCGCAGAAGCCAGTCTTCTTCACCGACTACGCCAACGCCTTCAACCCCACCGGCCAGCAGCCTTCGGGCATCTATGGATATACTCGTACCGATAATGATGTCATGCTTTCCTACGACGCCATCCTGGCACTGTTCGTGGATGCCCTCGGCCGTATCCATGAAGAATCGCTGCGCGGCTGCTTCCAGGTGGGCGCCTGCACGTGAGGCGCGATTATGAGTTATCTCAAATACGTTCGTTTCTTGAGACATTCGTAAGGAGTCGCTGATGAAATGGAAAACAGAGTCTCGACAGAGACCTCTTCCAAACGTAAAACGACAAGTTGAAGTGATTGAAAAGTTTGAGGCTCAAGGGTCACACCGACAGCAGAGTGTCCTCATTCGTTCCTATGAGGACGAACCAGAATCAAAAGAAGGGAGATCCCACTATGCCTGGGTATAAGCCACCCTCTCGCAAACCCCCAGTGAGGCCAAAACCTGTCCTCAACCCCCGTAATGCGACAACCACACGTAAGGGAGAGACAAGTCGTCCTCCTAACCCCAAAGGTGAGAGAGGCACTCAGTCTGCTCCCACAGAGACTCAAAATTTGCCTATAACTCATGAGCCTAACCCAGAGCCACGATTAGGATTTGAACTGGATTTTAGACAAAAGCCTCAAGAGTTGTCTACGCCTCAAGAGGCTATTCAAAAGATAGAACGGCAAGCGGAAATAGGAGTAACCGGGTTTTTCAAGGGGTTAGTTAAAACGTTTGTCTCTGGTATAATAGGTGCGGCTTTGTTTCCCTTTGTTGGGCCTGTGGTAGCAGCAGCCGCCACTGTCACCGCGCTTGTAGTGACATTAATTCAAGACGAACTGGAACCACTTGGTCTTCATCTGCAAGAAGACACTATAAATAAGCTCGTCGAGCCACTTCATGGTAAACAATTTGACGAGAGTGATCTACGAAAGGTGATAGAGGAAGTTTTGTCTACGGACAGGCGAGCGAATGAAGATTTGACAAAGGCTTTTATTGATCTCATACCGATCATCAAAAAGGCGGCATCAACCAATATAGAGATTTCAGGACCTGTACAGGGTCTTATTACAGGCGGCCCTCACGTGATTACCCAGACCTTTAATGGTTTTCTTCCTAAAGATACTTTGTGATCTTACCGCTACATTGCTCTTTCGCATATTATGTGATTTAGGAGCCATGCAGTAAGTCCTTCAATAACGAAAACTGGCTACCAGAGCCGGTCGCTATTGATTTGCTCATCATAATGCAAGAACTCATCATGCAAAGTGAGGAAAAGCTACAGATGTAGGAGGAAAGATTATGGACCCCATAACACTCATTCTCGCTGCGTTGGCTGCTGGTATCCAGGCTACTGCTGGTGAAGCGGTCAAAGATGCTTATGCCGGGCTGAAAACGTTGCTCCAACGCAAATTTACAGGGAAACCAGTGGCCGAGGTAGCACTTGTTGAGCATGAGAAGAAACCCGATATTTGGAAGGCACCACTTGCTCAAGGACTTCAGGAAACGGAAGCTGACCAAGACCAGGATATCATCGCGGCTGCTCAGCGGTTGATCCAACTGGCTCAATTCCAGTTGGGAGATAAGGAGTCCACCACTATCAACATCCACGGCCCTACCCAAGGAACGATCATTGGTAAGCAAAATACGATCACACAGACCTTTGGCGACATTTCATCAGAAAAATAGCCATGGATGAAGCGAAGGCAGCCAGCATATGCATCATGATACGCAATATCGCGGTCAGGAATTATGTCCGATCACATTCAGCTTCGAGGCAGAAGCACTGGCTACCTTTGTTGAAAGGTTGGTCTCAAAAGCGGCCGTTAAGTGAGACATATCGCTCTGCTTTTCTAGGTCGCGGCACGCCGCCTCCACAAGCACACGATTCCCTCTTGACGAATCTCAAAAGCCATCTCATAATCAGAATCTCAAAAGGTCAGACGATTGACGGGGAACCTGAGACAAAAGGAGGAGGTCACACAGATTCCACCATCAGAATGTAGGGATTTACAGCCAGCGCGCCGATGTATCGGCCCCTGGGAACCCTACCATATACCCGAATGAATGAAGGCATACCCATGTTTTTTCTCCGCCCTCTAACCACCCCTGCTACCTACCCGCTCTTCCAGCGCCTCCAGCGTCATCCCTGCAATCTCCACCGCCTTTCGCCTGCTGGTCGCGCCATGCACAATATGAATATCGCGTTTAGGCAGACCCAGGCGCTCGGCAAGCAGCGCGATCAACGCCTCGTTAGCGGCACCATCTACCGGAGGGGCTGTCAGGCGCGCTTTGAGCACGCCCTGTTCCCACGCTAAGCTGTTCTTACTGCTGCGTGGAACAACCTGCACCGTGATGCGCATACACCTACCAGCCAGACGGCAGCGCCTGCAGCAGCAATATCGATATCGTGGAAAGCATGACCCAGGCTACAAGCCACGACACATCAATTATCCATACCGGGCGCACAAAGCGGCGTATGGGAACAATAAACGGATCGGTGATACGCGCGAGAAAGCGTATAATGGCATATCGCTCATCGATGCGGAACCAGGAGGCTATCATGCGCACAAGCATTGCCAGGATGAGGAAGCCGATGCCGAACTGGACAAACCAGTGTACGATGGGTACGGGCAAACCGAACATACGTCACTCCTGAACGGTACGTACCTCGACGACCGTGAATCCAAGAATTTTGCGGCGGAAAATCTCGGTGACGCGCACACCCTGCAGGTCTGGCAGGGTCGTGAAGTGCTTCTGTACGAACTCGCCGAGCGGCCGCGCCGCCACCAGCCCCGCCAGCGAGGCGGCCACCGTCGAGGTCACCCGTGTGCGCATGCGGCTGGACGTCATGCCAAGCATCGTGCCGATAGTCATCAGCGAGACGCCGACCGCGAGGTTGGTCCCGCAATTGGGGTGAATAGCCAGGCTTGCTTCCCCTGCCTGCAAGCGCCTCAGCGCCTCGTCAAGCGCGCGCCGTAACAGCCCGAGATCCACGTTGCCGAAGATGATGAACCCAGTTGAACTGGAGCGAGCACTGATGCTCAGGTCAGGCACCATCCCGCTCAGGACAGTAATCGTTGCATGCTCCAGGGCATGATTCTGGCGAATACGACGGCCGAACATTATGTCATCAAAATTCATTGGAAGTCCCCTTTTTTAACGCGTTCACCAAAAATTGCCCGCCCGATGCGAACAATGGTCGCTCCTTCTGCAATAGCTATACTATAATCATCGGTCATGCCCATCGAGAGATGTTGCCATGCACACCCGGGCAGTTCAATGCGCAGCCGATCTCGCAGCATGCGCAGTTCGCGAAACACCGGGCGTACCTCCTCGGCGTTCTCTACCAGCGGCGCAATCGTCATCAACCCCTGTACCTCGATGTGCGGCAGGGCAAGTACCTGGCGAGCCAGCTCCGGCACCTCGGCCAGAGGCGCCCCTTCTTTGCTTGCTTCCCCCGAAACATTGACCTGGAGCAGCACCGGCAGGCGTTTCCCGTGCTGGTCCGCGTACCTATCGAGTGCCATGGCCAGGTGCAGGCTATCCACGCTCTGCACGTAGTCGAATGGCGCCACCACCTTGCCGGCCTTATTGCTCTGCAGGTGGCCGATCATATGCCAGTATATACCTTCAGGATGAAACGCCTCGATTTTAGGCAGTGCCTCCTGTACGCGATTCTCACCAAAATGACTCACCCCCAAATTATACGCCATGCGTACAAGAGCGACAGGCATTGTTTTTGAAACCGCAACCAGCGTCACTTCCTCGGGCCTCCGTCCAGCCTGCCGCGCCGCTTCTGCGATAGTAGAGCGCACGTGAGCAATATTGTCAGCCAACTGCGCCTCATCCATAATACAATCTCCAAGATTCTTTGCGGGCGCCTCTGGGCGTCACGTGAAGGGGCGTAGACGCGACATTTATGGCGCCGGGGCGGGGGACAGCCTCGCCCAGAATATCTCTCCCCACCCCGGCGCGATGAATCGCGCAGCTACGCCTTCATTTCCTTCCGTTATCTTACCGCTTATTTTGTGGCCGCAAAGCCAGCAATGCCGGGAAGCGTCCCGTTTTACCATGCTCTCCCCGGTACGAAAAGAAGCGGTCCAGGTTGCAGCTCGTACACACCTCGGGCAGCTCGACATGCTCGGGCAGCAGCCCTGCCATCAACAACTGGTTGCGGTTGCTCTGCCACAGGTCCAGGCGCAAAGAAGGACCGCCATCAGGTCGCTGTTGTATAGAAAATACGGCTGACTCCCGTACCAGGTTGCGGTACTGCTCGGCCGTCGGCATCTCGGCGAATTGCGCCTTGCCCTGAAAGAGGTGCTGGACCTCTGGGGAGACTTCGTAGCAACAGGGTCCTATAGATGGGCCAATGCCCGCCCGCATATCGCCCGGCCTGGAACCGAATTGCTCGCGCATCGCCTCTACCGTCGCGGCGGCCACGCCCCTTGCAGTGCCGCGCCACCCTGCGTGCGCCATCCCCAGCACCCCTTGTACAGGATCATAGAACAGGATGGATGGGCAATCGCCGAAGGAGAGTGCCAGCGCAACGTCGCGCCTTCTGGTGATGATGGCGTCGGCCTTGCGCCTGGGTTTGAAAGTCCATATCACTTCCTGCTCTTCCACACAAAACGAACGGTATGGCCAATCTGAACGCCAGTCATCCCATGTATCATCTGTCCCGAGTATAGCCACATCCGCTCCATGCACCAGCCACAGCGTCGCGCAGGGATACGTCTCCAACTGCAGCGTCTGCAGCGTAAGCAGGCGATTACGTAATACATTATCGGGATTATCACCGCCACTCATCGAAATATTGAGACCGCGATAGGGTCCCTGGCTGTAGCCGCCCAATCGCGTGAAAACACCATGAGTTAACTCTGGAAACTGCGCAAGAAGGTTGAATTGCAGGTAACATACATCACCCTGCTGCTGTTCGATCACTTGGACTCCTTATATATAGATATGCTAAGGCAAGGTTCAATTGTGAAGAAGAGTCCTTGATAGTTTGCACAGTCACACCATGTCACCCCTCGCTTCGCGAAGGGTCTGTCGCGATCAGCAGCGAGATACTTCGCTTCGCTCAGCATGACAGGGCTGGACCTTTCTGTTGAGGAGGAACTGTCAAGTTCATTTGAACCATGCCTAAGAATATTGTATCATAGATACCCGCCTAGCCCGTCCCGGTCACATTGCAGCTCTGCGTATCTCCCAGGCCAAAAATGCTGTTCATTACCGGCTGGATCGTAACGCAGTTTGGAATAATCACATCCTGGTTCGCCCGCGCCGTCGGATCGTAGATCGTCGCGTAATCCCCAAAATGCTGCTCACCCGCCCCCGGCCCCAGCGTAATGCGCTGGATTGCCGAGCTGGGGAGGCCCCGCGCGTAATAGGCGAACGTGATAATCTCCTGCTCGCTCAAATCCGTGTAGACCTGGCCTTTCAAATCCGCAATCAATTGTGACAGGTTACTCAGGATACTTGTCACGTTGAGCTTTTTCTTCAGCGCCTCCAGTACCTGTTGCTGCCGCTCTGTGCGGCCAATGTCACCCACCAGGTCGGCATGACGCGAGCGCACGTACTCCAGCGCCTGTAATCCATTCAGGTGTTGTGGACCTGGCGCCAGGTAGAGACGTTTCAGCGCGTAGGGATCGTTTGGGTGGTTAGTGCTCGTATCATCTGGATAGGCATCGTCGACGATGGGATGTGTCAGGTCGATATCGATGCCTCCCAGGGTATCGATGACCTTGGCAAACCCGCTCAGTCCCACCCACGCGTAGCGATCGATCGTAACACCATAATCCTTCTCGACCGTCAGGCGTGCCTCTCGCACCCCGCCGTCGAAGCTGCCGTGCTGGTTGGCCCCCAGTTCAAAGGCCTGGTCGATCTTATGCATGCCGCCTACATCCGGCACGTACACCCACGAATCTCGCGGAATGGAAACCATGTAGACGCTGTTGTTGACCGTATCGATATGCACGACCATCATAACCTGGGTGAGCACAGAAGGAAAATTGTATTTCCCATCGTCATCGCTCCCCAGCAGCAAAATGTTCCACGATCGTCCCATAATGCTGCCCGTATCCGGCGTCACATTGCTGTTGGGTTCATCCTGGCCGCGACTGACCTGGTGGATGATCTGTGCCAGCGGCGCCTGTACATTGGTATTGAAGTAGTAATATCCATATGCAGCCGTGCCGCCACCCAGCAGGAGGAGCAGCAGGCAGATCATCGATACGACGCGCGGCCACCTCCGCCTGCGCTTCGCCGGGGACGGCTTCACCGGGTCCGCTCCATGTGCAGTCGTCATCGTAAAAGCGCGATTCAGCGCGCCTGCTCCGGGCTCACCTGTCTTCGGCGGCGGTACCAGGCTGCTTAAAGGTGGCATACCCTGGTTCCACTGCTCGGCTGGTCGAACCCCCCCTTGTGGCTGCAATCCCTCCATAGGCTTCAGGCCGTGTAGGGACTGCGAACTCCGTGGGGGCTCCGAACCTCGCCGTAGGGGTGGGAGTTGGGCAGGGTCGGGAGGGGGCCCTTGTGGCGGCCCGTCCGGTGGATAAGAACCCCGCCAAGGTGGCAGAGAATGCCCGCCGCCCGCAGGATTGATATGCCCCCTGCGCCACGGCGGTAATTTAATCGTCTTTTCGTCGTCCATAATCCCAGTCTAGTGCATAATCACGCAACCTCTTCGACAATGGAAAGAGGGGATTCATAGGAGCAGCCAAAGTGAGCACAAATGCGTTCAGCCAGCTGCTGAGCCGAGAGCAAACCATCGGGTTCCACAATAGCCTTCTTGGCATGCA
>WNEZ01002652.1_pt1 | contig 15363 bp, 11 predicted proteins | sample 5400521 | NCBI WGS metagenome assembly WNEZ01 (sample SAMN13153339, study PRJNA577476) | soil metagenome | isolation source: 120 cm saprolite under Douglas fir tree site 2 hole 1 replicate 1 | place: USA:California | collected 2015-04-18
TCACTCCGCAACCGAAGTGCTCGAGATCTTGAAACGCCTGAACGAGGATTTCCAGAAGACGATCGTGATGGTCACACACGACCCCCACGCGGCATCCTATGCGCACGTGACCAGACACCTGGAAAAGGGAATGCTGTTGCCGCCCGGCTAAGGATGAAGACTGGAAAGGTTGAGAGGCCCGCCCTTGCAGTCTGTTACGAAACAGCGGCAAGAAGTAGAAGAAGCGATGTTCGGAAACTCCGAACATCGCTTTTTATTTTGGCTTGTGGTTGCGCAGGGATGGCATTTGCCTATCCGGCGAGTGCCGCTCGGAGCCGGTTTGCGCCCAGCACGTTCAGCATGCGTTTCAAGTTGTAGACCATGGTGGCCAGGCTGATCTCCGACTGCGCGCCTTGCAGGCCACGTAGCAGGAATCGCGGATGTCCGAAAATGCGGTACTTGAGCGAGGCGAATGGATGTTCCACGGTCGATCGTCGCAACCGCATGGCCGCCGGTGTCGCGCGCTGCTGCATGCGTTGCAACGCACCATCGTGTACGTGACGTTGTACCAGCCGTCGCGAGGTGTTGGTGCAGCGCGATTTCAAAGGACACTGGCAGCAGGTCTCCGCAGCCGCCGCGTAGAGCACGCTCTTCTTACGGGACAGCACTTGTTTGCGTGCCAGAGTCTGGTTGGCCGGGCAGCGGAAAGTATCGGTCTTTTCGTCGTATTCAAACTGGGTTCGGTCAAACAAAGTGCCATTTCCATGGCTGTTGATCGAACGATTGGCGGGCACATGAGGCACGATGCCTTGGGCTTCGCAGACCTGGGCCTGCTCGCCGTTGGAGTAACCAGCATCCGCCACTACGTTCAGCGAGTCGGGATTGCCGACCGCCTGCTTGGCGGCCTCCGCCATGGGCAACAAACTGCGATTGTCCGTCGCCTCGTCCGTCACCTTTTGTGCCACGATCAGCGCGTGTTCGGTATCCACTGCGGTTTGCACGTTATAGGCCGGGGCAAAACCGTTGTTTCCCATCCGCATAAACTTTGCTTCCGGCTCGGGATCATTCTTCAGTTTCTCCAACGCCGCCTGCACCGCGCTGGAATCGATCACCACTTCGTCCTGTTCGTCGGCCGCGTCCAGTTGCTCCAGATAGCGCTTTACCGCATCGCGTTCGCGCACGCTCTTGGCACTGCTTACCGCTCGGAACTTGGAACCGTCTACCGCCACCGTCTCGCCCCGCACCAAACCTACGGATCGGGCAAACCGAACCAGTTCGGCTCCTGCATCGGTCACCGCTTGGCTGTGCACCCGCCGGAACTCGGCGATGCTCTTGTAGTCGGGCTGCAGGCGTTTCAGCAACCACATCACTTCCACGTTGCGCTGACACTCGGCTTCCAGCCGCCGCGATGAGCGCACCTGCTGCAAATACCCGTACAGATACAGCTTCAGCAGATCGCGCGGATCGTAACCGGGACGCCCTGTATCCGCCGGTTCGGCCCGCACGAAGCTCAACTTCGCCAGATCCAGCCGGTCGACGAACGCCTCGATCACACGACACATGTGGTCTTCTGGGATCAACTCGTCCAGCCTTACCGGAAACATCGTCGTCTGCTCCCGCGCCTCACCCCGGATATACCCCATGAAAAATGCCCTCGCTCTCGCGAGGGCATCTTCTCATTACTTTCTTGGCCTGCCTAGTGTTTCGTAACAGACTGTCTTTCCGGGCTTTTTGCGGCACGGCTGGAAGCCGAGCACCTTTCAAATCTATTCACGCAACATGTTCTAAGAAGACGAACTGCGTCTGTGTCGGCAGCTAGTGATTCTTATTTGCGATGCGATGTCCGTGTCTTGTCGGCTCGTATCGTTATCCGCCGCCGTTTTGCTCGAGCGCGGCGGCGCATCTTCGCGATCCATTCCTGGGAGTACATAGTGCCGCGGCAATTTTTCGCGCCACAGTGGCAGGGGGCAGGTTCTTCGTCGTCATAGAGGTTGTAGTCCCAGACCAACTCTTCGCCGGCAGCGATGTCGCGCAGGGCAAAGATCCAGACCCGGCCCTTGATCTCATCGACTTCGCAGTTGGGATCGCAGGAGTGATTCAGGAACGCGCCCAGGCCTTCTCCGTCAATGATAGTTTTTCCGTCTTCCAGTCCATACAGGTAGGTGCGAGCAATGCCGTCATAGCGGCGGTCGGCCTCCTCTGGAGTGATGCGGGGTCCAGCGTATTCCACGATGCGAGTTCCCTTGTGGATTGGGGTTGAAGTGTAAACTCCGACCGAATGGATGGGGGAAGGGCGAACCACCAGAGGCATGAAACTAATTTCGCATGAGTGAAGGGTTTTGGGAAACAGCAGCGAGTGTATTCACAAGCGACGCCAGGTCAGTCCGGGTCGTAGACAGAACTGCCGTAGCCTTGCTGGCGAGCCTGCTCCTGCATGTCTTCCAGCCGCTTTTTCAGGTCCTGCAGGTGCGACTTCATTTGCTCGACTTGCTGTTGTTTCTCGCGCTGGCGCTCCTTCCATTGCACGCAATTCGCGAAGCAATTCGCCGGGGCAAAACGGATGGACTCACTCAACTGGTCGATCTGGCTTTGCAGAGAACTGACCTGGTGTTTCTCTGCTTCGATCTGCGACTTCCATTGCTCGGCCGAAATCTTCCCCTGTTCTCGTGATCGCCCTGGGGTGTTCGCATCCCGGTCCACGTCAACGATTGACGTCTTGGCGACGGGTTTGAAGCTCGGTGGAATCTCGTCGTTGGTGATGACTTTGGGAGCATTGGATGACGTTGCCTCCTTGGTCTGAGGTTGCGAGGTCTTCGCCTGTTTCTGCTGGCAGGCCTGCCGTGCGGCATCGCCCAAAGGTGGCGAATCCTGAGCGTTCGCGAGCAGTGTGAACAAAAAGGCAACGGAACAAAAAAGGACTACTCGACAATCTGGCCGCATGAGAGCTCCCCCAGCAATCCGTGAGGGAGGAACGGCTGCTTAAGAAAATGGCAGCGCGGAATGGCTCTGCCGCGAGGTTACCTTCGTACACGACAAGGAACTCGATCGTCACTTTGAAGAACCACAGCTCATTTCACCGTATAGATGCAAATGCTCACCGCAGAAGGCGTTACAAGGCAGACGAGGTCTTCCAGCTTTTCCGCATCGCCCAATTGAGAGGAGAGTTCTACGTCGTCGCCGGTGCCATAACCAAGGCGGCATCCGGCAAAGGCGATCATCGCGAACTGGTCTTGATCCCCTATGCGGAAGACCTTGGTCTGCTCATCGATCCCGGTGATGGGGCCACTGAGTCGGAGTACGCCTCGGCATGTGGCGATCTGCGCATCCACAAAGGAGGCGACCAGGCGCACTCTGGCCGATTCACTGTTCCACTTCTTCAGGAGCAGAATGAATTCTTCCACTGAGGAAATCATGATTGACGATGTCGTCCCAAGTCTGGTGTACGGAATCTACGCCATAGCTCGTGGCAGAAGTCTTGAGTTACGACCCCGTTAGGGATCCTATCAGTGAATCGAGTTTCCCCAGAAGAGCGGCGTTGCCCTGCCTGGGATACTGTGCCAGCTTTTCGCGATAGTGCGGAAGGTTGTACAGGAAGGACTCGACCCTTTCCTTGGTTGACTCTTCCCAGTAGGCGCCGTAGCCAGCCTTGTCGAGCCAATAGGCATTGAAAATCTGTTCGAACTGATGCAGCACGGGGACGGCGAGATACGGCTTGCCGAGATGCAGCGCTTCCGTTACCAGCGAGAATCCGGAATTGGCCACAATTGCTTTTGCGCTGGTCAGGTCGGAGAAGAATCCGTCCAACGAGGGTTTCTTGTAGGTGATGTTTCCTTCCTTGCCTTCGCGTCCAAAACCATACGCCACAAACTGGCAGCGGATAGAACCTAACAATGCGGCCAGCGCCGGGGCCGGAGAGGTTACATAGACCAGGACGTGCTCCGCCAGCGTCGGTGCGGCACTGAGGATTTCCTGTCGCAGAAGCGGCGGGAAGAGAAACGTGTTTCGCTTCTTTACTGGCGCAGTGAAGAAGGAAATCACCAGGTAGGCGTCGGCGTGAGGAGTCATCATACGCGTCACCAACTTGGCGGCTGCGGCGTCGCGCCGGTACTGGCGAGGATACGAAACGACAGCGTTGGTGAGGCAATGCTGGTTGTCGATAGAGATGACCGGCAGCCGCTTTTTGTGTCCCACATGGCAGGTCAGCGGCTCAAAGTCAGTGATGACGAGATTGATCTTCCATTCGTCGACGAGGCTTTTGAGATGGGCGAGACAGCGGGCGGCCTGGGGCACGGTGATGAGATTCTTCGCTATGGTGCGTTTGTAGCGCACGCGGTTGTTCACGTAGGCAAATCGGAAGCCGTAGATTTCGGTCACCTCGAAATGCTTGCTCAGGTTCTGAAGGCCGCGGTCGAAGGAGGCTACGTGCACTGTATGACCCTGCGCAACGAGATGAGAGAGCACCTCTTTCGCGCGGGTCGAGTGTCCCGCACCCTCGCCGTTCACCCCATAAAGAATGTTGGCCATCGAAGGTGCGAGTATACCTTGGGGGACAGACTGTCCGCGCCTTAGCGGCGCCCGAGACTTGATGCCGCCAACCTCATTTCAAGAGTGGGTGGTCAGGGAATAGCCACGGTGTTAACCGCGGACGGATCGTCTCTCAACTTGATGTATAGCGTCTTGCCTTTCGGGAAAGGAATCGTCAGCGCAGCTTCCACAAAACCGTCGGGAACCGTGACGGGGTTGGTGAAGTCAGGATCAGTGCTTACGGCATCGATCAGGAAAAGCTTATCGCCGCTGAGTGTGCACTGCTTCTCAGCTCCGTTGACGCAATGAACACCTTTGAGCGTGGGGATCCGTACAACATTCACCAGCGGCTGCCAGTCTCCGTCGATGCCGTCGGCACTCACCGGACGAAGCTTCAACGGGCCGAAGGCCGAAGGACCAAGCAACTTCATGGGATCGAGGACTGCGAACACGGTCTTGGAGTCTTGCAGTGTCAGGTTGCCGTCCTTGAAGCTCAACAGGACGCGAAAGGACTCATCGGCGGTGGCGACTTCGATTTTCTCCGTGGGCGGAAAAGGCTCCGGTACTTGCGTCTTGAGAAAGAAATTCAGCCGCGCGTCTTGCGGAAGCTCATCCTGATTGCCCAGGTGAACCATGGCGGGCGCAACCGTTTCGTCCAGTTGGACGCTCTTGCTGAGCACGCTAAGCTTCGGTCGCGGCGCTTCGACTGTGGTTTTCAGATCGAGAACCCGACCATCCTTGAGCATAGCGTGAACCACAACCGCGTCGCCGGGATGCAATTTCGAATCGGCCGCGGGATCGCTGGTAAGCAGCTTCAATTCGTCTTGCTGATTAGAGCGCGATAGTGTCTGCGGATGGAAATGAAGACCGCTGACTTCCAATGACGTAACCTGGTCGAGCCGCGTTCCTTTCAGCACACCATCGGCGTCGCCAGCATGAATGCCGAAAGCATCGAGGCGGCCCGCCTCGGCATAGGTGTGGAGCGGAATTTCGTCCGGATCACGCAGGACGAACTTTTTCACCAGCATCTTAACCGTCCCGGCACTGGCGTTCTGCAGCGGGACTTTGACTTCGAGTTCATCGGGCTTCGCCGCTTTCCAGTCAGTCTTGAGAATCGTGCCCCGTTCGTCCTTAAGCAGCACTTCGCTTACGCAGCAGGCATCGGCAGATTGCAGATGCAGAGTATCTTCGCGGCCCACGATCAGCGCGCTGGCATCTTTGGAGGCGACGATCCACTGACCGGGATGCGATGTTCGCAGCCGGAAGCGCGGGCCATCGAACGAACGGAAGCCCCACAGTCCGCGCAGGATCCCGCTCGTTTCACCGTCCAGATCAGCTGAGTGCACGCCCTGGGTTTCAACGATGAATCCCCCGCGAGCCGGGTCAGCCTTGGCGGGAAGATCAATGCTGGCGCCTGACTTGGGCTCAATATGAAGCACAAAGCTGTGCGCCAGGTCGGTCGCGAAAACCAGCGGCGCCCCGTCGGCAGGCAACACGAGCGCCGGTTTGTCCACACAGAGCACCTGGTTTGCGTCGGCTGTGTGCAGCGGAGGTGCAGGCGCTGGATGCACCGGCGGCAGACCGATCACCAGCACGGATTTCGGATTGCGGAACGAAGGAGGATTGTTCAACCGCAGGTTCAGTTCATCCTGTTTGGGCAATGCCAGCGCCGGAATGTACTGATACTGTGCGGTGTGAGTGGTGCTGAGAATGCGAGCGACGTCCACCACCGCTCCGATATACGGACTGTAATACCCGCCGCGGGCGGTGGGTGTGGCACTGATCTGCGCCAGCAAGTCAGAAGACGTCCCCGAAGTCAGCGCTGCCACCATCGTCTGACTGTGCGCATCGTCGAGCACCAACTGATCCGTGTTCTGCGTCAGGCAAGGCACCTGCTGGGCCGTGGGCTTGTCGAAGCATTGCTGGTCAAGACGGATGTTCAAGGTGCGAGCCAGCAGTGTGGTCCTCGTCTTGAGCTGGTCGGGATCGCTGGAAGACTCGCGGACCGCCTCCAAATACTTCTCCAGGCGCGCGCGGTCCAGACTTGCCTGCTGAAGATCCTGGACGGCACGTACAAACGCTCCGGGCTTGCCGCGCACCGCGGCGCGAAGAGTGCTGAAAGCGCCTCCCGTTTCAGGGGCGAGAAACACGACTGCTTCTTCCGCCTCTTCGGGGACTGTGACGAAAATTCCTTCCTCGTGAACCGTCTTATTCCATGTCTCAACGCGAGTGAACCAGGAGTCCGGCGGAGGATTGGTCGCTCCGCGAAGAAATGCCACCACCATCAAGTAGTGCACCGACTGACTGTCCGGTAGATCAGGATGCACCCACAGACGGTCTCCTGCCTGGAGGTTCGGCACCTCGGCGATAGGCAGAGTTTCATTGCCGCGCTGCACCCGCACCTGGACCCTGGGCCCGGTGAGATCAAATGCATTTTCACCGCTGGCGGGTCCCGTCAGCGCGAAAAGAGCGAAAAACAAGCTGAATGACACCAAAAGGCGTCGCAAATAAGAATTACGGTACTTTGGAACCACTGTAGCCCTCTCTAGGATTTTGAACGGTTTCCGGAAACACGACCCGGCGCCGCGTGGGAATGAAAAATGAACGAACCCTGGCCTTCTTATTAGAGTTTCGCGTGCTTCTATGTTAGTGGGTTCACCACTCCACGGCAACCGGCATTGCAAGCTCGGCGGTCGTAGAACCCTGACACTCCTTGACACGAAAAACGCTTTCAGCGTAAACATGCTGTACTAAACTGATTTAGTAAAGGATACTCTCTCCCATGAAAGACAGATCCTGGCGACAGTTGCGGTTTGTTGCGTTCCTGTTCTTGCTGCCGGCAATGGTGTGGGCGCAGCAGAGCAGTACTGGCATCACGATAGACCCATCAGCTCCTAGTCACGCGTTTCCCCACTTCTGGGAGCAGATGTTCGGCTCAGGACGGGCCGTCCTTAGCCTGCGCGAAAGCTACCGGCAAGATTTGCGGGAAGTAAAAAAGATCACCGGCTTCGAGTACGTCCGCTTTCACGCCATCTTTCACGACGAGGTGGGATTGTATGACGAAGATCAGCAGGGCCAACCCATCTACAATTTTTCCTACGTCGACCAAATTTACGACGGCCTGCTGGCCAACGGCGTGCGCCCTTTCGTTGAGCTGAGCTTCACGCCGAAGAAGCTGGCAGCGAAAGAGCTCCTGCATGCGTTCTGGTACAAGCCCAACGTGGCCCCTCCAAAAGACTGGAACAAGTGGGACGAACTTATCAAACAATTCACGCAACATCTCGTCGACCGCTATGGCATCGACGAAGTCAGCAAATGGTACTTCGAAGTCTGGAACGAACCGAATATCGATTTCTGGGGCGGCGATCCGAAGCAGGAAACGTACTGGCAACTGTACGATCACACGGCTCGTGCGGTCAAAGGAGTGAATGGGAGACTGCGCATTGGAGGTCCGGCGACGGCGCAGGCAGCGTGGGCGGACGTTTTTCTGCGCCACTGTTCTGAGAACCACATTCCGGTCGACTTCGTCTCAAGCCACGTTTATGGCAACGACAAGTCGCAGGATGTTTTTGCCACCAATGAAGATATTCCCCGCAACCAGATGGTCTGCCGTGCGGTGAAAAAGGTCCACGACCAGATCAAGGCTTCCTCCCAGCCCAATCTGCCTTTGATCTGGAGTGAGTTCAATGCCAGCTACATGAACGAGCCCGCTGTCACGGATGCCTCCTACATGGGACCCTGGATGGCTGACACCATCCGCCAATGTGACGGGCTGGTCGACGTGATGTCCTACTGGACATTTTCCGATGTCTTCGAAGAACAGGGCGTCGTGAAGACGCCATTCTACGGAGGTTACGGTCTGATCGCGGAGGACGGTATCCCGAAGCCAGCTTTCAACGCATTCAAGTTGCTGCACCAGCTCGGCGATCAGCGCATCGAATTGGACTCGGACTCTGCGTTGCTCACCCGCCGGAAAGATGGTTCGCTGGTGCTGGCACTATGGAATTACGCGCCTCCTGAACAGCCTGGCGCGCCCAGGACCGTCGTCCTGCACTTCAAAGATGCCAAACTCAAACGCGCCATGATTTCTCGAGTCGATCCGGAGCATGGGGACGTCCACGCGCTCTATGAAAAACTGGGCGCTCCGCGCTATCCAACACAAACGCAGATTGAGCAATTGAAGAAGGCCGCGGACCTTCCTGCCCCTGAGCGTCAAGCGCTGAAGAATGGCTACCTCACGCTCACATTGCCCTCGTATGGCCTGGCGCTGGTCGAAGTGAAATAGTTGCCCGTGCGCAGCGAATTGCAAGAAACGGATCGAACCATGCGAGTGCGTGGATTTCTATTGGCTTTGCTTCTGTTGCCCATTGCGACCCTCGCGCTTGGGTTGCCTGATCGCACGGCTTTCGACAACAGTCTGAGTTACCGGTCCTTCTACTACAGTGACGGTTTGGTCGTCTCACCGAGTGAATTGCAACTTGTCGACGGCAAGGTTCCCACCGATGAAACTCACTATGTCAGCCCGCCAAACTCTCTCCGCCTGAAGTGGCAGTCACAGACCGGCGGTGACTGGCTGATGACTCTGAAGGTTAAAGCCCGGTATGGCACCGCCGACTTTTCAGGCAGCTCACTGTTTTTCTGGTGCTATTCAGAAACCGAGCTTTCAGCAGATGAGTCACCGCTGATCTACCTGAAAGACGTGAACGGCGAAGGCACGCCCAGCATCCGGCTCATCGGCAACATGGAGAAGCTTCCCGCGCACACGTGGATCAGAGTGAAGCTGCCATTCGATTCATTCGTAGGACCTGTCCGGGAAACGCGGGCGCCGCAGTTCGATCCGCACCGGCTTGCGCAGATAACCATCCGTCAGGGACTCGATGACGGGAAGCCACACACGATTTATATCGATGAGATCACAGTTGGCGATGAGGTTGCGAACAACCGCAAACACCCCACGGCACCTTCAGGTCTGGCTGCGAAGGGATATGAGAGGCATATTGATCTGACATGGACCCCCGTCAACGATCCTGCGTTACGGTATTACGAGATTTACCGCTCGTTCGACGGGAGAACGTACTCACCGATCGGCATTCAGAAAGCGAATGCGACTCGCTATGAAGATTTCCTCGGTGAAAGCGGCAAAGATTCTTTCTATAAGATCGGTTCCGTCGACGTGAACTACAACGAGTCGCCGCTCTCCTCGGAAGTAAAAGCCGCGACGCGCACCATGAGTGATGACGAACTGCTCACCATGGTTCAGGAAGCCTGCTTCAGATACTACTGGGATGGCGCGCACCCCATCGCTGGCATGGCGATTGAAATCTTGCCTGGCGATGTGAACCTGGTCGCCGTGGGAGCTTCTGGCCATGGAACCATGGCGCTGCTGGTTGGTGTCGAGCGCGGCTTCATCACCCGTGAGCAAGGTGTCGATCGAATGCTGAAGATCACCCGCTTTCTCTCGAAGGCTGATCGTTTCCATGGCGCATTCCCGCATTTCCTAGACGGCCGAACCGGAAAAGTGATTGCGCGCTTCGGGAAATACGACGACGGTGGCGATCTCGTTGAAACCGCATTCCTGATGCAGGGACTTCTAGCGGCGCGGCAATATTTCACCCGGAATACCGCCGCAGAGCAGGAGATCCAGAAAACGATAACTTCGCTGTGGAGTGCGGTCGAATGGGACTGGTACCGCAGCGACCCCAGCAGCAATTTTCTGTACTGGCACTGGTCTCCGGATCACGGCTTTTACATGAATCACCCGCTCATCGGATGGAATGAGACCATGATCGTTTATCTGCTCGCGATCGCATCGCCGACTCATCCCATCCCAGCCACGATGTATTACAGCGGCTGGGCGGGACAGTCTGAGCGGGCCGTCCAGTACCGCCGCTGGTGGAGTCGCACCACTCAAGGCGATCACTACGTCAATGGAAATAGTTATTACGGCATCAAACTCGACGTCGGAGAGGGAAACGGGGCAGAGCTTTTCTTCACTCACTACTCGTTTCTGGGCTTTGACCCTCGCGACAAGAAGGATGCGTATACAAACTATTTCAAGAACAATCGCAACATTGCGCTGATCAGTCACGCTTACGCTGTCGCAAACCCCGGAAAGTATGTTGGCTACGGGGATGACTCCTGGGGGCGTTCCGCCGGCGTCAATGCAGGCGGCGGGCGCGCCTATCCGCGGGACGACAATGGAACGATCACCTGCACGGCCGCGCTCGCTTCGTTTCCGTACACCCCGGTTGAATCAATGAAAGCCCTGAAACATTTCTATCGGGATCTCGGCGCAAGGCTGTGGGGAATTTACGGCTTTCGGGACGGCTTCAATCTCTCAGAAGACTGGTTCGAAGACGTCTACATGGGACTGAATCAGGCTCCCATTGTTGTGATGATGGAGAATCAACGGTCCCGCCTCATTTGGAAGCTCTTCATGTCGAATCCTGAAATCAAGCCGGCTCTGGATCGAGTCGGATTCCAGCCCGATTTCTGAAATGAACCTTCCGAAAAAATTCCGCGCCTCGGGAACTCGAGTCTGAGAAGGGCTCACAGCAACTCCGACTTTTAATCGCTGGCACGACTTACTGTCCGGAAGGCTTTTTGGACGAGCGTATATCGCGCTGCACCGATGATCCCGCAGTCATCGTTGAGCACAATCTTGACCGGCATGTCCTTGAGCACTGCTTCCATGCGGCCTTTGTCGAGGAAGGATTGCATGAATACCGGGTCTTTCATCTTGGCGACAATTTTCGCGGCAATGCTGCCGCCGAGGAAGATGCCTCCGGTGGACATGAAGTTTAACGCGCAGTTTCCGGTCTCGGCGCCAAATACACTGACGAAAATCGACAGGGTCTGATCGCAAATCTCCGCTTTGCCCTCAAGAGCGAGTTGTGAGATCAACGCAGGCTGATCCTTTGCCGCGCCCATCTGGTCTCGCAGCCATTGAGGTTCCTCCGCTTTCTGCGTATCACGAAGGAACTCGTAAATATTCTTGATCCCAGGGCCGGAAAGAATCCGCTCACAACTGACACGCCCGAATTTCTTCTGGAGATGTGCCAGCAACTGCATCTGCAGATCGTCCCTGGGTGCGAAGTCGGCGTGCCCGCCTTCGCAGGCAAAAGGATGATGGCGGAAACCGTCCCAATACATTCCCGCGACACCAAGGCCAGTTCGCGCTGAGATTACGGCCCGGTTCCCTTCGGCGTCCTCGGAGCCTTCACTCAAAGTGATGAAATCTTTGGATTCCAGGGCATCGATGCCATACGCATAGGCTTCCAGATCATTGAGCAGGCCAACAGAACTGAGCTTGAGCTGCTTGGACAATTCCCGCGAATCGATGGTCCACGGCAGATTAGAAATCCTGCTCCGACCGCCTCTCACAGGCCCAGCCACGCCAAAGCAGGCGCTATGAACCGGGATCCCTTCTTCTTTTATGAATTGGGACAGAATCCCAGCCAGGCCGTCATGCTCCTGGCTCTTGTAGGTCTTTTCGACCACACATTGCAGCCGGTTCCCTTCACTATCGAAGGCGGCTAGCCGGGTCCGAGTAGCGCCAATATCACCCGCGAGAATCATGGCTCAATCTTCCTCCATTGCCGGTCATCGAGTTCCATCAATTGATCGGCCTCCGCGGGGCCCCAGGTGCCGGATGCATAGTTGGGGAATTTGCGCGGAGGCAGTGCTCTCCAGACGTCCAGGACCGGATCGACCACGCTCCAGCCAGCTTCGACCATGTCGGCCCGCTGGAACAGAGTCGCGTCGCCGATCATGCAGTCATACAGGAGAACCTCGTAGCCGGTATAGGCATCCGCTCCAAAATACTTGGAATATTCAAAGCTCATGTCCACCGATCCTACGCGCAGGAGCGGCCCGGGAATCTTGGCGCCAAAACTCAGAGAGATTCCTTCCACGGGTTGAATCTGAATGACTAGCGTATTGGTGTGCAGCTTGTGAAAGGGAGCGTTGCGAAACAGTTCAAACGGCATGCGCTTGAACTGGATGGCGATCTCAGTGTGGCGCTGAGCCAGGCGCTTGCCGGTTCTCAAATAGAAGGGCACGCCCGCCCAGCGCCAATTGTCTATGTTGAGCTTCATGGCTACAAAGGTTTCGGTCCGCGATTCGGGAGCGACTCCTGATTCTGATCGATAGCCCGGCACTCTTTCCCCTCCCAGTATCCCCTCTCCATATTGCCCGCGCACGCTGCGCTGCAACACGTCTTCGGAATTCAGATGCAGAAGGGAATGCAAAACTTTGGCCTGCTCGTTCCGTACCGCGTCGGGCTGAAACGAAACGGGCGATTCCATTGCGGTCAGGGTAAGCAGTTGCATGACGTGGTTGGGGACCATGTCGCGCAGGGTGCCGGCAGTGTCGAAATAGCCGCCACGCCGCTCCACGCCTACGGTTTCGGCGTTAGTGATCTGCACATGGTCAATGTAACGGCGGTTCCAGATCGGCTCGAAGATAGCATTGTCGAAACGGAAGACCATGATGTTCTGTACGGTTTCCTTGCCCAGATAGTGATCGATGCGGTAGATCTGGTTTTCCTGCAACACGCTCTTGATCTCGCGGTTCAAGGCCTTCGCCGATTCCAGATCGTGTCCAAACGGCTTTTCAATCACCACCCGGCGCCAGCAGCGATTCTCCTGGACCGACAAACCAGCCTTCCCCAGCTGCTGGACAATTTGGCCAAAGAACCTTGGAGCGGTCGCCATGTAAAAAAGTTAGTTGCCTTCGGTGTGGTAATCGATATCCAACTTGCCGAGGCTCTCCCGGAGCTTTGAAAACGTGTTCGGATCCGCAAAATCACCGCGCTCGTAGAAGAGACGCTCCCGGAACCATTGCAAGTCTTCCGTCCCGCCGGCCCCGGCGGGCAGAAATTCACTGACCTGATTGCGAAAGTCCTCGACGCCCAGGTCGTCGACGGAAACACCCACCACAGCAAAGCTGTCAGGCAGCAGCTTCGCCTTCACCAGGTTGAAAAGGGCTGGAATCAACTTGCGCTTTGTCAGGTCGCCTGCGGCTCCGAAGAGCACGAGGACGCAAGGGCCGGCAGCCTTGCCCGCGTGCTCGACGTCACTCTGCTGGTTGGCCGGGGTGGTTGCTGCCATACCTAGACTCTATGCTAGCTGACTGCGTCACTGTGCAGTGGGCAGCATTTTAGGCTAACCGGAGTTGATTTCCTAACAGCAGGGCCAAGTGATGACCGGGTATCTGACGTCACTCGGTTGTGTAATTGATTTCCATCCGTCGAACTTGAAAGCTGGAAACGTACAAGACCAGCAGCGACACAAACATGAGGCCCAGGATCGCGACGGGAGCGGAGATGGGATCAGGATTCGATACCAGCAGTGACAGCAGTGGCGGCGTACCCGGAGGGCTAGGGATGTCCACGGGACACAGCGATTTCAGGTAATAAATAACGCTGAACTTCTTGAGCAACGCCGGCAGAAACGGATTGATTCCTTCCCACACCAGGATCGCCGCTGCCGGCAAAATGGGGTTCCGAAACAACATTCCAGCAGCCAGGAAGAAAGCTCCGTAACCGAGGCAAGCCAGAGCAGTGACACCCAGATAAGCGGCAGCCTGTGTCAGACCGTGGTTTTGATAGAGGTAGAGGTCCCGCACATTCGGAGTGAACTGCCACGTGAAGACAACGATCTGGAGCACTTCGCTGGTGACGAAGATGACGCAGGTCGACAGCAATCCGGCAAGAAACTTCCCTACCATCAACACCTCCCGCCGGATCGGCGCAAGAAAGTAAAAGTGGAGGCTCTTGTCGAGAATCTCGCCGCGGAACAAATTCATGAAGATTCCCAGGCAGCCAAAGAAGATCGCGAGGCGCAGATAGAAAAACTGGAATACGCCGGCGAAAACGACGGAATCCTCTGCCGTGTTGTACGCGTCGTGAATATGTATGCCGACAACTTTTCCATCCGCAAGGTCCACATACAGGTCGTTATTTCCGTCGGAGTAGTGGTAGTTTTCGTGAGAAACGTCCGCGAACGAAACTTGCCCAGAGGGACCGGCCTTCGTGCCCTGGCTCTGCGTCGCCAAAGTGGCCGCCAGAAGAACCACGTTGCGATTGTCGGGCAGGGTTACGCTTTGCACGGTCTTGGCGGGGTTGAGAGCAAAGGTGTAGCCGTACAAGTAGGACTCTTGGTCATCCTGTGTGCCATTGCGTGAAACGCGATAGGGCATCATCACTGCGAGGGATTCGCCAGGTTGTTCCCCGGGATTCGCGACACAACCGCACCAATCGCTGAAGCTTTGCGTGAACGTGCTGGTGGTGCTGTCGGTATAGGTTACGGTGATGGTCTGATGCAACACGGGCCCGTAGATTGCAGCGGCCAATACTCGCAATGTCGCGAACTGGCCAGCGGGCAGCTTAGTCAGCTGTCCGGTGCCATAGACGGCATCGAGTTGATTCGCCGGGCCGAGGTTGAACTGGATGCCGTCCAGGATCCGGTTCGCGGTCAGCAGATTCGAGGAATACACATAACCTGCACCGTCCAGACCGTCGGTCGTGAAGCTTGTGCTGTCAGTGTAGATGCCGTTCAGGTTGTACTCCGAGGCCAGGTTCACCGGTGTGCCGGAGCCGCCGGTGCCGGTGACCGCGCTCGTAACCCGAATTGCCCGTCGCTCGTTCCAATGAAAACGTACTGGCGGTTTCCCCAGCAGCGCGATCACCCCTTCGCTCGTCATGCCCGTCTTGACCGCGAGCAGGTCTTGACGAGTCAAAGCCTTCTCACTCTGCCTGGCAATTTGACGACTTTTCTCCCTGTCGCGGGAGGTGAACACCGTGTGGGCTGTGAAGAGCAGGAGGGGCAACAGCGCCAGAATGTAGATCCAAAGGCCGCG
>WNEZ01004264.1_pt1 | contig 15363 bp, 13 predicted proteins | sample 5400521 | NCBI WGS metagenome assembly WNEZ01 (sample SAMN13153339, study PRJNA577476) | soil metagenome | isolation source: 120 cm saprolite under Douglas fir tree site 2 hole 1 replicate 1 | place: USA:California | collected 2015-04-18
GTTTGAATCGCCTGATCGCCCTGGTAGATGAGCGCGGGGTTGAGTCCGACGAGAGTGCCGTTGCTGGTGGGGTCGAAGTCGCAGGAGGGTCCGGCGTTGCCGCGGCCGTGCTGGTCGTTGCACTGGTTCGGGGCGATGAAGGAAAAGGTGGGGACGTGGCCGGAGCCGAGGTCGGCGAAGAGGCCATGGGCGCCGGAAAAGCCAACCATGTTTTTCAAATTGTTCCGGGAATCCAGACCTTCCTGAACGCTCTGAAAGTAGGCAAAGGGATTGTGCTTGACGGCGTAGAGGTTAATGAGCGTCTGAGTTTCGTTGGGCAGCGCGGCCAGGATTTCCGCGTTGCTGGTGAAGAAGCCGTCGCTGTTGTTGACGCCATCGGCGCCGGCGGCGGGCAGGCTTTCCTGATAGCTTTTCCAGCTTTTGCCCCAGGCGACCAACTGGTCGGCGATGGTCTTGCCGGAAATGTTGGAATCGGCAGGGATAGACTTGACGCCATCAATGTTGATGTCTCCCGGAGGGCCCGAAGTTTCGTTGGAGAAATCGATGGCGGGAGTGGCGGCGTCGGTTCCAGTGCCGTAGATGGGGCAGATGGCTGGGAAGGTGCCGTCGTCCAGGGAAGGCTTGCCGGTAGAGAGGTTGGTGAGGCAATTGGTGTTGTGCCAATCGGGGCTGTTGTCGTTCAAGACGCCGAAGTTGGAGCCGCCAACGGTTTCGAGATAGTTGGTCAAGCTGGGATGGGCGATGGCGAAATAATTGCGCGCGGTGTTGACGCTCTTGAGGTATTGGTTGGTGAAGGGCGCATTGGGATTGCCGACGATCTGGGCGTAGGCATGGTTTTCCATCATGATCACGAAGACATGATCGAGATGGGGAATGCCTTTAGGGATGGCGCCCTCGTTGGCGAAAGCGGGGCTGACGATACTGGCGGCAGCAAGCAGGGCGGCTGCGGATTTCAAGTTGAAATTCATCTTCATGAGTTTCCTTTCGTTTTCGGGAAGATCGATTGTTGATTTAGTGTTTCCGCCCGCCCGCGATGGAATTGCGAGGATCCGGCGCGGGGAAGTCCACTGGAAACAGGCGCGGGGCCGACGGGAAACCTGTGAACTGTAAAGAAAGCGCATTACAGGGCCAAGACTTGGGTGTTAATGGCAGGTCAAAGAACATGAAATATGGATGACAACGCGGGGAATTTCCCGGCTGGCTGCGAGGGGCCGGACTGCGCGAGAATAGAGACTTCCAGCCGGGCATATCTCCGAGGACATTTTGCGGTGTGCCGCCTATTCTATGGCGGGATTGCAAATGGTTCCGGGCGAGAAGCAGTTCAAGGGGAAGGGGAAGCAACCCTGAGATGAAAAGAACACAACTGATTGCGGCTGTCATTCTGTTCCTGATGGCGCTTACTGGATATGGAATATGGAAATCGCGGCCCGGGCGTGCGACTGGAAATGGCACAGCAACGAACAAGAACAAGGGAGCTACTGCCCCCGCGGCACTGGTGGACCAGACGCCGCTCAAGACGGCGCAGGCACTTGCCCGACAGGCGAGCTCGCCCGAAGAGCGCGAATTTGCGCAAGAGGCGCTGCGGCTCGCGGACTATGAAGTGGATCTCGCTTTTGATACCGCACTGAGCAATGCGAGACTGCACCCGCCGCCGCTCTCCGCGGAGGCCAAGGAGATCGTCGACCGGCTGCAAAAAAGCGAAAAGCTGCTGAGCGGGGATCAGGAGCGCGTCAAGCAATTAACCGCGCAGCTCGCCAAGGCGAGCGAGGAGAAAAAAGAGGGCTTGCAACTGGATCTGGACCAGGCGCAGGCGGACGCGGAACTGGATCAGGACGAGGTGGATGATGCCAAGCAGGACTTGATCCGCGCGGGCGGCGATCTTTCTGGCCGGATTGAGAACATGAAGAAGGAGCACGAAGAAGCCGCGCACTCGGGCGGTTCGGGAATTCCCACCGGGCCGGCGCCCGCTGAGCAGCTCGGACTTTTGCACCGCGCAGAACAATGGATGGCGCTACACCAGAAGCAGCTGCAATTGTGGCAGGCCAAAGCGCAGACAGACGCCGATATTGCCGTTCTTTCGGCGCAGCACAACGTACTGGATACGAAGGTGGACGCGGCCAAGGAGAGTTTGCCGGAGCTGGCGCATCATGCGAAGGGCAACAAGGGCGTGGCCGCGAACCACGTTTCTGCCGCGGAGAAGGGCAAAGACGAATCGGCGAAGTTGTTGAAGAAGACCCAGCAGATTGCGGCGGACCAGCGCAACCTGTCGGCGTTCAACAAGAGAGTGGAAACGCAGAAGGAATTGGCGGCCGTTTACGCGCAATGGATCGGGTGGGTGGCGGGGGAACAGCGGCGGATAATTCACAGCGGGCTGTTTGGCCTAGCGATCATTCTGGGCATCGCCCTGGTGGGTGTTTTCTTTGGTTCGTGGATGGACGCGCTGGTGCAGAAGCTGTCCATGGATCGGAGGCAGATTCAATCGTTGCGCACGGTCACGCGGGTCACGCTGCAATTTGTTGGAGTGATGCTGATTCTGCTGGTGATTTTCGGACCGCCGGGGCAATTGGGAACTTTTCTCGGTCTGGCAGGCGCGGGCTTGACCGTTGCGCTGAAGGATTTCATCGTCAGCTTTCTTGGCTGGTTCGTGTTGATGGGGAAGAATGGAATCCGCCTGGGCGATTGGGTGGAGATCAACGGGGTGACCGGCGAAGTCGCGCAGATTGGGCCATTTCATACGGTTTTGCTGGAGACCGGCAACTGGACCGATTCCGGGCATCCGACGGGGCGGAGGGTGACCTTCACGAATAACTTTGCGATTGAAGGGCACTACTTCAATTTTTCCACCAGCGGGCAATGGTTGTGGGATGAGTTGCAAGTGGTGTTGCCCGCCGGGCAGGATCCTTATCCGATGATTGACGCGATTCACAAGCGAGTGACGGAAGAGACGATGAAGACCGCCCAACAGGCGGAAGACGAGTGGCGCGGGTCTATCAATTCGCGGGAGATGAGCAATTTTTCGTCGGCGCCGGCGATTAGCGTGAAGCCGGTGGTCGGCGGGATTGAAGTGGCGGTGCGGTATATAACGCGGGCGAACGACCGGTACAACTTGCGCGCGAAGCTTTACCAGTCAGCGGTGGAAATTCTTGGAGGGCGGCCGGCGGAGATTAAGACGCCGCCGGGGACGTAGAAGGTCCGACCCCCTAAAGAAAGAGAGTTTTTCGGCGAGCCGGTGAGCCCAGCAATTACGTGGACAGCAGGCGGCGGGCGCGGGAGGCGGTTAGTGTGGCACCTGCGTACATGGTGGCTAGAAGGAAAAAGCCGGTGGCGATGCTGAGGCTGTGGCCGATCCAGCCGAGGGAAAAGCTCATCGCCAGTTGCAGCACGGTGGCGAAAATGGCGAAGGCCGACTGAGTACGGCCCATAAAGTGGCGCGGGACGATGGACATCAGCGAAGACTGCGCGACGATTCCCGCGAGCGCGCGGAAAAATCCAAAGCATCCCTGCAGAATCGCCGCGCCCAGTAAAACTCCAACGAAGGGAACGGCCACGTGGCCCAGCGCCATTCCCGCCATCGCGGCTACATAGAGCGGCAGGCGCACGCGCTGCGGCAATTGACTGGTAACGATGCCGCCGGCAATCGCGCCGATGGCCCAGCCTGCTTCGATGAATCCAAAACCACGCGCGCCGGAATGCAGGATGTCGTTGGCCAGCGCGACGAGTACGACGTTGGAGCTGACGATACTGGCCATCAGAATGGCGTGGGTCACGCCGAGCGCCACGACCAGCGGCTGTTGCTTTAAGTAGCTGAAGCCTTCCTTCATGTCCGCGTAGACGGCAAGAGAGAGGCCAGCTTCCGCGACTTCCGGATTTTCACCGCTTTCGAGAGCTTGCGCGGCCATGGCCGTGGCTTCGGAATATTCGCGGGGATATTGCTTGTGATCGCGGGGGGAAACGTACCCGGCGCGGACCTTGTAGAGGCAATAGGCGCTGACGAAGTAGGTGAGGCCGTCGATGAAAAGAATACCGTGAATGCCGATGTGGTCGTAAATGAAGCCGACGAAGGCGCCGGCGACGAGCATGCCGCTCTGCACCCCGACAAGGACCGCGGCGTTGGCGCCGGTGAACTGGCTGGGAGGAATTACTTCCTGCACAAGAGCGTTGACGTTGGCCCAATACATTGCTGAGCCCGTGCCGGTGATCAAAGTCATGACATAAAGGTGCCAGATGGCGAGGTTGCCGCGCCAGGCGATGTAAGCGGCGGCGAGGACGGCAAAGCCGCGAGCCAGGTCAAGCAAAACGCCCAGGTAGCGGCGGTCGAAGCGGTCGATGAGCACGCCGCCGACAAAGGGAACGACCAGGCCGGGGAGCGTCACGACGATGACTTGCCAGCTTACGGCGACGGTCGAATGCGTGGCGGACATGATGTACCAGCTCACCCCGATGAAATTCATGCCGCTGCCGAAGAGCGAGACGAACATGGCGGTGAAGAAATAACGGAAGCCGCGCTGTTCCCAGAGGAGCTTCCAATCGACAGGGGTTGTTGTGGCGGTGGCCATGGAACGTTTTAGTTTACTATCGGCGGAACGGAGAATTGTTACGAGCGGTTTGGGATGTGCGGGAATGTAAGTAACGGGCGGCGTGGCTGACGTTGCGGACCGCCCCCCTCCGTTGGCGGGCAGGCAGAAGGCGGTCCCTAAAATTCACAGATGACAAATACACAGATAGGTTTGCGAATTCTTGGATAATGTGGCGACAAGCATCTATGATTTCGGTGTGCCGCAACTGTTGCAAATTCAAGGGATGACGGTGGAGCTGCCGACGGCCGCGGGATGGGTGCGGCCGGTGAATGAGGTGTCGCTGGAGATTGGGGCGGGGGAATCGCTGGGGCTGGTGGGGGAATCTGGCAGCGGGAAAACGATGTTGTCGCTGGCGTTGATGGGATTGCTGCCGGAGGGCGCGCGGGTGACCGGCGACGCAGTGCTGCACACGAAGGAGCGCACGCGACTCACTCTCGGAAATTTAAGTGAGAACGAGTGGCGCACGGTGCGCGGGCGAGAGATCGCCATGATTTTTCAGGAGCCGCTGACCTCGCTGAATCCGGTGATGCGTGCCGGCGCGCAAATCGAGGAGGCCATTCGCGCGCACGAACCGCAAATTTCCGGCTCGCTGCTGAAACGCCACTTGCTCGAAGCACTGGAGCAGGCGTCGGTGCCGGAGCCGGAGGTGCGCGCGGAGCAATTTCCGCATCAACTTTCCGGTGGGCTTCGGCAACGGGCGATGATTGCGATGGCACTTTCGGCGCACCCGCGCCTTTTGATTGCGGATGAGCCGACGACCGCGCTGGACGTCACGGTGCAGAAGCAGATATTGGAATTACTGGCGCGGCTACGGCGCGAACTGGAACTTTCGATGCTGTTCATCACGCACGATCTTGGAGTGGTGGCGAAGGTCGCGGATCGCATCGCGGTGATGTACGCGGGGCGCATCGTTGAGGAGGGGCCGACGCTGCAGGTGCTGACCGCGCCGCGGCATCCTTACACGCAAGGCTTGCTGGCGGCTTCGCCTTCGCTGGAGCGCGGGAAGCTGGTGCCGATTCCGGGAACGGTGCCGCAGTTGACGGAGCTACCGCGGGGATGCGCGTTTGCGCCGCGCTGCAGTTACCGCCGAACCGAGTGCGAGCAGGCGATGCCGGAGCTTCGCGCCGTGGACGCGACTCACGCCGCGCGGTGCGTGCTGGTATGACGCCGCTGCTGGAAGTTCGCAATCTGCGGAAGACTTACGCGCGCGGCGGTGGTGTGTTTGCGCGCGCTGCGGCGAAGCCGACCGATTTTGCCGCTGTGGACGACGTCAGCTTTGCGGTTGCGCCGGGAGAAACATTTTCGATCGTGGGGGAAAGCGGCTGCGGGAAGACTACCTTGGCGCGCATGTTGCTGCGGCTGATCGAGCCCGATTGCGGCGTGGTGCTGTTCGAAGGGCGCGATCTTTTGAAACTTTCACTGCCCGCGATGCGCGCGGAGCGCCGCAACATGCAGATGATTTTTCAAGACCCCTTCGCGTCGTTGAATCCGCGGATGAGCGTTGGTGAAATTGTGGCGGAACCGCTGGCGATTCACGAGCCGGGCCTCAGCCGCGGAGAGCGGGCCGAGCGCGCCGCGCAGATTCTGCGGCGCGTGGGCTTGAACGAGGATGCGCTGCGGCGTTTTCCGCACGAATTTTCCGGCGGGCAGCGGCAGCGCATCGGCATCGCGCGCGCGCTGATTCTGCGGCCAAAACTGGTGATTGCCGATGAACCGGTTTCCGCGCTGGACGTTTCCATTGGCGCGCAGGTGATTTTCTTGTTGCGCGAATTGCAGCAGGAGTTTGGACTGACCTACATTTTTATTTCGCACAGTTTGCAGGTGGTGGTGCAGATGGGCGGGCACATCGCGGTGATGCGCGCGGGAAATTTCCTGGAGTTCGGTCCAGCGGAGTTGGTTCTGTTTCACCCTACCGCCGCGTATACCAAGGAATTGCTCGCGGCGGTTCCAGAAGTTCCACGGGCCGCGCGTTTGTGATCGCTTATGACGGAACTATCTAGGTTGCTTTGCGCACGGGATTTGCGTTCATTCTCTCCTGATACACTGGAGAGGTGAGTTTTTCTTTTGAAGTTTTACAGACGGATGCGACGGGGGCGCGGCGCGGGCGGCTGACAACGCCGCACAGCGTGATCGAGACGCCGGTATTCATGCCGGTGGGCACGGCGGCGACCGTAAAGGCGATGACGCAGGAAGCGCTGGAAACGCTTGGCGCGCGCATCATTCTTGCAAACACCTACCATCTTTATCTTCGTCCCGGTCACGCGCTGGTGCGCAAACTGGGTGGATTGCACAAATTCATGTCCTGGTCGGGGTCGCTGCTGACGGATTCCGGGGGCTATCAAGTTTTTAGCCTCGCGGATTTACGGAAAATTTCGGATGAAGGCGTTCGTTTTCGTTCGCACCTGGATGGCAGCGAGCATTTACTTACGCCGGAGAAGGCCGCGGAGATACAGCTCGCGCTCGGCTCGGACATCGCGATGGTTCTCGATGAGTGCATCGAAACACCGGCGCCGCGCGAAGTTGCCGAATCCGCGTTGAAGCGAACCACGGCGTGGGCGTGCCGCGCGCGGGAGTACTCTCTGCAGCGGGAACGCGAGCACGGCGAAAGTTTGCAATGGCAATTCGGAATTGTGCAAGGCGCGACGTTCCCGGATTTGCGGCGCGAGAGCGCGCGACAGTTGTTGGAGCTGGATTTTCCGGGATACGCGGTGGGCGGTCTGGCGGTCGGCGAGCCGCATAATCTAACTTGCGACATGACTGCCGAAGTGACGGCGCTGCTGCCCGCGGACCGTCCGCGCTACCTGATGGGCGTCGGCCGCCCGGAGCAGATCGCCGATTACGTGGCGCGCGGCATTGACATGATGGATTGCGTGTTGCCGACGCGCGCGGCGAGACACGCTTGCCTGTACACTAGTGAGGGGCGGGTGCTGATCAAGAATGCGCGGTACGCGGAAGACCAGCGGGCGATTGACGAAAATTGCAAATGTTCGGTGTGCCGGCGCTACACGCGCGCGTATCTTCGGCACCTTTTCGCCGCCGGAGAAATGACCGCGGCGATTCTGGCCACCCACCACAATGTCCACTTTTACCTTGACATAATGGGCCAAATTCGAGAGGCTATCGCTTTTGGACAATTAGGCAAATTCGCAACAGAGCTGCACGCTCGCTACCTGGCGGGACCGGCCTGAAGTGAACCGTCAAATCGCGCGAACTGGTCACGCGCGGTGGCGGCAACCCGCGGTAAATCGACTCTCACGCTGAGAATCGTGCGGGCAGGGCAAGCGGGAATTTCCCGCTGAAGCGGAATTTTCCGCGTTGCCGCAGAGAAATTAGAGCCGTTTGATTTTTTTGATGTGAGCTGCTTTCGAAAGGGTACGAGGCGAACGAGCGAAGATGAATCTGGCGGCATTGTTGATGTGGCAGTCGGGCCCTGCGGGCGGCATCGGCGGTTTTGCCATCCCCCTGGTGCTCATGTTCGGCATCATGTATTTTCTGGTGATCCTGCCGCAGCAACGGCAGCGGAAAAAGACGCAGGAGATGCTAGCCGCCGTGAAAAACGGCGACAAGGTCATCACCACCTCCGGCATCTACGGCACCATCAGTGGCATGGACGGCGATACCATCATTCTGAAGATCGCCGATAATGTAAAAATTCGCATTGCGCGTGCGGCGATCGCTCAGGTGGAGGCATCCGAAGATGCAAACTAGCTCCCCAGCCCGCCCACATTCGCGCCAGAACTTCCAACCATGAATCCAAACTTGAAGTGGAAAGCGCTTTTCATTCTTGCGGTCATCCTGATTTGCATATATGTCGTGATCGGGTATCCCTCCTTCCCGACTTCCCTGGCGGGACTCAAAGACAATTTCACTCATCAGATCAAGCTTGGCCTGGACCTCCAGGGCGGGACGCACATGATCCTGCAAGTGCAGGTGCAGGAAGCGATTTCGCAGGAGACGGATCAGAGCGTCGACCGCATCACCACGCAGATGCGCACCAAGGGCACCCGCTATGAAGAGGTGCGGCGTGTGGACGACACGCACTTCCTGGTTCGCGGGCTGGCATCGGACCAGTATTCGCAATTCCGCGATCTCTATCACGACCAGTATGAAATTTCCTGGGAATTAGGATCCGCGCCGGGCCAGCCGAATGCTTATCTGCTGACGTTGCGGCAGACGGCAATTGCGCGCATCCAGGAAACCACGATGGCGCTTTCCGTGGAGACCATCGAGCGGCGCATCAATGCACTGGGCCTGACCGAGCCAACGATTCAATTGCATGGGCGCAAGGACAACGAAATTCTGGTGCAGCTGCCGGGCGAAGGCGATCCTTCGGAAGCGAGGCGGGTCATCTCCGCCGGAGGACAGCTGGAACTTCGACTTGTCGAGGATCCAAATCCGTATCCTACGGAAGTAGCGGCATTGGCTGCGCACGGCGGAATTCTTCCGCCTGCGACGGAGATTGTTCGCGGCACCAGCCAGTCGCGCAATTCGCAGAATCCATCGGACACCGGCGAAAATTATTATCTTCTGGACCGCACGCCGGTGGTCACCGGACGCGATCTGAAAAACGCCGTGGAATCACGCAACCCAGACATGCCCGGCCAATATCAGGTGAGTTTCACGTTATCGCGGGAAGCCGCCAGCCGTTTCGGGCCCTTCACGGAACAAAACAAGGGCCGGCAGATGGCCATCGTTCTCGAGCACAAGGTTTATTCGGCGCCGGTGATTCAGAGCCGAATTGAAGACCAGGGCCGGATTGACGGCAACTTCAGCCAGGAATCGGCGCACGAATTGGCGCTGGTGCTGCGTGCCGGAGCGCTGCCGGCTTCGATCAAGTACCTGGAAGAGCGGACGGTTGGTCCTTCGCTTGGTGCGGACTCGATTCGCCACGGCGTGCAGGCCTCGGTGTTGAGCCTTGTAGTGGTGATGATCTTTATGGTCTTTTACTACCGCCTCTCCGGGGTTAACGCGGTGTTGGCGTTGATCCTCAACCTGATTATTCTTCTGGCGGTGCTGGCGATGTTTGGCGCGGTGCTGACGCTGCCGGGCATTGCGGGCGTCATCTTGACCATAGGTATGGGCGTGGATTCGAACGTTCTGGTGTTCGAGCGAATCCGGGAAGAGATACGCAACGGAAAGTCTTCCGGTGCGGCGGTGCAGGCCGGGTTCGATAAGGCCTTCCTGACGATTATTGATACGCACGTGACGACGGTGGTTTCGGCGGTCTTCCTGTTTGTGTTCGGGACGGGGCCGATTCGCGGGTTTGCAATTTCCTTGACGATCGGCTTGATCGCCAACGTGTTCACCGCGATTTATGTGTCAAAAACGATTTTTCGGTATCACCTGGAAAAAATGGATCGCCAGGCGGAGCTCAGCATTTAGGGAAAAACTTCAAGACGTTCTAGTACCTAGTGGTTTCTTGGTATGTTTCGAGCCAAACCCCGGGAACAAACTGAAACAGCTTGGAGTCTAAAGAAGGGAAGCGCAAAACCGCATGATCGAGCTTTTCAAAGAGCCCAATCTGGATTGGATGGGCAAGGCCAAGTATTTCTTTCTATTGAGCGGTATCCTTCTGCTCGCGGGCTGGTCTTCTATCTTTCTTCGGGGCGGAATCAAGTACGGGATCGATTTCCGCGGAGGAACGAACGTGGACGTCCGCTTCGCCCAGGCACCGAATCTTGACCAACTGCGAGGGGGCTTGCGGGCGCAGGGACTGGGCAACAGCGAAATTCAGAGCATCAGCGATATCGCCGCTCCGAACTCCAACGAAGTGCTGATCTTCATCGAACAGAGCGGGCAAGGCGACCAGGCCTTTGATGAGAGCAAGGCAAAGGTACTGACCGCGTTGAATGCCACCTACGGCGTCGCCTCAAGCGGCAAAGCGGATTTCAATTCCGCCACGCTTCTTTCTCTGGGCGGAGTTCTCACGGCAAAAGATCCGCTGGCACTTTCCGTGAGTCCCGGCGACAAGTACACGCAGTTGGCGAAGAAGATCCTGGCGTTCCGCGACAATAACAAGGGTGGCGTGCTGACGAATTTCGACGAGCTCTCTTCGGTCCCCGGAGTCACGCCGGCGGTGCTATCCGCGATTAAAGATGGCTATGCACTTGCCCCGTTCGGCATACGCAACGTGGAGATTGTGGGGCCCAAGGTCGGCGGCGAACTGCGCAGCCAGGCAATTTGGGTTACCCTCTATGCTTTGGGAGGCATGCTGTTATATATTGCCTTCCGGTTCGAATGGATATACGGAGCGGCTGCGGTGTTGGCGGTTTTTCACGACGTGCTGATTACCCTGGGTCTCTTCAAAATTTTCGGATTTGAAATATCGCTGACCGTCATTGCCGCGCTGTTGACCCTGGTCGGTTATTCGATGAACGATACGATCGTCATCTTTGACCGCATCCGGGAAAACAACCGTTTGTTGCGCAAGGAGGCGTTCGCGGATGTCGTCAACAAGTCGATCAACCAGACGCTTTCGCGAACGATCCTGACCAGCGGACTGACTTTTCTCACCGTGCTCGTCCTGTTCCTGATGGGCGGCCAGGTGCTAAGGGCATTTGCTTTTGCCCTGGTGGTGGGGATTGTGATAGGAACGTATTCCAGTTTTGGTATTGCTGCACCTCTGGTCGTGGCCTGGAACAACTGGCGCGGCAAGGGTGCAGTAGCCGGAACCGCAGCCGGCACGAAACCCCGTGGGAACGAGAGCGGCACGCCGCGCCTCGCACCCGCTGGGAGGAGGTAACGCGAGCCATGTTTGAAGAAATGGTTGTATCGAACGTGACGAACAAGAAGACCAACAAGCCGTGGACGGTGGTATTGTCCATGCTCTTTCAGGTCGGCTTCGTCGCTCTCTTGATTCTGATTCCGCTTATTTATACGGAAGCGCTGCCGAGGACTCTGATGTCTTCGATTCTTCTGGCACCGCCTCCGCCTCCCCCGCCGCCTCCGCCTCCCGCTGCCGTTCAAGTCGTACACGTAAAACCGGTGGCGCACTTGATGGAATCAGGGAAGCTGGTCGCACCGAAGGTAATCCCGAGGGAAATTAAAATTTTCAAGGAAGATGCAGATCCACCGGATATGGGTGGATCGATGGGCGGCGTCCCAGGTGGCGTCGCTGGTGGTTCGATGGGTGGCGTGATGGGCGGCGTCATTGGTGGCGCGGGCTCCGGCCCACCACCTCCGCCGAAGGCTACGCCGAAGCGCATCAGCGTCGGCGGCAACGTGCAGAGCGCGCGGCTGCTGAACAAGGTGCAGCCTGTGTATCCTCCGCTGGCGCGGCAGACGCGCATCAGCGGCACCGTGCTGCTGCATGCCATCATCGGCAAGAATGGCCAGGTCGAACAACTTTCGGTTGTCTCCGGACACCCATTGCTGGTGCAGTCCGCGCTGGACGCGGTCAGGCAGTGGCGCTATCAGCCAACCACGCTGAATGGCGACCCGGTCGAAGTAGACACCGAAATTCAGGTTATTTTCTCGCTGGCTCAGTAGTGCAACGGGATGGCGCGGGCCTCGTGGGAGCCGCGCCGTCTTGAGTATCCGGTCAAAGTAACTATCTTCTTGGTTCCTGCTTCTGAGGGGCCACTAGGAAATTAAGGAGCAAACGAATGTTCGCAACTCTGTTCGTCTACGCGGCCTGGCTGCAGGAAGCTTCAACATCGTGGGACATCCGCTCGATGTTGGGCAACATGGGCTGGCTCGCGAGAATCGTCGTCATCATTCTGTTCGTGCTGTCCATTTATTCGTTCGGGGTCATGATCGACCGTTTCCTGATGTACAACAACGCGCGCAAGCAGTCGCGCCTGTTCGTGCAGCAGGTTGCCGGGGCGCTGAAGGATGGCAAGCTGGATGAAGCCATCGCCATCGCCGAGCGCAACAAGAAGAGCCACATCGCCAAGGTTGTGGCGACGGGCCTTTCCGAATTCCAGTCCGCTTCCCAGCAGGTTTCCGACGCCGAAGTGATTGAAGCCGCCAAGCGCGGCCTTGAGCGCTCGGTGGCCATCGTGCATGCCGAAATGAAGCGGGGCCTCTCGGCTCTCGCGACGATCGGCTCGACGGCGCCGTTCGTCGGCCTGTTCGGCACGGTCGTGGGCATCTTGAACGCCTTCAAAGGCATCGCCAACAACAAGGCCACCGGTCTTTCCGCGGTTGCCGGCGGTATCGCTGAGGCGCTGGTGACCACCGCTTTCGGTCTGGTCGTTGCGGTGCCCGCGGTGTGGGCCTACAACTACTTCACCAACAAGGTGGAAGCCTTCGACGTGGAAATGGACAACTCCTCGATGGAGCTGATCAACTACTTCATCTTGCGCCGCGGCGCAAAGAAGTAACTCGAGGGAACGCATACCATGGCCTATAAGCCAGTAGCTGGTCCTCAGATGGCGGCGCCGAACGTGATTCCGATGGCGGATATCATGCTCGTGCTGCTCATCATCTTCATGGTGGTCACCCCCATGTTGCAGAAGACCCACCAGGTGGATCTGGCGCCTGTCAGCGACCCGCACGACATGAAGGATGCGGATCGGGACGACGCCATCATCGTTGCGGTCACACGCGACGGCAGCTTGTACCTTGGGAACAATAAAATCACCAAGGAGAGCATCACCGGGGAAGTCAAGGACCGTATCGCCAATAAACTGGATAAAACGGTTTATGTGAAGAGCGATGCGCGCGCCAAGTATGGCGATGTCGTGGCCGTCGTGGACGAAATTCGTTCCGCCGGCGTGGACAGCCTGGGGTTGCTCACTGAAAAAGCGCAAGGCGGCGGCTCTCAGCCGGACAAAAGGAAGCCCTAAGGCTGAGACGGTTGTTGCAGTTGCTGTAGAACGAGCTGTCGGAATCATTCGTTTGCTGAGTTCATGGACCGCGTCGGCTCCCACCCGGCGCGGACTCCTCCGCCAGAGAATGAAATCCGCGGCCCGACAGGAGAATTCGCAATGGGGATGGATGTTGGAGAACACACGGGTGGCGCACTCTCGTCGCCCAACGTTGTACCTCTCATCGATATTCTGCTGGTGCTGATCATCATCTTCATGGTGATCACCCCGCTCACGCCCAAGGGTCTGGACACGCTTGTTCCGCAGCCTTCGCCGAACCAGCAGCAAAACCAGGAGCTGGAGAACAAGACCGTGGTCGTGCAGGTTGCTCCCAACGGCAAGCTCAAGATCAACAACGAGGATACGAATTGGGACGGCCTAGGCCCCCGGATGGAGCAGATTTTCAAGGATCGCGCGGAAAAAGTGGCGTTCGTCAAGGGCGACAATGACGTGCTGTTCATGGACGTTGCCCGGGCCATCGACATCATGCGCGTTGCGGGCATCGATCGAGTCGGCTTGATCACCGCCAAGCTCGAAGCTGGCCAGTAAGTTTCCAGTTTTCTCGCGGGTTGTGAGAGTCCTCCTCGCAGGGTCATTTTTTGGCCTGGAGGTGGCTCATGGGCGTTGGAATAAGCGGTGGTAAACGCGGGATCGTTGCAGATGTGAACGTGGTCCCGTTGATTGATATTCTGCTGGTGCTGCTGGTGATCTTTATGATCATCCCGCACAAGCAGAAAGGTCTCGAGGCGGAATTGCCGCAATCTGGTGAGCCGCCGCTAGTCGAACCCGCTCCGGAAACGATTATTGTGCAGGTGGTTTCGGATGGGTCCGTCCGCATCAATCAGTCGGATGTCCCGGCCGGAGGGCTTCGCGGCAGGCTCGAAGAAATTTTTTCAAGACGCGCTCAGCGGGTTGCTTTTTTACAGGGAGACCGGTCGCTGGAGTTTCAATCAGTGGCCCAGGTTCTGGATGCCATGCACTCGGCGGGCGCTGCTCCCGTCGGATTATTGACATCTGAACTGGAAAAAAAACGCTGAACGTGATGGAATGACCCGTACACGGCTGAAGTGAATCCCAGCTTCGGCTCCCTTTCAGGAGCCGCGCTGATCAGGGATGGATGCTTCGATGACTCATGCATTGGTTGCACGGGAAACCTCCTCGTTTTCCCGCATCGCTCGCCAGACGATTTCACTGGGGGCTCTGTTGATTCTGATTGCCGGCGTGTCGGGCTGCAACAAGCTCCGCGCCCGCGACCTCTTGAACAAGGGGGTGGCCTCGTTCAAGGAGGCGCAGTTCGACAAAGCGGTCGAAGATTTCAAAGAAGCGAAGGATCTCGATCCGGACCTGATCAACGCCCGGCTCTATCTTGCCACCGCGTACGCCAGCCAGTACATTCCCGGCGCGCCCTCCGATGAAAACATGCGGCACGGCAACGAAGCCATCGCGGAATACAAGAGCGTTCTGGAAAAAGATGACAAAAATCTGCCGGCGATCGACGGACTTGCTTCCATCCTTTACCAAATGGCGGGCCAGCCGTTCGATCCCAAGAAATTTGATGAATCCAAGAGATACCACCTGCAGCACATTCAACTGAAACCGCTGGATCCGCAGCCTTACTATTCGGTGGGAGTCATTGACTGGGCCATGGCCTATCGCGGCAACACGGAAATGCGCGCGGAATACAACCGCGCCCACATTAACAAGCAGGTCAAGGACGCCGACCCGCTGCCCCCGGATGTGCGCAAGGCCTACACCGACAAATATGGAACGATGGTCGATGAAGGAATTGCGAGCCTGAAGAAATCGATCGAAGTAAAGCCGGATTATGATGACGCTATGACTTATCTGAACCTGCTCTATCGCCGCAAGGCCGACATGGTGGAATCCGCGGACGAGCGCAACAATTACACCAAGCAGGCCGACGACCTTCTCGACAAGGTCAAGGAAATCAAACAGAAGCGCGCCGAGCAGCCGCC
>WNEZ01008960.1_pt1 | contig 15356 bp, 16 predicted proteins | sample 5400521 | NCBI WGS metagenome assembly WNEZ01 (sample SAMN13153339, study PRJNA577476) | soil metagenome | isolation source: 120 cm saprolite under Douglas fir tree site 2 hole 1 replicate 1 | place: USA:California | collected 2015-04-18
GCGGCCTCAATAAAGACGGGTAGAGCCCCAATTCGGCGCTCGCCCCGGTTGCGGATCAATCAGGCGCGGTCGCAGACAATTGCGAGCCAGAAGTCCCGTTGTAGGAAGTTTTGGCCAGATAGGTAACGAGAAACGCGCTAGGGTCCAGGAATGCCATTGAGTAGCAATCCACTTGAGCCAATACTTGCCATCGCGGACAATCGACCGAGTAGCCTGTCGCGGGCTTGCTAACCCAAGTAGTGAATGATAAAGGACGTTATCATGCGCTGGGGTCAGGATTGGGCGCTCATCCTGGCTGTCCAGAAGTCGGCTTCTGGGAAGTCAGTTGCGGGGTTGGTATTCCAATCCATGGGCGTTCGAACCGAGTGCCCTTCGCAGATGTCGATGGATCATGGCGTTCCATCATGATGTGCGTGAACTGATGCAAGAAGACAAGCGCCCAACATTCGTCGGGGTTGTTCGGTTCAAGATTGAAATAAACGTAAACGAGAAGGGAAGGCGATGCCTTCAGCCGCCCGTAATTGGATTTCGAAGTCACCCGGCGGATTCTTAGGCGGGATCATTCCTCAACTACGCAGGGACCCAGCCGTATTGCGTGTTGCTGGGTGTGAGAGCGCCCGATTGCTTGTACATCCGACGTAGCTTTTCTATGTAGTCGCTCGGCATGGGATTACGTTTGGCTTCCGGATCAACGCCGTACACGTGCGCGGCGTTGAGGCCGAAGATGCGCCGCTTTACGTCATCGGTCAGCGGTTTCCAACCAAAACGCTTCATCAACTGGTCGGGCATTTCCAGCCGACGAAAAGCTTCGATCTGCCATTGTGGTGAGCCCCACCAGATCGAGTCGGTTCCCCACAGGACGTGGTCGGGACCGAAAGCGTCGATGATCATCCCTACGACATATGCCGCCAGCAGCGGGCTGCTCGAGACCATCATGGCGAAGGTGCTTCCCATCTCCATATAAATATTGTTCACTTTGGGGTTCTTCTTTTTCCAGCTGCAGATATCTGAAACCCAGGGGATATAGCTGGTTTTTTTGAATTCGTCCTCCGCAGCAGGGAGTGCGTCCTGCAGTCCCTTGAACCCAGAGTGATAAACCAGGAAATTGAGATCGGGAAAATCTCGGGCTGCATTGGTGACGTCCATCGGGCTCCACCACTTGAGGTCACCTGGGAACGGCAGGCCCTTATGCACGCAGATGTTCTCGATCCCCTTCTTTCGGGAATACTCTAGCGCGGGGTACGCCAGTTTCTCGTCGTCTAATCGCCAGCCCTGTTTGCCCTTGGCTCGGGCCACGCCGTTGTATCCCTTCCAGGCATCGATCTTGAGCTTTTCCGTCTGGGCATGCATGTACTCCAGGTTCTGCTGCCCGAGATCAGGGGAAAAATATCCATGGCTGATCACTCGAGGTGACCTGGTGAGTTCATTGATCCAGGTGCGAGTTTTGTAGATCACTTCCGGGGTGAGGACATCCGTTTCTTCGGACGTGCCCGGCAATGCGCTGAGCGCGACCACGTCTGTATCACTGTCGAGAAAAATTTCTTTGATGAAGTTCTCAAGGTAGGCATCCTCGATTCGGGCTTCCTGTTCTTTAAGTGCAGGGTTCATTCTCCTGGCCATGTTGCGCATCCCGACGACCGCCTGGAGGAATTCCTGATCCGCGCGCGGGGCCTGATTGGGCATGGCAACGTGGTGTGTCTGCACGTCAAAGATGAAAAACCGAGCCTTGTTCTCGGCCACCGCTGCAGGTTCGAACAGTTCGGCCGCCTCTACCCGGAAGAAACGGCCGAAAATACTATTCATGGCAGCGAAGGCGAGGGCCATCCCACAGGAAGTTCGCAGGAATTGACGACGGTCCATGCCCAAGGAACGAGCCTGCCGCTCCGCACTCGCAACAATTTCCTGCTCCAGCAGGCGTTGCTGCGGAGTCTGCGGGATGGGCTCGTATTCCTCGTTAGAGATAACCTGCGTGGGCACTGGCAGGTGGCGATCGAGCCACGCGTCGAGATCCGATTTACGGATCCATCCATTCTGGACTTGGGGTTTCGAGCAGGAAGGAACAGTCTTTGGGTTGGACATATTCGCCACCAGCGCAACCGCGAATTCATCGGCCAAAGATTACTGCTCCACGACTCGGTTTACAACTGTCTATGCCCCCTTTGCCACGGATCGCTCCTTCGTCAACTGAACGGTGGCTCCTGGTCAAACAAATTGCGCGAAGGAGGGAGCAGTCCTCTGCAGTAAAATACGACCACAAAAGTTCTTCTGTGGGAGGACCCACTATGAAAACTACCGTGAAAAAGCGCGCAAAAGGCGCGCCACGCAAACCCGTCCGCAAGGCGCGCAAATCGGCTAAAACCAGCAACGCCGCTGTCATCATCCGCCAAATGGGCAAAGACTGGGCCCGGCACTGGAATGCTGGGACCTTAGACAAAGTAGCGGCTGCTTACGCTCTGGATGCCGTGTACCTTCCACCGCACCACCAGGCCATCCACGGCCGTGATGCCATCCGAGAATATCTGCGGGGCCCTCTCAGCCACGGCGTGAGCGACCTCGCGTTCGACGTCACCTACATCAAGCAGGACGGCAACGTCGCGTGGGACGTGGGCACTTATCGCGTGAACGTGCCCCTGAGCGACGGGACGAAAAAGGAAGATCACGGCAAATACCTCACAGTCTGGAAGTGGGTGGATGCAAAGTGGCTGATTGCTGCCGACGCCTGGTCTAGCGACTTGCCAGCGTCACCCTGATCCTCTCGTATCTAGTTGCGTTAAAAACCGCCTACCAGTGCTGCCTTTAGGGACTTCCGCAGTGATCGGTGGGCTACCGGCGCGACCTGTCGTGTCTACAAAGAATGCAGCGTTCGTACGCTCCGTGAGGCCCCACCTGTCAACGGAACAATACGTTTCATGGACGAAGGAATAGAGGCAAGAACGAAGTCCGGAGGCATAGCGCGCTCTCCGGCGAAAGCGAGAGCGCAACATTAAAGAAGGCAGCCCTAAAGCCTCGATTGCGAGTTTACGAGATCGAGTGGGCGGGGGCGCCCTTGGAATCGGGCTACGCGCGGCGGGCTGCCCATCGTTCTTCCCCCGCAGCGCTCGGATGCTGGCGAAAGATTGTTTCGTCAACGCCCCTCCGCCGCCACTGACCGGAATATCGTCACGCGAGATAAAGAGAACACCGTCATTGCGGTTATCACAGGTTCAGCGACTGGGGCCGGGACACTATGACTGCCCTGCTAGTCCTCACTCTCCCCATGAATGTGATATGGCGGGCGTTCAGTGTCCATGGAGCCATTGCCCTACATTATGGCCTGGATCCAGCAAAACTACCCGAATCGCACGCGGCAACACTCGATTATGTTGTAGCCGCGCTGGGTGGTTGAATGATCGGAACCTTCGGGGGCGCGCTGGAAGCGCGCAAAATAGATGCAAGCAACGGCCGGTTGCGTGCCGAAGTGAGAGGAGAAATCGAATCCGATCAGGGGGTGCTGGTAATTAGCAGAGTTCACGTTCATTACTTGCTTGACGGAGCCGACCAGGTCAGAGAAACCGTGGAACGCGTTCACCGGGTATATGGGGACAAGTGTCCCGTTTACAAAACACTGCGGCCCGCTTTCGAAATTACCTCAGATTTTGAACTTACAGAGGCAACCATGACAGAAGACACAAGATGACACTTCAGAAAAAGCTGGACGAGTATAAAGCGCAGTTCGAATCCGGTGGCCCACGTCGCAACGCTCGCAGGCCCTACATGCGAAATCATTCATCAGGCTCACGGAAGGAACGCCTTCGCCGTTGCGAGACAGCCTTCCCACGCACCGTGGCGCATTTCCTATCATCCATTCAGTGACTCGGGTTTTGTGCAAATCTTGCCACTCACTGGCCGAGAGATTTCTGGAAGATGTCTTCAATCACTCGGGACTCCACTTCACCGGCTTGGTTGTAGAGTGAGTTGCCACGTGCGTCCAATACGAGGACATGGGGGATGTAGCCCTTGTAGTATTGCTTCACAAGTTGTTGCTGTTCTGGCGAGCGCTGAACGTCGAGATCGACGACCACAAAGTGCACCTGGGAGCGGTACTTATTGTACAGGTCAACGGTCCGTCGTGCTTGCCTTTTTGAGTTAAAGCATCCTTCACCGTACATGATGATGTAGTTAGTCCTCCCTGGGACAAAACCAGACTGAGCGTCCGATCCAGTGATGAGTGCACCGTCGAGGCTGTCGCTTCCATAGTCGAGGTGCGGATTGAGCTTCAAGTTGTCGATTGCGAATAGAGTGGGCGCCACTAGCAGCAACAAACACAGTAGCCGGATAATGTCCTTCATGGTTTCCTGGCAACCTCCAATTGAAAAGATTCTTCCTCGATCTTGTTTTTGTCGGCGTAACGTTTCAGAGCTTCGTCAGCTGCGTCTCGGAATGAAGGTTTGCCGGCCTTGCGCTCGGCCGGCAGGTATCCCGCGCCAAAGTAGAGCTTTCCGTCTGGTGTTATGAAAGATGTCAGGGGTAATCCGGCCGGAAGGTTTAGCACCGCTTGGGCGCGTTGCAACTGCGCTACCAACTCCGGCGCCGAATCGAAGTCAACCTTGACAGAGATAAAGTGCTGATTGATGTAGTCCGCGGTCGCGACGTTTGTGTACGTATCGCGATCCATCAGACCACACCACGGACACCACACGGCCCCAATATCCAGCAGAATCGGGCGGTTTAGCTCGCTGGCGCGCCTGAAGACCTCTGGACCCCAAGGGTACCAATCGACGGGTTGGGAAACTGCCCGTTTCAGGTACGGCGACGTTTGCCCGATGAGGTGATTGGAGTTTCCCTGCGCTGGACTGGTAGCAACTATGGAGGCCAAACCCAGCGCCAGCAGAAAGACATTCCTGCGCATGTAAATCAGATTCAGCCCGGCAGAATAAGTTACAAATCCCGCTCACAGTGACGCGCTCGTTCGCTCCGAAAAGTGATGTTTTAGCGAAGAAGTTATTGTGCCTTCGTGTCGAATGTGAACACGTCGGGCCGAGAGTAATGGCCGGCTACATCAAGAGTCAGGAATTCCTGGTCAATTTCACTCAGATTCAGGTCAGCGACGATTAGCTCTTCGCGGTCATATACAGGTTCGACAACGTAGCGTGTGCCGGGCGCGATTATTGCGCTTCCTCCACGCTCCAGCCACTCCCTTGTTAGGTTTTGCATATTTGTGTCAGCTTGCAACTCCGAAGGTAGATCGTTAGCGGGCATTATCAAACCGACGGCCAAAATGAAGCAGCGTCCTTCAAAGGCGTAGTGCCGGCTGCACAACTGGTGAAGTTCGTGTACTGTGGGCCAGACCGCAATGTGAATATGCTCGCCTGAGTTGTGCATGGCCATGCGGGCAAGTGGCATCCAGTGCTCCCAGCAGATCAGCCCCCAATGCGGCCCACTCTCGTCTTCACCGCGCTCAGTCCCCGGCCGTCGCCATTACCCCATATCAGCCTTTCCGTGTGAGTCGGCACCAGCTTGCGGTGATGATTTGCCAACTTTGCCTCGGCCGTAATCGTGAGCAAACTGTTGTACACGGTTCCGTTTCCCGGGCCCGCCTCAACACGTTCGTTTACTCCCATTACGACGTTAATTTTCAGATCATCGGCTACTTCACACAAAGCAGCGATTTCGGGACCGCGAATAGTAACGCTGTTCTGCCTCAAACGGGCAAACACCTGTTTTGTGGGAAGGTGCTCCCATAAAGCGATGTTGGGACATACGTCGAGCCAAGCGGGATAGCCTGGCAACCAAGTCTCTCCGAATGCCACGAGCTCTGCGCCTCTCTTCTTCGCATCTTGAACGATTTGGATCGCCCGGGCCAGACTGGCGGCTTTGTCCGAGTAAACCGGAGCGAACTGCGCGATGGCGACCCTGGAAGTCTCGGACTCGGGCCGGTCGCGCTTGGATGCTTTCTTTGAGCTGAGGCTGCGTGTCATCGTCATCCTTCGATTCTCCACGAAATTCGGCGTGTACCGCAACTCCTCCCGTGCAGCAACGGCGAGAACCGCGTGATGATTGGGATGCCCTCACCCGTACTTCCATCTTTGTGAAAGCATCTCACTGGCACGAATCGTTAAGGTTCTAAGGAGAACTCATGAAGAGGCAATATTTGACCGTTCTATTCACACTGATGTGCACTCTTGGGTTGGCGTTGGGTGCTCGTGCTCAGGAGGAAGACGCAGTTGTTGCCAATGTGCCTTATGACTTTGTGGTTGGAAACCGGGTGCTTCCTGCGGGCACATATAAGGTGAGTCCCGTAGATTTCGCGACCGGAACGCGAGTGCTAATAATCGGCAGCTACGAAAGGCACGCAAGCGCGTTTCTTGTTCCGACTGTTTTCGATGACGTTCGAACCGGGCATACGCATCTTAACTTCGAGCATGTCGGCGATAAATACTTTCTCAACGCCGTTGAGACATCGATCGGGACTTACACAGTAGCTATACCCCGCTCGGCTATCAAACTTGCCGAAATGGAACACCAGGGCGCGTCTTCCTCTGGAAGCAACTGAGTCAGCCAAACGACCACTGACTTTCTGGCAGGGAGTTCACGCGAAAAAAGCAACTGCAGCAGAAGGCGTGAACTCCGGCCGAAACTGATTTGGCAATTTTGCGAGAAACCGCACTTGGACCGACAGTTGTTGACCGGCAGAGAGCCGGATAGCAAGGTCTCGATCAGGTTTTTCTTGCATTACTCGCACATGAGGCTGCTTTCGATTGCCTCTCGCGAGAGATCGGCGATGAGGGCCGGGCTTCCTTGTACCACGAAGCGGCGATGATAATGGTTCAGGGCGCGCAATCCGGCTAGCTCTTCGCCTCCGCCGGCGCGCCCGGGACCGCCATGCAGACAAGTCGGCACAACATTGCCGTGCCCTGTATGGCTAGAGCCTACCGTGCTGTCCACTACCATGATTCTTCCGTGCGTGTTTGCAATTCCAAAAGCCACCGATCGCTTGAACTCTGGATCATCGGAAAAAACCGAAGCCACCAAGGATCCCGAGCCGCGCCGTGCGACCTCTATTCCGTCTTCCACTAGGTCATACGGAAGAATCGTCGCGACAGGGCCAAAAACCTCAACCTGGTTGACTGCCTCCGCCTCAAGTGGCCTTTCACAAAAGAGAAGAGTCGGTTCAACGAAGCAACCCATAATATTATCAGCATCTACAGGTTGGAACTTGTCGCCGCCGCCGAACACTACCTCGGCTTCCACCTGTAATCGTCTCACTCCTTCCAGTGCAGAAATCTGCTGTGCCCTGTTCACCAGCGGTCCACACTGCACTTCTTGATTACGGGGATTGCCTACTTGGATGGTTGCTAGCCGATCAGAAATCGCTTTCGCCAGAGGCCGCGCATGTTCACGTGAAACTAGAACCCGGCGAATGGCCGTACACTTCTGCCCCGCTTTGACGGTCATCTCTCGCACCACTTCTCTGACCAGGAGATCAAACACCGGCCCTCCTGGCACCGCATCGGGCCCTAGAATGGCAGAGTTTAGGCTGTCTGCCTCGACATTTACCCGAACAGAGCGGCCGGCGACGTTGGGATGAGTTCTGATACCGACCGCTGTTCGCGCCGACCCTGTGAATGAGATCACATCGTCCTCGCGAACGCATTCGAGCAGGTTGCGCGCCGGACCGCACAATATTGACAGGCCGCCGCTCGGAAGAATGGCAGCGTTAACGACGTCCTCCACCATGCGCTGGGTGAGCCACGCGGTCGGACTCGCAGGCTTCACCAGAACTGCGATTCCCGACAGAATTGCCGGGGCCGCCTTCTCCCACAATCCCCATGCCGGGAAGTTGAACGCGTTTATGAATATCGCAACTCCGCCCATTGGCTTGAGAAAGTGCTGGCCTTGGAACCCTCCCGTCTTTGACAAGGGTGCCGGGGAACCATCCTTGAAGAGTTTGCCGGCGAGCGCCCGTCCCATCTTCGCGTACTGCTTCACCGTGTAGATGGCTCCATCCACATCGAAGGAGGCATCGGCCTTGGTGGCTCCCAGGTTCCTCCGGCTGATTTCGAAATAGTCGGCTCGGTTTGCGGAGAGTACATCCGCAATTTTGCCAAGCAGATCGGCACGTTGCTGATAATTGAGGGTCTGCAACATTGTCGAGCCGTTCTGTCTCGCGTATTCGAGCGCCGCGCCGACATCGACGCCTGAGGACGAAATGGTTACTAGTTCCTCTCCCGTAACGGGATCGATCAAGCGGTGGTCAACCCCTGTACCATCTTTCCACTCACCGCAAATGCAATTTGGAAGGCGCAACGAAGCTCTCCTCAGCAGTTTCTGTTCGGGGACGTGCGTTGTAAAACGTCTTTCTGTGCTTCCGTCATCCGTTTAGGATCCGGCCTCCGATCACACTTGCTCATAATCAACGGTTCTCCTTGCACGTTCAACCGATTAATTGTTTGCTGTTAGATTTATCTATGCTGAATGGCTTCCGGCGCTCTTTCCCTATCCAGTGGTATCACTTTTACATCCCAAGAGATGTCGGCTTTCTGAGGCAGGTAACATTTCCCGCTATCGCATGCCTGGTAAAAGAGTGTCCCTTTCAGGGTCATTGTCTTGGCCTGGGTGACAGAGTTTATGAACGTTCGGTCAGCCGAAACTATTACGTCCTGCAGTAGACGGAAGTTACCTTCATAGACTGGTACGGACTCATTGATCGCTGGGAGAAATAGCACCTTTGCACGGGGGTACCGCAAAGGCAACAGCCTCAAACCTGGTGATGCTCCCACTATCAACTGAACCTGTTTGTATCTCTTGACCCCGGGAGCATAAACATGCGTGTCTGGTGGCAATGCAACTTCAGCCGACACCGTAAAATGGCTCCCCGGAATTACCACCTCGTCCGACTGGAAGAGGGTCAGTTTGATGTTTGGCGTCGCGACTTCGCGGCCGTTGCCTTCCACCAGCTCCGGGACCAATTTCAGGATCACACTGCTGGCAGTGTAGCGATCAGTGTACGCTGTCTCAAAAAACTTTTCCTTCACCGCGCCATTTGGCGTCACGTAAAAGTATCCCGGATGTGCCATGCCTTTGGTGAATCCGATTGCTTCCGTGTTCAATACGCCATAACTCCGAATGATTTCGGACTTGGGATCGGCGATCAGCGGGTAATCAATTCTGTGCCGTTGAGCAAAATCCCGGAGAATTGCCTCCGAGTCGTAGCTGATGGCAGCTAGCCCGACACCCTCCCGTCGGAATTTTTCGCGTGCATCTTGCAACTGAACCAGTTGCTGCTTGCAGAACGGTCACCAATCCGCCGACCGAAAGAACAGCAGCACCAGACCGTTGGGTTCCATCAGAGACGAGAGTGTCTGCTCTTTCGCAAACTGATCTCGTGCCCGGAATTGAGGAGCAGGTTTGCCCTCGGGAACGCCGGGCATGCTCTGGGCTGTAAGGCTCAAGGAAGTTCCAAGTAAGACGAGGTCCACCAGTAATCGTTGCATTGACCCTCCAGACTGCAAGCACGCTGAGAGAGAGCATCTGTGATTCGCATTCCAGGGACTAGCCCGCTAGATGCGATCAGGCTACCGAAAGTTACACGCTGATGGCCGTAATCTCGACCGAAAACTGGCGGTCCCTGAAGTCGGGACCGCCAAACAATTCAGCCACCTTCTTAAAACGTGAAGGTGGCATGCAATTGTACGAGTCGTGGGGAAGCATCCGCGCCGAGGAACGATCCGAAGATGCTGGTGGGGGAGGCTACCGGGTTGATGATCTGCCCAAAGGTTGGTGAGGCAATATCGGCATCGGGCTGATCGAAGTGAGGATGGTTGAAGATGTTAAAGAACTGCGCCCCTACCCCAATGTGAGCGGCTTCCCAGTGGGGAACTTTAAACGTCTTGCTGACCGTGAAGTCGCTATTGAAGAACTTCGGACCGGTGAACTGGTTCCGGCGCTGATCGCCAAAGCCGGTCACGGCGGAGCCGAAGTTCGAGGCAAGTAGGCAGGGAGTGGCCGGGTTGGCAGCTTGGCTGGTGCAGGCCCGGCCTCCGCCCAGAACCTGCGCTGTCACTGACGAGGTGGACGCAATTCCGTAGTTGTCGCCGTTCAAGGGGACGTATGCGGCGGAATCGACCACCGTGAATGGCAGCCCCGAGCGGGCATACACCGTCCCTGCGACGGTCCAACCTCCCAAGAGAGCGCTTGGCCCGAACTTGTGCGGCACGTTGTACACATAGTTCACGCTGAGATAATGCCGTGTATCGTAGTCGGAATTGCCGTAGTTGAGCCGCCGCAGGTTAAATGGATCAATCGGAGCCAGAATGCTGGAATTGGTCGCATTGTTGAAGTTCAGGAGCCCTCCGTTGGAAACGTCATCCTGGGCATGACTCCACGTGTAGTTCCCCTGCACCGTCAAGTTGGTTGTATGGCGCGTGACCGAGACCGTCAGACCGTTGTAGTTGGAATCTCCCGACGACGAAGTCTCCGTCACAGTCGAAAACCGCTGGTCGATTGCTGAGGTCGGCAGACTGCCGAACTGGTTCACGGTAGGCGGATTCCCGTTGTTAAGCGCGGTCAGACAGTTCTGGTCGCAAAACGCATTCAGACCCGGGTTCTGCACTACTTCGTGGACGCCATGATTGCCCACGTAGTTGAGGGTCAAAGACGTCTTCTGACCTAGCGCCTGCTGAAGGGCGAAGTTCCACTCCTGGTAACGTGGGTTTTGGATACGTCTTGCGACCGTGTTAAATGTGGGTGGAGTAAAACCTGGCACGCTGTTCTGAATGCTGTCCAGGGTCCCACCATTGGCGAACGCAGCCCGGAATGCAGCGTTGTCCTGTGCCGCCAGTTGTGCCTGATTGTTGGCTACATCGGGAGAAAGCGGACCACCGGCAGCAATGTTGAACCCCGCTTGCAACGGCGGGTTGCTCAACAACTGATCGGCAATGTTGCCGGGGAAAGAGTCGGCGAACAGGCCGAAGCCGCCTCTAACGACCGTATTCTTCAGGCCGAACGGCGTCCAGGAGAAGCCGAACCGCGGCAGCCACTCGACCGCCGTGTAGTTCGGCAGAACCTGATGCTGGCCAGACACAATGGCCTGGTTGTAAGGCTGGTTCCGGTCGTGCGAAACGTTGAGAAAGTCTCCGCCCAAGTGCGCAAAACAGTTGGTCTGGCACACCGGATCGGAAAAGTGCTCGCCGCGCAACGAGAAAGTCAGCTTGAGGTTGGGCTTCACCCGCCACTCATCCTGTCCATAAAAACCCAGGTCGTAGAGAGCAATCGGCTGGGCTGCCTGTGACGGAAAACTCTGGAAGTACACTCCCCCGAGACCGTCAAAGAAGTTCTGCAGCGTCGTACTGTTGCTGGCGCCGATCGACCCAATTCCTGGATCGAAGTCGCTGATGTTGTTACGCCGGAAGCTGATTCCAAACTTCAGGGAGTGATTTCCCTTCGCCAACGAGAAATCGTCCACAAATTGGTACTGGCTGACGTTCCGGCCCTGAGGTACCACTCCAAGAAATCTTCCCAACGAAGAGAACGCGCCATTCGCGAAGCCTACACGGAACGGCAGAGCCTGTTGAGCAGCTCCGAGATTGTTCAGGTTAAATAACGCCGAGTAGTACTGGCCTGATGCAATGAACTGGTTTACCGCGTTGGCCCCGAGGGAGTGCGTTTCTTCCAATTGGCCTTCGTACTGCGGCTGGGTGCTTCCCAGGTTGAACAATGGCGAAATCGCGTCCGTGACCGTGGCTTGGAAACCATGGTCGGTGCGGAAGTGACCAAACAACCGATCACTGTTACCCAGGTTCTGGTCCACTCGCGCGGTCAATAACCACTCGGTGCTCAACTGCCCAACGGTGGAGTTGAACTGAAGCGCGCAAGGTCCACCACCTGGGAGACTGAAATTCCCGCAGCCGCCCCCGGGAACGTCTGCCGCGCGACTCGCCCCCGGCGCATTGTTGTAGAGATCGTTAAGGATGCTTCCGTTCCACCAATACAGAGCATTTCCGTGGAAGTTGTTGCCGCCGGACTTTGTCACATAATTGACGTTGGCACCGGCCAACGTCCCATACTCGCCGGAGTATCCGTTGGTCACAACCGTGGCTTCCTGCACGTCGTTATTGCCCAGCAGCAGATTCGTTGCTCCGGAGTTGTTAAGGTTTAGAAAAGGATCGTTCTCGTTCTGCCCATTCAACGTAAAGAGGTTTGACGTGGCTGGTAAACCGTATGCGGAAAAATTGCCGTTGCCACCTTGTGTGTTCTGAATCACGCCGGGAGCGGTCTGGGCGATGTAGCTCAGGTCATTGCCGGGGTTCGGTACCTGAGAGATCTGCGTCTGGCTGAAACTGGTAGATACGTCGGCGTTTTCAGTCTGCAGTAAAGGAGCGTCTGAGGTCACTTCCACTGTCAATGTGGCCTGGCTAACAGCCAGAACCACATTAAGTGTGGTGGCCTGCCCTATCGTGACCACGGCACTCATGGCCGTTTCTTGAAACCCGGGAACAGCGACCGTGACCGTATAACTTCCGGGGCTTAGAAGAGAAAAACGGTAGGTGCCACGATCATTGGTCGATTGCACCTTCGTATTTCCTTTTTCGTCGCTCTTGAGAGTTACCTTAACGTTAGGCAGAACGGCACCAGAAGGATCAGCAACCACACCTACAATGTCGCCAGATGTAACGGATTGAGCTTTGAGTTGTGATGGGCTCCCCACAAGAACCATGAGCAATAACAATACGACCGAGAGTGTTGGCGCGAACAACCAAGAAGCAGCCGAGCATTTTTGGCGGTCGTCGCTCTCTGTCCGACAGGTCCATACTTGACTGAATTTCACAGCAATTCTCCTCGTTGAGATGTGGCTTTTGCTAAAGCTTGTCTACTTATGACCGGAAGCTGGTATTCGTGCGTACGATGCTTTCCACCGACACAAAGTTACGCTTGGGCCACATTCTGTTTCGAATCTCGGAGTGGAGCAGTAAGATGGTCTACTCTGAAATCCTGGTTGCTTTTCCGCCACTATGATCGAATAGGTCAAGTCTCCCGAGCGATATGCCTCGAGGATTGTGCTGATACCGTGAACAAACTTTCGCACCTCGACCTGGAAGACGCGAACGAGAGCACGCAGTCTGCGAGCACGCTCTAAGCAAATCTCCCAGGTACGCATAACTCTTTCCGTAATCTCTTCGTAGGCTCGAATTCGTAGACCGGCCTGCTCGATCTGTTGAAGGTAGGTTTCGGCGGTTTGTAGTGACGGGCAGAGGAAGGCACTTGCGACAGCACTCACTCTGGGATTTTCCATCGAACCTGTCCACGCTGCCAGCATGAGCCGGCCTCCGGGCCTTAAGGCGAGTGCGGCACGACGAAAGTAGTCGGACTTGTCACGAAAATGTTCGGACGATTCCATGGTCCACACCAAGTCAACAACGCCAATGGGAAAGACATGAATGTCGACATCCGCGACCAGAAATCGAGTCAACGCCTCAACCCCTGCGCGCCGCGCATTCTGTTTTGCTAAGAGGGCCTGCTTTGGGCTCAACGTTAGCCCTTCAGCGTGGCAGCCATAGTGGCGGGCAAGGTAGACAGAGGTTCCACCGTGGCCGCAGCCAACATCCAGCACGCAAAGACCTTGCCGAACATCGCTCAAGCGAGCGCAATGGTCGAGGAGATTGACCTGGGCCTCACCGGGCAGTTCGTTCCCGCGCAAGAAGAGACCGTGGTGTATGTGGTCACCCCAGAAAGTGCGGTAGATCCATGCAAACCTGTCGTAGTGTTCGCGAATTGCATCAGGAGTCACCATGGCTCGGAAGGCTGTCATGCCTACGATGCTTTTTTCTAACTCAAAGTTACGCGCCGAGCAGAACTGTCGCGAACCCACGAAGAGTCGGTTGATGTTTTTTCACGAGCGCATGCCAAAAAATCAGCGACTCATGGTTGCGTTCTTCGCGGGATCGCTGATCCAGATAAGCCACTCGAATGTGGGCACCATGCCAAGTCGCGTGTTCCGCTCGCAAGACGTTCGACAGGCGGCATCGGGGCTATTCTCGTGTTCGAGGTCGTCAGCGACCTCGCAATAGCGATCCTTTAGCTTCCTGATGATTTCCAGAAGCGTGTCAGCCACGAGGAGCACCGATTGCGCGGCTGCTACCCGAGGAGGATGGGCAGCAGCACTCCCAAACTCAGCGCAAAAAACCACAACGCGGGTGCTGGGGTTCCGACCGGGCGGATCCGACGCAGTTCGCGGGCCGCAATTCGCGGATCGAGAAGGAGCCATCGGGTGTAGCGGTGCTCAAGCAGAAGGAAGGTCAAAGCAGTCGCAGCGCCGTAAATCAGGTGCCCCATGAGGGACGGAAGCAGTGCGGAAGCTGCGCCCGTGCTCCAGTCGCAAACACCAGTAAGCATAAGCGGCAAGAAGGTCATGGGTCCGAGATACCACCAAATCAGACCAAACAGCCATCCCCACGCTACACCAAGTCCAAGACTCGAAGCCTCATTTCTAAACAGCAGCCCATAACTCATGCCAATCAAGGCGCTGATGAACAGATGGATTAGCAGACCCCCGAAACTGGAAAAGCCGCTGCCCAGGCCCGCAATTTTCGGCAGTATGCCCGTGGCGAGCATCACTGGACTGGAGATCAGGCCGCCCAGAAGGCCAGCCAGCGCTCCCCACTTGAGCGAACGCAAGAAACGAATACCTGGCCCTTCCACCTCCCGATTCAGCGGGTCGCTCTGAATGAACAGCCGAACCCACACGCGGTCCAAGGTCGCGTAGGTCACGCCCAGGATCAACCCATAAAGAATGTGCCCAACCAACGCACCGAAAAGCTCACTGCCATGTTCTGCCGACCAGTCGAGCGGTACTCTAGCGGCGATGGGGAGCAGAGTCAGTTGGCCGAGAAACCACCAGAAAATCCCGTAACCAAGGCCCCAACCCATCGAGGAGCCGTAACCGCGGATGTCACGCTGGAAGAGCATCCCGAAGGTAGCGCCGATGAGCAACGCGACACTGAAATGTAAGGTCATGTTTGCGGTGCGGGAGTGAGGCTCCCCGAACCCGGCGACCAAGGGAAAAAAATCCCCCTCGGACATCCAACGGCCGAAAATCAGGCCGCCGAGGGTGCCCGCAAGCCCACCAGCAACGATCGCGCGTCCTATGCGGAACTGGGGCTGCGCCGTGCTTGCGCGAAGGCCACCCCGAATGCCCAGCGTCACACCCACCGGCATTCCCAGGCAGATCAGATAAGCGACGAGTTCAGGAAACTGGGCTCTTGCGTCGCTGAGCATACCCATGGAGTGTCTCGAACTTACCAACATGGGCATGATCCCGGCGGGGAGCATCACCCACAGCAGCAACGCAGATGCCACGCCCCAGATCAATCCCGCACCGG
>WNEZ01008875.1_pt1 | contig 15354 bp, 9 predicted proteins | sample 5400521 | NCBI WGS metagenome assembly WNEZ01 (sample SAMN13153339, study PRJNA577476) | soil metagenome | isolation source: 120 cm saprolite under Douglas fir tree site 2 hole 1 replicate 1 | place: USA:California | collected 2015-04-18
GAAGTCGGCATTTCGGAAAGTGGCCAAAGTTCAAATCGAATTGGAAAAGTTGAAGTCGGCGGTACCCGTCCACGCGGCGGTCTTCGGCTCTCCCGCGAACTGCTCGCAGTCAGCGCCGTAATTTCGTTGAACAGTCCCTGGGACACGCGCCTCGGCGGCTTCTTGCACACACCATAAGCGGTACGCGGTCCGTCCAGCAGGCACAATTTGCTGCGGCGTCAACTTCGCCCGGCGTGCAAAAAGCTGGGATTATACGGAATCACATGGCACTCATTACGTCACTCGCATGCAACATTGCTCGACGCGATGGGAGCGCCTTTGGGAACCGTGCAAGCTCTGCTCGGTCACTCCACATCTGAAATCACACGCGAAGTATATCTACCCGCTATTCCCGAAGATCAACGGCGGGCAGTGGCGGGAGTCGAATCACTTGTTTTTGGGCTCAATCGGACTCAAACGGACTGAACTTTGGGTTCCGCTCAAAACAGTGCTGTTGCAAGTAATTGAAGTAACGGGATTAAGTGGTCGGGGCGAATGGATTTGAACCATCGACCTCCTGGTCCCGAACCAGGCGCGCTAGCCAGGCTGCGCTACGCCCCGACTGACACGCTCAGGCGCGTACTTCCTGCCCAAGCGGGACTATCAGATTAACATAGCTCGCAGGTCGTCGCTACTAGGCGTAAAATCTCGATCTCCGGGCGGCCGCCCAATTGCAATCCTCACCACTGCGGGGAATTTCGTGCATAGTTTCACCAAGAATGGAAAAGCCACACCCCAACGAGGAGCGCGGCTTCGATGTGACTAGATTTCGGAGCTTGATTAAGATGAAACCGGGGCGCGATTGCCCGTGCCCCGGCTGAATTGAAACTAATAGCTGTCAGAAGGAGAATCGCAACCCGACCTGCATCACGCGTCGGCCCTCCGCGGCCCCCCCCTGGATATCCGTGAAGTTCGACCAGTTTGCCGGCGGCGCCAAGTTGCGAACAGCAGGATCGAGGCGCAAACCGTAGCCGCTCCGGCTCAAATCCATCGGGCCAAAATGCTGCGTATTCGTGACGTTGAAGACCTCCCAACGGAGCTGCAGATTCTGTTTCTCGCTCCATGGCATGTTGAACGACTTGCTTAGGCCCGCATCCAAGCGGAAAACACCCGGCAAGCGGAAGATGTTCCTCTGGCCGCTTTCGCCCGGATAAGCATTCCGGAAGCTCTGATAAGCGGCTGTCGGGTCGCATCCAAAGAGCTTCGGAGCGGTGGTGGCGTCGCCCTTGGTCACGCAGGTGCCGAGGGGCTTTGTCAGCACCGTCCGGCTCTGGACGTTCCAGTTGGTGGCCCAACGCGCGTCGTCGAATGGTGCACTGAGCGGCAGCCCCGTGCTCCAATGGAAAATCGAGGAAAGTTGGTAGCCGCCAATCAGGGCATCCAGGCCGCGTCCCGCATTCTTTCCGATCCATTTGCCGCGGCCAAAGGGAAGTTCGAAGATAACGTTGGTGTTGATGATGTGGCGAATGTCGAATTCGGAATTTGCGTACCAGTCGTGCTGGCGGATCGGGTTGAGGATGAAGGAAGCCGAGCCATATCCAAGATCGGTCTGGAGTCCAGAAGCGTCATCCAGCGAATGAGAGAAGGTATAGTTGAAGTCCCAGTGCAGGCCGTGAATCCGCTGCCGTAAGGAGAGGGACAGCCCATTGTAGTACGAGTTGCCGATCGTGCTCCATGCCGTCAGCGCCCCGTACTGCGAATTGAAGAACAGAGTGGGATCGCCGTTGCCGAATCGCTCCGTGTCGATGTCGCCCTGCAAGTCCGTCCAGTCATTTCCGTAGAAATTCCGCGCAATCCAGAAAACGCCTTGCGTCGGCGTGAAGCTAGCCGGGATACAATCCACCACCACTCCACCAGACTTGCATGAGCCTTTGTAGAACGCGTTCATGCGCGACGTAAAATTGGCCGGGAGGATGTTGTCGAAATAAGGCATGGTCGGGACCGCCGTGTTCCCCGCCGGCCGCGTAGCACGGATCTTTTCCAGAATGGTTGCGGCCGTGTACCAATCCATCTTGGAGGCGGGATCCACCAAATCGTTCAGCGCCATTGCGTCTCTGTGCGCCAGCAGGCTCTTGCCGATCCGGCCCGCGTACGAGAGCTGGAACAGGAGTCCGGCGGGCAACTGCCGCTCAACCGTCAAGCTGAGTGCGTAGGCGCGGGGCGTATGGAGATCCGAGTCTAGCGAGGCCTCAATGCGCTCACCCATGTTTTGCGATTTCAGCTGCGGAAAGCTGATCGAGTTGCTGAACGACAGGTTGGGAAGACTGCGGATATCCTGACCGAAGCCAGTGAATGCCGGCGCCGGCTTGTTCGTGACATTGTAAGTGTTGACTGGAATCTGGTCGCTGGAAGAAAACCCTAGCGTGTTGTTCAGGTCGAAAGCCGTCGCGAGCGCTTCGCCGTAGTAGTCGCTGAAGATGGAGAATCCACCACGGATCACGGTCTTGCCGCCGGAGCCAAAAACGCTCCCCAACAAACCTTTGTCAAAGCTCGGGGACCACGCCACGGCAAGGCGGGGCTGGAAATTCTTGTAGTCCCACGGGTACATCGGACTTTTCCCATTCGCTGGCCCAGAGAGCTCCATGGTGAGCAACGTATCGAGGGGAATCCCCTTCGCCGCGGACGCCACGCGATCATTGAAGTATTGGGTCAGGGGGATATTGGGCTTTACTTCGAACCCGCCGGTCTCATAGACGGGGCGGCTCAGCCCGTATCGCAGCCCCAAGCTCAAAGTCAGGTCACGCCTCATCTTCCACGAGTCCTGAACGTAAAAATCGTAGGACTGCGTCGCAAAAGTCCGGTCCGTCGGGCTGCCTGGAGCGAGCAGCTTGCCGGAATGGTCGTACGTCAGATTCGCGTTGTAACCCGAAAATCGCCCGATGAGCGCGGTCGCTGCGTTCTGGGCTTCGCTAACTGAAGTAAGCTGCCACGTAGGTGTGTGTGTCTTTTTGATATCAGCGTCGATCGGATCCGAAATTACGTTGCCGCCCTGCTGGTAGCCGGAGGGGTTGGTCTGGGCAAAATCAAACGCATTCGTATTACTGATTCGATTATTACTGATTATACGCATATTTGTGCCCAGTTGAATCGTGTGTTTGTTCTTGATCCACGCAACGTCATCCAGGATGTTGTGCACTGGCGTCGTCCGGGAGGTGGTAAACGTGGCGGGATTGTTGGTCACGTTATCGAAGACAAAGCGGAAGCTGAATTGATTGCCGTTATGATCCCCGATCTGGCTGAATGCCTCCCGGGTGAGCCCGTAACGCAAATTATTCACCAAGTTATTGCTGATGGTCCATGTATGGCCAACAACAAAACCCCAAGGATGCGACCACAATGTCGGCGAAGGCGTATCTGGGAATTGCGGCGCGGCAAAGTCACCACTGCTGTGGTCCACGATGTAATTAAGTCGAACAAACAAAGTCTGTTTGCTTGAAATGTTTGCGTCGAATTTCGCCACACTCGAATTGAGCTTGGCGACAACCGGGTAACTGAACCGGAACCCGGCCGTGTTCATAAGTTGATTTGGCGTGCTATCGCCCACTGTGAAGTCATTTGCTGGGTATTTTTGCGCGGCGGCTGCGAGAACCGACAGCCCTGCCGGATTCAGACCTACAGCCGGAAAAATGTTGTTCAATTGAGCTTGGGTGTAGGTTATGAGTACCGCAGGCTGGCAAGTTGTCGGCGTAGGGCAGTCTTGCGCCTTTACATTCATCATCCCCTGCCCCATGGTCGGCAGTGGCACCGTGCGCACGACTGAACCTTGAGACTTATCGCGGCGTCCCTCGTAACTGTAGAAGAAGAATAGCTTGTTCTTGACAATGGGCCCGCCAATACCGCCGCCAAATGTGTTGCGGATCAGCGCAGGCCGCGGCTGCCCAATTCGATTGAGAAAGAAATCATTTGAGGTAAACCCCGTGCTGCGATTGAACTCGAAGGCAGCGCCATGAAAGCTGTTCGTCCCGCTCTTGGTGACCAAGTTTACTTGGGCCGCGGAAGAACGCCCCTGGTTCGAGTTCGCGTTCAAAGTCGTGACGCGGAATTCCTCGATGGCCTCGGAATTGAGCCGCAATACAGGCGTATTCAACCGGCTGGTTTGCGCTTCGTTGATGTCCGCCCCGTCCAGCGTCACGTTGGACTGATCGCTCCGTGCGCCATTGACCGATCCGTTGGTGGTAGCGGTCGAATCGATGGCGTACGTGACACCCGGCTGCAGGGTCATAAGTGACAGGACATTTCGCGCTTCCATCGGAAGTTGCGTGATCTGTTCATTCACAAAAGTATTCCCGATCGTCGCATCCTCCGTGTTAGTCGACACAATGGCGGCGGTCCCTTCCACTTCTACCATTTCGCTGATACTACCGATCTCCAGTTGTAAATCCACAGCGGTCGCGGAACCAATTAGGGCAGTAACGTTCCGCACCGACTTCTTGAAGCCCTTGGCCTCCACTCCAAGTGTGTACTCTCCTGGCGGAATCAACTCGAAGCTATAGCCACCCGCCCCACCCGTAGTCTGGGTACGATTGAACCCGGTGCTCGAACTCTTCAGAGTAACGGTTGCCCCAGCTACCAGCTTCCCCTGCGAGTCTGAAACTTCTCCGCGAATCGTCGACGTACCGGTCTGCGCCATGGTACCGCTTGCTAAAAACAGGAGCGCGCAAAACAACACCAAGAGGCCAATTCTTGCCAAAGACCACTTCATAAACTGCTCCTTTCGGGCACCTTATTGGGGTTTGTTGAAAAAACAGGCGGAATTTTCAGAGGGGTACGGGAAGGCTCGGCAATTTGCCGACCCGAGACCATCATGCTGAAATGTAAATTTACCCCGGGCAACCTTAACCACCGCTCGACCTAATCTATCGTTGAGGTAGCTTTTAGAACAGGTCGCCCGGGAATGTCAAGTCAAGTTATTTCGATTGTCAAACCTCTTTAGAAATGTCCCCTTCCTTACCTCATTAGAAGTGTCCCCTTTTCTTTTGATTTGTTGTCGTCCTTGGGGTGGCCGCCGGAGCGGAGCCCTGCGCCGCGGTTTGTGCGGCGCGTTTAGGGCGTAGCGCAGGCGGATACCCCAAGGAGTGCTGACTCCTGCGATCGATTCAACTTCTGCAACTTCATTCGCTGCTCATAGCCTTGCCGCCAAGGATGTTCCTGCACAGGTCTACTCCCTACCGGCTTGGCTGGCTCGCGGCGCGGTTCACGCGGCGCGGCCTTCTCTGATCGAGGTCGCACTACCAGATCTTCGTAATCCATGCGTTCCCCGCGGTAGTGCACCTCCACCGCGCCATCCTCCCACTCACACACCAGCGCTTTGGCCTGCGTCGGTCCATAGCGTTTATTCTGCGGTTTGAGTTGCAGAAAATGCCCCCGGTACTGCACCACCCAATCGTTGCTGATCCATCGTTCCGTCTCTAGCCGGAAGACCTCTCTCTGCTTCGCTGCGCTTGGTGCCCGAACGTGATAGTTCTCCGCTCGTGCCGCTTCTCGTGCAAAACGCTGGTTGTGTTCCGCAAGATATTCCGCTTCCAGATACTCATTCGTGGCTTCGTAGCTCTGGATCCCCTGGCGCCGCAGTTTCTTCACTAGCCGATCTTGATGTACCCCGTTGTTGCGCTCCACCCGTCCCTTCGCTTGCGGAGAACTGGCAGCGATAATGCGAATCTCCAACCGCTCGCACATGCGCCCAAATTGCGTCGTGGGCGCCTTTCCTCGCAGGCGCTCTCTCTCCGTCGGCTCACGCTTATAGACATTCTTCCAATCGGTGTACAACGCCCGGGGGACCCCATACTTCGCGATCCACGTTCGCAGCACCCCTACCGCTGCCCAGATGGTTTCCTGCTCTCCCAGGCGCGCACACGTGGTCCCCGTGGCGTCATCCACCATATTCATCAGACATCCTCGAGGTCCACGTTCCTCGAACCAGGCATGAAAGCTCCCATCCATCTGCACCAAGTCGCCAAAGTGCTCCCTGCGCTCCCTCCGCTTCCGGTGCGCTTTCCGTCTCCGCATGCGGCTCCACAACCCCTCCGCTAACATCCAACGCCGCAGCGTCTCCTCGCCCACCTCCAGCCCATCCTCTTCCGCTAAATGTTCCGCTGCCAGCGTTGGTCCAAACCGCTCCTGTTCCGTTCCCGAATACTTCTCCCGGATGAGCTGCAGCACCTTCCGCCGGAATTTCTCTGGCTTCGCCCGATTCGAGCCTCTTCCTGCACTGCGGTGCTGGAGCCCTTTGGCTCCTTCTTCGCGATATCGCCCCCAGAGTCTCTTCGCCTGCCGGTAGCTCACCTCCAGTATCTTCGCTGCGTCTACCAGCCTCAGTGTCTGGCTCTTCACTCGCGCCAGCACCTCTGCTCGTCGAAGTTCCCTCGTACTCATCGCTGTCCTCTTCAACCGGACCTCCTCAGGAGGTCGCAGTGTAAGGGACATTTCTAATGGGGGCTGCAGGGGACACTATCAAAGAGGTTCAACAATGGGGGCTGCAGGGGACACTATCAAAGAGGTTCAACAGTCAAGTTATTTCGATTTAAGCCTGCGTTTTTTTGAACATAAATCTATAACGAGGTTGGCCGCGGTATTGACATGGCTGACTTCAAAGCGGTGGTGGCATTCCTGAAAACGCAGGTGCCTTACATGGACTCGTGAGGGATTGCGTTGGCGGACTGTCGAGAATGCGAGCTGTGGCACGCTCAACGCGATGCGGATCTTTTTCATCCTCCTCTGCTGCCAGTTAGCCCTCGGGAGCGGCGCAGCCCGCGAGCTTGGGCCAGACAAGACGTCCCGCCGGGACGTTTTTCTGATCACTATCGATACGTTGTGCACGGACCACATTCATTGCTGTGGATATGACCGCGCACAAACTCCTTCATTGGATCCATTGGCAAATCTGCGCCCAGTACGTACCACGGACTAGCAGTGTCAGGAATGCCCCGGTCTATTCTGTCAGGGACGCGTCCCGGCTGTACTAGTTAACCGTGCCCCCCAGTTTTTTGTAAGTGTTGATTCTAAGGGAGTTAGCGTTTCCATAAGTCACTTGTTTTCAACACTTGCAAGAGAGTTCACAAGTGTTGATTCTAAAGGAGGTTGCGTTGCACCAAAATTGTGCAAGTCCGAGGCCGGTGGGGGGACAGAGTGTGGCACAGCGTCGAGGCTAGAGATACGAGGACGAATATACCCAGAACATACGGTACCATAGAGATATAAGTTTAGCAAGAGGAATCTGCGAGTCACTATATTCTCTGCCATCAACCTGACGAATAGAAATCACCCGAGATGCAGGAGTCTTGCCTCGGTAATGGCGGGAATCGCCCGGATGGGATCGAGAATCGCACTTGATACTTGGCCGTCTACACGGACGAGCGAAACGGCGTCGGCCCCGCGTTGCGCCTCGCGACGGCCGAGGGCGAAGGTAGCGATGTTGACTCCTAGCTTGCCCAAGGTGGTGCCAATCTGACCGATGACGCCAGGTTCGTCGCGGTTCCTCAAATACAAAATAGTCCCTTCCAACTGAGCTTCCAGCGGAATCCCTTCGATCTGCAGCACGCGGGGAGAGCCGTCATGAAGGACAGTGCCTTCCGCCGTAAAACCTGGCGCCGCTCCGGTTTTTTCAGGCAGTGCGGAGACTTCGAGAGTGTTTGGGAACCCGTGCTCGCGTCTGCGCGTTTCTTCCTCGACGGTCAAGCCTCGGGCCGCGGCCACGGCCGGGGCGTTTACGATGTTCACCTTTTCATCCAGCACCGCATTGAGGACGCCGGCCAGCACCGCGCTGCGCAGCAGATGCGTGCCCACCTCGGCCACTTCTCCCGCGTAGCGAATGCGGATGCGCGCCGGGCGCGTCTCCGCCGCTTGCGAAACCAGAGACCCGAGGCGCTCGGCCAGCTCGAGATAGGGCCGCACGCGCCGGTACTGATCGGCAGAAAGAGCGGGCAAGTTCACCGCGTTGCGAATGATGCCATCCGCGAGGTAGTCCTTGATTTGCACCGCCACTTGCGTGCCGACTTCTTCCTGGGCCTCCGCCGTAGAGCCCGCGACGTGCGGCGTGGCAATGAAATTTGAAAGCCCGATGAGCGGCGAGTTTTTCGGCGGCTCTTCGGCAAACACGTCCACGGCGGCGCCGGAAAGCTGCCCGCTTTTCAACGCTGCGGCAAGGGCAGCTTCGTCGATCAACTCTCCGCGCGCAGCGTTGATCACGCGCGCACCCTTCTTCATTTTCGCGATGGTCGAGGAGTTGATCAGGTTCTGCGTGGCGGGACTCAGCGCGGTGTGCAATGAAACAAAATCGCTCTCCGCCAGCAAGATATCCAGGGGCACCAGCTCGACGGAAACTTCGCGTGCTGCCGCTTCGCTAATGAACGGATCGTATGCCAGCACGCGCATGTCGAAGGCTTCCGCGCGCACCGCCACCTCGCTGCCGATTCTCCCGAGGCCAATCAGGCCGAGCGTCTTCCCGCGCACTTCCGTTCCGGCAGCGGTAGATTTTTCCCAGCGCCCTTCATGAATGGCCTTGTCGAGCCGCGGCACCTGCCGCGCCAATGCCAGAAGAAGGGCAAAGGTGTGCTCGGCTACGCTCACGGCATTTCCGCCAGGCGTGCTCATCACCAGGACGCCGCGCTTGGTGGCGGCTTCCAGGTCAATATTGTCCACGCCCACGCCGGCACGCCCCACCGCGCGTAATTTGGGCGCAAGCTCCAGTAATTCGGCAGTCACTTTTGTGGCGCTGCGAACGATCAGCGCATCCGCATCGGCCATCTCCGCGTTCAAGTTGTCTTTCGTCGTGAGGACCACATTCCAGCCCGGCTGCTCCTTCAGCAACTGCACTCCGCGTTCGCTGATCTTGTCCGCCACGATGACTTTCATGAGGTGCCTGGCATTCTCCTGTGGGTTCATCCTGCAAAATAGAAGTGAACCACGTTAGCGACCCCGCTCGACACTGTCAAATAGGTGCCTGAGCCGGATGCCGGCTTCGCTTGACTCCATTCCTGCCCGGCAAGCTGCCCTCCCGAACCTTGCTCGACAGCCTTCCCCAGCCCTTACGCTTCTCGCGTCTGCTATATTCTTCTAAGCGAGGAACTGGCGATGAGTCTTGCCGAGAAAATTCAGAAGGACCTGGTCGACGCCATGCGCGCGAAAGACGAACTGCGCCTCAGCGTCATACGAGGAATCAAAGCGGCCATCAAGCACCGGGAAGTCGAAAAGATTCGCGCGCTGGACGAGACGGAATCCATCCAGATCCTGCAAACGCTGGTGAAGCAGCGCAAGGAATCCATCGAGCAGTTCACCAAAGGCAACCGGCCGGAACTGGCCGAAAAGGAAACCAAGGAACTCGCCATCATCGAGTCCTATCTGCCGGCAGGGGCAAGCGAAGCCGAGATGAACGCCGCCATCACCAAAGCCATTTCCGAGACGGGCGCGAATTCCATCAAGCAGATGGGCGCGGTTGTGAAGGCCGCGAAAGCGGCGCTCGAAGGCACGTCCGTCGACGGTAAGGCACTCAGCGATTTGGTGCGCGACCGCCTTTCGAAACTTGGCTAAATTTCGCGCAACTTTTTCCCTTTTCGTCCGGATTCATCGTGCTCTGATTTCACTATGCCGCTCCCGGAAACCATCGCGGTGCGCTTCACGGAAGAGGACGCCGGTTACGTGACCGTTCGCCCTGTGGTTCGACAGGTATTTCGCCTGGCCGAACTCGTGGATATGGTTTTGAGCATCACGGGGAAGAATGAATTGCGGGTGCAGCAGATCTTTCGTGCCGGGACAGTCGTGTACAACGGTTTTCGGTATTCGTGGGAGGGGTTCGTCTCCGAAGCGGGCGAACTTGCGGCTCTTCTCGCGCCTTTCCCGGATGACGACCCTTCGCGCGCCTTCAACGCCGATGCGGTGACGGCGGTAACCCTCGAAATCGGCGGCGGCACACAGCGCAGCCTGATTGCCGTCACGCGTCAGGAAGCTTCCGCAAGGCGTTTGTTCCAAAAACAGAGCCCGTGGGAAATCTTGCTCAGCGCTGCGCGAGAATCCGCACCGCGTTACGAGAAATATTCGCACGCCCAGCGCGGCGATGTTTACCGGCTGCATCTTTCCGCGGAGGCAGCGCGGGCCCTTCGAAAAGAACTGCTGGATTCTGCGCCGCGCGTCCTGCGGAAAAAATTGGCGGGCATGCAGACTCCCGCCGCGCTTTCATTTCTCATCCCACGGGGGCATGCTGTTGGCGCTGGATCACGCTCCTAGATTGGAAATCTCGATGACTCTTCCTACCGATGCCGGCGCCCGCAACACTTACGCACTGGCGGTAGTGCGCATTGTCGTCGGAATCTTCTTTTTGATTTTCGGTCAGTACAAAGTCTTCGGCACGGAATTCACTCTTCACGGCGGATTCCAGTTCTGGATCAACAAGTTTCTCGAGGGAGGAGTTTATCCTTTCATGGCGCCGGTGCTCCGCGGATTTGTGCTGCCGCACGCCACGGCGTTCGCTTTCCTCACGGCATATGGTGAACTTGCCATCGGGTTGGGGCTGGTGATCGGTTTTTGGGTCAGGCCGGCGAGCGTCGCGGGGCTCCTCTTGATGCTGGCATTGCTCTTTTCGTCGGACTATCCGGGTCCGCACGCGGCCTTTTGGCAATACTTCGGCGCGAGCCTCAGCCATTCTGTGTTCGCGCTTTGTTTCGTTGCGTTTCTGGTGGGCCGCGCCGACGCTGTTTGGTCAGTCAGGTCCGCGCGAAAAAAGTCTGTATAACGCCAACCAGATTAAAATCAGTGAGCAACAGGCTTTAGCACGGCGGTATTGCGCTCGTCGCCCGCGATCATGCGATAGAGCTTTTTCAATTCTTCGACCTTGTTCAGAGGCACGCTCAGCTCTTTGACTTCAAAAGTCCGTGTGTACTTCAGCGTGTTTCCCGCCACTTCCGTTTTGCTGTGATAGCTCGCAAAACCGTAATCCGCATCCACTGGCGGCGGCAAATCGTCCACCTCATAACCAGCCGGCAGGGCAATCTCAAACGTGTCCGTGTCCCGCGATGGCCCGCCAAATTCCACCGGATACTTCCGCGGTTCCTTAGTTTCCAGGAGATCGCTGGACTTGCTTCCCAGAACGCGCGGGCGCACCAACAATAAATTGCCTGCGTTCTTGGCATAGTTTTCCGCAACCAGCGAATACTGGTATCCGAAGGGCTGATCCGTCAGATTGAGATTCAAGACGCTTGCTTTGGTGATTTGAAAAGTCGAAAGTGAGTGCGAGAGCATGGTCTCAATCGGCTTGATCTTGTCCGTTTCCTTTGTGGCGGATTTCAGCGTCACCCTCTGCCACAAACCCGAGTCTCCCAGCCGTGTTTCGACAAAATCTCCGCTCAGCGTTCCATTGGGGCTCAATTTCAGCTTTGCCGTGCGCTGGACGCCGGTTCTGGTTGTCGGCAATTGTGGCAGTTTCGCCAGCTCGCCTCCCTCCGGAGTCACGAGCAGCCCATAGTTGGATTGCAGTTCACCCCGCAATTGTCCAAAGGGGGTCCACTCATCGGTGGGATCGAAGATCAGCAAGCGCCCCAGTTTGGGATGTTCCAGCACCGCAACGAGGGAAGAGTCCTTCACGTCATCCGGCAAGCGCACCGCGAGAATTTCATGGTTAAACCAACCGATCATCGGGGGGCGGTCTGGAGCGACTCCTCCTCGCTCCGTGTTGATCGAGACAAAGAACGAATCGACGCCAATTTCGTGCAGCATCGAACTCAGGAGCGTGGCTTTGTCCTTACAATCTCCGTAACGGTGGGCAAAGATCTCTGGCGCAGGGTGGGGTTGCCATCCACCGATTCCCAGCTCGATCGCAACGTAACGGATGTCCGATTGAACGAACTTCGCCAGCGCTTGCATCTTCGCCAGCTGAGTGGCCGCCGGAGACGTAAGGACGGCAACTTTCTGTTTGATTTCAGGTGAAGCTTCGCGGCGCCCATGCTCCAGTCCAGCTTCCCAATGCCCCATCTCCCTCCAGTTCTGAAACCCTCGGTTTGCGCCCCCGCCCGGCGGCACAAAAGAGAGCACCAAAAGCCCGGCGACGGCGCGCATCGGTGGCATTTCGTTTTCCGGCTTGATGGCCTTGATGTCCCTGACGACCCACTGCGCCTGGTTTCCCGATTGCGTTGGCTTAACTTCGGGATAATTTATCCAGGTCGCTTTGTACTCCCATCCAGGAGGGAACTGCAGTGAGTAATGGGCCTCGCGCACCGGATTTGTTTCTTGGAAGGACCAGACGTCTTGGAGGACAAACGGCTGATCCTCCTCTTCGTACTCGTATCCGATGATATTGCCGGGATCGGCCGCGGGGATGCGAAGGATTTTTTCCTTCACGTCGGACACGAGCTCGCTTCCATCTATTTTCGGGAGTGATATCTCGATTGCTTCCTTGTCTTTGACTTCGTAGTCTTTGCCCTGCGCCGGGATGCACCATCCGCGCATGCCCGTGATTTTCTTATGGGAATTGAAAGAAACTACCAGCGTGCCGAATTCACGGCCGCCGGGCCGCAGAATCTTGTAGGCTTCGCGAACTGTGGTTTTGATCTTGTCCGCCGATTGAACCATTACTATCTTTTCGGAATAAAGCTGCACTACATCCGTCTTCTCGTCGTGCGCGGGCAGCGGTACGGATACCAGCCCGTGCATCCATGCTGGAGCGTCACCAGCGACAGCCGGCCGTACCGCTGCGAGAAAGCAGAGAATAATGGGGGCGAGTACGAAAGGTATGCGCCGCATTTCAGTTGCTCGCCGCTGACGTACCCGGCTGCACCACAATTTGCTGGTCATCTCCAGTCCTTACAGCTTGGAAGAAATTCCTAAGCGTCGGATAAGACTTCAAATCCACCAGTAACAGCTCCAGGTTCACCTGACGCGTCAAATGGAGGGCACCTTTGTTGCTTTCCGCTTTCAAACTATAGAGAGCCGCCCTGGCATCCAGATTTTGAAGCGGAGGCAGATTGCTCACCTGCCAGCCAAGCGGGAGTTCAATGGTTACGTCATCTACCTTGTCAGATGGATAGTGGAAGTAGATTGGGTGAACTCGATTGGCGTGCTCGAAAACATGCTTTTCCGAGCCCCCGAAGAGCCCCACTGGCAGAAGCGCTCGTCGTCCAGCTCCCGACGCCCATCCGGGAACTTTCACATCGTACTCTGCGACGAGCGTCTGTGAGGAAGCTCCCCAATCCGGTTTATTGGTCAGATCCACCTCAATGCCTACCGGGATATATTCCCTAATCTGATCCTCGAGAAATTTTTTTCTGTTCGTGTCGTCCTGGTTTCTTTCCTCAAGCCGCCTCCACACCGCTTCCAATCCCGAAAAGGTGACCGTCAATTTGCCTTCGAGTGACCCCGTATCCGTCAGTTTCATGTCCGCCTTGCGTGTAATCAGAGAGGTCGAACCGGGAGGCAGCGACGTGGTGACCCACGAACCACCTTGTTTGTCCAATCGTAATCCGGCCGTTGCCGTCTCAGCCCAGGGCAGAAGACCGTAGGGTGTAAACGGAGTGCCCGGGTCGCAGTAAATGTCCCTCCCGTTCAATTTGACGAGCACCACGTTGTCATTCAATTGGCTCGGATTCATGAACGCCGATTTGAAGAAATATTCATCGCGCCGGGAAACCAGCACCGGATAGGCTTCCAACCCGGCGGCCCTCACTAATCCAAGGTACAGCCAGGTGAGCTGGCGTCCGCTGCCGTAGCCGTTTTTCCAAAGGTCCTCGACGTTGTTCGTGTCTTTGCGCTTTTCCCGTTTTTGCTCTTGTTCGGTCTTTTCCGCCTCGAATGATGTATTGCGCAATTGCTGAACCCGAGCATAGATCTTCTGCAGCTTTGTCTCGGCCGGATCATTTGGCTCTACAATTTGTGCCACTGCCTGCTCCATGGCCTTGCGTTTCCCGACAAAGTCTTCGACTCGCTGGAACTGGTTTTTCCCCTCATTTCTCCAAAATTTGTCGGGGTCCTTTTCGTCGTTTCCTTCGCTGTAGACAAAGTCCACGCGCATCTTCAACTCGTTTTCCGGCGGCATGTAATCTTCGATCTGAAAAGCAGGAACATTCTGCGTCTCAAGATGAATCATCCCATGTTCGTCCTTTGGTGGATTCGTCCCTTGCGGCAATCCCACGGGCCAGCTCCACCGGATGAGGAATGAGGAGATCGGCTTCAACGAAAACTTCGCGCGCCGCGTATACAACTCTTCCGCCAAAATCCAGTGCGCCTCTTTGAAGTACAATCCTTGGTCCCAACTTTTCATGTAGTGGTATTCAATTATGCTTCCGACTTGCACGTCCGACAGCGTAAACGTTTTGGCCAGGTATTTGATCCCTTTTGCCTTAACGATGGTCTTCTCGTAAATTTTCCCATCGAAGTTCGCAATCGACCCGTCCGGCCGGATCGTCCTGGCCTTAATGCCATGAATGTTGGCCGCTTCTTTGAAAAAAGGAATCTCCACATCCGCCTGCTTCCGCCCTTCTTCCGTAAGAATCTTGACTCGCAAATAATTGTATTCGTGCGCTTCCTGATCATCCCGATCCACCTGCCGGTACAAATAGACGGCCGGTGCGCCGGGCGCTTCCGGGACACTGGTCATTTTCAATTCTTCTTGCGTGACCGGTTGCCATTCGTCGCCGGCAGCCACCAGCCACACTTGTTGCACCAAGGCCACTCCCAACAGGAGTGCCACAAGCAAGAACACTCGGCGATAACTCACGGCGGGCCTCCGGATTGAATTCGAATAAGGCCGTGCAACTCCAGTATTTACAGGGGAATAGCAGATACCGGCACTGCATCGCTTTAACGACGTGGAAGGGTCTCCAAGCATGGTTTGTTGACGACCTGAGTACTTTATAGCGCTGGACAATACAGGGATGCATTACTGGTGTCAATAGAACCGGAAAGGCAAGTTGCCGCCTCCGGCAGGAATCGCTTTGCCACCCTGCCCACCTGCGGCATAATCCCCGCACACGGTTAACTCCGACTATCCAGGGAACACGGGGAGGTTTCGGTGAGCGAACGTCCATGGAGTTCCACGGCCCCTCCAGGGGAATTCCGCACGTATATATCGGCGGAAGAAAGCATCAAGGAATTCACCCTACGCGCGGTGATTCTTGGGGCGCTTTTCGGGCTGCTCTTCGGCGCCGTCACCGTCTATGTCGGCCTTCGCGCCGGGCTTACCGTTTCCGCTTCCATCCCTATCTCGGTACTCTCCATCAGCATCCTTCGCGCCTTCGGCCGCTCCACGATTCTTGAAAACAACATCGTGCAAACGACGGGCTCCGCCGGCGAGTCGCTCGCCGCGGGCGTCATGTTCACAATCCCCGCTTTGATTTT
>WNEZ01002657.1_pt1 | contig 15347 bp, 16 predicted proteins | sample 5400521 | NCBI WGS metagenome assembly WNEZ01 (sample SAMN13153339, study PRJNA577476) | soil metagenome | isolation source: 120 cm saprolite under Douglas fir tree site 2 hole 1 replicate 1 | place: USA:California | collected 2015-04-18
ACATCGATCTCTCGATCCTCGGCGCCATGCAGGTGGCGGAGAACGGCGACCTCGCCAATTGGATGATCCCGGGCAAGATGGTGAAGGGGATGGGCGGCGCCATGGATCTCGTCGCCGGCGTCAAGAAGGTCGTCGTCGTCATGGAGCACACGGCGAAGGACGAACCCAAGCTCCTGAAGCGCTGCAACCTGCCGCTCACCGGCGCCGGCGTCGTCGATATGGTGATCACCGATCTCGGCGTCTTCGCCATCGACAAGAAAGGCGGCACCGGCATGGCGCTGATCGAAATGGCGCCGGGCGTCAGCTTCGACGAGATCCGCGCCAAGACCGAAGCCTCGTTCCGCCTGCAGCCGCGGCAGTAACCGCTCGGTTGCGGGCGCGCTGCGGGGGCGCGCATTTCTGCCGCGCGCGGTGCCCCCAGGCTGCCCGCGCCAAAGCGCGCGGCAACTCCATGGAAACGCCGGAACACCCGCGCGACGTCGCCGTTGGGAAGATGCGGTGAATCCCAGCAGCGAATGGAGGCGAGACATGGCCCAAAGTCTTTCGGGCAAGAAGGTTGCGATCCTGGCGACGGACGGGGTCGAGCAGAGCGAGCTTCAGGAGCCCTGCAAGGCGCTGAAGCAGGAAGGTGCCACCGTCGAGGTGGTGTCGCCCAAGAGCGGCGAGATCCAATCGATGGTCATGGACGAGAAATTCGGCGAGAAGATCAAGGTCGACCGCACGCTCGCGGAGGCGCGGCCCGAAGATTACGACGCCATCCACCTGCCGGGCGGCGTCGCCAACCCGGACCGGCTGCGCATCATCGACCAGGCGGTCGCCTTCGCCCGACACTTCTGGGATGCGCAGAAGCCGATCGGCGTGATCTGCCACGGGCCGTGGACGCTCATCAATGCCGGCGTGGTGAAGGGGCTGGAGATCACCTCCTGGCCATCGCTCCGCGTCGACCTCATCAATGCCGGCGCGAAGTGGGTCGACCAGCAAGTGACGGTGGATCGCGGCGTCGTCAGCAGCCGCAAGCCCGACGACCTGCCCGCCTTCTGCCAGAAGCTAATCGAGGAGTTCCGCGAGGGCCGCCACCCGCGCCGCCAGGCCGCCGAGTAGCCGGAGTCCGTTCCACCGGGCGGCGCGTGGCGCTGCCCGGCACGGCGCTGGTCGAGCTGGCGCCGGGCGTCAGCTTCGCCGAGATCCGCTCATGAGATGACGCCCGGGCGTATCACTCTTCAGCGAAGGGTGGTCCGCTCCCATGGTGCGCATCTGGTCCCGTTTCGCGACCGGGATGGTCCAGTCGGACGCGCATCTGTAGGTTTCACGTGATACCGACGGCGGCGGGCGACCGCGCGGCGGACCGGTTTCCCGCGGCATTGCGCCACCCTGCCGCGGGCGCATCCCGGCCGGCGCGGCAGCGCGGCGCGCCCGGCCGCCGCTCGCCTTGGTCCTTTCTGTAGCTCTGCGGATCGCCTAAAGCGCCGGCGCGGGCAGGCCACGGCGGCGGCAGGCGGCGAGGATGGTGTTGCGCAGCAGGCAGGCGATGGTCATCGGCCCGACGCCGCCGGGCACCGGCGTGATGGCGCCGGCGACGCCCTGCGCCTCGGCAAAGGCGACGTCGCCGACCAGTCGGCTCTTGCCTGCGTCGCCCGGCAGTCGCGTGGTGCCGACATCGATCACCGTCGCGCCCGGCTTGATCCAGGATCCCCGCACCAGCTCGGCGCGACCGGCCGCCGCCACCAGGATGTCGGCGCGCCGCGCCAGCGCCGGCAGGTCGCGGCTCTGGGAATGCGCGATGGTGACGCTGCAATTCTCGGCGAGCAGCAGCGCCGCCATCGGCTTGCCGACGATGTTGGAGCGGCCGATGACGACGGCATCGGCGCCGGCGAGGCGGCGGCCGAGCGTCGCGCGCAGCAGCAGCAGGCAGCCATAGGGCGTGCCCGGCACCAGCGCGTCGCCGCCGCTCCACAGCTTGCCGACATTCTCGGGATGGAAGCCGTCGACATCCTTCGCCGGATCGATCGCCGCGACGACCCGCTGCGCCGCGATTTGCCGCGGCAGCGGCAGCTGCACGAGGATGCCGTCGACCGCCGGATCGGCGTTGAGGCGCGCGAGCAGCGCCAGCAGCTCGGCCTCGCTCGCCGCCGCCGGCAGGCGGTGCTCGAAGCTGGCGATGCCCGTCTCGGTCGCCGCCCTGCCCTTGCTGCGGACATAGATGTGGCTCGCCGGATCGTCGCCGACGAGCACCGCGGCGAGGCCGGGCACGATGCCATGCTGAGCCTTGAGCGCGCCCGCTGCGGCGGCGACGCGGGCGCGCAGCGCGGCGGCGTGCGCCTTGCCGTCTATGCGCTGGGTGTCAACCACGGCCGCAACACCTCTTCGAGCCGCCGCGCCAGCGCTGCGGGGTCGCCGGCGACATGCACGAGCTTGCGGCGGTGCGCGGCGCCCAGCGCCAGCGTCACGTCGCGCCGCTTCAGATCGAGCAGCTCCGCCACCAGCGCCAGCAAGGCGTCGTTGGCCTTGCCCGATTCCGGCGCCGCCGTCACCGCCACCTTGAGCGCGACGCCGCCACTCGCTTCCGCGGCAAGCCCGATGATGCGCGCCGCCGACGCCTTGGGCGTGAGCCGCACGGCAAGCCGCAGCCCGTCGGGCGCGGCGGCGAAGGGCAAGGGCGACGCCATCGCGCTCAATATCGCGCGATGATGAACTCGAGCTGTATCAGCTCCCGCTCGACGAACCACAGGACGAGGAGCAGGATGATCGGGGAGATGTCGAGGCCGCCGAGATTGGGCAGGAAATGCCGGATTGGCCGCAGCGCCGGCTCGGTCGCGCGATAGAGGAAGTCGCCGATCATGGCGACCGGGCGGCTGTAGGTGTTGATGACATTGAACGCGATGAGCCAGCTCATCACGGCCGAGATGATGACGATCCACCAGTAGATGTGGATCAGCACGATGATCACGTCGATCACCGGGACCAGGAATCCGCCCATGGATCGCGTTGTTCTCCCCGCGACGGTGCGCGTAACCGTAGCCGCCGCGGGGGGCCCACGCAAGCCCGGCGGCCGGCCGCGACGGCGCTGCAAAGCGCTGGGCACCGCCACGCGGCCTGCGCCCGCCCAACCCGGCCGCCCAGCCTTGACACGCGCCCGGCGCCGCCCACATAGTCGCCGCCGCTCGCGGGGCAGTAGCTCAGTTGGGAGAGCGCGACGTTCGCAATGTCGAGGTCAGGGGTTCGATCCCCCTCTGCTCCACCATTCCAACCCGCAGGAATCCGGCGTTCCTGCGGGTTTTTCGTATCGGCTCCTCGCGACGCGGATTCGAGGGTCACCGCTCGCGCGTGAATCGAGCTTCTCGGGGCATGCCAGTGAGCCGGTCGGTCTCCGAGCGTGCGATATAGACCCCATGGGGAGTCTGCGTAAGGCCTGCCGGACCTTCCTTGACCAGGCGGAGCTGAATTAGCCGCTTGGCATGGTCATCAGGGATGCTCTTGCGCGACAGACCTTTGCCAACCTCCTGCAACGATGCGAATTGCTCCGCGGTCAGATCTTCTTTGCGCACATTTCCCATTATTTTCTCCACCAAGCCATTCTCATTCGGGCGGGCCGCGCCAGCGCTGTGCCCGGCCGGTCGTGTAGTCCGTATCTCTTGTCGTGGATTGGCCGGCGCGCCTCGATGGCGCGGCCTTCACGTCCGCTAGAATATTCCTAACCCGTCAAAGCGATTGTCGCAGCGCCGACATCGGCGCCGAGCATTCGAATTAGGCCGAGCGTAGGTCCATCTTGATGATGCGCCCTGTGGCCGGCACGGCAAGCGCCAAAGCGGAACCTGACGGAGTTACAGATGGCCGCAGGCCGACGGAATACAAGTGTCGAACTTCCAAGGCGTCGATCCACTGACTCAGACTTCTCCGGTGGGACAATTCGCCTCGCAGAGCGAAAGCACTTTCCAATTGGGTTCGATCTCCGCTGCCGCACCAGCTTCACGAAGCGCTTGGCCGGACGCCGCTAAACCTTTCGTGTCGGCGGTGTACCAGAGGTGGGCGATCTCGCGCCGCGCCGTCTCGGGATCGACCAGCACGACGACGAAGGTGATGAGCGGCACCGGGCGGTCGGCGGTCGGGTCGAGGCCCCTCAGCGTTTCGATCTTGGCATAGAAGGTCTGTCCGGGCGCGGCGACGACGACCTTGTCCTGGTTGGGATAGAGCCCCTGGCTTGCGGCGGCGATGTCGTAGGTCCCGGCCGGCACGTTGCGCATCGTCACATAGCCCGGACCGACCGCGCCGATGCGGACGCCGTTGAAGAACACGGGCGCCCAGGCAAGGCTCTGATAGGTCTCGTAATCGCGGTAGACGAAAATCCGCGCCCCATCCGGCGGGAGCGGCGGCAGGCTGGGCGCGATCTGCTCGAAGGTGGGCGGCGCCGCGCAAGCGCCTAGCGCGGCAACCAGCACAAGCAACAGCCGAAATCCTCGTCTCATCTCGCGCCTCACCGGCTCGCGCGCTGCGCGTCATAGCGACGCCCGGCGCCGCTGCCGCGCTCAGGCGCCGGCGATGAAGCTCCGCATCGAGCTCGCCTCGTACTCGATCTCGTCGAGCCGATGCTTCACCACGTCGCCGATGCTGACGATGCCGGCGAGCACGCCGTCCTTCAGCACGGGAATGTGGCGGATGCGCCGCTCCGTCATCATCGCCATCAGATCGCCGACGCTGTCGCGCGGCGTGCAGGTGAAGACCCGCCGCGTCATCATCTCCTCCACCGTCGCATCGAGCAGCGGCGCGCCACGATCGGCCAGCCCGTGCACGATGTCGCGCTCCGACAGGATGCCGTCGACCTTGGCGCCGTCGCCGCTGACGACCAGCGCGCCGATCCGCTCGCGCCGCAACAACGCCGCCGCGTCGCGGATCGTTGCGCGCGGCCCTATCGTCGCCACCGTGCCGCCCTTGCTGCGCAGAATGTTTTCGACATTCATGGCCGCCTCCTCCTTGCCACGCGGGCGGTCCGGCCGCCGCGGGCGACAGGCCGCCCTATTACGCTCCAGTCTAGGACGTTTCCCAGGGGCCGCAAGCAACGCGTAAAATGGTTGTTCCATCAATGCGTTGCCCGGCTGCCCGGGCCGGATGGTGGTCGAGCGGCGCCCCCGCGGCGGAGGGTGGTCTCCGGCTCGCCGTCACTGACGATCACGGCGGCAGGACGGCGCGGGCGCGGGACGTCGGCCTCGCGGCCGGCTGGAACGCGGCAACGGCGCCGACGGGACGCGACGGGAGTGGGATCTGGCGCTCGGCCGAGCGCTATTTCCGCAGCGCCTTGGCCAGGCGCAGGCGCAACGCGTTGAGCTTGATGAAGCCCTCGGCGTCGCGCTGGTTGTAGACCTGGTCGGCCTCGAAGGTGACATGCGCGAGACTGTAGAGGCTCTTCGGCGATTTGCGGCCGACCACGCGGGACAGCCCCTTGTAGAGCTTGAGGCGCACCGTGCCCTCGACATTCTCCTGGCTCTCGTCGATCAGCGCCTGCAGCATCTCGCGCTCGGGCGCATACCAGAAGCCGTAATAGACAAGCTCGGCATAGCGCGGCATCAACTCGTCCTTGAGGTGCGCGGCGCCGCGGTCGAGGGTGATGCTCTCGATGCCGCGATGCGCGGCGTGCAGGATGGTGCCGCCGGGCGTCTCGTAGACGCCGCGCGACTTCATGCCCACGAAGCGGTTCTCGACCAGGTCGAGGCGGCCGATGCCGTGCTTGCCGCCGAGCTCGTTGAGCCGCGCCAGGAGCTTCGCCGGCGACAGCGTCTCGCCGTTGACGGCGACGGCGTCGCCGCGCTTGAACTCGATCTCGACATATTCGGGCCGATCGGGCGCCTCTTCCGGCGCCACGGTGCGGCTAAAGACGAATTCCTCGGGCTCGGTCCACGGATCCTCGAGCGCCTTGCCCTCGGCCGAGATGTGCAGGAGGTTGGCGTCGACCGAGAACGGCGCCTCGCCGCGCTTGTCGCGGGCGATGGCGATCTGGTGCTTCTCGGCGTATTCGATGAGCTTGGTGCGCGAGGCGAGGTCCCATTCGCGCCACGGCGCGATCACCTTGATGTCGGGCTTCAGCGCATAATAGGCGAGCTCGAAGCGCACCTGGTCGTTGCCCTTGCCGGTGGCGCCATGCGCCACCGCGTCGGCGCCGACTTGGTTGGCGATCTCGATCTGCCGCTTGGCGATGAGCGGGCGCGCGATCGAGGTGCCGAGCAGGTACTGGCCCTCATAGAGCGCGTTGGCGCGGAACATCGGGAAGACGAAGTCGCGCACGAACTCCTCGCGCAGATCCTCGATGAAGATCTCCTTGACCCCCATGAGCAGCGCCTTCTCGCGGGCCGGCTCGAGTTCCTCACCCTGGCCGATATCGGCGGTGAAGGTCACCACCTCGCATTGATAGGTCTCCTGCAGCCAGCGCAGGATCACCGAAGTGTCGAGCCCGCCGGAATAGGCCAGGACAACTTTCTTTATCTTGCCGCTCATGGCACGACCCGTGCTCGCCTACGAGGAGATTGCGCGGCCGGCAGTATAAGTGACGGCGGTGCCGCGGCAAGCTTTGGAGCGTGACACCGCCGGTCGCCGCCGGTGAGCGGCCTCGCCAGAACAATCGCGGCCCATAGCCGCTGGTTGCACTTGATCGATCAAAATTCATCTGTTAGTTTTTGTTAGCGACACTGATTATGGGTGTCGCCACTCTTTGCGCCGGGCGATGACGAACCGGCGAAGGCCGGCACAAGACCGGCCAAGAGGGGAGGATGGTCGGGTCGCGCGCTTTCGCTTGTGCTCCAATGCCACGGACGGGCGAGTCTGCCATTTGCCGGCGACGCCCGCGCCCTGGCGCCCCGACCCAAACGTTTCTCGCATCCCCTGCGCATGGCCCCGCTGCACGCACGCTTCGTGTGCCTGGCGCGCAGCAAGATCGCCAAGGAGCGGCACACCGCAACGGAGGAAGGCTCATGAAGACTCGACGGACATTCCGGCGTTTTGCGACAGGTGCGGGCGCGCTCGCGCTGGTCACGGTGGCCACGGCATTCGCCGCGACGACAGCCTCGGCTGCGCCGAGTTGCGCCGCACTCGCCAGCGATCCCGCCAACGGCCTGGCGGGGAGCCCGGCCATCAAATCCGCGAGCAGCGCCGTGATACCCGCATCCGGGCCAAACGTCGCCTACTGCAAGGTCAACCTGCTCTTCGGCACCAATCCCAACCAGAACATCAACATCGTCGTGGGCTTGCCGTTGAACGCTGGCGACGGCGGCAGCGGCGGCGTGCAGGGGGCCTGGAACGGCAGGACGCAAGGGCTCGGCGGCGGCGGCTGTGCCGGAACCTTGACGGTGACCTCCGCGGTGAACGCTGGCTATGTCGGCTCCGGCAACGATCTCGGTCACAGCGGCGGCAACTGCGAGCCCGGCGTGAACGCGGATGGCACCTACAACGATCAATTCATCGAGGACTTCATTCGCAACGGCATCAAGCAGCAAATTCTGTGGTCGAAGCGGCTCGCCAAGACCTATTACGCGATGGCCGCCGCTTACAACTACTGGAACGGCTGCTCGACCGGCGGGCGCCAGGGCTATCTCCTGGCGCAGGAACTCGGCAACGAGCTCGAGGGCATCGTGGCGAATGCGCCGGCGATCTACTGGACGCGGTTCCAGACGGCGCAGATGTGGGGCCAGATCGTCATGAAGGATCTGGTGGGCGCTCCCATCTCGGCGCCAAAGCTCGCGCAAGCACGCGCCTCGGCCGTCGCCGCGTGCGATGCCGCCGATGGCGTCGTCGATGGCGTGATCGATGACCCGCGGCGCTGCCATTTCAGCGCCACGGCGAATATCTGCGGCGCACCGAGCGCTCCGGCGACCAATTGCCTGACGCCCGCCGAGGCGATGGCCATCGACAAGATCTGGGACGGCCCGCGAAATGCGAAGCAGCGCAAGGTCTGGTTCGGGCTCGACCGCGGCACTGACTTCGGCGGTCTCGACGGCACGAATGCATTTGCTCTCGGCGTCACCCAATTTCATTGGGATGAGCACAGTCAGACCTTCGACTGGCACACGGTTTCGCAAGCCGGCTATCCACAGGTGGCGCAGGACGGTTCGCGGAATATCGCCGACGTGACCGACACCTTCGGGCCCCTTGATACCTTTAAGGAGCACGGCGGCAAGATGATCACCTTCGTCGGCGGCAACGATCAACTGATCTTTCCCCGCGGCGTGATCAACTACTATCGCCAGATGGCATCGCGCTACGGCGATGACGGCGAGCCTGATTTCAACAAGCTTCACCGCTTCTACCGTCTTTTCCGCGCGCCCGGCGTCGGCCATTGCGGCGGCGGGACGGGACCGGCCCCGGTCAATCCCTTCGCCGCCCTGGTGGACTGGGTCGAGCATGGCGTCACTCCGGAGACATTGCTCGCGTCGGGCGGCTCGGCCGCGCCCGCCTCCGGCCGCACCCGTCCGCTCTGCCCCTATCCTCAGACCGCCATCTACAATGGCACCGGCAGCATCGACGACGCGAAAAGCTTCCACTGCGGCGGCAACCTCGAAGCCCGCGCCGTCGTCTGCAGCGACGTGCTCGTGAAGTATAAACACGAGGCGAACGGCAACCTCGATTTCAAGGGCAGCGGGGTCGACGCCGATGATTGTCATGCTCGCGACCGCGCCGATGACGCGGATGATGACCATGATCGCGACTGACGGCCGCTGAGCCCGAGGAGGGGCTCGTGTCGCCAGGCACGAGCCCCTTCCCATTTGCGGCGATTGCTCGCCGGGCTGTCGGGGTCGCCAAACGATGGTAGGATGCCCCTCGGCGGCAAGCTCGGGAGAGCGCAATGGCCGAGACAATGCGTCAGGTGTGGATCGGCCGATACGGCCCGCCCGAGGTGCTCGAGCTGCGCGAGGCGGCAATGCCGCGTCCGGCCGACGATCAGATCCTGATCAAGGTGGCCGCATGCGGCGTCAATTTCGCCGACATCATGGCGCGTCTCGGCCTTTATCCCGACGCGCCCAAACCGCCTTGCGTGGTGGGCTACGAAGTCGCCGGCGAAGTCGCCGCGGCGGGACCCGCGGTCACAGGGTTCTCGCCGGGCGACCGCGTCATCGCGCTCAGTCGCTTTGGCGGCTATTCGAGCCATGTCTGCGTCGCCGAGCGCCAGGCCTTCGCGCTGCCGGGCGCGCTCGGCTTTGCCGAGGGCGCGGCGCTGCCGGTGACCTATCTCACCGCTTACCAACTGATGATCGCCATGGGTCGGCTCGGCGCCGGCGAGACCGTGCTGGTCCATTCCGCTGGCGGCGGCGTCGGCCTCGCCGCGATCGATCTAGCGGCGATCATCGGCGCTCAGGTGATCGGCGTCGCATCGGCGGCGAAGCACGATTTCCTGCGCCGCCGCGGCGTCATGGGTCTGATCGATGCGCGCGCGAAAGGTCTGGTGAGCCAGGTGATGGCGCTCACCGAAGGGCGCGGCGTCCATCTCGCGCTCGACGCGCGCGGCGGCAGGTCGTGGCGCGACAGCTATGACTGCCTGGCGCCGACCGGCCGGCTCGCCGTGTTCGGGCTGGCCAATGCGGTCGGGCCGGGTGGCCGCGTTGCCGCGATCGCCCGCGCCGTCACCAGCGTTCCCTGGCTGCACTTCAATCCGTTCCGGCTGATGAACGACAATCGCGGAATTTTCGGCGTCAATGTCGGCCACCTCTGGGGCCAGATCGGCCTGCTGCGCGGAGCGATGGAGCAGATCCTGGAATGGGAGGCGCTAGGCAAGATCACCCCGGTCGTCGACCGCTCGTTCCGTTTCGAGGAAGCCGCTGCGGCTCACCGCTACATCGAGGGCCGCCACAACATCGGCAAGGTCGTGCTCGCGCCGTGACAGCGCAGCGTCAGCGCCGCCCGTGTGGCGCCCGTGGGCCCCAGCTGCGCGCGACGATCCGCCAATAGCTCGCCGGGAACAGGCGCTGCACGCGATCGAGAAAGCGCGCGTCGCGGCCGATGAGGATGCGCTTCTCATCCTTGAGAATGCCCTGCACGATGCGCTCGGCGGCCGCCTCCGGCGTCGTGCGCGCGACTTGGGCAAAACGGGAGACGAGCTCGCTGCGCCGGGCGTTGCTCACGCCCGCCGCGGCGCGCGCGTTCGCGGCGATCGGCGTGCGGACGCCGCCGGGATGGACGACCGAGACCTTGACCGTGCTGCCGGCGGCGGCGAGCTCGTGGCGCAGCGCCTCGCTGAAGCCGCGCACCGCGAACTTGCTCGCGGCATAGGCCGCCTGGCCGGGCGGGGCAATGATGCCGAAGATGCTCGAGAGGTTGACGATATGCGCGTCGTATTGCTGCTGCAGGACGGGCAGGAACAGCTTCACGCCATGCACCACGCCCCAGAAATTGATGCCCAGGAGCCAGGCGATGTCGTCGAGGCCGAGCTCGGCCACCGTGCCGATCATGGCGACGCCGGCATTGTTGACGAGCAGCGCGACGCGCCCGTGCTCGCGCAGTACGGCGTCGCGAAATTCCTCCATCGCGGCGGCGTCGGATACATCGACCCGATGCGTCGAGACGCGAACGCCGGTCTTGCGCGCCGCGGCCGCGCTTTCGGCAAGACCGGCCGCATCGACGTCGCCCAGCGCCAGCATGCAGCCCTCTTGCGCGAGGCGGAGCGCGAGCGCGCGGCCGATGCCGCTGGCGGCGCCGGTGACGACGGCAACGGTGCCGGCGAGGGCGCGCACCGCTAATACACCGTGCGGTCGTGCGGCCGCAGCCCGAAATGCCCGGCGTAGTCGCGCAGGTAGTCGGTCATCTGCGCGCGGCTGGGAAAATCCGGATAGTGCGCGGGCATGGGGTCGTCGGCGTATTCGGTGGTCTTGCGCGAGGAGATGACGTGCGCCGTGCGATAGACGCCGTGATGCCCGTCGCCGCCGACATCGTCATCGGGCTCGAGCTGATCGTAGGCGGCGCCGGGCTGCTTGAGCGCCTTGGCCATGCCGAGGCCGACCGCGCCCGCGCCGATCACCGCCATTCTGTCGCGACGATCCTGCATCGCTTCTTCCCGTCCCGGGGGTCGTCTGCGGCTAGGCAATGCCCGCGGCATGGGCTAGGGTGGTTTCGCCAATCTAGGGTTATACCCCTATATGTCAAACGGAATCGGCGCGGCGATGAAGACGCGCGAGCGGATCTTGCGGGCGAGCCTGACCCTCTTCAACGAGCGCGGCGAGGGCGCGGTGTCGCTGGCGCAAGTTGCCGCGCGCCTCGGCATCAGCGAGGGCAATCTCTGGTACCATTTCCGCGCCAAGCGCGATCTTATCGCCGCGCTCTCGGCCGAGCTCGAGGCGCGCATCGAGCAGAATCTGTCGCGCCCGCCGGCCGCCGCCGGCGGCCAGCTCGCCGATTTCGCCGATTACACACGCCAGAGCTTCCGCGACATGTGGGAGTACCGCTTTCTCTTCCGCCGCCGCCCGGACTGGATGGCGGAGCCCGAGCTGGCGCAGCGCCTGGTCGCGCTCACCGAGCGCGGCCACCGCTACAATGAGGCGATCCTCGCGGAGATGGTGCGGCGCAAGCTGATCCGCGCCACGCCGACGGAGATAAAGGAACTCACCGTCAATGCCTGGATCATCGCGCGCTACTGGCTCGACTACCTGCAGGAGCGCCACGGGCTCAGCCGGATCGCCGAGGCGGATATCCAGGCGGGGGTGAGGCAGATCTTCGCGCTTTACCGCCCCCATCTGACCGACGCGGCGCGGGCGCAGATCGCGCTTGCCAGGCTGGTGTCGCCGCGGAGAAGAGTCGCGCGGGCCTAGCGCTCCGTTGCGAGGAGGGCGGCATCATGGCGGTCGTCATCTACCACAATCCGCGCTGCGGCAAGTCGCGGCAGACATTGGCGCTGCTCGAGGCGCGCGGCGTCAAACCGCGAATCGTCGAGTACCTGAAGGCGCCGCCCGATCAGGCCGAGCTGAAGCGCCTGCTGCGTCTCCTCGGCCTGACGCCGCGCCAGCTCCTTCGTAAGAAGGAGGCGGCGGAGGCCGGACTCAATAAGCCCGGGCTTTCCGACGATGACATCATCGCCGGCATGGTGAAGCACCCGCTCGTCATCGAGCGGCCGATCGTGGTGAACGGCGAACGCGCCGTGCTCGGCCGACCGCCCGAGGCCGTGCTAAAGATCCTTTGACCGCGGGACGTCGCGCCATTGACGGCGGCCTGGGTCCGTAGGACGATCGATCTGTTCGATAGCCAAGAAGAAACGAAGCCGGGCGTTCCGTGATCGCGGGACGGTGCCGCTGCCGTGCTGGGAATTGCGGCCGGCGAAAGCCTGGCGCTCACGGGTCCTGAACAGGGAGAAAATGATGCGAACCAACCAATTGCTTTGGGCGCCGGCGTTGCTGCTGTCGCTCGCGCTCGCCCAGCCGGCGACGGCACAGAAGAAATACGCGCCGGGCGTGACGGACAGCGAGATCAAGATCGGCCAGACGATGCCCTATAGCGGCCCGGCCTCGGCCTACGGCACGATCGGCAAGGCCGAGAACGCGTATTTCAACATGATCAACGAGAAAGGCGGCATCAACCGCCGCAAGATCGTCTTCATCTCGCTCGACGACGGCTACAGCCCGCCGCGGACGGTGGAGCAGGTGCGCAAGCTCGTCGAGCAGGAGCAGGTCGCCTTCACCTTCAATACGCTGGGTACACCGCCCAACTCGGCGATCCAGAAATACCTCAACGAGCGGAAGGTGCCGCACCTCTTCGTCGCCACCGGCGCGACAAAGTGGGGCGATCCTGAGCACTTCCCTTGGACCATCGGCTTCCAACCCACTTACCAGACCGAGGGACACATCTTCGCGAAATACATCCTCGAGAAGATGCCCACCGCGAAAATCGGCGTGCTCTACCAGAATGACGATTACGGCAAGGACTATGTCAAAGGCCTCAAGGACGGCCTCGGCGACAAGGCGGCGAAGCTCATCATCGCCGAAGTGACCTACGAGGTCACCGACCCGACCATCGACTCGCAGATCGTCTCGCTGCAAGCCTCGGGCGCCGACGTCTTCTACGACGTCACCACCCCGAAATTCGCCGCGCAGGCCATCCGCAAGACCTACGACATCGGCTGGAAGCCGCTGCACCTGCTGAACTCGGTGTCGGCCTCGGTCGCTGCCGTGATGACGCCGGCGGGCCTCGACAAGTCGGTCGGGGTCGTGAGCCTGGCGTATTTCAAGGACCCGACCGATCCACAATGGAAGGATGATCCGGCGTTCAAGCAGTGGCTCGCCTGGATGGACAAGTACTATCCCGACGGCGACAAGGCCGACACCTTCAACGTCTACGGCTACAACCTGGCGATGACGATGGTGCAGGTGCTGAAGCAGTGCGGCGACGATTTGACGCGCGAGAATATCATGAAGCAGGCGGCGAATCTCGACATCGAGTTGCCGATGTTCCTGCCGGGCGTCAAGGTCGGCACCAAGCCGACGCAGTTCTTCCCGGTGCGCGAGATGCAGCTCACCAAGTTCGACGGCAAGATCTTCGAGCGCTTCGGCGAAGTGATCAAGTCCGAATAGGTGGCGAGCACAACCGGCGGCGTGCTTGACGGCAAGCCGCCGGTTGTTTGTCAGGCCGCGCTCACGCCCCCGGCGGCGGCCTGCTCCTTCAAGAGCTCGCTCTTGCGGCGCTTCACGCTGTCGGATTTGAGCTGGCCGCAGGCGGCCATGATGTCTTCGCCGCGCGGCGTGCGCACCGGCGAGGAATATCCCGCGGCGTTGACGATGTCGGAGAACACCTTGATGACCGCGTCGCTGGATCGCTCGAAGGGCGCGCCGGGCCACGGGTTGAACGGGATCAAATTGACCTTGGCGGGAATGCCCTGGAGGAGCCGCACCAGCTCCTTCGCCTCGGCCGGGCTGTCGTTGACGCCCTTGAGCATGACGTATTCGAAGGTGATGCGCCGCGCGTTGCTCGATCCCGGGTAGGTGCGGCAGGCCTCCAGCAGCTCGGCGAGCGGGTATTTCTTGTTGAGCGGCACCAGCGCGTCGCGCAGCTCGTCGGTGACGGCGTGCAGCGAGATCGCGAGGTTGACGCCGAGCTCCGTGCCGCAGCGCGCGATCATCGGCACCACGCCCGAAGTCGACAGCGTGATCTTGCGGCGCGACAGCGACAGGCCCTCGTGATCCATCACGATCTTCAGCGCCGTCGCGACATTGTCGTAATTGTAGAGCGGCTCGCCCATGCCCATCAGCACGATGTTGGTGAGCTGCCGGTCGTCCTGCGGCGACGGCCATTCGCCGAGCGCGTCGCGCGCCAGCATCACCTGGCCGACGATCTCCGCCGCCGTGAGATTGCGCACCAGGCGCTGCGTGCCGGTGTGGCAGAATTTGCAGGTCAGCGTGCAGCCGACCTGCGAGGAGACGCAGAGCGTGCCGCGATCCTCTTCGGGGATGTGCACGCACTCGACCTCTTGCCCGTCGGGAAAGCGCAGCAGCCATTTGCGCGTGCCGTCGACCGAGCTGAGCGCGCGCGCCACCGCCGGGCGCCCGACCCTGTAACGCGTGGCGAGCTCGGCGCGGAACGATTTCGACAGCGAGGTCATGGCGGCGATGTCGGTGGCGCCGCGATGGTAGATCCAATGCCAGAGCTGGCGCGCGCGGAACGGCTCGGCGCCCATCGCCGTCATCTCGGCAGCAAGCTCGTCGCGGCCGAGCCCGACCAGGTCCTTGAGGCTGCGATCCATGATCGCGCAACATATAGCGCGGACTGGCCGATGTCCAAACGGCCAGCCGAGCCGGATCCCGATCCCCGGCATTTGGCGAAAATTTTAGCGAAAATTCGTTGAAATGCCGGGCATTCCGGTCTGCTATGCCCGCGGCGACGGGCGATGCCCCAAGCAATGACAGGGAGACCGAATGTCGGCCCGCTCCGATCGAGTGCTGAAACCGAGATGCGCTTGGCTCGCCGCCGCAGCGATGCTCGGCTTCACTGTACTTCTTCTCGCCGCGTCGGCGGCGTTGGCGGCCGGCGCGACCGGGCACGTGTCGGTGACGATCCTGCCCACAGCCGCCGTCGTCGGCGGCACGGGGATGAGCTTCGGCACGGTCGGCGCGGCGAGCGCGCCGGGCCGGGTCGTGCTCAGCCCGGCCGGCAGGTCGAGCGGCCCCGCTGCCTATTCGTTCGGCGGCTCGCCCGCCGCCGGCAGCGTAACCCTGACCGGCGCCCCTGGCATGGCCGTCAGCATTTCGCTCAGTGTCGGCGACGTCGCGCGAGGTCCGGGCGCCGCCATGCCCTTCAAGGTTGTCGCCGCGGCTCCCGGCGCCGCCTCCGCGCTCGACCGCGCCGGCGAGCTGCGGCTTGCGCTCGGCGCGACGCTCTCGGTCGGTCGGTCGCAG
>WNEZ01004443.1_pt1 | contig 15347 bp, 8 predicted proteins | sample 5400521 | NCBI WGS metagenome assembly WNEZ01 (sample SAMN13153339, study PRJNA577476) | soil metagenome | isolation source: 120 cm saprolite under Douglas fir tree site 2 hole 1 replicate 1 | place: USA:California | collected 2015-04-18
TCGACTACAACAACCGCGATGATCCACGGGTCCAGGGCCAGTTCGACGTCGCGGGCATCGGCCTTCGCCAAGCAGGATCGTCGTTCAAGATGTTCAACTACGTCACCGCGCTCAAGAAGGGCGCGACCGCAGCCACCGTGGTCGTAGACGCGCGCACGGACTTCGGCGGTAAGGCCGACCCGACCCGCATGAGCCCGGCGGCCTGCGGATACTGCCCGGAGAACGCTGATCTCCAATACCACGGTCCGGTCACCATGCGACAGGCCATCCGCGAGTCGCGGAACGTGCCGGCCGTTAAATTCCTCGCCGAATACTCCGGCATCGAGGATACGATCCAGACGGCTCACGACCTCGGCATCACGACGGACATCGATCCCGCCACGATCGGCCTCTCCCTCACGCTCGGCGCGAAAGAAGTGCACCTCGTCGACATGGCGAGCTCCTACGGCGTGCTCGCGAACATGGGCCTCCGTGTGACGCCGACATACATCCTCAAGGTCGAGGACTCGCGCGGAAATCTGGTGTGGGAGCACAAGGACTACGAGCAGAAGCGCGTCCTCGATGCCGGCGTCGCGTGGCTCATGACCGACATCCTGAAAGACACCACCCAGCCGTCGAAGGACTTCATCTTCGGCAGCTGGACGAACATCGGGCGGCCGGCCGCGCTCAAGACGGGCACGACCGACAACCTGAAGGACGTGTACAGCGTGGGCTTCGTGCCCAGCCTCGTCACCGGCGTGTGGATGGGCAACGCGAACGGCGATCCGATGAGCTCGCGAGATTTCTCGAGCGCGATGGGACCTGGAGTGCTGTGGCGCGACTACATGAAAGAGGTCCTCGACGGCGTTCCGGCCGCCGATTGGGAGCGACCCTCGAACATCGTGCAGGCGACCATCGTGTCCGCACCCGGCGCGTTCGGCGGATACGGCTCCGGCCTGCTTCCCTCGAGCCTCTCGCCGTTCTCGATGACCGAGTTCTTCGTGCGCGGCACGGTGCCGACCCAGGTCGACAACTGGTGGGTCGCCGGGTGTCTCGGTCCGGACGGCACGGCTCGGATCGCGCTGAAGCCGCAGGAGCGCGCGCCGGGGAACGTCTGGCAGAAGTACACGGACGAGTGGATCCGCTCCGCGAACGCGGGCGCCCGCAGCTACGGCCGCTATAGCTGGAACCTGATCGGATCGGAGCCGTGCCCCAGTCCGTCGCCCTCGCCGTCGCCGTCGCCATCGCCGGCGTTCAGTCCCGGACAGACCGTGAAGCCGAGCGGCACGCCGTTCGTGATCCCGTCGCTGACGCTGCCGCCCTTCCCGTCCGGACGCACGCTCGCCCCGACGCCCACCCCCACCCCGACGCCCACCCGCACTCCGTGATGCGGCGCGTCGGCGCGATCGTCGCGTGCGTCGATCCGACCGGTCGCGTGCTCCTCGTGCGTCAACGCGGGGGTCCCTTTGCCGGCGCCTGGCTCCTACCCGGTGGCGGTGTGGAGGACGGCGAGTCGCCCGAGGACGCCGTGCGCCGAGAGACACGCGAAGAGACAGGTTGCGAGCTCACAGCGCTCGCGCACGTCGCGACGTACGAAGTCGACGAGCGCACCGAGGACTTTCGCGCGCTGGTGCATCTGTTTCGCGGTACCGCCGTGGGCGAAGCGCGCGCGGAGGACGGGTCAGCGGTGCGCTGGTCCGCGGCGGACGGATCCGGGTACCACGCGGCGCTGCGACGCGAGCTCGCGGATGCGGGTCTGCGCAGCGAAGACGATGAGCGCCTCTCTCGGGCGCTCTCCACCACGAATGTGACGATGCGTCGCGTCGATCGCTGAGGCACCTGCGCCAGGCGAAGATGACGAGGCGGAATATCACGATGCGATGTGCGCCACGGCGAAACTGCTCGCTCAGCGGTCCGACTTCGACCGCTCGCGGTACGACGACTAGCCAAATTCATTAGCGAATTTCCCGCGCCGATACCCCGTTGACGCGCCTTTGACACTCGAGGGCCCGATCGCCCGCTACGCGAGCGTGCGTCCGGTCCGTTAAGTCGGTTGCACATCGCCAGGACGGGTGGGAGTCCTGGGGTGCACGGGAGGCGAGAGTCGGTGGGACGGACGTCTCGTGCAGCGGTCCTCGGGCTCTGTCTGAGCCTTTGCGTTGCCACGGTGCTCGACGTCAGTGGAGCGCCCGTTGCCGCGCAGCCGCGGACGCCGGCGCAGGCAGCGCTGCAACCCGCCGCGATCCTGACGGTGATCTCCGGGGAAGTCCTCATGCGGAGTGCGGGCGCCGACTTCGCATCGGTGAGCGATGGCTCGGTGCTCTACGTCGGCAGCACCGTCCGCACCAGTGCCGACGCGCGCGCCATCATCACGCTCTTCGAAGGGTCGACCGTCGAGCTCGAGCCCGCAAGTGACATCACGATCGAAGAAGCCACCACGCGAGGCGGCTCGACGATCGTCGAGCTCGCGCAGTCGCTCGGACGAAGCTGGCACGTGGTCACGCATCTCACGACCGCCGACTCACGCTACGAAGTGAAGACGCCCGCCGCGACCGCTTCGGTCCGCGGCACGGCGTTCGAAGTCGCCGTCGACGATGCCTCGACCACGACCGTGACGACGACCGAGGGTCGCGTCGCGACCGCGGACGCGGCCGCGACGACCGAGGTGCTCGTCACTCCCGACCAGACCACGACGGTGCACGCGAACTCGGCCCCCGAGCGTCCGCGCTCGGCGCCGAGCGCGCAGCGCGTCGTGACCGTCTCCGCGATGTCGGCGAGCTCGCTCGTCGTCGATCCGCTCGGCCGCGCGAACGGATTCCGCGACGGTCGGGTCGTCGCGCAGACGCCGGGCGCGCGGGTGCGCATGCAGGACGGGACCATCGTCGTGACGCTGCCCAACGTCCCCGACGGCGTATTCGCGACGACCGTCGCGGCCTCGGCCGGCGCACCCGTGCCGGTGTTCACCACCGTGACCGACCGCGGCGAGGAGCCGGTGACGGTCGAAAGTGCGGCGCAGGCCGGCGGGGCGTCCACGACCTCGGGCGTCGAGCTGCGCAGGTCCGATGGCACGCCGAAGCTGCGCGCCCTCACCGCCGACGAGACGAAGCAGCTGCCGGACGCGAATGTCAACCCGAGGAAGGCGACCACGCACGGGGGGACACCCACCACGTTCGGCGGAAACGATCCGGGGGCGTCGACGACGCAGACGACGCCTCGCGCGAACGCTTCGCCGGCTCGTAAGGCCGACGACACCGCGGACGCGGCGCCGACGCCGCGCCGCGTCGGGGCGCCGATCGCCTCGCCGACGCGCCCCTAGAGCCGGACGATCGTCGCGCCGTCGCCGCCTTCCGCGGCGCTCTCGCACCGCCGTCCGCAGCGCGCCGGTTCCCTTGCCGTGCACGATCCGCAGCCGATCGACGCCCGCGACCGCGGCGTCGTTGAGGTAACGGTCGAGCACCTCGAGCGCCTCCTCGGCGCGCGCGCCGCGAAGATCGAGCTGCAGCGATACCGTGGGCGCGGATCCGGCGACGTGTGGCCGCGTCGCGCGCGGGGATTCCACGGCGGCCTCCGCCGGCCGAAGGCTCGTCGCCGGCACGCGCAGGCGCAGCGGCCCCGCGGCGACATCCGCCGTGCCGCGGTCGTCGATCGAAAGCAGCGTGCCGGGTTCGCTCACCCCTTCGACGTGCACCGGCGATCCGACCGCGATCGGCACGGTCGTGCGCGGCGTCGGGTCCGGCGCGGACGATCGGCGCGTCGTTTCGGCCTCCGCCAGTGCGGCGCGCGCCTCGTCGACAAGGTTGCGTTTGGCGGCCTTGTCGCGCGCGTTCTCGGCCTGGCCCAGCGCCCGACGCGCCTGCAGCAACAATTCATCGACCTCGGTGCGTGACCGCCTCGCCCTCCGCTCGGCCTCGTCCCGGATCCGCGCGGCCTCGCGCCGCGCCTCCTCGGTGAGGCGCTGAGCGTCCTCCGCGGCGATGCGCGCCTCTTCGAGCGCTGCCGACAGGTCGGTGCGGTGCCGCTCGGCCTCGCGCAGGCTGCGCTCCAGCGAGCGATGCAGGTCAGAGAGATGCGTCTCCGCGCGGGCGAGGACCGCGCCGTCGAGACCGAGCCGAGAGGCGATCGCGAACGCGTTCGATGCACCGGGGAGGCCGACGTGCACGCGGTACGTCGGGCGCAGCGATTCGGCGTCGAATTCGACGCTCGCATTGGAGACGCCCGGCGTGTTCAGCGCGAACGCCTTCAGCTCCGGATAGTGCGTCGTCGCCGCGACGAGCACGCCACGCTCGAGGAGCGTCTCGAGCACCGCCATCGCCAGGGCCGCCCCCTCGTCGGGGTCGGTCCCCGCGCCGAGCTCGTCGAGGAGCGCGAGATCGTCGCGCTCCGTCTCCGCGAGCGTCGCCACGACGTTGCGCAGGTGCGAAGAGAACGTCGAGAGCGACTGCGCGATCGACTGCTCGTCGCCGATGTCCGCGAAGACGCGTCGCACGACGGGCACGCGGCTGCCGCGCGACGCCGGGATCTGGAGGCCCGACGCGCCCATGAGCACGAGCAGCCCCATCGTTCGCAGCGTCACCGTCTTGCCGCCGGTGTTGGGCCCGGTGATGACGAGCGCGCGGAAGTCGGAGCCGAGCCGAACGTCGATGGGCACGACGCCCGTCCCGCGTTCCACGAGCAACGGATGGCGCGCGCCGACCAGGTCCAGCACGCCGTGCGCGTCCAGCACCGGCCGCTCGCACTCGAGGTGCTCGGCGAGCTCGGCCTTCGCGAGCAGCAGGTCGATCGCCGCGAGCGCGTTGACCACGGAGTCGAGGTCCTCCCCAGCTCGCTCGACACGCCGTGAGAGCTCGTCGAGGACGTGTCGCACCTCGGCGCTCTCCGCGAGCTCGGCCTCGCGCAGCGCGTTGTTCGCCTCGAGGATCTCGAGCGGCTCGATGAAGACGGTGGCGCCGCTCGCGGATTGGTCGTGGACGATCCCCTTCACTGCGCTCCGCATCTCGGACTTCACGGGCACGACGTAGCGGCCGCCCCGCTGGGTCACGAGCTGCTCCTGCAGCGCGCGCGCGAGCTCCGGAGAGCGCAGGAGCCCGTCCAGGCGCTGCTGGAGGCGCGCCTGCGCGGCACGAAGGGTCGCCCGCAGCGAGCCGAGGCGCGGGCTCGCGCGGTCGAGCACCTCGCCGGTCCCCGCGATGGCGTGTTCGATCCCCTCCGCCACGTCGCGTGGCGGTCGCGCGAAGCGCGCCTTCGCCGCGAGTGGCGGGTACGGGTGCACGTCGGCGAACAGCGTCTCGGCCGCGCGGATCGTGTCCGCGATCTCGATCAGCTGCGCGGGATCGAGTGAGCCACCGAGGCGCGCGCGCCGCAGCGGATCGCGGATGTCGCGCGCGCCGCCGATCCCCACGGAGCGCTGCGCACTACGCAGGTCGCGCGCGGCCGCGGTCTCGTCCTGCAGCCGCTCGGCCTCGCGCACATCCGATACCGGTGTCAGCGCCTCCGCCAGCTCGCGCCCGGGCGTGAACGACGATCGCTCGGCGAGCAGTGCGCGGATCGCCGGGTACTCGAGCGTGACAAGGGCGCGCTCGGCGGCGGTCGTCACCGCGACACCCCGTCCGATCCGCGCACCCAGTAGCGCCACGGCTTCGCCGACGTCGCGCTCTTCGCGATCCCGATCCGCGGCCCGCGCGCGATCTGCGCCAGTGGGACGGGCGGCGCGTCGCGAAGCTGCAAGGGGGATCGCGTCAGGTCGCTGCCCGAGTCGGTGGTCGTGAGCCCGAAGGCGCGCCCGAGGAGACCGGGGCCGCCCAAGCGCATGCCGGCGGCGAAACCGTCGAGCGGCACGGCACCGCGGAGAAGCACCGCGCCGATGTCACCTGGTGCGTGCGCGACGACATTCATGCAGTACCAGACCCCGTGTGAGAGATAGACGTAGGCGTGTCCCGGCCTCCCGAACATGACTGTGGTGCGCGGCGTCGGGCCGCGGAAGGCGTGCGAGGCCGGGTCACGGCTCCCCTGGTAGGCCTCGACCTCGACGAGCCGCGCGGCACGCCGGCCCTCCGGGCCATCGTAGAGGAGCACCTTGCCGAGAAGCTCGCGCGCCACGACGAGGGTCGGCCGCGCGTAGAACGAGCGCGGAAGGCGTGCGCCGAGAGGAACCGGGGGCGCGCGCCGGACTCAGGCGCTCCGGCGCGGATCGAGCGCGTCGCGCAGGCCGTCGCCCATGTAGTTGATCGACAGGACGGCGGCGAAGATGAGCAGGCCGGGGAAGATCGCCCAGTACGGCGCGATCTCGATGTAGTTCTGCGCGTCATAGAGCATGCGTCCCCAGGTCGGGACATCCGACGGAAAGCCGAGGCCGAGGAACGACAGCGCGGATTCGGTGATGATCGCCGAGCCGACGCCGAGGGTGGCGGCAACGAGCACCGGGCTCAGAACGTTCGGGAGGATGTGCACCCAGATGATCCTTCCGTCCTTGTTGCCGATGCTCCGCGCCGCCTCGACGAACTCCTTCTGCTTGAGCGATAAGAACGATGCCCGCACCAGACGGGCGACAGGCATCCAGTTGAGGATGCCGATCACGACGACGATGAGGACGAAGATCCCGGCTTCCGGGCCGATGGTCGAGCGTAAGAGGTCACGGAAGAGGAAGATCGTGAGCAGCAGCAGAGGCAGCTGTGGCAGTGAAAGGAATATGTCCGTGATGCGCATCAGGAGGTTGTCCAGGTGCCCTCCGAAGTATCCGGATATCGCTCCGACGAACGTACCGAGCGAGATGGCGATCACGACGGCGACGATGCCGACCGCCAGGGACACGCGACCGCCCCAGAGTGCGCGCGCGAAGAGGTCGTGGCCGAGGTCATCCGTCCCGAACGGGTGGGCGGCCGACGGACCGGTGAGACCCATCGCGTAGTCCAGCTTGTTGTACGGGATCGGCCATAGGTATGGTCCGACCACCGTCATGAGGATCAGCAGCACGAGGACAGCGAGGCCGCCCATCGCGAGGCGGTGACGAGTGAACTGGTGCCACGCGTCCTTCCACAGGGTCCGCGCCGGTCGGCGGAAGGCCAAGGCGTCCGGCGAGAGACTGACCATGCGCGACGCGCGGGTCTCCGCGGTCGGCGCCGGCGTGGTCGAGCTAGCCATACCGGATCCGGGGATCCAGGACCCCATACAGCACGTCCGCGACGAGGTTGAACAACACCACCAACACCGCGAAGAGGAACGTCGCTCCCATCACGACGGGCGTGTCGCTGTTGTTGATCGCGCTGATGAGCAGCGAACCGATGCCGGGGATCGCGAAGATCTGCTCCGTGATCAGCGCTCCAGCGAAGACCGTCGGCACGCCGAGCGCGACGAGCGTGACCACGGGGATGAGGCTGTTGCGGAAGACGTGGCGTAGGACCACCAGGCGTTCGGTGATCCCCTTCGCCCGTGCCGTCCGCACGTAGTCGAGCGGAAGGTGTTCCAACATCTCCGAGCGCATGAAACGCGCCAGCGTCGCCGTTTGGAAGAGCGTGAGCACGGCGATGGGCATGATGGATTGTCGAAGCTGGGGGAGGATCGATGCGGGATCCGTGAGCGATACCTTGACTGACGAGTCGTAGATGAACGGGAGCCAGCGGAGCTTCACGCTGAAGAGCAGGATGAGAAGGATCCCGGTGAAGAACGTCGGCACCGAAAAGCCGATGAAGGCGAACGTGGTCGCGGCGTGGTCGAACACGGAGTAGCGCTTCACCGCCGAGACCACGCCGATCGGCAGCGCGAGGATCACCGACAGCACATACGCGACGCCGAGCACCGCCAGGGTGTTCGGCAGCTTCAGCAGGAGCAGGTCCATGACCGGGACCTTGCTTTGGAACGAGAACCCGAGATTCCCTTGCATCGCGGAGATGAGCCACATGACGTAACGGATCGGCCACGGCTGGTCGAGGCCCAGCGAACGCCGGATGTTCGCGCGGACCTCGGGCGGGACCGCGGGATTCGCAGCGAATTGGGCCATCGGGTCGCCCGGCGCGACCGCGAGGATGGCGAACACCACGAAGCTGATCACCAGCAGGGTCGGGATCGCAATGAGCAGCCGTCGCAAGATGTACCTGCCCATCTCAGTCCCCAGTCCCAGACGTGAGCTTCATCGGGCGCGTACCCCCAGGCCGCTCGATCAGGCGCGCAAGCGAGTCGGCGGGGGCCGCAGCCCCCGCCGACTGATCAGCTGTGTAGTTAGCAGCGGACTTACTTCGACCAGTCCGCGATCTGCCAGAGCACTGAGTCCCATGCGTTCGGGATGACGCCCTTGATCGCCTTGTTGTAGCCATCCGACGGCTGCGTGCGCGCGACGAGTGGAATGATCGCCACGTCCGAGACGAGCAGGTCGTTCATCTTGGTGACGAGATCGTTGCGCTTGCTGTCGTCGGTCTCCGTGGTGAGCTGCTTGAAGAGCGCGTCGAAGTCCTTGTTGCACCAGCGCTCGTAGTTGTTGCCGCTCCACGCGGCGCCCTTGGTCTTGATCTCGGCGCACGTCCAACCCGAGAGGTAGTCGGTTTGGTCGGTCGACGATGAGCCATTGGTGAACATCTCGACGTCCGCGAAGAACCTCGCGGCTGAGTCGTCGCTGTCGGTCCCGAAGAAGACTCCACCCTTGACCGACTTCAGCTCGACGTCGATGCCGAGCTGCGTCCAGCCGTTCTTCACGATGTCCTGCTCCTTCTGACGGAGCGGGTTGATCGTGGTCTGGTAGAGGATCTTCATTGGCTTGCCCTTCCAGCTGCGCTTGCCGTCGGCACCCTTGGTGGCGCCGGCGTCATCGAGGAGCTTGTTGGCCGCGGCGAGGTCGTACTTGCAGATGTCCATGCTTGCCGTGGCCTTCGAGGTGTAGGCCTCAACGCCGACGACGATGTTGCACGTCGCCGCGCCGGTGAGACCGGGCCCGTAGAGCGCAGCGATCGGGGTGCGGTCGATCGCCATCGACAGTGCCTTGCGCACCTTGATGTCTGAGAGGAAGGGGTGCTGCGTTTCCGGCTCGCTGCGCTTGTCGCCAAGCGTCGAGTCAGGGTTCGAGCGGTTGACCAGGATGCGCTCGACGTTCGGACCAGGTGAGGTCGAGAACTTGCACTTGCTGTCCGCCGCGTCGACCATCGGCTTGAGGACCGTGGCCTCGACCTGGAGGTTCCACGCGTAGTCGGCCTCTCCGGTCTGGCACACGGCACGCGCCGCCTGGGTCGCGTCGGCGACACCCTTGAAGGTCACCGTCTTGAAGTACGGCTTGTTGGCCTCGCGGTAGCCATCGTTGATGGCGTAGGTCACCGTGTCCTCGGGCTTGAAGTCCGTGACCTTGTACGGACCGGTACCCACTGGGATCTTCGGCTCATCCTTCGCCTTCGCTCCGATGAAGTCCTTGTACTGCTTCTCCTGGATGACGTTGCCGAGTCCCGAGACGAATGCCTGGTAGATGTTCGGGTGCGTCTCGCTATATGTGACCTTCACGGTCGTCTTGTCGACGGCGTCGACGCTCTTGACTCCATCGAACGTCGTCGAGTCGGTCGCCGCGGTCGCCTTGTCGGTCACGTACTTCCAGGTAAACACGACGTCCGCGGAAGTGAAGTCGGTCCCATCCGACCACTTGACGCCCGGCTTGAGCTTCCAGGTGATCGATGTGAAGTCTTTGGCGATGCCGCCGTTCGCGACCGTTGGGATCTCGAGCGCGAGGTACGGTACCGGCTTTCCATCCGGTCCGGTGTGCGCGAGGGGCTCGAGGAACAGCGCGCCTGCGTCGTAGTCCTTTGTCCCTTGCGCGTGATGCGTGTTCAGGTTGGTGACCGCCTGCCAGTAGAGGATCTTGATGTCGCCGCCGACGCCTCGTTGAGCCGCGACGGTCGGCGCCACGGTGCTCGTCGCTGCCGGTGGTGTCGTCTGCTGCGTGCAGGCCGTCACCGCCAAAGTCAGGGCGAGCCCGACGGCCGCCATGCCACGCGATTTGATCGTCATTCCCTGAAAAACCTCCCACGCCTTCTTGGCAAATCCCGCATCGCGGAATGGCCCGCGACGTCCGCAGGCTACCCTCGTACCACGCGGAGAGCAAGGCGGTTCGGTCTGGCCGGGCCCCCCAGGCGGACGGCGGCCCTACCTGCTCCAGTCCGCGACGGAGTACATCTCGGAATCCCAGCCCGTCGGAACGACGTTCCTCAGCGTGTTGGCGATCCCCGAGCTGACCTGCGGGCGGCTCACGAGGGGGATGGTCACGACCTCCAGGATGAGGATGTCGTTCGCCTGGACGAAGAGGTCGGCCCGCTTCGCCGGGTCGATCTCCGTTCGCAGTGATTCCACTACCGCATCGAACTGCGGATTCTGATAGCGGCTGAAATTCGGAGCGTTCCAGTTATTTGTCTTGCTCGCGGCCCGCTTGCTGGTCCAGCCACTCAGGTAATTCGTGAAGTCCGGGGTGCTGTTGTCCGTGAACATCTGGACATCGGCCCAGAAGTGGTTCGCACCGTCCGGCGACGTGTTGCTGAAGAAGACGTCAGCCGGGACGGACTTGATCTCGACCGCGAAGCCCGCCGCCTCCCAGTTCTTTTTCATGAGATCCTGAGTCTTCTGCCGAACGGCGTTGATCGTGGTCTGGTAGACGATGCTCAGCCGTATGCCGCCCTTGGCCCGAACGTTGTCCGTCCCGAGCTTCCAACCGGCGTCGTCCAGCATCTTGGCGGCTCCAGAGACGTCGAACGTGTCGCAGAAGGAAGCCGTGTTCTTCGACTCGTACGCGGGCAGCCCAGTGACGATGTTGCAGCCGGGCTTGCCGGAGACCTGCGCCCCGCCGTAGTACTGCTCCGCAACGGTCTTGCGGTCAGTCGCCATCGCGAGGGCGGTCCGGATCGTCTTGCCATCCGGGCCGTTGAAGAACGGGTGCTTGGTGCTCGGCTCGCCGCGACTCGGGCCCTGCGACGCGGACGGGTCCGCGAAGTTGATCATGAGGCGCTCGACGCTCGAGCCATAGGTCGTGAGCAACCTGCCCCTTGTGCTGGTGTCGACCATCGCCCTCAGGATGCCCGCCTCCACTTGCAGGTTCCACGCGTAGTCGACGTTGCCGGTCTGGAAGATCGCACGAGCTGCCGCCGGCGCGTCACCGCCGCCCTTGAAGGTCACGGTCTTGAAGTACGGCTTGTTCGGGTCCCGGAACTGGTCATTCATCTTGTAGGTGACGGTGTCACCCGGCTTGAACGTGTCGACGACGTATGGGCCGGTGCCGATCGGCTTGAGATTGCCCGGCGCGTCCTTGAGCTTCTCGCCCTGGTAACCCTCAAATTGCTTCTTCTGAAGGATGTAGCAACAGGTGCCCACGCCCCACTGATAGCTGTTCGGGTTCGGAGCGGCGTAGGTCACGACGACCGTGGTCGCGTCCTTCGCGGTCACTGACTTCACGCCCTCCGCGGCGACCGAAGTGGACGCGGCGGTCTTCGGATCGGCGATGAGCGAGAAGGTGAAGGCGACGTCATCGGCGGTGAACGGCGTTCCGTCAGACCACTTGATGTTCGGGCGCAGCCTCCACGTGACGCTCATACGGTCGGCCGACACGCCGCCATTGGCCACGGTGGGGATCTCGGCCGCAAGACCGTTCGCGAGCGGCTTCGCGTCCGGACCATACGACGCGAGCGGCTCAGTGACGAGACGCGCGGCGTCGCTGTCCTTGACACCCGTCGCGAGATGCGCGTTGAGGATCGTTGGCGCCTGCCAATAGAGGATCTTCAGCTCGTCTCCGGCGCCGCGCCTGACGACCGCGGTGGCCGAGGGTGCAGGCGTGGCCGGGCCAGTCGGGGTGCTCGTCGTCTGCGGGGTGCAGCCACACACAGCCAATGCCGCGACCAACCCGATCGCCATCGCGCGTCGCCGCTTCATCGTCACTCTCTGCCCTCGCAGCCTAGGCGTGTCTTCCCGGCCTACGCGCGCAGCGTTGCTCCGAGCTGGTGCAGGAGGCGGCCCTCGATCCGCTTCACAGCACGGTCGACGTCGGCGTCGGTGAGCGTGCTGTCGAGCGACCGCAGGACGAGCCGCACCGCGAACGATTTCTTGCCCGCTCCGACCTGCGGTCCGCGGTAGAGGTCCAGCAGCGACACCGACTCGACGAGGGCCTTGCCCGCGGTCCGGATCGCTTCCTCGGCGGCCCCGTATGGCGTGGCCTCGTCGAGGACGATGGCGAGATCGCGGATCGCGGGCGGGTAACGGGGCGGCGTGGCGACGGATGTCGGCGCGACCCAAGCCTGCAACGCCGCGAGGTCGAGCTCGGCGACGAAGGTCTCCGCGGGAAGCTCCCAGAGCTCGGCCACGCGGGGGTCGAGCTGGCCCCAGGTCATGACGTCGCGTTCCGCCGACCGGCGGCGCTCGGAGCGGCCAGGATGCAGGCCTGGTGCGCCGGGCTGGGCATCGCCGGCCGCCGCGATCCGCAGCTTTGTGAGCGCGCCGGTGATGACGGACTTCAGGTCCCAGAGATCGGCGTCGCGGCCGGCGCCGAGCCAGCTGTCCGGCTGCGCGCTCCCCGCGAGCACGATCGCGGCGGTCCAGCGCTCGTCCGGCAGGTCAGCCTTGCGCGGCAGGTACACAGGTGCGATCTCGAACAGCGCGACGCCGCCGCGGTGTCGCAGGTTGCGCCGCGCGGTGTCGAGAACGCTCGCTCGCAGCGTCGGGCGCGCGACGGACTGCGAGGCCGTGGTCGGGTTCTGGATCCGAAGCGGGTCCGGCGCGATCGGCGTTCCATCGGGTGTGAGGCGGACGAGCCACTGCGGATCGATGAGCGAGTAGGACACGGTCTCCTGGAGTCCCATGTCGAGAAGCGCGTCGCGGAGGCGCTCGCGGAACTCCTCCAACGGATGCGTTTCGATGAGCGGCAGCGGACCGTCAGGCACGCGTGCCGGCAGGCGGTCGTAGCCGGCGATGCGCGCGATCTCCTCGATGAGGTCGTGCGGGATCGCGATGTCGGTGCGCTCCAGCGGTGGGCGCGCGAGCAGCGTGTCACCCTCGATCGTGCAGCCCGAGAACCCCAGGCGCGCCAGGATGTGGATCGCCTCGTCGCGCGGGATGTCGATGCCGAGCACTTTTCGCACGAGCCCGTACGGCATGCGGACCTCGACGCGCGGTCGCGGGCGTGGATATCGCTCGACCGTGCCCGCCGGCTTCGCGCTCGCGTGATCGCGTAGGAGAGCCACGGCCCGCGCGAGCGCGATCGGCACGAGGTCGGGACTCAGCTCCCACGCGAACCGTCGCGCGGCGGCGCTCCCCGAAGAGCCGCGCATGTCGAGCCGCGTCGCGGTGCGGCCGATGCCGCGCGGCTCGAACGACGCGCACTCGAGCGCGACCGTTGCCGTATCGCCGCGGATCTCGGAATCCTCACCGCCCATGATCCCGGCGATGCCGAGCGCGCGCTCCTCGTCGGCGATCACAAGCGTGCCGTCCGGCAAGGTGCGATCGACGCCGTCGAGCGTGCGGATCCGCTCGCCCGGACGCGCCTGGCGTGCGACGAGCGTGCCGCCGCGGATGTCGCGGAGGTCGTAGGCGTGCAGCGGTTGACCGAGCTCGAGCATCACGTAGTTCGTGATGTCCACGACGTTGGAGATCGGACGCATGCCGGCGGCGACCAGGCGGCGCTGCATCCACTCGGGCGACGGACCGATGCGAACGCCGTCGAGACGCGCGACGGCGAAGCGCCGGCAGGCGTCGGCATCCTCGATGCGGACGTCCAGCGCCTTCGGCGCGTTCTTCCCGAGCTCCGCGCGCTCGGGCTCGAGGAGCTGCGTTTCGAGCAGGGCGGCGACCTCGCGAGCGATGCCGAGGATGCCGAGGCAGTCGGGCCGGTTCGGCTGTAGCTCGAGGAGCAAGACCGTTTCGCCGAGTGTCTCGGCCAGGGGCGCGCCGACCGGCAGCTTCGGATCGAGCAGGAGGATGCCGTCGTGATCCTCGCCGATCCCGAGCTCCTTCTCGGACATGACCATGCCTTCGCTCTTGATGCCGCGCATGTCCTTCGGCTTCATGACCATTCGCTCGCCGGTGTGGCCGTCGAGGTACTCCGCCCCGATCTCGCCGTAGGCGACGATCGCGCCGGCCTTCAGGTTCGTCGCGCCGGTCACGACGGTCTTTCGGCGACCCTCTCCGTACTCGACCGTCGCGAGCTGAAGCTTGTCGGCGTCGGGATGCTTCGCGAGCTCGGCGACGCGCCCGACCCAGATCTTGTCCCACGCCTTGCGCTCGATGCCCTTCGACTCGGTGCCGGCCATGTGGAGGCGATGCGCGAGGTCGTCCGCGGAAACGGTCACGTCGACGTACTCGCGCAGCCAGGACAGCGGCACCCGGATCAGCATCTAGAAGCTCTCCAGGAACCGCAGATCGTTCTGCGCGAACAGACGGATATCCGGCGTCCCCGAGATCACCATCGCGAGTCGCTCGATGCCGCCGCCGAATGCGAAACCTTGATAGCGGTCCGGGTCGTAGCCGACGCGGCGCAGGACGTCCGGATGCACCATGCCGCAGCCGGCGGCCTCGATCCAACCGTCGCCGCCACAGGTGTGGCACTGCGGATCCTTGCCCTCGCAGATCACGCAGGAGAACGCGATCTCGGCCGAGGGTTCGGTGAACGGGAAGTAGTCCGGCCGGAAGCGCACGTTGCTCTTGCTCCCAAAGATCTGCCGCGCGAACGAATACAGAACGCCCTTGAGGTCGGCCATCGTGAGGCTCTCGTCGATGGCGAGGCCCTCGTACTGGTGGAGGATGCTCTCGTGGAGCGCATCGGTCGCCTCGTAGCGGTAGCAGCGACCGGGGATGACGACGCGGATCGGCGGCCTGCGCTTCTCCATGATCCGCACCTGCATCGGCGACGTGTGCGTGCGGCCGAGCAGCGGCATCTTCGGATCGTCACCGAGCGGATTCGACACCCACAGCGTGTCCCACTTCTCGCGGGCGGGATGGCCGGGCGGGATGTTGAGCGCCTCGAAGTTGTAATAGTCCGTTTCGATCTCGGGACCCTCGATGGTCTCGAAGCCCATCGTGCCGAAGATGCGCGACACCTCGCGGATCGTGGCGGTCACCGGATGGAGGCGGCCGACGCGCACCGGCCGCGGCGGCAGCGTGAGGTCCTCGCGTTGCTTGAGGTTCGACTCGACGGCGTCCGCGTCGAGCGCCGCGAGCTCGCGCGCGAGGAGTGCCTCGATGCGCCGCTTGGCCTCATTGGCGGCCTGCCCCGGGGCGGCCCGCTGATCCTTGGGAAGCGAGCCGATCTCACTGAAGATCGCCGTGAGCAGACCGTGGTCGCGCCCGAGGAGTCGCACCCGCTGCGCCTCAAGCGCCACGGCGTTGCGCATCGTGGGGATCTGGCTCTCCGCCGCCTCCACGAGCTCCCT
>WNEZ01002658.1_pt1 | contig 15346 bp, 18 predicted proteins | sample 5400521 | NCBI WGS metagenome assembly WNEZ01 (sample SAMN13153339, study PRJNA577476) | soil metagenome | isolation source: 120 cm saprolite under Douglas fir tree site 2 hole 1 replicate 1 | place: USA:California | collected 2015-04-18
TGCACATTCAATATCTGCAACCCGTAGCATATCCCCAAGATTGGCTTCCGCATGTTGTAAGCATCCTGCAGCAGCAACTCGTCCACGGTGTCGCGGCGGGCATCGGCGGAGGCGGTTTTCTCGTTGCGGGGCGCGTTGTATTTCGCTGGGTCCACATCGGCCTTGCTTCCCGGCAGCAGCACTGCATCGCAGCGCTCGATCAGGTTCATCACTGCGGCCGGAGACTGGTCGAGCGGAATACGAACCGGCGTTCCTCTCGCGATCTCGACTGCGCGCTCATATTGCGGCAACGATCGCTCGGCATATTCGGGGTCACCCGAATGAGGTACCGGTATAGCGATGCGCGGTGGCATAACTCCATTGTATCTCGCGCGATTTTCAGCTCATGCGCTCGATCTTGGCTAACGCCTTCGACTGGCGATAATGCCGAATTTCGAGCGCAATGGACAAGACCATCACGATGGCGCCGACGATCGCAGTGATGGGCGCTGCGATGTATTGGTAGGCCAATCTCAAATCAGCCGGAACCCCGCGCACGTGCGCAGCAATTACGATTCCCAGGATCCCCAGCAGCAAGCTCACAGCAAATGCGAGAAGACTCATTAGAACAGTAGCCAGAAGAACGCGTATCGGGATCAAAAACAGGCAAGGCTCACGAGCAGCCGTTTTGGGCGGGAACACACCACTAACCTACACGATTAGCGGATTCCTGGCAGGGGTGAGCGGGACGGTGCGCTAGAATACAAACCATGTCGCAGGCTGCTCCAGCCATCACGCGTCCGCCGGCGGAGGTCGTCCGCGTGACGCCTGTTTCGCAGGCCCCCAACGGCATCTGCTATGCCGTGTCGGGAGAGATGACGGTAACCGAAACCGATTTGCAGCGGATGGTGGCAGCCGTGCCGACTTCCGCCGCGGCCGCGCTGCAACGCAAGGCGTACTACTTTGTCCCGCTGACCGTGAACCAGGGGGACGAAACCGTGATCGCCGACCGTTACGATGTCGCGCTTAGCGACAACGCCGTCTGTCACCGCAATTTCGATTTGGGCGACTCACAATGCGTTTTCATCTCCACGCGCTTGATGGACGACAAGTTTTCCGTGGCTTTCGAGTTCTATATTAATGTCGGCCACGCGGTTGTCGAACGTGCCGGCGTATCCCAGGCTTTCGCCGACCTTGCTTGGAAACAGGTGGCAGCAGGAGTGCGTGGCGAAACCTCTCTGGACGCCTGGGACGCTCGCAAACTGGCCACCGGCTCCAGCCCGGACGCGGAAAAATATAAGAATGAATATTTTGCCGCGAGCTTTGCCGACGCTATCTCCATTTACCTGCTCTCGTTGTTCCTCGACGTCGATTACCACGATTTGCGGGAACGCGATTATCCGCTGCTGGCGCCTACGCCCATGGCTGAGCGCCTTCGCAAGGTCGCGGAGCTGTTTCCACCTAATCCAGGATTTGAATTCGCGATTTATAACAAGCGACGGAGTTCGGTTAGATAGAATCTCAGCGCGATCCGCGCAGATTGATCTCCGAAAGGAGCGGGCTGGTCTTGCTCTTCGACGATTAGTACAGATCGAGATGGATTTCTCGGCCACTAGTGCACGATTACCTTGCGATCTTTCCAACCTCGGACCGAATTCCATGCCTGATCCTCCCCCGAGGCTGGCAGATGACAAAAACCCGAGTAGTATGCGCCGTCGACTGAGTAGGAAAATGCCAACTCGCCGATCCAGTGAGCGGTCCTGCCGTCGCTGATCATTTTGGGTTCAGCGTGTTCGACGGTTCCGTAGACGTACGGCCAATTCCTTGCTCGGTTTTGCGCTCTTCGACTAATCCACGTCCCGACCATACGAAGGATCCCAGCGACGGCAAGTACCGCGCCGAATTCCAGGATGTATCGCCAAAGAGGCCAGAACAGGTCCATGCTTGTCACGCTCAACGCAATGCATTTAACAAGCGGCAATCGAAAATTCGCAATCGAAAACTTTACGATTGACGCTCCATGGCTACTACTGCCCGATCTTTCGCAAAGATCGAGGGCGAATCCTTAGCTTATGCCGGAATGCTGCCACTCTTTGCCATGCGGACGATTTGATCGGCAGCCCGGTAAGCCAACGCCTGGATAGTGCAGGTAGGCTGATTTCGTCCACTGGTTACAAAGCTGCTCCCGTCCACCATGAAAAGGTTGGGAACATCGTGGGCGCGGTGATATCTATCAACCACCGAACTTTTAGGGTCATTCCCCATGCGGCAGGTTCCCATCAGGTGTACGGTAGCGGCCGCATCTTCGACGGGGAATGCCCATTTCTTGAGGGCACCTGCGGCGTCGAGCAATTCCAGCGATCGGTCATTGAAGAAATTCATCGTCTTGAAATCATCAGCATGACTCTTGTAGGTCACGCGCAACGCGGGCAGTCCCCAGGCATCTTTAGTGTCCGGATCGAGAGTGATGTTGTTGGATTCGAGCGGTAGACAAGTGGTATGGCTGAAAACGGTCACCGTGCGGTTGAAATTTTCCTTGAGCGCTTTCTTAAAGCCTGCGCCCCATCGCGGCACGTCGGGCGATAACCCGGTCAGCGCGAAGCCGATGGGATAGAACTCGAAGCGGGCATCGATGCCGCCGCCACCGTAAAAGCCACGCTTTGGGTCGGAATCATAGAAATCCTGCACCACGCGGGTCACGCGTACGCTCTTGAAGTCATTGAGGGGGTACTCGAAGGTTCCAAGTGTGAGGCTGCCGCTATCCAGCATAAAAAACTTGCCGACCAGTCCGCTGGAATTTGCCAGGCCCTGGGGGAACAGATTCGACTTGGACATCAGCAGCAGCCGTGGCGTCTCTGCCCCGTTGGCGCAAACAACCACCGCCTTTGCCTTCTGAAAATGTTCCTGCTTTTGCGGGTCGAAGTAGAGCACCCCGTCCACGCGGCCCCGTGTGTCGGTGGAGATTTTGCGGACATAAGAATTCGGCCGGATTTCACAGCGGCCAGTCTTTTCGGCAATGGGGATCACAGACGCCAGCGTGCTTGATTTGGCGCCCCATTCACAGCCAAAGAATTCACAGAAACCGCAGTGGGCACACGCCGAACGTCCGCGGTAAGGCTGGGACAATATCGCAGTCGGCGCCGGATAGGCATGCCATCCAAGTTTGCGTGCCCCGCGCTCCAGCAGGACGCCGGAAGACTTAATGGGCAGCGGTGGTAACGGATAGGGTTTCGAGCGCGGAGGGTCGAACGGATTAGCTCCCGCCAGACCCGAGATTCCTAGTTCCCACTCCGCCTTAGTGTAGTAGGGCTCGAGGTCATCGTAGGTGATCGGCCAATCGGCCAACCCCGTGCCTTCCACCGCTCCCCAACGGCTGCGCTCCAAAAAATCAACCTCATGAAACCGCCAGTAGTTGCCCGTGAAATGTACCGTGCCGCCACCCACACACCGGCCATACTGTGCGAAGGAAGTGAGCACCGCTTTATCGGGGGCCGTTTTGCGGAAAGTGTTGGGTTGGAGCGTGTGATCGTTGGTGAGTACCTCCTGTCCGATGAAGGGCGGATCGAAAACATCCTTAAATTTCAACTCATCGTGGATAAAGTCTCCTTCGTGGAGATAAGGTCCCTGCTCCAGGACCACAACCTGGAACCCGGCGGTGGATAGCTCTTTGGCTACAACCCCTCCGGCGCCACCTGCGCCCACGATTACAAAATCTACCGCCGTTTTGTCTTCGAATTTAGTCATCTCGCAGCGATTTCACCGTCGCTTGTTGTATTCGGTGTCGTAGTACCCAAAAGGCGGAGCGTAGGTCATCTTGTCCTCGAACCCGATCAGCTTCCATCCCGCCTGGTTGTGGTTGCCGCCGTAATCCGGGTGGGACAGATATCCCATGATGGTGTGCAGGCGGACAAGTTCAAAGAACCCGCTGTGCTCGATGCCGGTCAGCAGTTGAATCTGTTGCGCGGAACTTCGAGATGAAAATCCGTCCGCAACGGGAAAGAGCTCCAGCGTTTTCTGTTGCAGGTCCTCAAGACCTTGCGTATATGCAAGCTGTTTGTCGACGTCAAATGTCATCAGTGCACGATCGATGAAGTAAATGACACGGGCCTCGCGCGCCCCGGGTGCATCATCGCTCGGGATAATCTGCGCGGCAACGGCTTCAATCTCGAGGGCGTCCTGAGGAGCGAAAAATTCAAACGACGCAGATTGGCCCGATTTGCCTGAGCGTTGGGCGTGCTGTTGCGCCGCCACTATGGCGGGCCACCGCAACGCGAGCCAGGCCGAACTCAGCCCCAAGGCCGAGCTCAGAAGAAATCGTCGCCGGGTATTGTCGGCGTCCATGGTGGAAGCCTGATATTCAGGTGAATTTTTGGGAGTGTATCACTTTCTGGTTTCGTAACAAGCGCCGAAGTTAAGCAAACTCCTCGGGGACGGGTGACATCGTTTGGCCGATGCTGTCCAGCTCCTTCTTCAGTGCGAGGCTGTCGAGACTGATCAGCGGGAGGCAGAGAAATAGACTGATTCTGCGATCCAGGATTAGAAAGGCCTCGCGAAACGCTCGTTCCACCTGGGCTTCGCTTCCGCGTACCGCCGCTGGGTCGGGAACGCCCCAATGCGCGGTCATCGGCTGTCCGGGCCACACAGGGCAGACCTCTTTGGCAGCGTTGTCGCAAACCGTTAGGACGAAATCCAGCTTGGGAGAGCTGGGCAGAGCGAATTCATCCCAAGCCTTGCTGCGCAGACCGTGTGTGGAGATATGCGCCATCTCGAGTTGTCTTAAGGCTTCGGGCCGAACCGTTCCTGCCGGATGGCTTCCGGCACTGTAGCCGGCGAAATAAGGTCTTCCTTTGAAGTTGAGAATGGCCTCGGCCATGATGGAGCGCGCGGAATTGCCGGTGCAAAGAAATAGCACGTTGTAGCGTCGTTGCATTGCTTATTCCCTTCTAGTTGCAACAGGTGGGTCCACAACATGGGTTCGATTTGCCGGCGGGCTTGACCGCCCGGACAAAGGCGCTCATGAACGTGCCATCGACCTGGGGACTAATCGCGTCCACATCGACGTCCGCCGCGGAAAGAAACTCACGCGCATCTTCGGCGCGATAAATCCGTGTTGGCTCGATCTCAATTTGCTCAAAACCAGCGGCGGAGAGTTTGCTGCGGTATTCGTCATCCCCGAGGGCACCTGCCACACAGCCGACCCACAGAAGCACGCTCTGGCGGATTTCCGGTCTGATATCGCCTCGGGTCACGACGTCGGAAACCGCAAAGCGGCCGCCCGGCTTCAGCACGCGAAAGGCTTCCCGCAGGACGCTATCTTTGTCCGCCGAAAGATTGATCACACAATTCGAGATAATCACGTCGACCGAGCTGTCGGGCAGCGGAATATGTTCGATCTCGCCTTTTAGGAACTCGACGTTCTCAACGCCCGCTTTCTGTTTGTTCTGATTGGCGAGGGCGAGCATCTCGTCCGTCATATCGAGACCGTACACCTTTCCGGTGGGCCCAACCCGCCTGGCCGAGAGGAGGACATCCACGCCGCCGCCCGAGCCCAGATCGAGAACCACTTCCCCTGCATTCAATTTCGCCAATGCGGTTGGGTTTCCGCAGCCTAACGAGGCGAGCATGGCCTCCTCTGGGACTTGTCCCGCTTGGGAGGAATCGTACAGATTCGAAGTGATCGGGTCGCAACTCAAACCGCTTGCCGCGGTAGCGCCGCAACACGCACTGCCGCCACGATTCACGCGTAAGGCTGCCTGACCATACTTTTCTTTGACCACGTCCTTGATGTCGGTAGTGCTCAGATTGTGCCTCTGCTATTTACAAAGCTGGATGATAGCTTGCGGTTTGACTGCCTGGTTTCGCGTGCAGCACTCGGCGTATAGGAATTGCAAAAGCTCCCGCAGCGCTTCCGTGTTTGCGGTGTAGCGCAAGAAAGTGCTTTCGCGGCGCACGTTGACCAATTCCTCACTCTTCAGTTTGTCCAGGTGATGCGAGAGAGTGGAGTTGGGAATGTCCAACTCGGACTGGATATCGCTTACGACCAGGCCGTCGGGATGCATGGATAACAGCAATTGCATGATTCGCAATCGCGGTTCGGTGCCCATGGCGGAAAGCATGTCGGCGTACTTGGGCACATTTTCCATGCTTTTCTTGCTTAATGCGGTCGGCATATTTCGATACTTGCAGAAATACGAACCAATGTCAAGACGATTTCCTGACATGTTCAGCTAGGCTAGGTAGCGTGCCGACCGCAGAGGGGGAGACCTCGACCATCCCCAGACCAAGTCGCCTGCGTGAGAGGGCCGACCCCAAAGAATCCGGTGAGCGCCGGTGAGACGACGCCCGCGAGATTTGCGAAGCCGTTTTGAAACCCGGTCCATCTCCCCGCTGCCTTGGGGCCGGCAAGGATCTGGCCAAACGAGTAGATACCCGACCCACCTATTCCGGATCCCGCGCCTACAATCAGTAGCCACGGCAGGTATGTGTGGGGACCGGCTAAGACGCAGCCGGCCAATGCTATGGCTGCTGTCGTGTGTCCGATCGCCATAGCCGATTTTCGGACCAGGGTTGGGGTGAAGCCGCGGCGTATCCAGAAGTCCGAAAACCAACCAGTAGCGATTGCCGATGTTGCATCCACGAGGTAATACACGGCCGCAGTCTTCGCCATCGAGTCAACGGAAAGATGACGCGCGTGTACCAGATAGTACGGAAGCCACGTGACCATGAGATATAGCAGGTAATTGGCACAAAACTGACCTGTGCAGGCACCCCAAAACGAGCGCTGACGTAAAATGCCAGCCACCGTAGGGAGTGCCGTCCCGCCGGCCTGGACTAGTCCTGGTCCTCGCGGCATCCAATTTTTTCCAAGCCGGCAGCCAAGCCAGGCTGATCAGCCCGATTCCGATGAATACCGGGCGCCAGCCGTATCTTGCCATCAGGAGTCCGGCTCCGAATGTGCCCGCTGCTGGACCCGACTTCAACCCGGCGATTAGGATGCCGTTGGCGAAACCGCGATTCTCTTCAGGTACGTGGCGCGCGAGGATTTTCGAGCATGAGGGAAATGCCACCGACTCACCGATACCCAGCAGCGGCCGCATCGTCAGCAGCATGGTGAATCCCCGCACCAGGCCAGTCGTTGCAGTTGCAAGTGACCAGACTAGGTACCCAACCGCGATGACCAGATTCACCTCAAATCGGTCAACCACCCAGCCCATGACAAATTGCAGCGCAGTGTAGGTCCAGAAGAATGCTGAAAACAAAATCCCAAGTTGCCAGGCGGTAAGGTGTAACTCATTTTTGAGTAAAGGGGCCGCCAGGGACAAGTTGCCCCGGTCGACGTAATTGATTAGAAGCGAAATTGCCAGCAGAACAAACCAAGGCGTGACCGCACCGAATTTTCGCGGTTTGTCATCGGTCCACTCCATCCGGAAATCCCCGGCGCCATTCTCGGCTCGCTACAGGTCATTTGCAAGAATTGAAAAGACGGTTATCAGCAGCCAGCGCGAGATCACTACAGTGCTGAATGCGAGGCTTAAAGGTTTTCCCTCGCTGCCATATCGTCGGACGCTAGTAGAGTATTTCTATGAAGCGGAAACGCACACCGAAGCAAGTCCTGAAAAAGCACTCACTCAGCCTCGCGGTATTGGGAGTCCTCATCTTATGGATCGCGCTCTACTCACTATCTGACCCGTCCACCCACATCGGCTCATTCTTCGGGAACGCTATTGCGGACTGGACCGGAGTGTTGTTAACCGTGGTGTTGACCAAACACCTATACGAAAAGGGCTCAGCCGAGAGCAAGCAACCGAAGGGCAGGTTGCCGTCAGCGGTCCTGGAACTCCTGCGCGAGCACTCGCTGACTTTGGTTCTTGTAGCCACGGGCATCGTTTGGGTATTCGTATTCAGAGCCATGAACCCGGAAAGCCGGTGGGGTCAAGTCGTCGGCAACATCGTCTCGGAGTGGACGCAGGTTCTTGGGCTTGTGTTGCTGACAAAGCGTCTGATGGAGGTCGGCTCCAAGGAGCACTGACTATCGGGCAGTTTTGTACTGCCTACTCCAAAATCGCTGTGCTGTAGTTAGAATCAACGCTTCATGTTCGTCACCGTGCGATCTTTCGCAAAAATCAATCTCGGATTGTGCATCGGCCCGCTTCGTGCCGATGGCTTTCACGAGCTGCGTACGATCTACCAGACCATTGCTTTGCACGATGTCATCCGCGTCGAGGTCACTCGCGGAGCGGGCATCGAGATTCGCTGTGAGGATCCGCGCGTCCCCAAAGACCAATCCAACACCTGCTACCGAATTGTCGAACCCGCCATGGCGGCACTCAACGCGAAAGGGCGCGTGGTTATCGATATCGACAAGAAGCTACCCGTCCAAGGGGGGCTTGGTGGCGGCTCCGGCAATGCGATTGCTGCGCTGCTGGCCCTAGAACGCATTTTCAAGAAGAAGCTTTCGGGCGCCGAAAAGTTGCGGATTGCTGCTGTCGTCGGTTCGGACTTGCCGCTCTTTCTGCTCGGTGGCACTGTTTTGGGCTTGGGGCGTGGCGAGGAGATTTCTCCTCTTCCTGACTTGCCGTCGGTTGCATGCGTGATTGCCACGCCCGAGATCAGCATTTCCACTCCTCAGGCATTCGCCGATTGGGACAGACTGAAAGCGCCTGCGAAACGCGTTGCCGAGCGCGGCGCATCCCAGTCAAAGTCGGCTAAATTGACGGGTTCTCCTCCCTCCGATAGAATGAAGACGTGCTTTCGCAGGTTTTCTGCGTTGCTCAACGCTTTATCCCAGAACAAAATTAGAACTGGGAAGGCTTTATCCGGTGTCCTTGTCCCGAGAGGCAGGGGCCGAGCCGAGAACCCGCTTCTCGACCTTGTCCGTACCGGGATCGAAAACGACTTTGAACGAGTCGTCTTTCCAAAATATCCCGAACTGATTAAGGTGAAGCGTGTGCTCGAAGATGCAGGCGCTTTTTATGCCTCCCTCTCTGGCTCAGGCTCCGCAATTTATGGCCTGTTCTCATCGCGACCATCGGCTGCCAAGGCGGTAGCCAGGCTGCGCAAGGTTGGGACTCCGGCGGTGGCGACGAGCACTCTGACGCGCCAACAGTACTGGAAGAAGATTTTCGATTGACGATTGCCGATTTTAGGTGTTGCCGAACCCAGGTTTTCATTCGACAATCATCAATCGAAAATCGACAATCGTCTTACTGGGCCGTCGACTAATGGTAGGTCAAGTGCCTTTGGAGCACTTTGTCTAGGTTCGAATCCTAGCGGCCCAGCCAGAAAAGCAGTCGTTGGTCGTTCGTCCTTCGTCGTTGTCGAACGACCAAGGACCAATGACCAACGACGGGTCTGAGAGTGAACATCATGGCAACTCTTGCGACGGCGACGGAAAAGAAGGCTCACCTGGGCGTGGACGAGAAATCGGAGCGCAAGCCTCAGCGTGCCCGTGTGGACGATAAATTCAAGATCTTCTGCGGCACCGCCAATGAGCCGTTGGCGGATGAGGTCTGCGCTTTTCTCGGGTTGACCCGCGGCCAGGCCATGATCACCCGTTTCCGGGATGGCGAAGCTTACGTCCAGATCCAGGAGAATGTTCGCGGCGCCGATGTATTCGTGATTCAGCCGACTTGCCGCCGCGTCGACGAGCACCTCATGGAGTTGTTGCTAATGATCGACGCACTTAAGCGTGCGTCGGCCCGTCGAATCACGGCGGTGATTCCTTATTTCGGCTATGCCCGGCAGGATCGCAAAGATAGGCCGCGTGTGCCGATTTCGTCCAAGCTGGTGGCCGACCTGCTCACCACCGCAGGGACGGACCGAGCTTTGGTGGTGGATTTGCACGCGCCGCAGCTTCAGGGATTTTTCAATATTCCAGTGGATCACCTGTTCGCGTCGCCGGTGCTGGTGGACTATTTCAAGCGGCTGAACCTACCCGACCTGACTATCGTTTCACCCGACGCAGGTGGCGTGGAGCGTGCCCGCTTTTTTGCCAAGAAGATGGACTCCGCCCTGGCTATCGTGGACAAACGGCGCGTGGAAATGAACGTTGCGGAAGTCATGCACGTGATCGGTGACGTGAAAGGGCGCACCTGCTTATTGATTGACGATCTCATCGACACGGCTGGCACGCTGGTGAAGACTGCCAGTGCGTTGCTGGAGAGCGGTGCCGTTGGTGTTTATGCCTGCGCCTCGCATCCCGTGCTTTCCGATCCGGCGGTGGAGAATCTCACCAAGTCTCCCATCATCGAGGTGGTGGTGACCAATACCATCCCGCTGACAGCTGCGGCAAAACGAGAGCCCAAGATCAAAGTACTTTCCATCGCTGGTTTGATCGGACGCGCGATCCAGTCGATTCACGAAGAGACGTCCGTCAGCAAATTGTTTTTATGAACAGGAATTAAATTATGGCAACTGCAACTGAAGAAAAAGTTGTTGAAAAAAACCTTCTGGAAGCCGAATCGCGTACCGCGGGCAACAAGAATGAGGCGCGCCGTGTGCGTCGCGGAGGCAAAATCCTCGCTGTGCTTTATGGCGCAGGCAAGGACGCGCTCGCGCTGAGCCTGGATCCACGGCAAGTGTCACGCATCCTGCACTCAGAAACCGGATACAACACGGTTTTCGAGCTCGAGCTCGATGGCAATCGGACCAAGGCGATGATCGTGGACTGGCAATACGAGCCCATCAAAGGCGCTCTCTTGCATATTGACCTGAAGCGCATTGCGATGGATCAGAAGCTGAAGGTCAACGTTCCCATCGTGCTTAAGGGCGAAGCTGCGGGTGTGAAGCAGCAGGGCGGCATTCTCGAGCAGATTTTGCGCGAGGTCGAGATTGAGTGTTTGCCGACCGACATCCCTAGCCATATCGAGGCCGACGTCAGCGAATTAGTTTTTGGCAAAGTGTTGCGCGTGGCTGATCTGCCGCACGGCGAACGACTGAAATTCCTCAGCGATCCCAATCAACCGGTAGCCCACGTCATCACCGTGAAGGAAGAAGTCGCGCCGACGCCGGAAGCGGTTGCTGCGGAGGCTGGCGCCGTACCTGCCGAGCCCGAAGTCATCAAGAAGGGCAAGCAGGAAGTCGAGGGAGAGGAAGGCGCAGAGCCTGCTGCCGAGAAACCCGCGAAGCCCGAAAAGACCGAGAAAAAAGAAAAGAAGTAAGACCGCACGGTGGATCTTTGGTCCGCCACGCAAAACTCGGCACTGTAAAGCACATTGGACGACGGCGTGAAACTGATTGTCGGGCTGGGCAACCCGGGCAACGATTACCAGCTCACGCCGCACAACATGGGTTTCCTCGCCATCGACAGCATTGCGCAACAATGTGGGGTCGAAGTGAGGAACCGTCAGTGCCGCGCGCTTACTGCCCGGGCAGTGATTGGTTCAGAACCGGTTCTGCTGGCCAAGCCGGAAACTTTCATGAACCTGAGCGGCATGTCGGTGCGCGAGCTGGTTGCCAAGCACGAGGTGCGCCCGGAGTCAGACCTGATCGTCATTTATGACGAGCTGGACTTGCCCTTGGGCATGATTCGCATCCGCCAGCGTGGCAGTTCGGCCGGTCATAACGGAATGGAATCCGTGATCGGCGCACTGGGCACGCAGGAGTTTTTGCGAATCAGGCTGGGAATCGCGCCCGACCGGAAGATCAGTGACGGAGTGAAATATGTGTTGACGCCCTTTCGCAAGAAGGAGCTCAAGGTCGTCGATGAAGTGCTTGATACCGCCGCTGAGGCAGTAAACGTAATTTTGAAAGAGGGGCCGGCTGCGGCGATGAATCGCTTCAACCGCAAGAATGAGTTAGACGAGGAGCCGCGGAATCCGCGGCCAGATTTGGAGAAATGAATGGCTCGTACATATGAAACGAATCGCGTTTACGAATTAATGTTCATCGTTCGTCCTGACATGGTGGAAGAAGAGCAGGACAAACTGATTTCTACTTTGGAATCCGCCGTAAGCTCCTCGGGTGGGAAAGTTAAGAGCATGGAGCGGATGGGTAAACGCCGGCTGGCCTACACTGTCCGCCGTTTCCACGACGGCATATACATTCTGCTGACTGTTGAAGGCGGGGGCGCGCTGATTCACGAGCTGGAACGCCGCCTGAGAGTCACGGAACCGGTGATCAAATTCCTCACAGTTCGCATTGATGAGGAACAGAAGCGGCTAGACAAGATCAAAAAACTACGCGAAGCACGGCGTAAGCCTGCGCCGGCGCCTGCTGAGACTGGCGGCGAGACCGCCGCCGTTACTGCGTAATTCCAGGCGCTCGAAAGGCTGCGAAATTTATCGAATTTATTGAAGGAGCATCATGGCTGACGAAACGACAGCAACATCAGCGCCGGCAGGACATTCCTCCGGCGGAGATCGACCTTCGGGCGGAGACCGCCCCGACCGCGGCGAGCGCCGTCCACCGCGTCCCGGTGGACCGGGAGGCCCGGGCGGACGTGAAGGCGGCCGCAAATATTTTCGGCGCAAGAAGGTTTGCAAGTTCTGCGTGGAGAAGATCGAGGCCATCAATTACAAGGACGTGAGGCTGCTCGCTCAATTTGTGGCCGAGAGCGGAAAGATCGTCCCCCGTCGCCTGACCGGGGTTTGTACCCCGCATCAGCGGCGCCTGTCTTGCGCCATCAAGCAGGCGCGAAACATCGCGCTGCTACCCTTTGCGGGACGGGCCTCGTAGAACTCCCGCGGTCATGCGTTTTAAATCGGCAGCCGCTCGCGCGGATTGCGGCCAAACTTTTATTAACGGAGTCATCCTATGGAAGTCATTCTGAAAGAAGATGTTGCCAAGCTCGGCTCACGAGGTGACGTAGTCAAGGTCGCCGAAGGTTATGGCCGTAACTATCTGCTTCCGCGCAAGCTTGCTATCGAAGCCTCGGCGGGCAACAAGGCCGTCATCGAGCAGATGAAGTCGGCGGCAGTGCGCCGCTTTGCCAAAGAGAAGGCTGGAGCGGAAGCGCTGGCCAAGCAGTTCGACGGTGTCTCCGTGTCATTCCAACGTCGCACGGGAGAAAAGGAGCAGCTCTTCGGCTCCGTAACCTCCAGCGACATCGCGGACGCACTGACCAAGAAGGGTTTCAACATCGATCGCCGTAAAATCCAGGTTCACGAACCGCTCAAAACCCTGGGCGAGTTCGCCGTGCCCATCCGCCTGCACAAGGACGTCACTGCGCACTTGAAAGTTGTCATCGAGAAGGAAGCAGCAGAATAGAGTGCCGCTGAGGCGGGATCCGGGAGCTACTCAGGACTTCCGCCTTTTATCCTCAAATTGAAAGCGACAATCCAGCCTAACTTGTGGCTGCCCTGTTTCTTACCCGCCTTTCCCCGGGCAGCACAAATCGGGCCAAACTCCTATAATCCTGCTCACGGTTCTCAACCTGACACGTCCATAGCTATGCAACCGGGAAGAGCGGCAAGGCACCTGGTTAATCGAGGACAACGAGAATCATGCCGGCCGATACGTTGGCAGTATCCTTTGCGGTTGGCGAGTGTTTCCAGAGCGGCGCCAGACGCGTTGAGGCGGAAAAAGGCAGCGCATCCCAGGACCCCTCAGTGCGGGGCCACATGGCTGGGCAAATGCTAGGTCGGATTGACGACACGCTACTCGTCCGTGAAGCTCAGCGCGGTAATCGCGCTGCCTTCGAGGAGCTGGTTCGGCATTACGATGGGGCTGTGCTCCGGCTGGCGATGCACCTGACCGGTTCGGACCACGAAGCCCAGGATATTTACCAGGAAGCATTTTTGAAGGCGTACCAAAGCGTGGGCAATTTTCGTTTTGAGTGTTCCTTCTACACCTGGATCTATCGCATCGTGACCAACCTGTGCCTGGATCACTTGCGCAAAAGGACCGTACGCAAAGAAGATGCGCCGGTCGCGGTAGATGCCCAGGGGGAGCAGTACGATGTGCTGGAGCAGGTTCCAGACGGGCGCGCAGCCTCAAATCCTGAGCGCGAACTGATGACTCGGGAACTGGGCAAACGAATTAATCACGCTCTCGATAGGTTGACTCCACGGGAACGTATGGTATTCGAGTTGAAACATTATCAGGGACTGAAATTGCGGACGGTAGGCGAGATCTTGAATACGACGGAAGAAACGGCCAAAAATACTTTGTTCCGCGCCACTCAGAAATTGCGTGGCGCACTGGCGGATATGCGATGAAATCTCCATTTCGCCCCAATGCTGGGGTGCAACTATGAAATGCGAATGGGTTCAAGAAAACATTCTGCTCTACGTCTATAACGAACTGGCGGACGATGCCCGTTATGAACTGGAGCAGCACGTGGCGCGATGTGCCGACTGCGCCGCTGAGTTGAAGGCCAGCAGGAAGTTCAACGCCGTGATTTCCCAGTTTCCGGTGGAGGAACCGCCCGCCAATCTTCTGGCCGCTTCCCGCATGCGTCTTCAGGAAGCGCTGGAAACTGCCGAGCAGGGCGGATTTTGGCAACGCCTGACGTTCGATCCCGGGGCTTGGATGCGGCAAGTCCGCTTCTCTCCGACTTTGGCGGCTGTGATCTTCATCGTGGGCTTTGCCGGCGGCATCGGAGCCGCTTACAAGATTGTTGGTGGCAGTGGACATCCGAGTCCTATCGCCCTGACTTCCTCGAATCAGCCCGTGGAAGCCTCCATAAGCGGCATCAGCTCTGTTACTCAGGAGCCTGGCTCAAATCAGATCAGCATCAAGTACCAAACCGTTTCCACGCAGGAAGCGCAAGGATCGCTGAATGACCAGCGTATCCAGCAATTGCTATTGTTCGCCGCGCGGAACAATTACAACTCCGGCGTGCGTATGGATTCGGTGGATCTGTTAACCCAGAAGCCCGACGATACTCACGTTCGGGAGGTCTTGATGTATGGCTTGCGTTATGACGCCAATCCAGGTGTGCGCCTGAAAGCTCTCGGAGCGTTGGGCCCGTATGTAAAGAATGATGTGCGGGTGCGTGATGCCGTCCTAGAGTCACTGATGAACGACTCCAACGCCGGCCTTCGTATTCAGGCACTGCATCTGCTTGAGCCGGTAAGCGCGGACAGCAGCGTGCGCGTGGTGCTGCAGAAGCTGGCTCAGAACGATCAGAGTCCGTACATCCGCTCACAGGCTCGCCTAGTGTTGGCTCAATTGCCTGAGATTGACTGATTTCGGTTACCTGTTTGCGAGAAACAGCGAAGTGAATTAGAGAAGGGGACGAGTTGAACAAGCTTCCCAAAATCGTAATGCTGCTGATCATGCTCATGCCGCTAGCCACGGCGAAGCAGCCGCAAACCCGAGTATTTCGCGACGGCGGAAACTGGGCACAGGAGATTACCGGATCTCTGACCGCCGCCCGGAATCTGAAGGTCAAGGTTGACGTTGGCTCGGTACGAGTGGAAGGCGG
>WNEZ01006059.1_pt1 | contig 15345 bp, 16 predicted proteins | sample 5400521 | NCBI WGS metagenome assembly WNEZ01 (sample SAMN13153339, study PRJNA577476) | soil metagenome | isolation source: 120 cm saprolite under Douglas fir tree site 2 hole 1 replicate 1 | place: USA:California | collected 2015-04-18
AGCGGCTCGGCGGGCAGACCCATGCGCCGAGCCGAATCGACGACGACCGTGACCTGCGCGCGCGTGTCCGGATCGAGGCGGTCGAGTCGCGGGTCCTGGGCTGCGGCCTGTGCGGCGATGAGCAGCACGGTGAGAATCATGATCCCTTTCCTCCCACCGTTACCACGGAGCTCGGCGTTCCGAATTCGTCGTCCCGCGCTGCCGGTGCACCGGGATCGGCGCGCCATTCGACGCCATTCACCAGAAACGCGTAGCGATAGCGACCCGGCGCAAGCTGAACGACGGCGGCCCAAATACCGTTGGCCGTGCGCATCGGAGAGCGCTTCGGGTCCCAATCGTTGAAGTCACCGACCAGCGATACCGAATTCGCCTGCGGTGCGACCAGCACAAACTGCAGAGTATCGGGTCGATCGGCACCAGAACCTCGCGACCAGGGCCGCCAAATCGTCAGTGCCCCGAGCAGGGCCGCTGCGGCGAGCCATGGCCAGACCCCTCTTTGCGAAGGGCGAGGCGCGGTGATCGCCTGCAGGACGCGCGCATCCAGGCCCGGATCCACGGCCACCGGCCGCCGCAGCTGCTGGATCATCCGTTCGACGATATCGTCTTCTTGCTCAAACATGCTCCGCCTCTCTGAGGTATCGCTGAAGCTGCTCGCGAGCCCGTTTCACGCGCATCTTGAGCGCCGACACACCGGCACCGGTCAACTCCGCGATTTCCTCGTACTCCAGGTCCTCCACGTGCTTCAACAAGAACGCCTCGCGGTGCTGGGGCGCGAGGCGTGCCAGGGCGCGATCCACCGCGTCGGTCCATTCCAGGCGTTCGCTCTGGTCGGCGTGGGCGGCGCCGTGCAGGGCATCGGGGTCCCGGACGAACATCCGGCGGCGGCGGGCGGCGCGCGCGCCTGTCGTCCGGCAGCGGTTGACCAGGATGCCATAGAGCCAGGCGCCAAACCGTGCGGGATCGTCGCACCGCGCGAGCGAGCGATACGCGCGCACGAAGCTGTCCTGCAACGCTTCCTCCGCGTCCTCGCGATCACCAATCATGTGGATCGCATAACGTCCCAGGCGATCGCGGTAACGCGAAACCAGCACGCCGTAGGCGCCGATGTCGCCGGCCCGAACCCGGCGCACCAGCTCTGCGTCGCTTGATTCCACTTTCTCTATACCCATCGAGTAAGTTCTCGCGTCACAAAGGTAACCGCGCCTGCCGCGGTGACGGCGCGCGGGGCCCCATGGGTATTCAATGCAATGGTGCCGTCGGCGCAACTCCCCAGGAGGACTTTGACGATGTCGAGACTCAGCTTCGCCCTGTTCATCGTCGCCACCGTTGCCGCAGCCTGCTATCAGGACGAAGCCCTCCCAGCCAGCCCCCTGGCCGCCGGAGCGAAGGCCAAGGTCTTCCTCACCGACGCCCCGTTCCCGTTCGACTCGGTGCAGAGTGTGCAGGTCTACATCGTGAGCATCGCGGTCTCCACACACCCGGATACGGGCACGTCGGCGGACAGCATGCACTGGGTCACGGTCGCCTCACCGCACCGGCAGATCGACTTGCTGACGCTCCAGCAGGGACTGACCGATTCGCTGGGGATCGGACAGGTGACGGCCGATCAATACAAGGCCGTGCAACTCACGCTCAACGTCGATTCTTCAGCGGGCATTCGCTTCAAGAACGGATCGCAGGCCGTTGTGCACTGGAACGGACCGGGCCTCCAGTCGTATGGGTTGTTCGTCGAAGCCCCGATCAGCATTCCGGACACCGGTGCCGCCATCGTGATCGACTTCGACGTGGCTCGGAGTTTTCCGTTCAACAACCGGGGTGACGGCGCGTTCGATTTCTTTGCGTCGATGCGCGCCGTAAACCGCGCGGCCACGGGGAGCATCGCCGGCTCGGTACAGCACGATGCGAGCGTCGGAGGCTCCAGTGGCCCGGTGGTCGACGCGACGGTCAGCGCCTGGACCGGAGGTCCCTCCAACTGGTTTGTCCTGTCGACTGGCAAGACGGACGGGGCGGGTCACTATCGGGTCGCATACTTGTTGCCCGGCACTTATATGATCAGCGTCGATCCACCGTTTGGGAGCAACAGCTTCGCGTCGGCAGTCGATTCGAGCGTCGCGGTGAACCAGGGCTTCGAGACGACGCACAACGTGACGTTGCATCCTTAGGCATAACGACGATTCACGGCCGGGCTATATTGCCCGGCCGTGAGCCCCGATCCACTCCCCTCGCATCACCGGCCCGGCGGCGGGTTTCGCAATCCGTGGGTCGACCAGGCGGTCCCAGGTTTCGGCAGTCTCCTGAAATGGATGCTCGTGCACCGCACGACGCGGCCGCGACCGAAGGATCCCGATCCATCAGTCTTTAAGCGCGTCCCGCCCGACTTTGTCCCGCCGCGGGCACCGCCGTCGCAACTCACGGTCACGTGGGTAGGACACGCGAGCCTGCTCATCCAGCTCAACGGCCTCAACGTTCTCACCGACCCGATATGGAGCGAGCGGGCATCGCCGGTCGCATTCGCCGGTCCGCGCCGCTGGGTGGCGCCGGGGATCGCGTTCGAGGACGTGCCACCGCTGGACGTCGTCTTGCTGTCGCACAATCACTACGACCATCTCGATGACACGACGGTGCGACGTCTGGCACGGACGCATCCGCAAGCGACGTGGATCGTCCCGCTTGGGCTCGCCTCGTTTGTCCAGAAACGCGGTGCTCCCGGCGCGGTCGTCCAGCTGGATTGGTGGCAGGAGTCGAGCATCAAGGGGGTGCGGATCGCGGCGACGCCGGCGCAGCATTTCAGCAGCCGCGGGATCGGGGACCGTGGCGACACGCTCTGGTGCGGCTTTGCACTCACCGGCGCAAACGGCCGTCGCGTGTTTTTCGGGGGGGATACGGGCTATCATCCGGAGTTCGGAGCGATCGGCGAGCGATACGGTCCATTCGATGTCGCCCTGTTGCCGATCGGGGCGTATGAGCCGCGCTGGTTCATGCGTTACGTGCATATGAATCCGGAAGAAGCCGTCGCCGCGTTCCGCGCGCTGAACGCGCGTCTGATGGTGCCGATTCACTGGGGGACCTTCAAGCTCACCGACGAAGCGATGGACGAACCGCCGGTCCGCGCACGCGCCGCCTGGGAGGCGGCCGGATTGTCACTCAGCGGGTATCGCCAGCTCGCGCATGGTGAGACGCTCACTCTTTAGCCCGGGAAATCGAACATGCACGGTTGGAAGCTGATCCCTCTGGTTGTGCTCGTCGCCGGCTGCGCCGCACGTCGTCCAGCGCCACCCCTTGCGGGTCCATCGTCGGCGCCGGTCTACGTGACTCCCGCCGCCGCGGCCCTGCTCGCGGCGCCCACCGAGGCGGACTGGGCGGCCCTCGGCGATGAAGCGACGGCTCTGCTGTCGCAGTACCTCCGCATCAACACCACCAATCCGCCGGGCAACGAAATCGTGGCAGCGCGGTGGCTCGCGCAGGTGCTGCGGCGCGACGGCATCGAAGCGCGAATCTTCGAACCGGCACCCGGGAAAGCGAACCTGTACGCGCGGCTCGCGGGCGACGGCAGCGCCCGTCCGATCATTCTCTTGAACCACATGGACGTCGTGCTGGCCTCGCCAGAGTACTGGAGCGTCGATCCGTTCAGCGGGCTGACGAAGGACGGCTACATCTGGGGCCGCGGCTCCCTCGACATGAAGGGCGAAGCGATCGCGCAGCTCATGACGATGCTGATCCTGAAGCGCGCGCACATTCCGCTGCGGCGCGACATCATCTTCCTCGCGACGTCGGACGAAGAGATCGGCGCCGGCGTCGGCGCCGCTTGGATCGCCGAGCATCAGGCGCCGCTTGTCAACGATGCCGAGTTTCTCCTGAATGAAGGCGGGCTGACCCGCGCCAACGGTCAGGGGGGCGGGGGGGTCGACTTCTACGGCATCGGCACGACCGAGAAGTCGCCGTTCTGGCTCGATGTCACAGCGCACGGGACGGCGGGGCATGGCTCGCGCCCCACCCCGGACAATCCCGTGCACCGCCTGGTTCGCGCGCTGAATCGCATCGCCGCGTGGCAGACGCCGCTCACCGTGACGCCCGCGGCGGAGCGTTCATTTCGCGATCTTGCGACCATCGAGCGCGACACCACGGTGCGCCGCTGGCTCAGCGACGTTCGCGCCGCGCTACGCGATTCAGTCGCGGCCCGCTACATCACCGCCGACCTGACCTACAATGCGCTGCTGCGCAACACCATTTCGATCACCGGCCTGAAGGGCAGCGACAAGACCAACGTCATTCCCCCGGTGGCGACCGCGGCGATCGACGTGAGGCTGTTGCCGGGCCAGGATCCGGCCGCCTTTCTCGGAGACCTGATGCGCGTGATGGGAGACAGCGCCGTGACGATTCGGCCGCAGGGGCCGAACTGGCCGGCGACCGAAAGCTCGACCGAGACCGAGATGTTCCGCGCGATTGCGGCGGTGGCGCACGCGCGACATCCGAATGCGCTCGTCACCACACTGATGCTGGCGGGATTCACCGACAGCCACTACTTCCGGCGCATGGGGATCGCGAGCTACGGCCTGGGGCCGTTCCCGCTGACGCAGGGCGATTCCGGCGGCGTGCATGGCAACGACGAACGGGTCAGCATCCAAGCACTGCGTTTTGGAGTTCGCTTTTACTACGACGTTGTCGCGCGCGTCGCGGCGAAATAGGCGCTACTTGAGTGGAACGACGAACCGCACCGTGAGCTGTTCGGCGGTCTGTGGACTCACGCTGCAAAAGCAGTCCCGCCCGATGATTCGCTTGACGCCGAGGAGCTCGGCATCGGCGATTCCGGCAACGTCGCGATAGGTGATTTCCAGCATCTGGCCGTCGATCACGCGATAGCTCACGGGCCGGCCCAACAGGCGGTGGTGCGGGTCGATCTTCGCGAGGCCCTCCGTGAGCCGGCGTTGCAGCTCAGTGATGGCCTCGGTGGCGGTCATACGTCGAGGACCGCGGTGGCATTGCGCCGCATGCCGCGATGCCCCGGCCGCGTGAAGGGCGTCGCCGCGAAGCGGCGCTGGAAGTCGCTCGCGTCCATGTGCGCGAGGGCCTGGAGATCCGGTCGCGCGACTTCGGGGCGCGGCGCGAGCTCCGGATCGTGCGTCGCCTGCGCAAAGCTCACATTCCACGGACAGACGTCCTGGCAGACGTCACAGCCGAACAGCCAATCGCCCACCTGCTCGCCCTGGGTCTCCGTAAACTCGCCGCGGTGCTCGATCGTGAGATACGAGATGCACGCCCGCGCATCGAGATCGCGCGGCCCCACGAACGCCTGTGTGGGGCACGCATCGAGGCAGCGCCGGCAGGTGCCGCAGCGGTCGGCTTCGAACGGCAAGTCCGGCTCGAGGTCGGCGTCCGTCAGAATGACGCCGATGAACGTGAACGAGCCGATCTCGGGATGGATGAGCATCATGTTCTTGCCGATCCAGCCGAGTCCGGCGAGCTGCGCCAGCTCTCGCTCGGGCACGGGACCGGCATCGATGTAGCAGCGCGTCGTCGCCGCGGGAATCAGATCCCGGATTGCGGCCGCCAGTTGCTCGAGGCGTTTTCCGAGGACGTCGTGGTAGTCCGGCGACCAGGCGTACTGGGCGACTCGCGGGACTGGGGGCTCGGAGGGGGGGGGCGGGCTCCGGTCGCCGTGGAAATAGTTCGTGAGCGTCACCACAGCTGTCGTCGCGCCGGGCATCACCAGACGCGGATCCTTCCGCTTCGCCGCCTGCCGATGCAGGTACGTCATCGTACCGGCGTGCCCGTCCGCCAGCCAGCGATCCAGCTCGGCGGCGTGGGGATTGCGATCGAGCCGCGAGATGCCCGTGGCGGCAAACCCCAACGCCGCTGCGTGACGCTTTAGCTCGACGCTGTGCTCGACGGTTCTCATAATCCCATCGTCTCGCGCCGCCACCGCGCGAAGTTCGCGACGTCGGCGACGGGCGGGATGGCCTGCTCATCGCCGTACGCGGTGAACATGCGCCATCGCATGTAGTCGCGCGGCGGAAGGGGCAGGAACGGCGGGCGGCGATACCAGTCGCGGGCGCGAAAACTCCACGCGAGGCGCAACAAGTCGACGGCGAGTCGCGGACGCACCAGCGCCCGCAGCGCCAAACGCAGATAGAGTGCCGACCAACTCGCGATACGCTGCATTCCTTCTGTATATTCCCGGCCTATGACGCTCGCAAGCAGCGTACAACCGCGCGCGCTTGGACTCGCCAGATACCGCGGCGAGTTTCCCATCTTTCACTCGAGCGTCTACCTCAACACCTGCTCGCTGGGAGCGTTGGGCGAGCGGTCTCGCCGCAAAGTAGCGGAATTCCTGGATCTATGGCAGAGCCGCGGCGCTTCCGCGTGGTACGACGTGTGGTGGGAAGCGCTGGGGGATCTGCGCGCGCGCTACGGTCGGATCGTGAACGCGTCGGCGGGCGAGATCGCGCTCGCGCCAAGCATTTCGGTCGCGTTGAGCGCGCTCGCCGAGTCTCTCGATTACACGAAGCGCCCCAAGGTCGTCATCACGTCGCTCGACTTCCCGACGGTCGCGTATCAGTGGCTGGCGAAGGTGCGGAGCGGGGTCGAGCTCGTCGTCGTGGAAAGCCCCGATCGCATCAGCGTGCCGGTCGAGGCGATCGCGCGAGCCGTCGACGATCGAACCGCCCTGGTCGTCACGTCCCACGTCTACTTCACGACTGGCGCGATTCAGGACATCAAACGGATTGCCCAGGTGGCGCACGCGCACGGCGCGCTCTGCCTGATCGATGCCTACCAATCTGTGGGTCAGATTCCAGTCGACGTGCACGATGCCGGCGTCGATGCCCTCGTCGCCGGCGGCCTCAAGTGGCTGCTCGGTGGGCCCGGCATCGTCTTTCTGTACGTGCGCGCGGACGCGGCGCGCGGGCTCCAGCCAGGCATCTCCGGATGGTTTGGCCAGCGCGAGCAGTTTGCGTTCGATCCTCGAGCCCTGACGTTGCACGACGATGCGCGCCGCTTCGAGCTGGGCACCCCGGCCCTGGCGGCCGTCTACGCGCAGCTCGGCGGGCTCGAGTACATCGAGGAGATCGGGGTGCCGGCCATTCGGGAAACGACCGCCGCATTGACCGAGGACCTGATCGCCACCGTGCGCGCCGCGGGCTTCAAGCCGAAGGTGGCCGCGGAACCCGAGGGGCGCTCCGCCATCGTGATGATTCCCATGCCGGACCCGGCGGCGAGCGTGCGGCATCTGGCGGCTGGTGGCATTATCGCCGACAGCCGGCCCGGACACGTCCGGTTCTCGCCTTTCTTCTATAACGTGCAGGATGACCATGTCCGAGCAACCGAGCGCCTCGCCTCGCAGCCCGCTCACTGAAGACGAACAGCTTCTCACTCCGCCGCAGGTTGTTCCGGTCGAGCGGCGGGCGTCGTTTACGAGCACCGATCCGTGGCGCGTGTTGCGCATCATGGGCGAGTTCGTCGAGGGCTTCGACACGTTGTCCGATGTGCGGAACGCCGTCACGATCTTCGGTTCGGCACGCACGTTGGAGGGTGATCGCTTCTACGCGGCGGCCCGCGAGACCTCGCGCCTGCTGGCCAAGGAAGGCTTTGCGATCATCACCGGTGGTGGGCCGGGAATCATGGAAGCGGCGAACCGCGGTGGGAAAGAGGGAGGCGGCCTCTCGATCGGCTGCAACATCGAGCTGCCGTTCGAGCAGGGTACGAACAAGTGGGTCGAGCGCTCCATCAATTTTCGCTACTTCTTCGTCCGCAAGACGATGTTCGTGAAGTATTCCACGGCGTTCATCGCCTTCCCGGGGGGCTACGGCACGATGGACGAGCTGTTCGAGGCGCTGACCCTCGTGCAGACGGGCAAAGTAAAGCAATTCCCCGTGGTCCTGTTCGGGCGGGACTACTGGCGCGGGCTCGCCGATTGGCTCAAGGAGCGCGTCGCGGGAGAAGGAAAGATCTCGCCTGAAGACCTGAATCTCTTTCTGCTCACCGACGACCCGAAGGAAGCGCTTGGCTGGATCATTGACGCGCGCGAGCGCCGCACCCGGGCGTTCCGCGCCATGCAACCGATCAGCCAGTCCGCCCGATGACGCAAAACGAGTTCCTGCGCGGGCAGCGCATCAATCCCAAGCCGGTCACCGGCAAAGAAACGGTCGCCGATCTCGTCGACAACGCCTTCCTCGCCTACAACGCCGGCCGGCTGGCCGAAGGCTGCCGCCTGTTTGCCGAGCGCATGCTGGAAGACGATGTGACGGTGGGGATGAGTCTCACGGGAGCCATGACGCCGGCCGGGCTCGGCATGTCGACGATCATCCCGCTCATCGAAGCGGGGTTTGTGGACTGGATCGTGTCGACCGGTGCGAATCTCTATCATGACGCGCACTTCGGCCTCGGCATGGCGATGCATCGGGGGACGCCGTTTGCGGACGATGTGGTGTTGCGCGAGGAAGGCGTCGTCCGGATCTACGACATCTTCTTCGACTACGACGTGCTCCTCTCAACCGATCGCTTCGTGCGCGAGGTCTCCGCGCGCGACGAGTTCCAGCGGCCGATGAGCACCGCGGAGTACCACTACTTGCTTGGCGGCTACGTGCTGGAGCGCGAGCGCGCGCTCGGCTTGTCCCGCAAATCGGTGCTCGGCTCCGCCCACGCCAACGCGGTCCCGATTTACACCTCGTCGCCCGGCGACTCTTCGATCGGCATGAACGTCGCCGAGCAGGCGCTGTCGGGGAGCAAGCTGCGCTTCGATGTCAGCGCTGACGTCAACGAGACTTCCGCGATCGTGTTCTCCGCCAAGGTGCACGGCGGCAAGAGCGGCGTTCTGATCATCGGTGGCGGCAGTCCCAAGAACTTCGTGCTGCAGACCGAGCCGCAGATCCAGGAAGTGTTGGGTATCAGCGAAAAGGGTCACGACTACTACCTGCAGCTCACGGACGCGCGCCCCGACACGGGCGGACTGTCGGGCGCGACGCCGTCGGAAGCCGTGAGCTGGGGCAAGGTGGATCCCGACAAGTTGCCGGGGACCGTCGTGGCGTATCTCGACAACACCGTGGCCTTCCCCGTGCTGGCCGCCTACGCGCTGGCCCGCCGCAAGCCCCGCAAGCTGAAGCGCCTGTACGACCGGCGTGGAGACATGATGCGCGAGCTGACCGACTCGTATCTCGAGGCGAAGGCCGATCGCGACGCGCGCGCCGAGGCGGCAACTGGCGGCCGAGCGACCTGAGACGCACAAGGCACCAACTCCCACCAGGGCGTACGCTGCTTACGTCCTGGGTCTGCTGACGCTCGTCAATCTCTTCAATTATCTCGATCGCAACGTCGTGTATGCGGTGTTCGAGCCGGTGAAGCGCGACCTCCAATTGTCGGACGCGCAGCTCGGCTGGCTCGGCTCGGCGTACATCGTCGTGCTGTCACTCGCGGCGCTGCCACTCGGGGTGATCGGGGATCTCCGGTCGCGGCGCAGCGTCATCACGTTTGGCGTCGCCATCTGGACGGCATCGACCGCCGCGGGCGGGTTCGTACGGCGTTTCTGGCAGCTGTTCACCTGCCGTGCCCTGGTCGGATTCGGGGAGGCCGGATACGCGCCTGCCGCGCAGGCCATTATCGCGCAGTACTACCGGGGCCGGCGCCGCGCGTTCGCGATCGGCGTGTACTCCGTCGGCATGGCGTTCGGCGGTGTGCTGGGGATCTGGTTCGGCGGTGTCATTGCGGAGCGGTACGGTTGGCGCTGGGCATTCATCTGGATGGGATTCCCGGGACTGATTCTCGCGGTGCTCGCCTCGCGCCTGCGCGAGCTCGATCGCCGCCCGCCGCCCCCGATCCTCGACACGCTGCAGCGGTGGTGGCAGCACGGCATGCGCGGTGTGATGTACTACGTCAGGCCGCTGGCGACCTGTGCGGGGGTCGGCGCATTGCTCGCGGGATTCCTCTCCCTGTTCGAGGGGATTCCCTCACAGTTCGGCACGGCGGTGTTCGGGGTCGGCATGAGTGTGGGCATCGCTTGGACCGTCTGGCGGCTCGTTCCGCTCGCCGTCCGGCGCACGACCGAGGCAGGCGCCGTCGCGGTGGGCGCGTTCGATGACTTTCAGGGCGCCGCGGTCCTGGTGCTCCGCACCCCGACATTGAACTGGGTGTTTCTCGGCGGCGCGATGGTGACGTTCGCCGTCAATGGGCTCATCGCGTGGGCCGCGGCGTTCATGCAGCGAGTACACGGGCTTTCGGTGGCGCGGGTCGGCGCGGAGTTCGGCGTGTGGGCGCTGGCGGGCGGCGTGCTGGGTGCGCTCGTCGGGGGCCGCTTGGCCGACCGGTTGCAGCAGCGCTGGCGCGGCGGCCGCGTGCTCGCCTCGGGTGCCGGCTTCGTGCTCGGCGCGCCGGTGTGTGCCGCGCTGCTCCTGGTTCACGATCTCCGTTGGTTCGCGCCGCTGATCCTCGCGACGTATTTCCTCTATACGTGGTACAACGGACCGCTCGCGGCGGTCATTCTCGACGTCGTGCCGCCCGCCGTCCAGGCGTCGGTGCTCGGCGCTTTCGTGCTGTTCTCGCATCTCGCCGGTGACGCGCTGGCGCCGCCGCTGATCGGCTACCTGTCCGACCGCACCGGCGATCTGCGCACGGCGAGTCGGCCTGCTCGGAGGGCTGGTGATACTCATTGCGTTGCAGACGGTGGCCCGCGACATGCGGCGTGTGACCGCGCTCGACATCCATGTGTCCGGCCAAAGCTGAGGTGGCGTGAAGACCGCCGTCATTTTCGATTCATTGCACCCCGAGTGGGAGGATGCCGACTTCAAGCGCGAAGTCGAGGCCAAGGCGGAAGAGGCCGAATACGACGTCGCGCGCGCCCTGTTGGCGGGTGGCCACGATGTGCTCATGATCGGTATCGGCGACGATGTCGCGCCACTGCTCACGAAGCTCGCCGCGTTCCAGCCGAAACTGGTGTTCAATGGTTGCGAGGGCTTTCGTAAGAACGCCCGGCACGAGTACGCCATCGCCGCATTGCTCGACATGTACGGCTACCGCTACACGGGATCGTCCCCCACCGCGCTGCTCGTCGCGCGCAACAAGTCGCTCACCAAGAAAATCCTCGCCTACCACGGAATCCGCGTGCCCGCATTCGCCGAGTTCCACGACGGCGACAAGCTCGTGCGGCCATCGGAGCTGCGCTTTCCTTTGATCGTCAAGCCGTTGCTCGAGGACGCGTCGATCGGGATCGCGCAGGCGTCCGTGGTGGAAGACGACGCGAGTCTCAGCCAGCGTGTCGAGTTCATTCACGAGAAGTACCATCAAGCGGCGATCGTCGAGGAGCTGGTCGAGGGGCGCGAGGTGTACGTGGGCCTGATCGGCAATGACGATCTGGAGGTGTTGCCGCTGACGGAGATGACGTTCGGCGAGCCCGAGATCGGCGAGCACCGGATCGCCACCTACAAAGCCAAGTGGGATGAGGAATATCGGAAGAAAAAGAAGATCAAGAACGTTTTCGCCAAGGGCGTCTCGGAGGAGCTGACGCGCCGGATCGGCGAGATCTGCAGCACCGCATTCCACGCGCTGTGGCTGCAGGACTACGGTCGTGTGGACGTGAGGCTGGCGCATGATAACGAGGTGTACGTGCTCGAAGTGAATCCCAACCCGTTCATCGCCGCCGAGCACGAACTGGCTGAGGCGGCCGAGAAATCGGGCCTCAAGTACAACGCGTTCATCCAGCGCATCGTGGACGAGGCGATGGCGCGGTGAGCCGCCGCGAAGTCCCTACGCCCGAGCTGCGCTGCCCCCGCTGCCACACCGAGGTGGAGCGGTTCTGGGGCTACTGCCCGAGCTGCAGCCGGCGGCTCGAGTGGCGCGACACGCAGCGCGAAACCAACGCCGAGTGCGCGTATTGCGGGTGGATGGTGTCGGACGCGTCGTCGTTCTGCCCGTGGTGCGGGCGCAACATCAAAGACGAAGACTCGAGCGACGAGCCGCTCAAAGCCCCGAAAGGATTCAAGTTCCACGCGCGCTGCGACTGGGGCTGCGGCGGCGGTGTGATGTATCCCATGCGGTTCTGTCCCTGGTGCGGCCGCGCGCAAACATGGCGCTATGATGATTTCCAGAACGTGTGTCCTCACTGCGACCGCGGGGTGGACGACTGGATGGCGACCTGCCCCTGGTGCGGCGAGGACGCGACCGGGGGGGATCTCATCCCGCGCGCCCTGCGCCGCGCGCGCCGCCTGCTGGTCGTCTCCCGCATACGCGACTGGCACTATCGCGTGGCGCTGCGCCCCGGCGTCTCCGGCGTCGCGCCGCGCGCGCCGAAGGTGATCGAGCTCGACCGCCGTTATGTCACCGGCAAGCGCCGCCGCGACGAGATCTCGTGGAACATGCTGACCGGCCTGCTGCTCCACGAGCTGGGGCACTCCTTTCTCTATCACCACTGGTCCTGGACGCGGCGCGGCCGGTTCCGCCGCGCGTTCGGCGAAGTGCGCAAAGCCTATCGCGTCGCGGACGAGCACTGGGTGGATTTCGAGCGGCGGCGGATCGCGACGACGCTGACCGACTACGTCAGCGCGTACGCGGCGACGCACCCGCAGGAAGATTTTGCGGAGACGTTCCGCTTCTATGTCGCACGCCGCGGCCGGCTCCGCGAGCTATTCGCGGAGTTCGGCCGGAAGCGGAAGGGTGTGAGGTTGTACGAGAAATTCCTAGTCTTGCACGATTTCGTCAGAAGCCTGCGCGGCTGGAAATAACCTCAGGCTGCTCGCCGTCAGTAGAGCGTGACGTTGAGGCCAAACAGCAGCTGGAGCGACGAGTTGCCGTGAAATAGGCCGCGCCCCTCGACGTACGGGTGAGTACGCCCGTAGCGTGTTTCGAACCCGCCGAACAGATCGAAGCCGGTGTCCGAGTTACCACTCGCCCGCAGGATGTTCAATCCACCGCCGAAGTACAGCGGCGTGCCCCGGCTGCGAAACTTGAGGTCTGCGTTGAAGCCGACGAGCGATCCGACGTTCACCAGGTAATAGTCGAACGAAGGATAGAACTCGATCGACCGCGACACGGGCATGTGAAGCTGCGCGCCGATCAGCCAGTCATCGCTGTCGAAGTTGTAGCCGCCGTGCACGCCGAAATGCGAGCGTTGGGCCGCGGCGCGAGAAACACCGGCAGCGCTGAGAAGCAGCACGAGCGCAATGAGAATCCGTCGCATGATGTCCGGTCCTCGGGTTAAGTGCGCGTCCTCTACCCGGGGACCGGCCACGGGTTCGCGGGTTCCGGCCCCGCGCCCCGTGGTCCGGTGAGCCGCGTCACACTGCGTGCTGCGTCAGCCGGCGAAGCAGTACGCGCACCCCTTCTCCTGCGACCGTGCCACCGCGAGCACGCCCGACGGCACGACTTGCACGCCCGGAAGTAAGCCGGCTACCCAGTCGGCTTTCACCGTGGCGGCGTCCAGACCCATCTTCTGCGCCACCATCCCGCTGTAGACCGTGAGCGCAACGTTGCAGCACCCCACCTGCACGCCGCTCGCGAGCAGCGCCTCGAGCCCCGTTCCTGGAAGCGGCAACGGCATCACCTTCGCAAACGTGTTACGGACGGAGGCTGACTCACCATCCTTGATATGGAACGCCTCGCCCAGTTTGTACTTCGCCCACAGCGCATCCTGCATCGCGATCGGAATGGCGGAGTGACGGAGCACGAGCACCGCCGAATTGTCGGCGTCTTTCGTCGCGTAGTTCTCGTTGTTGCCGTTGAGCCAGACGCGCGGCCAAATGACCGGCATCCCGTCGTTCACCTCGGGCGCGTCAAACAGCATCTTGTGTTTGCCGTTGATCCGATTGAGCCACGTCTCGAATGAGGCATCAGCGCCGACAGAATCGCGGGTCGCAGGTTGCGCCTCCAGTCGAAGCGGTGTCAGCCCTGCGACTCCAGCGGCCGCGGTGGCGGCAAGACGACCTAGAAATCCACGCCTGTACATGCGAAGCCTCCTCAGTGGTGAGACCGCGTTGAATACGCGACATCGGGTGGTGGATCGCCGTGGGGCCAATCGTTCTCCTTCCCGCGAAAGTCGGGTCGAGGATGGGCGTTGACGTACGCGGCGACATTGAACGCCTGGCTGTCGGACAGCGTGCCAGGTGCATCGAACGGCATGTTGTGCCTGATGAATTCGGCGGCGGCACGGACGCGCGACATGCCGGCGCCGATGTTGTACGACTCGGAACCCCACACCGGTGGAGCTACGGCCGTTCCCTCTCCCGCGGCTCCGTGACACTTCGCGCAGGATGCCGAGTAGACGCGCGCGCCGGCCGCCGTATCCGCAGTAAACGCCGCCCACCGTTGGAGACGATTCCCCGGCAGCGGCGGCGCCACATCGATGCCGTGAGACAAAAATGCCAGATAGGTGACGATGTCCCGCATGTCGGCGCTCGCGGGGTCGAGTGCCGTCCCGTTCATGCTGCGGCGAAAACAGTCGTTGACGCGGTACTCGATCGTCTCGACCGTGCCGCTGCGGGCGCGATACTGCGGATAACGCGCGAATACGCCGATCCACGTCCCGCTCTCACGGCGCCCGGCCTCGAGATGGCAGCTCGTGCAGCGCAGCTTGTTACCCACATGCGTGGGCAGGCTGTCCCGCGTCGCTGTGACGAGCGCTCTCCCGCGCCGTACGGCGTCGCCATAGGGACCGCCCGGAATGACCGAGTCGGCCACGACGGTGGTCCGGGGCGAGGCGGGCTTGGAGCAACCAGTGATGCAGATGATGCAAAGAACAGCCGAGGCACTGGGGCGCACCGGGCGAGATAATACCGGCATTTCTGACGGCGGCAACCTTTCGTGGGCGGGCACTATCCAAACCGGCGTATCCTCCACCCGGGATTTCTCATGATTGCGCCGCTGCTCGCTTCCCTGCTATTCGTCGTCCAAAACCGGCCGCCGCTCGACTCCGCCACCGTCGCCCGCGTCCTGAGCCAGCTCCGTACGAGCGACTTGACCGTCTGCGCGCTCGCCGGCGAGGCGCTGACCAACCACGGCGCGTTTTGGGGCCACGCGTTTGCCGATCCCGGTATGCCGATGCCGCAGCCGATGCCGCAGCCGATGCCGACACCCATGCCGATGCCCGGTGGTGGGGGTGGGGGTGGGAGTGGCATTCACGTCGGCATGCACGGAAACACCCGTGCCATGGATCCGGCGGTGCTGCGCGCGTTCCGCGCCGTCATTCGCGACGACAATCGCTGCGTGCGGAACATCGCCGCCCGCGTTCTCGGCAACCACGGCGGCTCCGGGATGTACGACCTGTTTCTCGGGCTCCTGCGCGACGCGCGCGCGGATCTGCGTGAGACCGGTGCACTCGGTCTGGGCGAGCTCGAGGATTTGCGTGGCATCAATCCTCTCAGCGATGCC
>WNEZ01003158.1_pt1 | contig 15343 bp, 8 predicted proteins | sample 5400521 | NCBI WGS metagenome assembly WNEZ01 (sample SAMN13153339, study PRJNA577476) | soil metagenome | isolation source: 120 cm saprolite under Douglas fir tree site 2 hole 1 replicate 1 | place: USA:California | collected 2015-04-18
TGGATCCATTTTCATGCGACGTTTGACTGCTTCCACTGGAAAATGAGCAGCGGCTCGTGTGACTCTCGTTCCCAAAACAGGTCTTCTTCCCTTCCTTCATCGTTTCCCTTATTATACCACTCGGAACGCAAGTTGGTATTAAAGCTCACTTCATTGCTGGAGATGAGGGAGCATATTCTGATGAGAGGCTACTTGAACTCCTCTTGACCTACGCGATTCCACAGAAAGATGTCCAGCCTCTCGCGAGAAAGCTGATAGCAACCTTCGGCAGCTTATCCGATGTCTTGTCTACCGATATCACAACCCTTTGCGAACAGGAGGGTATCAAGGAACACTCCGCAGTGCTGCTCAAGCTTATTGATTGGATCCGCAAGCACGATTACAGTGAAAATGGCAAGCAAGCTAAAATAAAAGAAAGTTTTATCGCGCCAACATTATTCCCAGACGATCCCCTTGTTACTACCGAAGCTGATATACCAGGGAAAGCATTGCCCAAATCACCGAAGAGTACCGCCTCTCATGCAAGAACCGGGCTATTCGGGAAGGCTATGCTTCATGAGGCAATTGACATATTGCCGCAGCTACCTGATACGGAGTCGCTTGCCGATATAAAAGATTTTTTGAAAAAGCATCTTCGTTTCAGTGGTGAATCAACAAGAGATAGGAATGCACGATACATTACGCATCGAATGTTTCCTGAGGGTTATGCAGATTCAGCCGTACGCACCTATGCACGCACCTATGTTGGTAGCCAGGAGTTGCGTGATGTTTGCTTTTATCGCTTCTGTAAGGTCGAGCCTTTAATGTACGATGTTATAGAGAATTTACTACTGCCTGTTGTTGGTACAGGCCAACTGCTACGAAGTGACTTACGTAACTACCTTACCCATCGCTTTCCTGCCTATTCTAGTACAAAGGATTGCGCACTTGCTATTGTCGATGCCCTTAATGCTGGCGGTATTATCATTGCTGATCGCCTTACAATGAACTTTACGTATCGCGATGTCAAGAGCCCATCTTTTGCCTTTATCCTACATAGCGAGTTTCCAGAACCGGGTATGTTCGATATTGGCAAGCTGGAGCAAAATCGCACAATCAGTGCGATGCTCTGGAAACCAGACGCTCTCATTCCTGCTCTGTACGAGCTTAGGAATCGAAATATTATCAGCAAGGTATCAGAGATAGACTCAGTACGGCAGTTCACTACCAAATTCACGCTTGAGCAAGTCTGTGAAGCACTGGCAAGGACTGGAACACGGCCATGAATGATACCGAAATTATCGAGGCATTGTGTAGCAAATTATATGGAGTGCTTGGTACGTATCCAGCGTTGAAGCGTTTTGCTGAAATGCTACAGCAGGCAAAGGCTCCCGATGGCAAGCCCTTTCCGGTCCCACTCTCGGTCACGAGGGGCATTCTTAATGCGATTCCTGACGACGAATTTCGTAGCCTGGTGGAGCGCGAGGCAAAGAGACCAGAACCAATCGCTGCCCACGTAGCACGGGCATTCGAAACGTTTTTGCGGGTGCATCTGAAAGAGAACGGGCTGGTTGTCCTGGAGAGCCTGGAAATCCTCTTTGCTTATGGTAGTGACTTTAGTTTGCTTCGCACACTTGCAACTGACTCACACCGCATCCTGCTTCTCCTTCCGGGCAAATGGGAACATGGCCGTGTTGTGATGTTTCCCAACCAGGAGGATGGCGAATACACGCTGCCTGGCAATCTTATCGCAGAAAATCATCTTTGGGAACTGAGGGTATAACCGTATGATAGACAAGCAACAGACGGTACAGCAGAACATATTGTTCAAATCGGAAGCACATCAGATGCCTGCCGGCTACTATTCGGGCGATCAACCTAATCCTAACCTGCGTGCCTTCGTCGAGGCCCATCTGGCCGAGCGGCCATATGATCCAGAGCATGATGGCTACGACGTTCCAGCCTTCAATATACCCATTGAGACAACGAAAGCCACGGCCATCTATAACATGCATACCTACTGGTCGAAGAAGCCCCACGATGCCATTCGTCAGTACATTGAGCACTATACGCGGCCTGGCGACCTTGTGCTTGATCCCTTCTGTGGCTCTGGAAGCACAGCGCTAGCCGCTCTTATGGCCGGGCGCAAAGCTATCGCTATCGACCGTAGCCCTGCCGCTACCTTTATCACGAAGAACTACTGTACGCCTGTTGATATAGTCCCTTTGAAGCAATCCTTTGAGGAACTGAAGCAGAAGGTAAAATCCGAGATTGATTGGCTCTATGAGACACGCTGTGATCGTTGCGATGGGCCAGCGATGACGGCATACATTGTATATTCACAGGTCTTCCAGTGTCCACGCTGTTTGGGAAAAGTGCCTCTGTTTGACTGTGTAGAGGTAAAAGTACAAATGGCTAAAGGCACGTCAAAAATAATAAATGTTTGCCCATCCTGCTACAAATTAGGCATCGAGGAGGAAATTAGTACACGAGCCAAGAGATTTGGCTCAATTCCTGTGGTGGTAAATTATAAATGCAAGGGTAAGTGCAAACCTTCACGCTCCGAGCGGCAGCATAATGACCAAGATCCAAAAAAGCGTGAGTATTTTGAACGGTATGATCTGAAGAAAATACAAGAGATCGAAGATGGACGCATATCTTGCTGGTACCCTACTCAGCGTATGATGAATGCACCAGAGGAGCTAGAATGCTGGGGAGTTAAGTGGCGTGCAGGGACAAGCAACTTTCGAACTGTGGATGAGCTTTTTACAAAACGTAACCTCTGGGCATTAGCAGTAATTCTCAAGGCATCTAAGGATTCGGAATTATCCTCAGCATTACTTTTTGCCTTTGAGAGTAATGTTCTTAGTGGAACTAAATTGCAGCAATATCATGAAGGTGGGGGTGGATTTGCAAGAGGTACTTATTATATACCTCAAACTTTCATGGAACGTGAACAGATAAGTTGTTTGACACGAAAGTTTAATGATATCGTATCAGCTCAAACAGAAATCCAGAAAGACATGCAAACAACTGATATCGTTATCTCAACGCAGAGCAGTACAGACCTTCTTACATTACCCTCAAACTCTGTTGATTACATTTTCACTGATCCACCCTATGCCGACAAAGTACAATATGGCGAGCTTAACTTCGTCTGGGAAGCCTGGCTTGGTTTCGACACGAATTGGCATGATGATGAGATCATTGTCAATGAGGTTCGTGGTAAGAGCGAGGCTGATTGGACAGCTCTCATGAGGCAAGCTATGGCTGAATGTTATCGTGTGCTTAAACCTGGACGCTGGCTGTCGCTCTGCTATCACGATACTTCAGCAGGAACATGGTCACTGGTGCAAGACATCATGGCTGAGATTGGCTTTACTTCTGATACCTCTGAGTCTGCCCTTTTTATTAATACTGGTCAGAAATCCTACAACCAATACACTGCTGACAAAGTGACCAAACGCGACCTGGTTATCAATTTTCGCAAGCCAAAGCTTCATGAACTTGCAGTAGTGGTGATCAGTGGTGAAGAAGACGAGACGACCTTCGCAGAAAAAGTGCATGCGGTCATCCGCGATTACCTGATGGCACGTCCTGGGGCGACGAAGGATCGCATCTATGATGAGGTCGTCAGCCGTATGGTGCGCTCCGGTCAGATGGAGGCGCATAACTTTGATGCACTACTGCGACAAGTTGCGGAATCGGCCAGCGACGACCAAACACGCTGGTTCTTGCAATATGGCGATGAGACGAAGATAGACGACGCCGAATCGGCGAAAGAGGAGAAGGCAGCTCAGATTATCGCTAACTTTATCGCTCAATGGCTGTACAAACATCCCGAGCAAGAAGGTGTACACTATTCGGATATCTTTGAGAGCTACCTGTACGCGGTCAAAGATAAGCCTCGCCGCCAACTGAATGACTGGCTGCAGGACTATTTTTACGCCACAAGCGCTGGAACGTATCGTTTGCCTGCTACAGAGGAGGAACAGGCGACGAAGGCCCAGGGTAGGCAGACGGGAACGAACAGGCGCATCAAACGCTACCTGACCTACATCCAGCAAGACCTGCCCATTCCAGTAGCCGAACGCCCGAGCAATGCGACGCTGGTAGAGTGGATTCGCCATTGTCGACGCTCAAGCCTCTATGAGCAGGGTCGGCTCCTGTTTGAAAAAGGCGGCCTCGACCTGGATCAGTTATCAGAAGAGCAGCAAGTCGAAGTGGAAGAAGATTATCAGGTTTGTGTACACCGTATCCAGGCGAGTATAAAAGAGAAAAAGCCAAAAACGCTTTTTGATGAGCTGTAGCAAGGTATGCATCGTGTTTGTGATTTTTTTGACATCAGGGATGTAGCAAGGTACTTTGTCATAGGAAAAGGGGAAAGAGCCATGCCGAATGTTGATGAGCTATTTGCTATACGCAAGAGCCTGAATGAGATATGTAGAGTACCTGATAAAATTATTTCTGTGTATACGTTAGAGCAGCACATCTGGGCCGACACCGATGAAACTTCGAACGAATCAGCGCGTGCTCAACGTCTTCCAGCACGGCAAACTGTTGAAGAGTTCCAGATTAACCCGGTACGTTCATTCCTTAATGATATTTTGCGTCTGATGTCCGCCCCTTATAGGCCGGAACGAAGGGATGAACAGATCGGACAGGGATACTGGATTCAGGCTGAATTCGGTTCCGGCAAATCGCACCTCCTCTGTTTCCTGGCTGCTCTGGCACTGGGCGATGAAGATATCTGGGAACTGGTACGCCAAAAGGAGGCAAAGGCGGGACGAGGCAGGCGTGAGTCACTCTACCAATTCTGGGAAGATGGCCTAAAAACCAAGAGCGGCAATGGCAAAAAGGGGATCTTTGTCATCGCCAAAACGCTAGTTGGCACTGGTGGCGGAACAGTTGGCAAGTCAGACGATACGCAGCGTCTCGCCAATTATATTCTTGACGCAGCTCGCGAGCAGCTTATCCTGGAGTTGGGGAAGAACATCTCGCTCTACCCCGTCGAGATACTGGCCGACCGCTTCATGTCTGAGGACTATACGCGGTACCGTGACGACCTCAAAAAGTTCCTCAAGGACCGGCGTTTCTTTGAAGAGGACGAGCTCGAGGATGTTGATGATTTCATCCGAGAATTGCAATCGAATAAAGCTCCCGAATACAAGCGGAGTTGCGGCGAGAAGCTCTGGCGCTTCTATGATGAATATCTCAAGATGCGCCCGCACTTAGAGACAGAAACCGAGGATGTGCTCAAACACATGGTCGAGGCGATCATGGCCGAAGGCTACAGCGGTGTTCTGCTCATCCTGGACGAAGTCTCGCTCTTTATGAAAAATCGCAATGAGGAACAACGGGTCGATGATGAGCAGACACTGGTCGTGCTTTCCAACCGGCTTGCCAAAGTACACAATTTGCCGATCTGGACGGTGTGCGCTGCGCAACAGGCGATAGAGAGCAAGATGGGTGTGAAAAATATCATCGCTAATGACCGTCTGAAGCTCGTGCTCTTATTGAGCGAAGATGATAACGGGTATTACGATATTGTACTTGCTCGTGTACGCGAAATCATCGATACTGACGCCATCAATAACTATTATCTCTACTACAAGCGCGGTTTTACCTGGCCTGCCACCGTTGGAGAGGAACAATTCCGGCATTTCTTCCCATTCCATAAACCAGCACTCGAAGTCCTACGTGCCATCACTGGAGAATTGACCACGGCCCGCTCTGCCATCCACTTTATGCATCAAACCTTAAAACACCAGATCAAAGTCGGAGGAGATCTACTGATCAGTCTCTGGCAGCTTTTTGATGAAACCGTGAACTATGAAGAGGATCCGAGCGGGGTTAATGCAGGCCTGGCCTCCATTAAAACCAAGCGCGAGATGGACTACAAAGCCTACGAAGCATGCAAACGCCAGATCGATGGACAGACGAAAGGTTCTCTGAAGGTCTACCGGGAAAAAGCTATCAAGACGCTTCAGACCCTTTTCCTTTACCACGTCGCGCGAACACGCCAGCAGGGTATCACCCCCGAGGAGATAGCCAACGCTGTCTTGATCGAGCGAACAATTGATGCTACTCCACAGGAAACCATCGAGCATTACCAAAGCCTTGCTGAGAGCCTGCACAAAGAGTTGCGCCAGGTTGTCTCCGTTCTGGATGAGAGCAATACAGCTCGCTATCGCTTCAATCCGGTCTTCACCGGCATAGATCCTCGTCACGAATTTGAAAAGGCACGCAATGAAGCAGAGTCCAATGAGAGGATGCTGCAAGAAGCATGGGATTTCCTGCTGGGATTAGCGAAATGGCCGGTTAAGACGCGCCAGATGACCATTGATATGGCTAATGGCACTACATCGCTGTTCAGTGGTATTGCCACCACCTTGGTTCCTTATGCAAAGGAGCAAACGCTCGAAATAGAATGGCAAAGACGACTGATTACCGGTACGATTAGCTTGCGCGATCTGGTGCGTCCCGGCACTGAGCAATTCTTGCTACCTTTACGTAGCGATGAAACAGACCATGATTTTGCGGTCTATGTCGGTACGCGTCCGGCCTCAGCGAACCACATAGAGAGCTTGCTGAAAGCGCGTAGCGATCCGCGCATTATCGTATGGACACCGGCATCGTTCACCAACGATGAGCGCAGCCACCTGTATGAACTGGCCGCGTACCGGAAGTTGATTCGTGACTGCGAAGGCAAGGACAGTGAAGACGCTGTAACGATCATTCACTGGGCTGCCAACTCGTTACAGACGGAAATCGGGAAAATTGTCAAGGTTATCGACAGTGCCTATGCACGTGGGCACATTGATAGCCTGGATATACAAAATATGGAGTTCCATGTTGCGGGTGATATCAAGGGTATCCTGACGCCGATTATCAGCCAGGTCTTGAATGCAGTCTATGAGTCACGCGATATCATTTTCGATCACCCCTTTACCTTCCGCAAGGAAGATGCTGTCAAAGTGATTAATGGTATCGTCAAGACGGGGGAGATTCCACGTCATGCCAAACCGACGGGAGATGTAAGCGCCGCACAGAACTTCGGCTATGCCCTGGGAATCATGAAGAAAGGGATCGAGTACAAACTCGATATCTCCGGCAACAGATTTGTCCAGGCCATCTATGCCTTCATTGATCAGAAATTAGTCAATGAGGGGCAAACCATGAATATCGAAACCCTCTACAAAAACTTTATGGGGATCAGTACGCCCATCAGCTATGGACTCACGCGACGAATGGTCCAACTTTATCTCCTTTGTCTCGCACAAACGGGCAAAATCAGAATCGGCCTGAATGCCAGGGTAGGTCTGCCCTTTTCCTACGTCGATTACCAGAACATCAAAGAGATAGACTTCTCAGCACGCATTCTTGATGCCCTCACCGAAGTGCAGAAGATGGAGCAGCCCAAGAATTGGGAAGTATTTCGCCCATTTGCCGAGGCACTCCTCGGAAAACCTATTCCGTCAACGCACGATGATACCGTTATTGCCCCATATCGTGTGGAATTGCGCATCCTCTTTAGCAAAGAGAAGGAAGAAATCAGTCGTACCGTGGGTAACGCAAGCAAGCTATTTGGCGATCTCCATACGACCAATCCCTATGAGAAGGTGCTCAAGCAATATGAAAACTTCTTCCAGGTTGCTGATTCAGAAGACATTGATGATGTGCTGTATCACTTGAAAGAGGTTTTTGGATATAGCGCCTTCGAAAACGGCATAGCGGAGGAGGTTGATGTACATGATCTGAAGCAGCGCATGAAGCATTACAGAGATGTGCAACAATTCCTTACCTACGATACAGAATTGCGAACAGCCTACCAGTACTGCACGCATCATCTTCCTGACACCCGTGACCTGGCAACAACGCTTAAGATTCAGCAAGAACTGGCAGAAAAACTCCAAAACCTGCAACCATACATCGACTCTGAAGTTAAACTACGCACCGAATTGATTGGTAGTACCCCTCGCGGAGCCGACGAACCCCAGACACTCCAGGCATTAATCGCTGACTACAAAATGGTCTACATCACGCTCCATAACAATGTCCTGAGCAAATTGGAGAGCCACCGCATGGTCCTACAACAACTGCTGGACAGTACAGAACTTGTGGCCTTAAAGATGTTAGAGAACATCAGCGCACTCCAGCCTGCTGTTTCAGGCACTATCGAGGGCCGACTGAAAAAGCTATTGGATGGGATCTTCACTTGTCCATCGCCCTCACAGAACTCCATTGAAGAGGGACTGGAGAGGGAGCCGGTACACAAATGCGGTCTCACGTTTGAGAACTACAACGGCCTTCTTCAAAGAGCTGCGCAGGCAGCAGAGGAGGCGCAGAGGCTCTTCACCGACGGAATAGAGCACAAAATGGAGATTTTCTTGAACCCTGCTATTCAGGAACGACTGAAACAGGGTGCAGCCGATTCCAATATTGTCGCGCTATTAAACTGTACGACAGTTGATGAGGTACGAAAATACCTGGTCGAGAAAAGCCAAACTGATCCCAGTATTGTAGAGATGATCAACCGCTACCTGAAGGAGATCGTTGTTAAGAAAGTACGAATAGCTGACTTCAAGCCAACTATAAACATCGTCGAGAAAGAACAAATTGTGGTTCTCACACGAGAGTTCCAGGCATTTCTTGAACAACAACTGGAAAGCGCTCTGGGAGATGAGCATGCAAATAAATTACCAATGCTGCAAGTGGAGTAAAAACGATGGCTGAACTCAGGGAAGGAATCGTTATCAGCAATCGTTATGAAGTTCGTCACCTCGTTGGCTTCGGTGGGTTTGGTCAAGTTTGGTGTGGCTTCGATGATGAACTTCAACGTGAAATCGCTATTAAAAGATTACTTTCTAAAGGTTTTCGTTCAAATGAAGACCGAGATGAAATTATGGAAGAGGCGAGAAAAATTGCCTCTCTTTCTCACCCCAATATAGTCTCGGTATATGATGTGCTTTCGCATGACGATGAATTAATGCTCATAATGGAATACCTGCATGGAGGCTCATTACAGGATTATTTACGGAAACTGAGTCGCGAACAGACTTGGATTGGTGTATCAGAGTCTATACGTATACTCAAGGCAATTTTATCTGGACTACAGGCCGCCCATAACTGTCCCCAGGGACCTGTCATTCACCGGGATTTGAAACCTCTCAACATCCTTTTTCATAGAGATTTCCATGCCAAGATAGTTGATTTTGGATTAGCTACCATCGGGATTACCGAAGAAATTAAAACAGCCCATCCAGGCAAATGGGAACACGAAGGAACTTTTGGTTATAAGTCACCTGAACAACTAAGAGGAGCGCAAATAGACGTACGAAGCGATTTATTTAACGTGGGTTTGATCGCTTCCATATTGTTTGCAGCTGCACACCCTTTCATCGACCACCGTTTCCTCTTCGATTATAAAGAAATGGTATTAGAACCTTATCGAGATGTGGCTATTACCCTGGGATCAAATCTCACTGATGGGATCAAAGAGTTTATTCTAAAGTTACTAGCCATAGACCCTACGGATAGGTTTCAAACGACTTCTGAGGCTTTATCAGAATTAGAGTATGTCGAAGAAGAATACAGTGAACAATTATTTAATCGTATTATCGACTATCATGATGCGTTAAAAGCAGGCAGTGAAACAGAAATATTGAGCACGGTGGAACTTGCAGAGGGTGTATCCTTATGTAAGCGTAGAGGCTTCTTTGTCCAGGGAGCATTCCTGTATGAGAAATCAGGGAAAGACTTTTCTGGTCTTCCCCAGCATCTATACAATCGTATGGAAGAAGATTACAAAAACTGTAAAAGACGCGCAGGCCGGGAGGTCATTGTATAATGAAACAAGATTACATAAGCATCGTCGGATGGTTTTTACATAGGTTTGCCGATGTAAAAGACGAGCCTGCTATCATCGTTCGCGATCCTCTTCACTTGTTACCAGAAAGAGATAACAATATTCACACCTTTGCGAGTGAACAAGGATATACCGTGATTGTTGCCGCAACCAATCTTGCCTTCCGTGATTTATATGAGCGGGCCACCGCCGACCCCGATACCCAGAAACTACTCGTCATCGACCGCACACCACAGAGCAGACGTATGGCAAGCTCAAAAGGGAAAGCGCCGCCCTTGTTTTATCCTGATTTGCTAGCGCGTGTTCCCACCGGAGCGTGCATCGAGCTTGATTTGCGCCAGTATCTCAAAGAGATTACCGGCGATCCAGACTGGCCCAAGGAGGTGAATGAACCCCGTTATGCCGAGATTGTGGTCAAACACCTGGCTGGCGTCATACAGGCTCATAAGAACCTACGCGTCGTCCAGAGGGAGCGCTTCGGTACCCACGACTTTCACACCATCGTTGCGTACGCAGCCCTCGATGTTGCAGATGCAGCATTTCAGAGATGGGATAATGCCTCTTACTGGCGAGTAGGTCTGCATGGATATCAAACCCTACAAGAGTTGGAAACGCTGGCACCAGCGGTGACGGAGCCAATAAAACGTGACCTGGCAAAAGCTCCGGCTCCTTTTTGTTGGTTTGGGACGTATGAAACGGAAATGGTTATTCGCGCATTTTATCTCTCCGTCATTCTTGCCCAGCATTCCCTCAACTGGAAACTCCTACTAGTTCATATAGACCCATCGCTCAGGGGATTAACCACCATAGAAACCGGAATATTGGAACAGGCAGCGCGCAAACTCGTCGAACTCGATCCTGAGCAAGCTCGGGAAGACCTGGACGAGATCGAGTCTCATCTGAGCAGTGAAAGTCTGCAAACTATCCTCATCGATCAGTTAGCAGTTGCAGATGCGGAGAATGCTGCGACTGTGATAAGCAAAGAAGGGTACTCAACGCTGTTCCGAACTCTGGCACTGCTTCTCGCTCTGAAAGACCTGCTCTTCCCAGAACCGGATATGAAGGCCCACGAGCGCATCGTCGCGCATCTTTTCTCTGGCAGCTCGGCTGGCTTTGTAGAGTCTCGCCCTTCACTGGTCTGGTCAAATCTCAAAGAAGCCTACAGATTAGCCTATTCCATCCAGGAAGCACAGACTGAAATGAGCAGAGCCCTGAGAAACTTGAAAGTCAAGTCGCCTGACGATCTAAACTTCCTCACATTTCGTGATCTCTGGAACGCGGGGGAGATTAATCGATTGGAGTACCACCTTTCAGCGTTGAAACGGTTGGTCTACTACCTCGACCTCTTGCCTCGTGAACCGGATACCTTGCCGATTGTATTCACTGACGCTTTAAGGAGCATCCAGAATCGGGTTGACGAACTTGAAAAAGACGTGTTCCACCAGATCAATGAATTGAATGGCCTGTTTCAGGAGATGGTCTCAAAACAGTATCCAGGCTGGCTCACAACGGATAGCAGTTTGCTCCTTTCCAGCCAGTTTATACGTCGCTGCTTGAAACCCCATTGGGATCCAAAGACAGAAAAGGCGGTCGTATTGGTTTTTGATGGCATGCGCTATGATATTTGGGACGAACTGTTGCGCCCTATGCTTTTAGAGAAGATGGAGATCGTCCAAGAATTTCCAGCTTCGGCAATTTTACCGTCAGAGACCCATGTTTCACGGTGGGCTATTGCAGCAGGAACAGAGCCAGATCAGTTTGGCCTGGTTCCGCGACGGGCTGAAAGCGATTGCCTCAAAGAGGCTTTGGCGCGAGAACTCGGCTATCACGTCAACGTTGAGGCGATAGCGCCCGAGGGAGCTGGAACCGGGGAGACTGTGCGCTACCGGGCAGGAAAGCTGGACTATTATATCTTTGAGTTCTGTGACAAAGAACTGCATAAAATCGAGATGAAAGAGTATTCAGATGGACGGAAGGAACCATCACGGCCCCTCGCCCTCATCTACCAGCAATACCTGAAAAATTTGATTGATACTGAAGTCATGGCTATTCTACGTCGCCTGACGCCTGGGACATAAGTGTTCATCACTGCCGACCATGGGTTTGGACTGGTAGGACAAGAGTGGTTGGGCATTGATCCTGATTATCTCAACGAACCTGCTGATTGTGTCTATCTCAACTGTCTCCTCTCAGTTCCCTTATCGAGGGCTAACTTGCATCCCAAGGTGCGCAAGAACATCATCAGCTTCACTCCTGAGCAGTTACACTATCCAAAAAAGGAGGCATGGACAGCAAGAACGGGGGCCACTATTACTAAAGATTACCAGGCAATTCTCTTTCCCCGAGTCGGCTACTCGTTTAGCCGCAGTGGAGTTCGCTACAAGCCTGCGGCATATGGGCACGGTGGTATCTCAATCCAGGAATTACTTATTCCAATGGTAGTATTGCAAGTCAAAGCCAGAGAGGAAGAGCTTTTGACACTGCACCCCATCAATGGGCCGAAAGAGGTCGTTGAGGGCGAAGAGATAGAATTCCGCATGCGCCTGACCCGAGTAGCGGGGAGGAGCAAAGCCAACGAACTACGTGTCGATATCGAGGCTGGCTATGGCGATGATATTGAGCAAGGTCGGGCGCAACTCCCGCCACAGGTGCTGTACATTGCAAAGCAGGGCGAGGTCGTCTATCGTTTCCAGCCAGATCCTCAAGAGGCGACCCCAGAAGAGCATCGCCAGGGACTAATGAAGCGAGAACTCACCATTATTATTCGTTATCGAGAAGGGAATCGCACGATACGCAAATTGCAAAAGCACTCCTTCGCAGTGCGGCTCAACTCGGAGCGTGTAGTACGTCGTGTGCCAACCTCGCTGGGCAACATTCTGGGCTTGACACCAAAGAGCATGAGGTAGCATGATAAGGCAAATGGGCTTCCAGAGGACGACAATACCATCAAGAACAGAAAATAGCGATGGCAAAATCTAGGGTTATGAGATGAATAAAAAAAGTAAAATCATTTTTAAAGGGAAGGTCGTCAACAAAGCCCACACCATAAACACCGGTGTTGACGAATTCCCTCGCTACGTTGTCGAGTACCTCATCGATAATTACTGCTCCGAAGAAACGTTCCATCAAGATATGGAAAAGGTCGTAAAGCGGCTCAAAGAAGCATTTGTACATGGAGCAGAAAGCGAGAAGATTCGGCACTATATCCGAGAGAATCGCCATCATTCAATTATCGCCAATCTAGAGGTAAGGCTGGTCGAAACAGAGGATAAGTACTGGGCGATGATTACGGCAATCAATGAAAATTTCGTCAATATTCCCGAAGGGATTGTACGCCAATATCCTATGTTGCTCTCTGGAGGCATGTGGGGGACAATAGATTTGACCTACGATGAAACTGAAATTCACAACAAAAAGATACGTCCCTTTAAGATCACTGGCTTCACCCCCTTTCAAGTCAGCGTTATCAACTTGGATGATTATATCAGCAAACGCCGTGAATTCAGTTCCGACGAGTGGATAGATTTGCTGGTCAATACCTGTGGCATCAACCCTGCGAAAATGAATCGTCGCCAGAAACTGCTGTACCTTTGTCGCTGCATTCCGTTAGTTGAAAACAACTACAACATGATCGAGCTTGCGCAACGAGAAACTGGCAAAACCTACCTTTACCGGAATATTTCTTACTATTCCCATGTCCTTTCAGGGGGAAAGGCTACACCAGCGCAACTTTTCGTCAACCTCAATACGGGAAAGATCGGCGAGGTTGGCACACGGGACACCGTTGTTTTTGATGAGATTGCCAATACGGACTTCAGTGATCCTAAAGCTTTTGTCAGTATTATGCAAGGCTACATGCAAGACGCCAAGTTCAGTCGAGGTAAAAAAGAACTGCTTGCATTTGGCAGTCTCGTTTTCGTCGGTAACATTGATGTGCAAGGAAATATGCCCCACGAAAAATACTATCACCTCTTTGAACCGCTACCAGACTTTTTACAGGTCATCGCATTTCTAGATCGTATTCATGCCTATCTGCCCGGCTGGGAGTTGCCAAAACTCAATCCTGATAGCTACGCAAGAGACTATGGTTTCATTACAGATTATTTTTGTGAAATCTTGCATGAATTGCGCCGCATAGATGTGCTTAGTGGAATAAGAGATCGCTTTGAAATCATCGATACGGCACACACGACACAAGGCCTCTCCGGTCGCGATCAGCGTGCTATTCTTAAGTCAGTATCAGGTCTGCTCAAGCTTCTCTATCCAGATGGTACCGTCACGGATGACGAACTTGAGGAAGTGCTGCTGCTTGCTAGTGAATTACGACAACGTGTGCGAGAACAACTTCACCTTATTGCCCCAGGTGAATATGATCAGGTCAAACTTGGTGCCTGGTTACACCATTCTGGCAAAAAGCTTGTACCAGAATTGCGCGATGCCGGACGTATCCAAACAGTAAAGTTACCACCCCAGCCAGCTATTGGAGAAGTTATTGGCCTCGCAGTTGCTGGTGATCATGGCTGCATATTACACTTTGAGATACAGGTAAACAGAGGCACAGGCAAGATCATTCCACTCGGTTCAATCCAACGAGTCATGCGCGAAAGCATCGAGGCGGCAGTGCAGTACGTTAGATTTAGGAGCACTGAACTTGGTCTCAGTCAAACCTGGTATGAGGATTTAGATGTCGCCGTACTTGCTACATACATGGGAGTGCCAAAGGAAGGGTCATCAGCAGGTATTACTATTGCCACAGGTATCGTTTCAGCGCTTAAGAGGCAACCTGTGCGAAATGACATCGCGATGACGGGTGAGATCACTATCATGGGGAAGGTATTGGGTGTAGGAGGGATTCAACAAAAGATACGAGCAGCCTACGATGCAGGGGTCAAAGAAGTTCTTCTACCAGAAGCTAATTTTAAAGAGGCACGAGATTTACCATCATATATTCTTGATGTCATTAAACTTACACCTGTTCAGACCGTCGATGAAGTGTTAAGAGGCGCATTTGTGGACACGACATCAAAATGAGACAGTAATTCCCTTAGATCAGGTTTTCCACAACTCTGCAAACCTTTGGAGTTGTGCACCTGTGGCACTCAATCCCAGGAACTCTCTTTTACAAGCATCAGTGACTTCCTTCTTTACTGGGCTATATGAGCCCACTATGTTCGTGCAACAGCTACAATGATCTTTTTTGGGATTCCACAGAAGCGGGGCAACCTCATAGTTATTAAATATGGAACTTGAATTGCGGTAATTTTGCTTCGTCAAATAATCTTGCCACTTTGCCTTAAAAAACAAGACGTGGAAAGGTTATTAATTCAACTTCATGTGGACAAGTGTAAATGCTAGGATTACATGGTAATAGTCCACCCAAACGTGCTGAGTTCCAGTTCATTTTGGTCAAAATGAGCACTTCTTGTAAGAGCACCTCGCGTGGTGTATCTTCATTACAGGCGAACCAAAGAGGAAAAGCTTCTACCTATTGATTCA
>WNEZ01005277.1_pt1 | contig 15340 bp, 13 predicted proteins | sample 5400521 | NCBI WGS metagenome assembly WNEZ01 (sample SAMN13153339, study PRJNA577476) | soil metagenome | isolation source: 120 cm saprolite under Douglas fir tree site 2 hole 1 replicate 1 | place: USA:California | collected 2015-04-18
GGGGCGCACCTGCAGCGAGCTCAGCCGGCTGAGCCGGAACGCGGTGATCGCGCGCAGCCGCACGACCTGCTCCCGCTGCACCGCAAGCTGCGAGTCCACCGTCGACGTCAGGAGATCGAGGCGCTGCTTCTCGATGTCGAAGCGCGCCTCGAGCTCGTCCGCCTTTTCGTGTGCAAGGGTGACCTCATTGCGCGAGAGCCCACCGATTATCGTGAGTGAGTCAGCGACGGCGGCGGCGCGTTTCGACGAGAGATACTCACTGCGCGTGGATGCCACGACGCCCGCCTGCGTGAGACGCGCTCCCTGCAGGCTGGTGCGCAGATTCACGAGATCACCCTCGGCGGCCGTGAGCTGGCGCTGGGCGTCGAGCGCTTCGATCTGGACGTCCGGGTTCGCAAGCTCGAGCAGCACCGTGTTCGCCTGCACCGGAATGCCGGGCTGGACGAAGATGCGCTCGACGCGCGCGGGAGTGAGCGCCGAGATCCAGCGGATGTGCTCGGGCACGAGCGTGCCCGGTCCACGAACTTCACGCACCATCGTCCCGCGGCGGACTGCGTCCAATGACACGACCTCGCGATCGACACTCGGCGCGGCCGGCTTGAGACTGGCGAGCAGGATTGTGACGAGGATCAGACCGCCGGCGGCGATACCGCCTTGGACATAGCGTTTGCGGTTTTTGGTTGGCGCGCGTGGGATGTCCACGTGCCCGAGACAAGGCACGGACCGTACCAGTCCGTGGTCTCAGCTAACTCGCGGTTTTGGAAGTCGTTGCGTTTGGGGACCGCCCGGCAAGCGTTCGGTTATGGGATTCTCGCGTCCCACAAGCGAACAGTTATTCCGATCTTAACGCGGTCGTCGGCTCGACCCGCACGGCCCGCAGCACGGGCACCAAACTTCCCGCCAGCGTCATCACCACGCACAGCGTCACCGCCGCCGCGAACGTGAATGCGTCGCCGGGTTGCACTCCGGCGAGCAGCGACTGCAGGGCCCGCCCGACGAGGAACGCGAGGACGATTCCCGGAAGCACACCCGCGGCGGCGAGCACCACCGCCTGCCGCATGACCATCCGCACGATCGTCATCGAGCCGGCGCCGAGGGCCATGCGCACACCGATCTCGTGGCGCCGGGTGGCGACGGCGTAGGACAGCAATCCATGGATCCCGACGCAGGCCAGGACGAAGGCGATGATGGCGAGCGCGGCGAGCATCCGCGCTTGCGTCGCCCGAACCGCCGTGCGCCGTTCAACGACCTCTTCCAGCATGCGCACGTGCGAAATCGGCTGATCCGGATCGACGGACTGTACGATCGCTCGAACCCGAGGGAGAACCGCCGCCAGTGGGGCCGTCGTGCGCATGACGAGATCCTTGGGTGTGTATCCCACCACCGCGCTGTCCGGCACCTGCTGATATGATAGATAGACCTGCGGCTCACTGGGCTGCTCCAGTCCGCGCACGCGCACATTCGCGACGACGCCGACGATCGTGCGCACGCTATCGACGAAAATGATCTGCTTCCCCAGGCCGTCCTGGCCGGGGAAGTAGCGATCCACCAGAGACTGGCTCACCACGGCGACCCATGGCTTTTGATCGATGCGATCGGTTTCGGCGATGTCTCGCCCGCGCAGCAGCCGAATGCCGAGCGTGGAGAAGTAGGCGGGGGTGATGTAGCGCAAGCTCGCCCAGTTTTCCTCACCGGGTTGCCTGGGGATCCCGGGACGCGTCACGCCCCAAATGCCTCCGTACATTTCGAGCGGCACGCCGGAGATATAGGCGGCGCTCGACACGCCAGGCAGCGCGCGCACCTCATTCAAGACCTGTGAGAAGAACCGCTGCCGGCCCGCTACCACGGCGTAGCGCGGCCACGGAAGCGCCGTGCGCATCGTGATGACGTTCCGGGTGTCGAACCCGGTGTCCACGCTCTGGACGCGCCACAGAGCGCGAAGCAATAGTCCGGTCGTCACCAGCAGCACCACCGACGCCGTCACCTCGGTTATGACGAGCCCGGCGCGCACGCGCGCTCGACCGCGGCCGCCCGAGCGCATCCCGGTGCGCAACGCGCCGAGGTCCGTGGTGCGGACCGCGCGCCAGGCCGGGTACACTCCGAACCCGATTCCGGTCGCGGCCGCGAGCAGCGCGGCGAACAGCAGGACGCGGACATTCACAGCAGGCAGTTCGGCGAGCGGCAGCGACGCGGGCACGAGCGCACCCAGCAGCGGCACCGTGACGATGGCCACGACCACGCCGAACACACCCCCGAGCACCGCCAGTACGACGCTTTCGGTGACCATCTGCCGCACGAGTCGCTCGCGCCCGGCGCCGAGGGCCGAGCGCACCATCAATTCGCGCTCGCGCGCCGCCGCCCGGGCGAGCAGCAGGTTGGCGAGATTGGCACATGCCAGGAGCAGAATGCATAGGCTCGCCCCGCACAGCGCCAGCAGCATCGTGCGAAACCGCGGCGACATGTCGTTGCGCTCCCAGAATAGGCTGAAGCCGGTTTCGGCATTGGTGGCGGGAAAGTCGGCACCCAGACGCGCCACGACCACGGACAGATCTGCGCGTGCGTGGTCCATGGTCACACCGGGCTTGATCCGACCGATGGCCTGGAGGTAGGAGTTGGTCCGGTCCTCGTAGTCATCAGGACCAAACAGGAGCGGCGTCCAGAGCTGCACGTCGCGCGACGGGAAGTTGAAGGTCGGCGGCATCACGCCGATCACTTCATAGGGCCTTCCGTCGAGGCTGACGGTCCGACCAAGGACCTGCAGGTCGCCGCCGAAGCGCGATTGCCACAGCCCGAAGCTGAGCACCACCGTTTGGCGATCTCCTTGACCACCATTCGTGGAGTCGAAGGTGCGGCCGATCAGCGGCGGCACGCCAAGCAGCGGGAACACGTCCGGCGTCATCTGCGTGCTGGCCACACGCTGGGGTTCAGCGCCGCCGACGAGATTCCCCCCGCCACCGGTGAATGCCCCCATGACACTGAACGAATGGCTCATCGCCTTGAAGTCGCGGTAGTTGGCGGGAGACAACTCGTTCATGCAGCCCCAGCCGCTGCCGTCGAGCGGGCCCTCACACATCCGAACCAGGGACTGCGGATCGGCGAATGGCAGCGGCCGCAGCAGGACAAAATCCGCGACCGTAAAGGCGGCGGTGTTGGCCCCAATGCCGATCGCCGTGACGAGAATCGCGGTGATCGTGAATCCGGGCGAGTGCGCCAGCGTGCGTGCTGCGTAGCGCAGGTCCTGGCGCAGCACGTCCCAGTGCGCGGCGACAGCGTTCTTGAACACGTCGAAGGCGGAGTCGAGCAGCGCCCACGACGATTCTCGGCGGCGTCGTGCGAAATCGGCGATCATGTCCGCGCCGTACTCACGCCTAAACGACGCCGGGTAGAGCAGCAACAGCAGGCGATAGAAACGCATTAGGCCCGTCCGGGAGATAGTCCTTCGACACGCGCCATGCGCACGAGGTTGGCCATGCGCTGCGTCTCCGCGCGGGCGGCCGCCGCGCCGAACGGGGTAAGCCGATAGTAGCGCCGCCGCTCGTCGTCGAGTTCTGGCGCCGGCCGCTCGCTCGTTTCGGTGATCAGTCCTTGTTCGAGCATCCGCTGGATCGAGCGATACAGCGTACCGGCGCTGAGTCGCAGCTCACCGTCGGTCCGTTTCTCCACGTCGAGCATGATGGCGTAGCCGTGCCGGTCTTCGTGCGCCAGCGCGACAAGGATGTGGAACGTCGCGAGCGGCAAGGGCAAAAGGGCTTCGACATCGGGGCGAGAGTAGGCCATGACTCCGATTATATCCACTGTGGCTATAGTAGCAAGGACGCGTTCCAGCCTGGCACCGAACGGCCATGTTTCTCCGGTTACCGGGATAGCAGCGCCAGCATCTTCAGCATAGTGCTTTCCTTCTTTACCGGCGCCGATGTAACGGTGATCGTGCCCGCCTTCAACGAGGCGGCCAGTGTGGCCGACACGATCCGGAGCCTCCAGGCGCAGACGGCGCGACCGCGCGAAATCATCGTCGTGGACGACTGCTCCACCGACGGGACCGCCGATGTCGCCCGGGCGCTGGGGGTCACCGTCGTGCGCCCACCGGCGAACACGGGCTCCAAGCGACGCGGACACGGTGCTCGCGGCCGATGCGATCGAGCGGCTGCTGCCGGCCTTTGGGCAGCCCCGCGTCGCCGCCGCGTGCGGCTTCGTGCTGCCGCAGCGCGTCCGCAGCCTGTGGGAGCGCGGGCGCTATATCGAATACCTGTTCGCGTTCACGTTCTACAAGCAGGTGCAGGAGTATTACGGGAAGCCGCTCATTTCATCCGGCTGCTTCTCGATGTACCGAACGGCAATCCTGCGCGCGCAGGGCGGCTGGTCCAACCGCACGTTGGCCGAAGACATGGATCTCACGTGGAGCCTGTATCGGGCGGGGTACGAGGTGCGCTTCGTGCCGAAAGCGATGTGTTACCCGATCGAGCCCCGCACCTTCCGCCTCATGGGCACCCAGCTGCAGCGCTGGTCGCACGGGTTCGTCCAGAACGTGAAGCTGCACTGGCGCGACGTGCTCGCGGTGCCGTACCTCCGCTCCGCCGTCGCGGTGGCATTCTGGGATGCCACGGTCGCCGCAGCACTGTATCTGGTCGCTCTACCGGCCCTCGCCCTCCTGCTGGCGAGCCCCTGGGTCCTGTTGGGCTATGTGATCGACGCCCCGGCCGTGCTGGTTCCCGTGCTCGCCGGTGCGGTCCCGCGGCGCGAGGTCGGGCGGGCCCTGGCGAGCGTTCCGGCGTTCTTCCTGCTCCGCACCGTCAACGCGGTCTTCTTCCTGCGCGCAGTATGCGCCGAGCTCCTGCTGGGTCGCCCCCTGCGGCACTACAAGAAGGGACACTGACGGTGATCGCCGGGCTGCCGGGCACGGGAATCGGCGGGATCTTCTATCTCGCGAGCGCGCTCGCGATGCCGCTCCGCGAAGCGTACCGCCGTGTCCGCGGGCGGGCGAGGGGCAACTGGCGGGTCGTCGCCGCGCAGCTGGCGATGGCCGGCGGGATCCTGGGAGCGATGTGGGTGACGGGGTGGTTGCTGGGCCACGCGCTCGCCGCCGCGCGGCCAATCGCCCGCCTCGGCACCTCCCTACCTTCGGGTAACGTGCTTCGCATCGCGAGCGTCGCGCTCGCCCTCGGCACGCTCGCCGGCGTGCTCGCCGGTGTCGAGTTGCTGCGGCTTTGGGTGCACCGTGGAGGCACGCGGTCGCCGCTCCCTGAGAAGGCCATGCCGGCAGGCCGCGCCGGCCCACACGTCGGGCAGGAACTCCGGCGCGTGGCGCTGCTGCTCATGCTCGGGCTCGTCGTCCCCGGCCCGCGTGGGGCGTTGGCGCAAAGTCCCGGCCGCGTGGCTGCTCTTCTGGCACGCGCGGACTCGGCCTGGGCCGCGAAAGCGGAGAGCGTGGCAGCCCGGGAGTACGCGGCCGTGCTCGCTGCGGATCCCGAGAACTCCCACGCGACGTATCGTCTCGCCCAGCTCACGCGCGACGACCCCGCAGCGCTGCGGCTGTTCCAGCGCTACGTCGAGCTCGAGCCGGAAGATCCGTGGGGCTACCTGGCGGTGGCCGAAGCGCTCTCCCGCGCCGGCCGGTACGGCGATGCGCTCCGCTCGTACGACGACGCGCTGCGGCTCGCGCCCGGCGAGCCCGAAGCCGTCGCCGGCCGCGCCAAGGTATTCGCCCCCGCTCGCGCTGCCGCGCCGGCGGTCACGCCGCTGGTGAGTGGCAGCCGCGATTCGGACGGTAACACGACGTTTCGTGTCGGCGGCAGCGCCGAGCTCGCAGCGCAGGGGCCGCTACGCCTGGGCGTGGAAGCGAATCGTGATCGGGTGACGGACGGCGTCGCTACCGCGGCGCTCTCGCAGCTCGCGCTGCGCGCAGTGTGGCGGCCGAGCCGGCTGGCCAGCATTGAAGGCGCCCTTGGAGGGACCCGACTCGAACGCACCGACAGTGGGAGCACGAGCGTCGTTCCCACGGGCCGCGTGCGCGCGCGCTGGCGCAGCTCCACGCACGGCGTCACCGTCGATGTCCGCGCCCAGCGCGCCGTGCTGGCAGCGAGCCCGTTGCTCGTGGACAACCGCGTGGTGCGAACCGAACTGCGCGCGCTGCTAGAGATCCCCGTGACGCGCACGCTCAAGCTGCGCGCCCTCGGGCGGACTGCCCTGCTGCGCGATACCGCGGATCTGAATCATCGCGCCGCGCTCAGCGGCGTAGTCGCGGTCGCGCTGTCGCCAGCAATCGAGCTGTCGGGTCAGGTCCACCAGATCCGCTACTCGCACGCCAGCACCGCGGGCTACTTCGCGCCGCGTCTCGCCCAGGTGGTGGAGGCAGGGTCCTACCTGGAGTTCGAGACCCCACGCGGCTGGCTGCTCGCTATCGATGTCGGCGCGGGAGCGCAGCGGGTTGCGGAGTTTGGCGGGCAGCCGGGGCCATGGAGCCGCGCGCTGCGGTGGTACTCACTCATCACCGCGCCGCTCGCTCCCGGGCGCGCGCTCCAGCTCGAGCTCGAAGGGGAAGACTCGATGGTAGCGCGTGAAGCAGCGACGACCGCGGGGGCCTGGCGCTATGGCTCGGCGGCCCTGTCGCTGCGGTGGGCGCTCTAGCGACGGACTGGTATCATTACAACATGCGTCCGGCGCCTTTCCTTCTTCTTTTTTTGCTGCCTATCCTCCAGGGAATCCCCTCTCGCGACGACGGACAATGGACCATGCCGGCGAAGGACTACGCCGCGACGCGCTACAGCGGGTTGTCGCAAATCACTCCCGCGAACGCACCGCGACTCCGCCCGGTCTGGAGCTTCTCGACTGGGGTGCTCGGCGGGCATGAAGGCCAACCGCTCGTCGTCGGCAGCACGATGTACGTCGTCACTCCCTTCCCCGACGTCCTATACGCCTTCGATCTGACGAGCGAAGGCTATCCACTCAAATGGAAGTATCGGCCCGAGGTGAATCCCACTGCGCTTGGGCTAGCGTGCTGTGATGCGATCAACCGCGGCGCGGTGTACGCGGACGGCAAGATCATCTACAACCTGCTCGACGGGCACACCGTCGCGGTCGATGCCGTCTCGGGGCGCGAGCTGTGGAAGACCCAGATCGCGGACATACAACAGGGTGAGACGACGCCGATGGCGCCGTTCGTCGCCGGCAATCGCGTCATCGTGGGACCGTCGGGCGGCGAATTCGGGATTTGGGGTTGGGTCAAGGGACTCGACCTCGCGACCGGCAAGATTCTCTGGACAGCCCACAACATGGGCCCCGACTCATCGATGCTCGCGCGCCCCGGCCGGGGCAGATACGCCGGCGATCCGAACATCGGCGTGTCGACCTGGGAGGGCGATTCCTGGCGCCGCGGCGGGGCGCCGGTGTGGGGCTGGATCTCCTACGACCCGCAGCTCGGCTTGATCTACTTCGGCACTGGAAACCCCGGCCCCTACAACACGGAGCAGCGTCCGGGCGAGAACAAATGGACCAACAGCGTCCTCGCGCGCAGGCCGGGCGACGGCACGCTGGTGTGGGCCTATCAATTCACGCCACACGACAGCTGGGATTACGACTCCAACGCCGAGATGATTCTCGTCGATATGGTGGTCGGTGGGCGCATGCGCAAAGTGCTCGTGCACTTCGACAAGAATGGTTTCGCGTACACGCTCGACCGCGTGACGGGCGAGCTCCTGGTCGCCGAGCCGTTTGCGAACGTGACGTGGGCGAAAGGAATCAACAAGCGCACGGGCCTGCCGATCGTCGACACGACCAAGACGACGGGCGCGTCGCGCGGCAACGTGAAGGGCATCTGCCCGAGTCTCGAGGGCGGGAAGAGTCCCGCGTCGCCCTCCGCGTATTCCCCACGCACCGGACTCTTCTATACGGCGACGAACAACCTGTGCATGAATTTCGAGGCGGCCCCCGTGACGCGCATTCCGGGCACGCCATATATCGGCGCGACGACGCCGTACATGCCTGGGCCGGGTGGGTATATGGGCGCATTCATCGCGTGGGACGCCGCGCGCGGCCGCAGGGTCTGGAAGATCGAAGAGAAGTTCCCGGTCTGGAGCGGCAGCGTTGTCACCGCCGGTGACGTCGTGTTTTACGGCACGCTCGACGGCTGGTTCAAGGCCGCGAACGCGAGGACCGGCAAGCAGCTGTGGAAGTTCAAAGTGGGCTCGGGTGTCGTGGGCGCGCCGATTTCATTCCGGGGACCGGACGGGAAGCAGTACATCGCGGTGTATGCCGGCATCGGCGGCGATTGGTTCCTGCTGTCGGGCGACGTGCGGTCCGACGATCCCGCCGACGTTCGGCCGCCCGCTGATTTCGCGTCCGATCTCGCGCGGCACACGAGCCAGGGAGGCATTGTCTGGATCTTCGGCCTCTAGTTCTCCTGGCGCTGCTCGCCGCATGCGGTCGGTCCGACTCCGGCGGAGGAGTCCGTTATCCCGACCACGTGGCGGCCGGCGGCAACCCGCCTCCCGCAGGTGAGATCAAGAACCCGCTGCCGATCGACTCCGCGAACGCGGCCGACGGCTCGAAGGTGTTCAGCGCGATGAACTGCGACGGGTGCCACGGCGGCGGCGCGCTCGGCTGGGTGGGACCGAGTCTGGTCGACGGCCGGTGGCGGTACGGCGGGACGGATGGCGCACTGTATCAGTCGATCTTTTACGGCCGTCCCCGCGGCATGCCCGCCTACGGCGGCGTCATGTCGCCCGGGGCGATCTGGAAGGTGGTCTCCTACATCCGGGCGCAACCGGTCCCTGCCGACGTTCCAACCGAGCGGTGGACTGCCGCGGAGCCAAGACCCTAAATCAAAGGCGTATAACGGCGTAGAACGGCGTGGTGATGCGGATTCCCACACCGCCGCGCCGCCGTTCATTATGTTGGACCCCCGAGCTCCTCCTCCGAGGGTCCCTATGCGTGCGCGTCGCGTCTTGGTCTCTTCCTTCATCATCCTGGCCATTTTCGGATGCGGCGGATCGCGCCGGCCGGTGCGGCAGCGGGTGCTCCTCCCCCCGACGCTGAATCTCGTCCCGCATCACAATATCGGGCTGTTCGAGTTCTCGGTCGAGAACGCGAAGGGCAACCTCCACGAGTTCGCGACGCATCGCTTCGAGGAATACGTGCTCGCGGCGCAGAGCGGCATCGAGATGCGCGAGTTCAAGTCGGCGGATTCGAGCCGCGTCTTCGCGTCGGCGGCCGATACCAACGGCTGCCCCGTCGCGTTCTTCGGGCACCTCAAGATTTCGAATGTGAAACCGCATGGTGGCCTGACGGCCGGCCTCGCGCCCGTGATGCGGGCGACAGTCACGGTCGAGCTGTCAGTGTGGCTCGTGAACACCCGCACGGGCGGCGTGATGTGGCGGCGGAGCTCGGCGTCGACGGAAGAGGTTGGCGGCCTCTCGTTCATCGGGGGCACGCCATCATTCTCGGCGCGGGATCCGAACGACGCGTACGGACGACTGATTAATCAGCTGGTTTATAACGTCACGTACGATGTGCGCTCGACTTGGGTAGACCAATAGAGAAAGGCGTGGAAATGCATACTCATCTCCACGCCTGTTACGCTTAATCGTGCAGTTTGGAAGAAAACTCCGCCGCCCGTCGGGTCAACTCCGAATCACTGATCATCTTCCGTCCCGACCGGATGACCGCGACATCCAGCGCCACCCAAAGACTGCGGCGATGCGGATCGAGCTGCAGCCCTCGAGCGAGGGGTGCAATCGCGGCGTCGTTGGACCCGTTCGCCATGTACAGTGCGGCGAGGTCCTCCATCGCGCTGACATCCTCAGGATTGCTGCGCAGATGCTCTGTAAGAGACTCGACGCGCGCGACATTCATCTGGACCTCCGCCTGCGGTTCTGGAGCGGGTCCGAGCGCGACCGCCGGATTACCCATGATCCAGCCCACAGCGAGCCCCAGCGAAATAGTGACAGCTTTCCAGTTGGTCATGGCCCCCCCTTTCGAGGGGGGAGAACGCACGAGGCGCGCCAAGCCAGATGCAGGCTAGGCGCGCCTCGATTGTGTTGCGGAGGACACTACGACGACGCGGGGGGCGTGTCCTCCTTACCACGTGACTTCTTATTGAAGAACCAGAAGGCCAGCATGATCAAGGCGACAATCAAGCCGATCTTGAAGACGAGAAAGAACAATGGCAGCAGGAAAGCCGCAGCAAGCTTCCACAGCACAACGCCGACGAGACCGACCGCGGCGAGCTGCACAACAGGCTTTAGCATCTCGGAGTCCGGGACAAGGGATGTTGAACAATACGCAATTGGCGGTCAGAAGTGTCGAGGCTTCGCGCTGAAGTAAACGATTCCGCCACCCGCTTCACCCACGAACAGATCGGGCTCCCCGACACCGCGCAGATCCGCAAAAGCCGGCGCCGCGTAGGGCGGCAGCCGCACACCGAGGACGGAGTCTCGGCCCCCCTGCTCCGTTCTCACGATCAAGACGTTATCGAGGAATCGCGGCACCGCGCGCCTGCCCACGCGCCTGCCGAGATAGTCATCGCTCGCCAAGACAAAATGCGGCGCCTTGCTCGACCCGTCGTTCCTGAAGAACGCGAGTCCGAGAGAGTGAGGAGTGGAGATATGGAGCGAAACCATTGCTGCTGTAAGACAACAACGTGTCAGGCGAAGAGCTGCGAGGATTGAGAGCTAGAAGGTGGCGGCGGTCGCATCCCCGCCAGTGCGCGACCCGCATCCGTCCACCGCGAGCGCAACCACTCCATGAGCCACAGCGGCAGCGTCCGCGTCTGCTCGAGCGGTTCTTCCCCGATCGCGGGCTTCGCACCGGTGAGCATTTCTCGCGCCAGCAACTGCACCGCCGCCATGTCATTGCGCGGCGTCGCCGGCTTGCCGAGCGCGCTCGCGATCCCCGTGTCCGCCACGAGCACGCCTTCGTCGGCCAGCAGCACGTTCTCCGCCTTCAGCTCGCCATGAAAGATCTGGGCGGCGTGCGCGTGCGCGAGACCGCTCAGAGCGCCGCGGAGGATTTCGACGGTCCGGGCGAGCGGGATCGCGCCATTGTTGCCGATCCAGGCGCGCAATGTCGTGCCGGGGACGAAGGGACGCGTGTGATAGACGAACGAACCGGCGCGGCCGGCACCGCGCGGCCGCACGAGATTGGGATGCCGCAGCCGTTCGCCGACCAGTAGTACGGCGCGTTCGAATTGCAGGTCGTCGATGCCAAGCGACAACGACGCCGGCAAAACCTTGACGAGTAGCTCGGTGCCGTCTTGGGATTGCGTTGCGACAAAGAGCCGGTACTCCCCAACCGGCCGCACTTCCCGCTCGATCCGGTACAGCGGGCCGAGGGCGTCCGCTAGGGCGGTGCGCAGTTCGGACATTGTTCGCAAGTTAGCCCGAGGATACCGTATGGGAAGGGACTATTCCCCCGTTTCCCTTCTAATCCCTTGGTATAGGTTCTGAGCGCGTTGTCGTTCGGCCGACGAGCCGAAAATCTTCTCGCCATCGAAGCGGCCGTTCTCGATGAAGATCTCCGAAATCCTTGTGCCCGCGGTTACACTCCCCGCGACGTGCACGCCCGCGACCGACGTTTCCAGCGTTTCCGGATTGATCTGGGGCCGTCCCGTTTCGGCATCGAATGTGATTCCGAGGCGCTGGAACAACTCGAAATCGGGGTGAAAGCCGATGAGCGGATACACGCGCGCGGCCGGAATCCGTTCTGCGTTGCCGAGCGCGCCGCGCACGAGCACGTCGCGCGGCGTGATCTCGACGACCTGACTGCCGAGGCGGGCCTGGATCTCGCCGGCTTTGATGCGGTTTTCGAGGTCGGGACGGAGCCAGTACTTCACGCTCTTGGGCCATGTCGTGCCGCGATAGATGATGGTGACCCGTGCCCCCGCGCGAAACAACTGCAGCGCGGCTTCCACCGCGGAGTTCTTGCCGCCGATCACGACGACGTCGAGACCGTAGGAGAGGTGTGCTTCGTCGAAGTACTGGCGGACGTGCGGCAGGTCTTCACCCGGGACGCCGAGCTTGTTGACGTGATCGAAATAGCCAGTCGCCAATACGAGCTTGTCCCATGAGATCGGCTCACGCCCCAACCGGGTCTCGATTTCATTCTTTCCCATCAATTTCGTAAACGAGCGGACGCGGATACCTTCGACGCGGGCGACACCACGATAGTATTTCAGCGCCTCTTCCCTGGTAGCCTTAGCACCCGCGCACACGAGCGGGTGATTGCCGATCTCGAGGCGCTCGGGCGTCGTGAAGAACGTCATGTTGATCGGGTAGCGGACGATCGAGTTCGCGAGCGCGCCAGCGTCGATCACGAGGGGATCGATGCCGCGACGTTTGGCAGAAATGGCGCAGGCCAGGCCAATCGGCCCGGCGCCGGCGATGATGGCGGCTTCGTGCTGCATGAGACCGGAATCTAAGCGACGTTTCAGTGAGGCTGCGCGTCTGGTTTAGCATGACACTCACACTCGCTCTTCTCTTCGTCGCCCAAGCTCAGGGCTGGCAAGCATCCCTGGATAGCCTGGCAAGACTCGGCCAGTTCTCAGGAGTCGTGCTCGTCGCACAAGGCGGAGCACCGCAGTTCGAGCGCGCCTACGGGATGGCGGACCGGGAAGCCGGTCGCGCCAACGATCTCGAGACTTCGTTCAACCTCGGCTCGATCAACAAGCTGTTCACCGGCATCGCCATCCGGCAGCTCGCCGCGGCCGGCAAGCTCAACATCGATTCGTCGCTCGCGCGCGCCTGGCCCGACTATCCCAATCAGGACGTGGCGCGGCGCGTGACGATCCGCCAGATCCTGGAGCACCGCGGTGGGATTCAAGGCAACATCTTTGCGCCGCCGCCGGGGAAGACGCGCCACGATGTCGTGAGCCTGCAGGATTATTTCGAGCTGTTCAAGGATCAGCCGCTGCAGTTCGAGCCGGGATCCCGCCAGCAATACTCCAACGCCGGCTACATCGTGCTCGGCCTGCTGATCGAGAAGCTGTCGGGCGAGAACTACTACGAATACGTGCGGCGCCACATCTACGAGCCCGCGGGGATGACGCAGACGGGGAGCTGGCGGATCGATCGCTTGCCGGCGAATACCGCGATTGGCTATACGCGCGGTGCGCAAGACGCTGATCCCAGCACGCCACTCAAACCCAACACCGATTTCCTGCCGGGCAAAGGAAGCTCAGCGGGTGGTGGGTACTCGACGGCCCACGATTTGTTGCGGCTCGTCAACGCCTTGCGCGAGGGCAAGATCCCGGCCGGGCCACCGCCAGGAGTGGGCATCGCGGGCGGCGCACCGGGACTCAACGCCGCGGTCGAAGGCGATCTCCGAGGCGGCTACGATGTGATCGTGCTCGCCAATCTCGATCCGCCGGCGGCGGAGCGAGTGGCACAGCTCATTCGGAAGGCGCTGGCCCGTTAGTTAGTGCGGGCCGGGCGAGCCCGCACTACGTGACGAGCCACGTATGATGTCCACGCGGAGCTCGACCCAGCCGTCCACCTGGCGATACTCGACGCGCAGTTTGTGTTCTCCTGCCGTGATCGGGGCGTAGTCCACCTGCGACTCGTGCGGGGTCCACGCGTCGATCGCCAAGGCTCCGTCGATCCACACGCGCACGGCATCGTCGCTGACGGTTCGGAGTGAGTACGTGCCCGCAGGGAGAGTCACGGTACCGGTGGCTTCCAGCGACCAGTGATCTCGCGGCAGGTCCTTGTACGCTGCCGGTGCGCGGTACCACATGAAATCCAGCCTCTGTAAACCCCGCGGCGTGGCCGCGGGGCCCGCTACTCCGGCAGAGTCCATGAACCGCACGTTCCAATCGATCTTCGGCTCGAACCGACTGTACGAAAACCGCGTCCCGCGTGACTCGAGCGTCACTTCCCAGTCGCCCGTCGAATCGCGCTTGGGCATGACGGCGATGGTATCGCCAATGCGTCCCGCGGCGAGCGAGAGCGTCGTCACTCCACGAAGCGAACGGAGCCTCCACGTGCCGGCCGGCCCGAGCGTGACGAGGTGCAAGGGGATCGCGCGCGTGGAATCGACGGGCCAGAGCTTGGGAGTTCCCCAGTCGTACGGTCCCCATTCGTCGACGATGATCGCGGAGCGGTCGCGCTGCGCGAGCGGCGGGGACGGGCGGCGCAGGTTGCCGACAACCGGCGGCGCCAACGGGCGGCTGATCGCGGCGATCGTGTCGACGCCGGCGGTGTTGCGCACGTTCAGAATCGTGCGGTTGCCGCTGAAGTCATTGCCGCTGATCCGGTAGTTCCGGCTCCGGGTGTCGTGATGCTTCGGATAGCGCCAATCGGAGGGCTCGATCGAATCGGCCCACAGCCGAATCGCCGTGGAGTCGCGATCGAATCGGTTGTTGGCGATGACATTGTCCTGCCCATGCTCGATGGCGACGCCGGTGCGGTTGCCGCGAAAATCGTTCCCCACGATTTCGGTCTGGTAGGAATAGCCGCCCCACACGCCGTACTCGCTGCCCCAGGCGCGGTTCGCAATGATCTCGTTGCGGCTGAACGTTGCCTCGACGCCGTTCGCCGTCGCATAGCTCACGTCGTTGCCGTAGAACAGGTTGTCGTTCGCCCCGCCGGTCCCCGAGTCCATCGTCGTCTGTCCGGCCCAGAGAAAGACGCCGTCGCCGCCGTGCGTCAGCGAGTTGAGCGCGACGACGTTGCGTGCGCTCTGCTCGAACAGCAGCAGATCGGCCGAGTCCTGGCCGCGCGTAAAGAATCGATGGCTGTAGCCGCGGACGTTGTAGTCGACCTCGTTATGAATGATCGTGTCGTCCGAGGAGCGGTACAGGCCGATGCCAAGGCCTGAGTTGAACGAGAAGTTGTTGTCCCGAATCATCACGCCATTCGATCGCACCAGCAGCAGTCCATTCATGCCGCCGATCACTACGTTATTGCGCACCTCGGCGCCTTTGACGTCCTGCAAATAGATCGCGGCTCCAAACCTCAGCCATTCGTCGTTCTCGTTGTGATGGAAGGACAACCAGTCGACCAGGCTCTCGTGCTCCACCAGGCTGAAGAGCCGTGGCTTCCAGTTGTCGCTGAGATCGTTGTTCCGGAGCGTCAGCTGCCGAGTGCCGCGCGCGAGGATACCGACCTTGTATCCATGGATGTTGGCCTTGACGATGCGGATGTTGCTGCCGCCGTCGATGACGATGGCGGTGTCGCGCGCTTGATCGGGATCGGCCTGGGGATCTGTGCCTTCGAGGGTCGTGCCGCCGAAATCGACGGTGATGTTGTCGCCTCGCACGATGAGCGGAGCGCCCGCAAGGCGATACGTCTTGGGGACAACACGGACAGACTGCGTGATGATCATGCCCGGCTGCAGCTCGATCGGGCCTTGG
>WNEZ01002659.1_pt1 | contig 15336 bp, 13 predicted proteins | sample 5400521 | NCBI WGS metagenome assembly WNEZ01 (sample SAMN13153339, study PRJNA577476) | soil metagenome | isolation source: 120 cm saprolite under Douglas fir tree site 2 hole 1 replicate 1 | place: USA:California | collected 2015-04-18
AAACTCTGGCCCAGATTCCGCACCGTCGTCCCGGCAAAAACATCCTGAGCGAGCTCGACCCGCACGGGTTCGGGGATTCCGGCTACATTCGCGGCCTGGCCACCTTAGTCGATGCGCAGGGAAATACCGCCGCCCGAGTCCGCTTCACTGACATTTACGTTTACCGCGACCACCGCTGGCTGGCGGTGGCGGGCCAGGAGACCCTCCTGCCGGGAGGTGCGAAGTAAGCCATGCGCGCCGTAGTCCAACGAGTGAGCCGTGCTCGCGTCACCGTGGGCGATGACATTGTCGGCGAAATCGGCCGCGGGTTGCTGGCCCTGGCATGAAGACGGCGAAGATGACGCCGACTATCTGGCTGAGAAGATCGTCGGGTTGCGGGTTTTTGAGGACGACAGCGGCAAGATGAATCGAGCGGTCGGCGAAGTTGAAGGAAGCGTGCTGGTGGTTTCCCAGTTTACGCTCTACGGCGACGTCCGCCGCGGCAAACGGCCGTCATTCGATGCCGCCGCTCCGCCGGAAAAGGCACGCACGCTCTACGAATACTTCGTAGACCGCGTCCGGGCCTCCGGCCTTCGCTGTGAAACCGGGAAATTTCAGGAGATGATGCAGGTGCAACTGGTCAACGATGGGCCTGTGACTATCCTGCTGGATTCATCGAAAGCGTTCTAGCCAGCGGCTCCTCGGCGGCAACCTCGGATCGCTCGCCCTGTAGAATGCGCAGCACATCACTCCAGTTGTTCGCGCGCAAGTTTGCGCGCTCGCCGACATTGTGCGGAGCGGTAAACAGAATCCCGGTGCCCCGGAACTCCTTGAAGTGGCGCGACCGGTCATCCACCAGGACATCGGCGTCGATGATGTTCTTGTCCCCGCAAAATACAATCCGGCTGGTCGGGATGAAGGCAAAGTGCTTCTGCAACCACTTGAACTTGGCATCGAACGAGCTCGGGACTTCCATAGCGGCGCTGGCGATAAAAATGTCATGATGCCGCGACAACTCCAGCAGCGCTGCCTGGCTGCCTTCCATCACTTCAAGGTTGTCGAAGAATCCGTCTCCGTGGGGAATCGCCTCGAATTGCTCGCGGCGATCATGGGGAATGACGGTACCCAATCCTCTTTTCGACACCAGTTCCTTGGTCACATTTGCGCCCGTCAGCCGGTTGTACAAACTCAGATGTTTACTGAAACTGTCGGCGATGACCTCGTCCATGTCTACCGCAATGCGAAGCCGGCGCAACTCCAGATTCCGCGACCCCGACTTTTGTGACCCCAGACTCAGTTGCCTGGCCGGCGGGTTCGCCTTCAACACAATGGATATGAGCACCATCAAACCGGCCAGAGCGTTGGCCCAAATCACTGCCACCGCGTGGACTCGAATGCCGTAGACCAGCCACAGCATCACGCCCGTCAGATACAGAAACAGCATCTGGTACGATAGGTCCTCGCCGCCCTGCTTGCGCAGCTTCACGATCTGCGGGACGAATGCCACGGTCGTGCAAAAAGCAGCCACGATTCCTAGATAGGCGGTTAGGGACATCGCTGATACCTCTGCTCATAGTAGATGGCCCGCAGCAGCGATTCGTCCAATGAAATGTTTGGAATCCTGTGATAACTTTCGAGTATGAAACTGGAAACTCGAGAGCTCGCCTCTTTCGCGGTCCTCGCCGAACAGCTGCATTTCGGACGGGCCGCCGCCCGTCTCCATGTCTCCCAGCCCGCGCTGAGCAAACGAGTCAAGGGGCTGGAAGAGAAAATTGGTGGGCCTCTATTGGTCCGCAACCGGCGCGGTGTTGCGCTCACCCCGGCCGGAACCTTGTTCTACAAAGAAGCCCGCAGAATCGCCCGTGACATCGACCTGGCCTTTGAGGCCGTGCGTGGGGCCACCAGCGGCGAACTGGGCAAACTGCGCCTGGGCGTCGGCATGTCCACCGTGCATAGTCTGGTTCCCCGCGCCCTGCTCAAATTCCACGAAACCCGCCCAGGAATTGAGATCGAAATCGCGGACATGTCCACTCCCAGTCAAATCGAGGCTCTCATCGCCGGCCGGTTGGATGTCGGCTTCGTGCGCCTGCCGGTAAAGCATCCTCTGGTAGAGGTCCGCAGGGTTTTGACCGAGCGCCTCACCATCGCGACCTCGCAGAAATTTGCCGGCCCCTTGACCATGAAAGGTATTCAAGAACAACCGTTCATTCTGATCGACCGCGGAGTTTCCGCCACCTACCACGATCACTGCATCAGCTTGTGCGACCGCTCGGGGTTCACTCCGCGAATCGTCTACGAGCCGAACGACATGTTCACCATCCTCAACCTGGTGAGTGCCGGCATCGGCGTATCCCTGGTTCCCAGGGCGGCACGCGCGATGCACGTCAGCGGGGTCAAGTTCGCGCCCGTCCACAGCAGTTATGCGGAATGGGACATCGGAATGGCGTGGAACAAAAAGCTGGAGTCGGAAATCATCCGGAAATTCGCCGAGATCGTCCTACCGGCGAGGCGTTTTGAGTAGCGTCGGCGGCCCGCCCACCGCGGCGGCGCGCTAGCTCGCCAGATCTGCAATCCGCACCACGTCCGCGCACGCGCGCACATCATGCGTGCGGATGATATGGGCGCCCTTCATGATCGCCACAATTTCGGCAGCCAGCGTTCCATAGAGTCGATCCGCGAGTGGAGCGTCTTTCCCGTCACGTGCCAGCGCCCGGCCAACGAATGATTTCCGCGACATCCCAACCAGCAGCGGGAATCTGAGTTGATGAAATTCTTCGAAGCGCCGCAGCAGGGGATAGTTCTCTTCATGGTTCTTCCCGAATCCAAAGCCGGGATCAATCACCATACGCTCCCGTTTCATCCCCGCCAAGACAGCGGCGTCACTGCGCTCCCGCAGTTCGCGCTTGACCAGGGTCACCACGTCCGACACCGGAGGCAGCGCACGCCATTCCTGAGGACGCCCGCGCATATGCATGAGCACCGCTCCGCACTTCAACTCGGCGAGGGTCTTTGCCATCTTCGGGTCCCAGAGAAATCCGCTCACGTCGTTGACGATTTCCGCCCCCGCATCCACCGCCCGGCGGGCCACGCCGGACTTGTAGGTGTCCACCGAGACGGTAGCCTTGGGATTCTTCTTCTTCACCCCCGCGATGACCGGGATCACGCGCTCCAGTTCTTCTTTCTCCGTGACCGCCGCCTCCGCCCCGGACACTTTCGCTCCGGGCCGCGTGGATTCGCCGCCGACGTCGATGATGTCGGCGCCCTCCTGCAACAGTTTGAGCGCATGTTCCACGGCGTGATCGGGATCGAAGGTCTTGCCGCCGTCGGAAAATGAATCCGGAGTGACGTTCACCACGCCCATGATCAGGGTGCGTTTCCCCAGTTGCAACGCGCGAGAACCGATTTGCCACTCGAAGACCGGCCGCATGGAAACGATTCTAACCGTTATGAAATGTGTGGGGCGGACCCGTCCTGAGCGAAGTCGAAGGCGCCTCCGCCCGCCGCCTTTGAATTGAACCTTGGCCTGGAAACCAGGTCTGGGTTCGGCTGCGAAAGTCAAAGACGGCGGGCGAGGGCGCCCGCCCCACACAACCTCCGATGTACAATTAACTTGCGATGCGCCGTACGCGCTTCTTTCCGCGGATAGCCTTGTGCCTGTTGCTGCTGACGCAACTGCACGCCGCCTCGCGCAAGTCGCTCGACAAACGTATCGCGGCAATTCTCGAGCCTGCCGACCTGGCCCGCGGATTCTGGGGCATCGAGGTAGTCTCGCTCTCCACCGGTAAGATTCTGTATGCCCGCGATGGGGACAAGCTGTTCACGCCCGCGTCCAACACCAAGCTGTTCACCACCGCCGCGGCCCTCGCGCTGATCGGGCCGGACTACAGCTTCCACACTACGGTTGAAACCAACGGCACGCTCGACACCCACGGGCGCCTCACTGGCGACCTGGTGCTGGTTGGCCGTGGCGATCCCAATCTCTCGGGACGGGAGCTGCCCTACGCGCTGCATACGCAACGCAACGACCACCCCATTCGCGTGCTCGAGCAACTGGCTGACACGCTGGCGCAAAAAGGCGTGAAGTACGTGGATGGCGACATCATCGCGGACGACTCGTACTTCGCCTTCGAGCGCTATGGCGAGGGCTGGAGCCAGGATGATCTCGTCTGGGCGGACGGCGCCCCGGTTTCCGCGCTCACCATCAACGACAACGTGATTTTCGTAAATATCCTGCCCGCCGATCGTGCCGGAGATCGCGCGTTCGTCAGCATCACGCCGTTCGCCGACTATTATCGGATCGATAATCGCATCATCACCACGCCTGCCGGCACCGGCCGCAAAATCTTCATCAACCGCGAACCGGGCGCCACCGTGCTGACGCTTTGGGGAAACATGCCGCTCGATGACGCCGGGGCCAACGAGGCCCTGGCCATCGAAGATCCGGCGGAGTTTGCCGCTGGCCTCTTCCGCCAGTTGCTGGAGGTTCGTGGCATCGCGGTCTACGGCCGGCAGAAGACGCGGCACACTGAGCTGTCCAGCCTCTCGACGCTGACGGTCACTGCTTCCGCAGCGGCTCGCGGGGGCGACGAGCCCTTACGCCAATTGCAGAACCAGCCCCTGGTGCTGGCCAGCTACCAGTCCAAACCGCTGATTGAGGATGTGCGGGTCATCAACAAAGTCAGCCAGAATTTACATGCGGAGATTCTGCTGCGCCTGTTGGGCCGGGAACGTGGGACTGCGGGCACGGTCGAGGGCGGACTCGAAGTGTTGCGCGGGTTCCTCAACCAGGCCGGGATTCCCAGCGACCAGTACGCGTTTTACGATGGCTCCGGACTCTCGCGGCAAAATCTGGTGACGCCGCATACCGTTGTACAACTGCTGCGCTATGCCGACTCTCAGACCTGGGGAGCGAGCTTCCGGGAAACGTTGCCTTTGGCCGGCACCGACGGTTCACTGTCCGATCGCTTCAAGACCGTCGATGTCCAGGGACGCGTACACGCGAAGACGGGTTCGCTGGGCGGCGTCAAGACGCTTTCCGGCTATGCCACCACCAATCGCGGCGAACGGGTGGCGTTTTCCATCCTGTCGAACAATTTCAACCTGCCCGACAAGCGCATCAACGAAACCATCGACAACCTCGTGGGAGTAATCCTGGACGACGGCGAGAAGAAGTAACCGTTGCTCGTGTGGGGCGGGCGCCCTCGCCCGCCTGACAGATTGCAGCGGCAGTGAAGCTTGGGTGGATGTGCGGATGTGGTTGAAACGACGGTTCGGTGAATCACCAGCTCACCTGGTTGGGGAAGATTCTGGCGGGCGAGGGCACCCGCTCCACACAGACGCGATTACCGCGGCATGCGCTTGGCCTGGCGGTCACGCATCGACCGCACAGCGCCCGGGCCGGTGCCGGTCGGCGGCTTGCGCATTCCTTCCAGCAGATCCTTCAGCACTACAGCGTTATTGTGCTGCTCGTTTTTCGAAGCGAACAGAAGAGTAAGATTTTTCCTCTTGCTGGCCAGCCGGTAAAGTTCGGCAAGAGGGTCCGCTGCCTGGGGCAAAGCGAGTTCCTTCAGGTAACGTTTGCGGAAAGAAATCCAGTGATCGGGCTGGGCGTGGAACCAGCGGCGCAGTTCGTCCGATGGCGCAATGTCGCGCAGCCAGGCATCCAGCGCGGCTCGGCTCTTGCTCACTCCGCGGGGCCACAAACGATCTACCAGAACGCGATGGCCATCCCCGCGCGCGGGCTTCTCGTAAATTCGTTTGACCAGAATGCGTTTGACGGCGGCGGGCATGGCGGTGCTCTACTATTGTACTTCCGCGCGCCGCTTCGCAGAATTAGGCTGCGGATTTCTCTTTTCTCTCGAGGAACGAATGGGATCAGCTCGATATTTTCTCGACGGTTCGTCGGTGAACCGACGACGCAAGACATTGGCCGTCTGCGTCGTCTCGCTGCTTCTTTTCAGCGGCTGTGACGTGCAGCGACGCAAGAGTGATACCGAGTTGGGATTGAACTCACAACAAGCCGCCGGGCGGCGACTCTACGATCAATATTGCGACCGCTGCCACGAACCCTACTCGTCACGCGACAAGAAGGGACGCAGCCTGAAGGGCGTTTTCAAGAAACAATTCCTGCCCCAGAGCGGGCTACCTGCGAACGACGATCGTGTAGGTGAAATCATCCAATCCGGCCGCAACATGATGCCGGGCTTCGGCCAGGTAGTGTCACGAGATCAAGTCCAGGACTTGCTCGCCTATCTGCACACGCTGTGAGGGCGTGTTCTCACCCCTGGTCACGTAGGGGCGGATGCCACCCGCCCGGCTCCTCGTGTGGCGCGGGCGCCCTCACCCGCGAAAAGCCAGCAGAACCGGTTTCGTATTTCAGAAGTAACACGCCTGACGAACTGGTGGGAAGCGCAAAAGCCGCGGGCGAGGGCTCCTTCGACTTCGCTCAGCACAGGTCCGCGCTACACAGGCGGTGTCCTCGCTGGCGATTGACTTCTACCGCCCCGGCGAGTAGATTTTCCCAACCATTTAGTTTGTTCTTTCTCAACTTCTTTGGTTCGCGCACCCTCGTCAACCTGACGAGAAGGGAAGCGGGTGAAAATCCCGCGCTGCCGCGCAACTGTAAGCGAGGAAATCGCAACCGGTCACTGGGTGAAACCCGGGAAGGCCGGTTGTCTTCGCCGGACGTCGAAAGAGGCGTCCTCACTCGCAAAGCCAGGAGACCGGCGCGAACCGTCCACACCAACCCCTTTCGCGTGACAAAGGAGGAGTGCATGCGGTTACTTCGTATTCTTGCTGGTTTTATTTTGCTGGTGGCGGCAGCGTCGGCCACAGAACTCAAAATCAAAGTTGTTGATCCTCAATCCGTCGCCGTCGCGGGCGCTCAAGTGGAGTTGTTCCACGGAGGCAGCGCGACTCCAGTAGCCATCCAGACTACATCGGCCGACGGGCTGGCCGTATTTCGCGAACTCGATTCTCCGCCGTACCGCGCCCGCATACTCGCCGCCGGTTTTGCTATAGAGACCGCAGACATTTCTGCGTCCGACACTGAACCGGTTAGCGTGAGGCTTCGCCTGGCGCCGGCCACCGAAACCGTCACGGTGAGCGCGACTCGAACCCTGGTTCCCAACAATGAGGCGGGCGCCGACGTAGAAAGCCTGAACAGTGGACAACTGGAAGTCATGCGTCCGGTGGCGGCAGATGACGCTCTGCATTTTCTTCCGGGCGCAGTGGTGAGCACGGCCGGGCAACGCGGCGGCCTCGCCTCGCTATTCGTGCGCGGCGGCGATTCCACTTACAACAAAGTCATCGTGGACGATGTGCCGGTGAACGATCCGGGTGGAACGTTTGACTTTGGCGTGCTCCCGCTGGAAGGAGCAGACCGTTTGGAGTTCGTGCGGGGAGCGCAGAGCACGCTCTACGGTTCTGACGCCATGACCAGCGTCGTCCGGGTTTTTACCCGCACCGGCAGCACCCCGGTCCCCGAACTGCGTTTTGGCGCGGACGGCGGAAATCTGGGAACCGCGAACGGTTATGCCTCCTTGTCCGGAGCGGATGGCCGCTTCGACTACAACCTGTTCGCCGACCAGTTCAACACCATGGGCCAGGGTCCGAACGACGATTACTCGAACGCGCTTCAGGGTGGGAATCTGGGACTGAAACTGAACGACTGGGCCTCGCTGCGCGTGCGCGCTCGCCACTCCAACAGCGTCACTGGAGTGCAAGGCGAGTGGAATTTCAACGGAGACCCGATCCTGCCACCGGACCTTGACCAGCGCGCCCGCCAGAACAATCTGCTGGCCAGCGCCGACCTCACCATCGCCGGTCCCTCGCGCTGGCAGCATCGCTTCACCGGGTTCGAGTACAAACTGAATCGCACCAACATTCAGCCGGTAAATCAGCCGGATCGGGTGGATCCTTTCGGCGACCAGATCGACACTCCTTTCCACGCCATCACCAATATCAATCGCGCCGGCTTCGACTATCAGGGCGATTACACGGAGCGTAGTTGGGCGCACACCACGGTTGGATATGAGTTCGAAGATGAAAACGGTACCACCGGCAGCCTTCCCGATTCGTTAAGCCACGGCGTCCGCCTGAACCACGCCATTTACGGACAGCAGGTTCTGACCCTGGGGCGCCTCTCCCTTGTGGCCGGGGCGCGATACGTCCATAACGGCAGCTTCGGAAACCGGGTCGTTCCCAGAGTCGGCTTGAGTTTCACCGCTCTGCGAGGGGGACAGTTCTTTTCCGGCACGCGCCTCCGCTTTTCGTACGCCACCGGAATTAAGGAACCGACTTTCGCGCAGTCTTTCGGAAACGGCGGCGGTTTCCCGGTGATTCCAAACAACGCGCTTAACCCGGAGCGGGTACGATCATTCGAAGCGGGGTTCGAACAGAAGTTTTCCCAGAATTACTCGCTGACTGCCACCTACTTCAACGGCCTGTTTCGCGACAAGATCGATTTCAACTTCCTGACCGGATCGGACTGCCCTCCACCAAGCCCGTTCTGCGGACAGTACGTGAATGTCAATGAAGCTTTGGCGCACGGCGCGGAAGTGGAGTTTCACGGACGGCCGCTGTCGAAGCTCTCTCTCGACGCATCGTACACCTACACTTCGACCCAAATTCTCGAACAGCCCTTTGCCTTCGATCCACTGCTGGAGCCGGGACAACCACTGATCCGGCGTCCGAAGCACGCCGGAAGCCTGTTGTTGACCTACCTGAGCAGACGGTGGGGAGCCAATCTGGGCGGAAGTTTTATCGGAAGGCGGCCAGATTCGGACTTCCTGGGCTATGGGATCGATCACGCTGCCGGCTACGCTCGTATAGATCTAGGCGGATGGTATGCGCTGACTTCCCGGATCACAGCTTACGTGAATCTGGAGAATGCTTTCGACAAGGCCTATCAGGAAGTAGTGGGGTACCCGGCGCTCGGAGCAAACGTCCGGGCAGGAGTCCGCTTCAGAATCGGCGGTGAGTAGCCGGTTGTGTGGCGCGGACCTGTCCTGAGCGAAGTCGAAGGAGCCCTCGCCCGCGGCCTTTGACCTGCACGGGCCAGTTCGTTCTAAAGGCTTCTTTTCGAAATCAAGCACCAGAAATACTGTCGGCCTTTTCGCGGGCGAGGGCGCCCGCGCCACATGGACCACACAGGACTATCTATGCCGCGAGGTCACGCGGCGGGGAGGCCGGGCTTCGTCGGCGCAGGGGACGGCCAGTGGCAATGGGGCGGCCGATCTCGAGCCCTGGTACTTGCTCCGCGCCGCCATCAGTTTTTCCAGTTCCTCACCGCCCAGTGGTTGCTGCCGCCCAAGCAGATGTGTGACCAGCGCAATCTGGGCAAAATGCTCAACCGTTTCCATCTTCATGTACGCATAATGGAGGTCAGCGCCGTAGGCGACCACGCCGTGATTCGACATGAGAAGGGCGTCATACTGCGGAACCAGCGGCGCCAGGGCATCCGTGAGCTCGGGTGTACCCGGGGTGCCGTACTTGGCCAGCGGTATTGAGCCCAGCCCGATGACCACCTCGCAAACCAGAGGTTGGTTCAGGGCCATGCCCGCGGCGGCAAAGCCAGTGGCGGTGGGGGGATGCGCATGCACCACGCCGTGGACATCGGGCCGCAGTTGGTAAATCAACAGGTGCATGGCGATTTCGCTGGAAACATCCCGGCGGCCTGAGACGCGGTGGCCTTCCATATCCACGATAACCAGGTCCGAAGGCTTCATCATGGCTTTACACATGGACGTGGGAGTGGCCAGGATGTGGCGATCGTCGAGACGGACGGAAAGATTGCCATCCATGGCCGCCACATAGCCGCGCTCGTGCAGCGCCCTGCCAAAGAGGACAATTTCGCGCCGACATTGACGTTCGCTGGGCATCGTTTCGGGAAGGGTGGAACTGCAGCCCCGGCTCGATGCCGGGTATGGTAACCCAGCCGGTTGGGGGTTACAAATGCTTTTACACAGAATTACATTCTCAGGACACGCTTACGTAGGCCCGGACGCCCCTTCGACTTCGCTCAGGGCAGGCTCTCGTCCGGGCGGGCGAGCAACGCTCGCCAAGCTTTTGTCTTTCCCCAAACGAAACTGCCAAGCTTTTGCCCGGCCGGGCAAGTGGGCCACCTGCCCCTACGCGGTCTGCGGTGGATAGAAGCTCCTATAATTAACCCCCGTGCTGGTCTCCGATTTCAATTATTCACTCCCTGAAGAACTCATCGCCCAGGATCCCCTCTCGGATCGGGCCGCTTCCCGGATGCTTCACCTTAGCCGTAGCTCCGGTGCGTTCCGTGACCGCCAGTTTCGCGATTTTCCTGACTTGCTGAGACCCGATGATCTGGTCGTGTTCAACAACACGCGGGTCTTTCCGGCCAGACTTTACGGCAGAAGGAGCGGGGCAAATTCGCAGCCTATGAGCGCCGGAAATCCGGCCTCCCGCAATTTTCTGCGCGGCACCATCGAAGTTCTCCTGACCGGCCAGCTCTCGCAGGACCCGAATGAATGGGAGTGCCTGGTGCGTCCCGGACGAAAAATTGGCGTGGGGGAGCGTTTGTTTTTCGGAGAAGGGGATGAACTGCAAGCGGAAGTGACCGCCCGCGGCAACTTTGGAGAGCGGCGCATCCGGTTTCTTCCCGTGACCGATTTCTTCGGCGAAGTCGAGCGTATCGGACACGTGCCTCTGCCGCCCTATATTGACCGCCCGGACCAGCCGGCCGACCGGGAACGCTATCAGACCATCTATGCGCGGGAAAAGGGTTCAGCGGCGGCGCCTACGGCAGGTCTGCACTTCACGCGCGAAATTCTGGACCGTTTGCAAGAGCGAAATATTGAGACTGCGGAAATCACCCTGCACGTGGGGCTGGGGACATTCCAGCCCGTGCGGGAGGAGCGGGTGGAAGACCACCAACTGCATCGCGAGCCTTATTCCATTTCCCCGGAATCCGCCGCGACCATCAATCGCGCTCTGGAAGCCGGGCGACGAATCGTGGCCGTGGGCACCACCACTGTCAGAGCGCTCGAAGACTCTGCCCGGAAGTCGGCAATCGGCAGGCCACAGGCGGGAAGCGGGGAAGCCGACATCTTTATCTATCCAGGCTTGATCTTTCCAAGCTCCGCTGACCCAAGCTCTGCATGCTCGGGCTATGAGTTCCGCGTAGTGGGAGCGCTGCTCACGAATTTTCACCTGCCGCAATCCACACTGCTGATGCTGGTATGCGCCTTCGGAGGCATGGAACGAGTGCTCGAGGCCTACCGCCACGCGGTGCAGGAACAATATAGATTTTATTCCTACGGCGATTGCATGTTGGTGGAGTAAGGCCTTTCTTTGCGTCCGTTGCGGTTAATTCGCGTCCTTGCGGCTAAGCTCCTTGACTGCCAAACCAACGCAACCGCCCCGACGAACGGCGCTATACTAGCCATCGAGTAACAGTATGAACACGAAAACAATATCCACGCCGGTTCCGATTCAGGATTTTGTAGCTGAGCTGAAGAACTTTCCCGAGCCCGCCTTCAACCACATCGACCAGATCATCCAATTTCTGCAGAACACGCCGGTGGCATCCGACACTTTGACGCCCTACCTGACCTGGGACCGGCAGCACTATACGCGAAATCTGATTGACAAGACTCCCCTCTACGAACTGGTCGCCATCTGCTGGGAAGTCGGTCAGGCAAGTTCGATTCACAACCACCGCGAGCAGAATTGTTGGATGGCGGTTCCCATCGGACGACTGCGGGTCGAGAACTACCGCGTTATTTCGCAGAAGCTGGAAGCGGGGACCTGCCAGCTCGAAACCGCGGATACGGTCGAAATGAATCCTCGCCAGCCTTGCGCCGTGGATCCCCTGGAGCCGGTTCACCGGGTCTATAATCCCCGCGAATTCAACCAGCGGGCGGTGAGCCTGCACGTGTATTCCCGTCCGTTTGATACCTGCGTAGTCTATTCAAAGGAACAGGGCACCTGCGGCGTGATCAAACTGCAATACAACACGGAGTACGGAAAACCCAGACCGACCTGATGGTGGCGGAAGGCGGGAATTGGCCAAAGAGAAAACGTTGACGATGCGCAAGAAATCTCCAGGAGTACTGCTGGGCGGCCTGCTCCTGGCGACCATCGCTTGTTCCAAGAACGCGCCCCCCAGAGAACAACCGGTAGTGGAAGGGGATCGCCTGGTTCATTTGTCAGCCAACCCACCCAAGAATTTCGTGCACCAGACTTTTCAGGTCCAAGGCTATAAGGCCTTCGAGATCGTAGTCCCCCCGCACGCGGCTCGTCCCAGGGTACACGGTACCTTCCAGTCGTTTATAACCAGTGACGCCGGCAGCATGGTCAGCAATGAATCCGCGAACGTTGACCTGGTGCTGCTCAATGAAGATGAGTACGCCGAATTCCACAACGGCAAGCAGGGGACCGCCACCTACACTCTTGACCCTGCGTATGACCAGATCGTGGACTGCGCCCTTGCCTCCACGCTGGACCAATCCCGCACGTACTACCTCGTCTTTCGCAATTCTCCCGGCGGCCCGAAAACCAAAGTTGTAAAGGCGGATTTCACCGCCAGCTTTGACTAGAGCGGGAATGCGAGGACCAGCAGTCACTGCCCGGCTGAAACCGCCACGACGCGGCCGCGAACGCGCAGGGTGAGGGGCAACACGCCTGCAAGCACCAGCGCGACCACCAGGCCCGCAAAGCCGGACCTGAAGGAGTGGGTCCGTGCGGCCTGATAGCCGACCAAAGCCGGGCCGAGAAAGCCTCCGAGACCCGCTGCGACACAGTTGATGGTGCCGGTAGCCATCGCCGCCGCAGAATCACAAAGGAATGCGGACGGCATAGCCCAGAAGCTGGGCAAAAAGGCGAGCAGGCCGGCGGCGGCAATTGAAAACAAAAAAAGCGAAGGCACGGTTCCCCAGTCTGCCCTGCTTAGCACCAGTAAGGCAGATGCCGACACCCACAGCGGAATCGCGGTGTGCCAGCGCCGTTCGGCAGTGCGGTCGGAATGCCAACCGTTCACCTGCATGGCGAGAAAGCCAAGCAGGTTAGGCAAGGCCACCAGTAGAGTCACCTTGAAATCGCTCAGTCCGGACAAGCGCTTGATGATGGTGGGCAGCCAAAAGGCCAAAGCGTATGCCGAGCCATTCTGCACAAAGTGCAGGGTCGTCAGGATCAGAACGTCGCGATGCCGCAGTGCCTGCCACACGGTATAGGCGCCGGCCGATTTTTTGGCCTGCTTCTCGCTCTCCAGTTGATGGATAACCCACTCCCGCTCGTCGGGGGGCAACCACTTTGCCTGATGCGGCCAATCGGTGAGATAAAACCAGGTCACAACCCCGAAGAACAGCGCCGGCAGTCCTTCGATGATGAACAACCACTGCCAGCCTCGCAGTCCGCCCCAGTGGACGCCCAGGAGCAGTCCCGAGATAGGGGAACCGACCACGTAGGCTAAGGGAATGGCCGCCATGAAACCGGCAATTGCCTTGGCGCGGTCTTCATAAACGAACCAGTGGGTGAGATACACGATGATTCCGGGGAAAAACCCTGCCTCCGCCAATCCCAGCAAAAACCGCATAGTGTAGAACTGATGCGGGGTGCGGATAAAGGCCATCCCAATCGTGACCAGCCCCCAGGAGATCATGATGCGTGTGATCCAGCGCCGTGCACTCCAACGCTCTATGATGAGGGTGCCGGGAATTTCCAAAATGACGTAGCCGAGGGCAAAGATGCCCGCCCCGAACCCGATTACACCATAGTCAAAGCCGAGATCGTGCGGCATTTGCAGGGCCGCAGTGGCAAGATTGTTGCGATCGAGGTAAGCAATTATGTAAAGCAGTAGCACATAGGGCAGAAGACGCAGGGCAATCCGACGCCGCGCGCGGCGGGCAACCTCGTCCACGACAATGGTTGGGGAAGGCAATTTTTTTCGCGAAGACAGGATTGGTCACACTGAGCACGCCGCCCAAAATCACGCGATTATATACCCGGCTGCGGGCTGGCAGCCCAGCCTTGCCACCTGCACCATCTTCCCCGCTGTTAAACTTATCTCTTGCCTCCCCGAAAGAAATCCGCGACCGCACAGCTTGAGGGCGGCTCAGCCACGACCGCGCCCCAGGCCGCTTCCTCCCCTCGGCCGAAATTGACTGCCACCGACGGCCGCCGCATCTTCCTCATGGATGCCATGTCCTTCATCTTCCGCGCCTACCACGCCATGTCGCGGCAACGCGGCATGTCCACCAAGACGGGACTCCCGACCGCCGCCACCTACGTCTTCGTCAACATGCTTCGCAAATTGCGCGACGACTTCTCGCCAGAATATCTGGCCGCCGTATTTGACGTGGCAGCGCCCACGTTTCGGGATCAGGAGGCTGAAGCAGTGACCAAGGTGCGCAAGTTCGACATCAAGACCCAAACCTTTCAGGAAGTTGCATATCACGGCTACAAGGCCAACCGCAGCGAGATGCCTGCCGAGCTGGCGCAGCAGCTGCCGTACATTCGGCGCGCGCTGGAGGCGTACCGCATTCCCATCCTCGAACTCGCCGGCTACGAAGCCGACGACGTCATCGGCACCCTGGCCCGCAAAGCCGCCGCGCAGTCGTACCTGGTGTATGTGGTGTCGAGTGACAAAGACATGCTGCAACTGGTCAACGATCGGGTGCTGGTGCTGAATCCACCCAAAGACAATCTGATTTGCGACGCGAGAAAAGTCGAAGAGATTCTTGGCGTCCCCCCAGAGCGCGTCGTGGACGTGATGGCCCTGCGCGGCGATTCGGTCGACAACATTCCCGGCGCCCCGGGGATTGGCGACAAGGGCTCAGTCGACCTCATCAAGCGCTTTGGCACCGTGGAGCAAGCGCTCGATCGCGCCGCCGAGGTCGAGAAGAAGTCTTACCGCGAATCGCTCGAGAACAATCGCGACAACGTCCTGTTCAGCAAGCGCATGGTGACCATCGACTGCGATGTGCCGGTGGATCTGAACCTGGATGCGATGCGCGCCGGAGCGCCCGACGTCGAAGCTCTCCGCGCTCTGTTCACCGAACTGGAGTTCACTTCCCTATTGAAAGAATTGCTGCCCTTGGTCGAGGTCACCGAGGCGCATTACACGGAGGCCAAGTCCGCGACTGATGTAGAGGCGGTGCTGAAGACAGTTTCTGCAAAGAACGCGCTGGCCGTGGCCATCGAGGCCGAGTCCAGCGTCGCCGCAGACGATGAGGAAGAGGAGGCCGACGAGCCGCAGGAAAGTATGCTGCCCCTTACCGCGGCACCGCCTGAGGTCGCGCCGGCGCGCACCATCGCGATTTCCGCAGCCGCAGGCACAGCAGTCACTGTTTCGATGCAGGACGGGCTGGGGTCGCGACTGAGATCTGC
>WNEZ01024116.1_pt1 | contig 15336 bp, 16 predicted proteins | sample 5400521 | NCBI WGS metagenome assembly WNEZ01 (sample SAMN13153339, study PRJNA577476) | soil metagenome | isolation source: 120 cm saprolite under Douglas fir tree site 2 hole 1 replicate 1 | place: USA:California | collected 2015-04-18
CCACACCCGCATCGGCAAAGCGATGCAGGCGACCGCGCAGGACCAGGAGGCGGCGCGCATGATGGGGGTCGAGGTCGACCGCGTCGTCATTCTGGCGTTTTTCATCGGCTCGGCTCTCGCCGGCGCCGCGGGGCTCATTTTCGGCCTCTACTACAACTTCACCAGTTTCATCATTGGCTACTCGGCCGGTTTGCGCGCCTTCACGGCGGCGGTGCTGGGGGGGATCGGCAACATTGCCGGCGCGATGATCGGCGGTCTGGCGATCGGTCTGATCGAGAGCCTTGGCGGGCAATTCATTGCGGTGCGCTGGACCGACGTAATAATTTTTTCGATCCTCATCCTCGTTCTGGTCTTCCGACCGACCGGGTTGATGGGACTCTCGGTCCCGCAGAAATCATAGGCCTGCCGCATGGTAGCTCCTTCCTCTCCGCCATTGCGGACGCTGCGCGACACATTGTTCGAGCCGATCTTGCGCATTCCGGAGGCGACACGCCGCCGCTGGCTCGTGACTGTTCTCGTCCTCGCCGCCGCGCTTTTTCCGTTCGTCGACAGCAATGACGGCGATATCGACGCGGCGGCCAATGCCACCGCCTTCGCCACCTTGGCGCTTGGACTCAACATCGTCGTCGGCTTCGCCGGGCTCCTCGATCTCGGCTATGCGGCTTTCTTCGCGATCGGCGCCTATTCTTACGGCATTCTTTCCTCCTATCAGGTGGCGCCGCTGTGGAGCGAGTTCTGGGAGCCCTTCCAATGGCTCGGCTTGGTCGCGCGGCTCAAGGTCGCCGGTGAGCCCGACGTCGTCCATTTTGTCGTCTCGTTCTGGTTGATGCTGCCGCTCTCGGCGCTGATTGCCGCCTTTTTCGGTATCCTCTTCGGGGCACCGACCCTGCGGCTTAAGGGTGACTACCTCGCCATCGTCACACTCGGTTTCGGCGAGATCGTGCCGATCGTCGCGCGCAACACGCCGTATTTGACCAACGGCTCGATGGGGCTCAATGGCGTCAGCGCTCCCAATTTCTTCGGCTATCACTTCGGCGTCGATTCGCTGCCGTACTACTATGTCGGACTGACGATGATCGTTTCCCTCATCTTCGTCAGCTACCGTCTCAAGGACTCGCGGATTGGACGCGCCTGGATGGCGATTCGGGAGGACGAGATCGCTGCCGGGGCGATGGGCGTCAATCGGGTGAAGCTCAAGCTGCTCGCCTTCGCCATTGGCGCCGGGTTTGCCGGCTCGACGGGTACTCTCTACGTCGCCAAGTTGCAGACCGCGACGCCGGAGATGTTCATGTTCCCGGTTTCCGTAATGATCCTGGTGATGATCGTGCTCGGCGGCATGGGTAGTGTCGCCGGCGTCGTGCTCGGGGCGCTGATCCTGGCTCTGCTGCAAAGCTGGTTTCTCCAAGATTTGACGCAGTGGGTCCATGCGCTCGGCCGTCTGATCAACGTCGATTGGCTGCAGCACGTCGAGCTCGTCCAGTCGATCGAGCTGATTTTCGGCATCGTCCTCGTTCTCATGATGCTGTTCCGCCGACAGGGATTGATCCCAGCGACCGGCACGATGGCGCCGCTGAGCTTCGAGGAACAGACGGCGCTGCCCTCTCGCGGCGAAATTCAGGCGGCGTTGAGTGGCCTTGGCAAGGGCGCCGATCTGCCGTCGGGCACACCCCTGCTCGAGACGCGCAAGCTGACCAAGCGTTTCGGCGGCATCACCGCTGTCAAGGAACTCGATCTTGTCCTTATGCCGCATCAGATCGTCGCGTTGATCGGCCCGAACGGCTCCGGCAAATCGACCTTCTTCAACGTCGTGACCGGCCTCGACCAACCCGATGGCGGGCAAGTCCTCTTCATGGGCGAGGACATCACCGGCCAGCCGTCGCATGCCATCGTCGAGCAGGGCATCGCGCGAACGTTCCAGAATCTCCGCATCTTCAGCAATATGACAGTGCTTGAGAACGTTCTCGTCGGCACGCATGCGCGGACGACGACGGGTGCGCTTGGCGCAGTGCTTCGTGCGCCGAGGACTCGGCGTGAAGAGGCGGCGACGCGCGAATGGGCGATGGAGGTCCTGACGGTTTTCGGCACCCGCGCCATCGCGTCGCGCCCAAAATTGCTCCTGCTCGACGAACCGACTGCCGGCATGAACCCGATGGAGACGCTCGAGCTTGCCGCCCAGTTGCGCAGTCTCGCCGATATGGGGCTGAGCATTCTGCTCATCGAGCACAAGCTCAACGTCGTCAACGATCTCGCCGACAAGGTCATAGTCCTCGATCACGGCGAGAAGATTGCTGAAGGCACCGCAGAAGAGGTCCACAAGAACGATGAAGTCATCCGCGCCTACCTCGGACGGACGGCCACTGCTCGAGTTTAAGGACGTCGACACCTACTACGGTGAGTTGCACGTCCTCAAGAAGGTCAACTACGAGATCCGCGCCGGCGAGATCGTGTGCCTGCTCGGCGGCAACGCGTCAGGCAAGTCGACGACGATGAAGACAGTGCTTGGGATCGTGCGCCCGACTCGCGGCATGGTGCGCTATGGCGGTGAAGACATCAGCAATATGCGCACCGCTGAGCGGGTCAAGCGTGGCATCGCGCCGGTGCCGGAGGCGCGTCGGCTGTTCCCCAAGATGACGGTTTTCGAGAATCTCGAGATGGGAGCGTTCACCCGCAACGACACGCACGGCATTGCCGAGGATATCGAGCGGATGTATGAGCTCTTTCCGCGCGTGAAGGAGCGCCGCAATCAGCTCGCAGGCACGCTGTCGGGAGGCGAACAGCAGATGGTGGCGATGGCGCGTGCCCTGATGGCGCGCCCGGAGCTCCTGTGCATGGACGAACCGTCGATGGGGCTGTCGCCCGCGCTCGTCGAGCAGGTCTTCGAAATCATTCAGATGATCAACAAGCTCGGCACCACCATTTTCGTCGTCGAGCAGAACGCCAACATGGCGCTGTCGATAGCGACGCGAGGTTATGTCCTGCAGACCGGTGAGGTCGTCCTCTCGGGACGCGCCAAGGATCTGCTGGCGAACGAAATGTTGCGTGCGACGTATCTCGGTGAAATCAAGGCGGCTTAGCCGCCGCGATCGAGAGGGGGTTCAGCCGGCCTTTTTCAGGCGCTCCGCGGCCTCGATCGCAAAATAGGTCAGCACGCCGTCGGCGCCGGCGCGCTTGAAGCCGGTCAGGCTTTCAAGGATAACGCGGTCGTCGAGCCAGCCGCGCTCGATGGCGCCCTTCAGCATGGCGTACTCGCCGCTCACCTGGTAGGCGAAGGTCGGCACGCCAAACCGGTCCTTCACGCGGCGGACGATGTCGAGATACGGCATGCCCGGCTTCACCATCACCATGTCGGCGCCCTCGGCGAGATCGAGCGCGACCTCGCGCAGCGCCTCGTCGCTATTGGCGTAGTCCATCTGGTAGGTCCGTTTGTCCGAGCGGCCGAGCGAGGATTTCGAGCCGAGCGCGTCGCGGAACGGGTCATAGAAGGCCGAAGCATACTTGACGGCGTAGGACATGATCCGCACATGGGTGAAGCCGCCCATGTCGAGCGTATCGCGGATCGCGCCGACCCGACCGTCCATCATATCCGACGGCGCGATGACGTCGCAGCCAGCCTTGGCTTGGACGAGCGATTGGCGACAGAGTATGTCGACCGTTTCGTCATTGGCGACAGCGCCATCCCGAACGACGCCGTCATGGCCATGGGCGGTAAACGGGTCGAGCGCGGCATCGCACAGCACGCCGAGCCCGGGGTGGGCGCGCTTAACAGCGGTGACGGCGCGGCACACGAGATTGTCCGGGTTGACCGCCTCGTCGCCATCCGGGCTCTTGAGCTCCGCGGGTACGACCGGAAAGATGGCGATCACCGGGATACCGAGGGACGCGGCGCGACCCGCTTCCTCGATCAGCGACGGTATCGTATGGCGCCAAACGCCCGGCATCGAGGGGATCGCCTCGCGCCCCGACGGGCCATCCTGGACGAAGACGGGCCAGATGAAATCGGCGGCGGTGAGAACGGTCTCGGAAACCAAACGGCGTGACCAGTCGTCGCGACGGTTGCGGCGGAGCCGGACGCGTGGATACGCGCCAAGGGAAGCAAAAGGTTTCGATGTCAAATCAACACCACGGCTCGGTCAAAATCCTGACCCAGCGGCAATCATAGGCGGCGGCGGCGCCGGTTACAATCGGCGCCGCTCAAACGCGGCGACCCATTCACAGCGGATAGGAAGCCACCAGGATCATATCGACGGCCAGGCCATCCGATGCAAGCGGCAGCATCAGCTTCGCGACCATCCGCGTGCTTTGCTTCACGCTGCGCCGCCGCTCGATCATCATCGGGCGGCGCGTGAGGCAGGCTTCGGCATATTCGCGGCGCACGATGTCGCGCGTCTCCGGCGGCAGCGTCGCGGTCAACTTTCCCGTCAGATCACGGTTGTAGTAGGCGGCAAGTACGCTGCCATAGAGGCGGTAGCGGAATTCGCTCGCGTCATCGAGAACATCGATCAACATCAAGTTGCCGAGCCAGTCGCGGAGTTCGAATACATCGAAGTCCAGCCGCGCCGGCATCAGCCGGCCATCACACTTGGTGTTCCACAGATCGAGAAGCCGCTGCAGGAGCGGGTGCTGAATCTGCAGCGGGGAGTCTTTTCCGATCGGTGGCATCGCAGGGATCATAATGCGGCGGCAGCGACGTGTCTTGCGGAGTCGAGGCGACCGTCGCGCTCGTGCGTTGTGGGCACGCGGGGCAGCGGTTATCATCGTCCGTCGCGAGTGTGCGCCTGCTCGACTGCGAGACCCGGAGACCATGCCAGACAGCAACCGAAGCGACACCGACGAGATTTTGCTCGAGCGGCACGGCGGCCTCGCTGTTGTCATCTTGAACCGGCCGAAGGCGCTCAACGCCCTGACGCTGGGCATGTACCGCCGACTCGATCCGCAGCTCGTCGCCTGGGCAACAGACCCGGCGATTCATGCGGTGCTGATCCGCGGCGCCGGCGAGCGCGCCTTCTGCGCAGGTGGCGATGTGCGCGCGGTTTACGAGGCGGGGCGGGGCAAGAGCGACGGGTTGACCGCTGATTTCTTTCGCGAAGAATACTGTCTCATCGAGCGCGTCTACCGCTTTCCGAAGCCCTACATCGCATTGCTATCCGGCATCACCATGGGGGGCGGCGCGGGGGTCTCCATCCACGGCTCGCATCGCGTCGTCACGGAGCGGTTTCTCTTCGCCATGCCGGAAACGGCAATCGGTCTCTTTCCCGATATCGGCGCCACCACCTTCCTCAACCGTTGCCCCGGACGGATCGGCCGCTATCTCGGCCTGACCGGCGCCCGTATTAGGGCCGCCGACGCACTCTGCTGCGGGCTGGCGACCCACTACGTCCCGGAGGCGCGTCTGGCGGCGCTGACCGATGGATTGGCGACGCTGAGCTGGCGCGACGGCGAAGAACGCGGCCAAGTCGACGGGCTGCTCGCCCAATTCGCGGCACCCGTCGGCCCCGCGCCGCTTGCCGATCTCAGGTCGGCAATCGATCGCTGTTTCGCCGCCGACACAATCGAGGAAATCGTCGCGGCACTCGAAGCCGAGGCCGACGATTGGGCGTGGGAGGCGCTTGCCAACCTCGCCAAGGCCTCACCGACGAGCCTCAAGATTACACTTCGTCAATTGCAGATTGGCGCGCGCTTCGATGTCGCCGAGGCGCTGCAGCTCGAATACCGCATGACCCAGCACATCATGCAGAGGCATGATTTCTTCGAGGGTGTCCGAGCCATGCTCGTCGACAAGGACCAGGCGCCGAAATGGGCCGATTGGTGAGCGTGAGCTGACATTCAGCTGAAAGGAGGACGCTATGACCGCCATTGGCTTCATTGGCCTCGGCAATATGGGCGGCCCAATGGCCGCCAATTTGCTGAAAGCCGGTCATGACGTGACCGGGTTCGATCTCAGCGGCGAGGCGCTGGCGCGGCTGGTGGCCGGCGGCGGCAAGCGGGCTGTCAGTGCTGACGCGGCGGCGGCCGCCGGGGACGTCGTCATTACCATGCTGCCGGCCGGGCCACATGTCCGCGCCGTCTATCTCGGCACCGGCGGAGTGCTGGCGAGCGCTCGCCAGGGCAGCTTGCTGATCGATTGCTCGACAATCGACGTCGAGACGGCGCGGGCTGTCGGCGCGGCGGCCGGCGAAGCCGGGTTCGGCATGCTCGATGCGCCGGTTTCGGGTGGCGTCGGCGGTGCCACGGCAGGAACGCTGACCTTCATGGTCGGCGGCACGGAGAGCGATTTCGCACGCGGCGAGCCGATTCTGCAATCAATGGGCAAGACCATCGTCCACGCCGGTACGGCAGGCAACGGGCAGGCGGCCAAGATCTGCAACAATATGATGCTCGGCATCTCGATGATCGCGGTATGCGAAGGATTCGCGCTTGCCGAGAAGCTCGGTCTCGATTGGCAGCGGCTTTTCGATATTAGCTCGAAATCATCGGGTCAGTGCTGGGCGATGACGAATTATTGCCCGGTCCCCGGTCCGGTGCCGACCTCGCCGGCCAATCGTGGCTACAAGGCCGGCTTCACTGCCGAGATGATGTTGAAGGACCTCAAGCTGGCGCAGCAGGCGGCGCAGGGGGCGGGCGCGGCGACGCCGCTCGGCGCCAATGCCGCGTCGCTCTTTGCGCTCATGGTGAACGCCGGCGATGGGGCAGCCGATTTTTCGGCGATCTTCCGCTTTCTCACGGCGAGAACCGACTGACCGACGGTTTCCCGCGGATTTAAGGGAAATCTTAACTGACGGCTGACTAACTTACTGGCGAGCAATGCCAGCTGCGAGGCGCGTCATGAAGGCCGAGTATCTCGAAACGATCGGATTGATCGAACGTCTCCACCGTCATTTTCTCGAGATCGTCAAGCTCGAGCTCGACGGTTTGGGCATCCACGACATCAACAACGTGCAGGGCCTCATCCTGTACAATATCGGCGACGCCCAGATGACCGTAGGCGAGCTGACTTTACGCGGTTGCTATCTTGGCTCGAACGTCTCCTACAACGTCAAGAAAATGGTCGAGAACGACTATCTCGTTCAGGAGCGCTCCGAGCACGACCGCCGCTCGATCCACGTTCGCCTCTCCGAGAAGGGCAAGAAACTGCGCGACGAGTTGAGCAAGATGCATGAGCGCCATCTCGTTATGCTGAACGAGACCTCGCTAAAGGCGGAGGACCTTCAGGTCGCCGGCGTCGCGTTGAAGCGGCTGGAGCGCTTCTGGACGCGGGCGAGCGACCTCGTGCAGCGCCGGATGGCCTATACACCGGCCGCGTGACGCTGCAGCCGCTCGGCGGGGCTGTTGCCCAGCATGATTGATTGCGAGACGGCGAGCCCATGGCTCGCCGTTCGGCATTCCGGCTATTGCGCGACCGCGTGCTGCCCCGGAAGTAGACAACTATCCGAGAGCGGTGCGATCGGCGTGAGATCACGGTGGTGCTTGTAGTCAGCTGAAGGCCGCGATGCCCGTTTGCGCGCGGCCGAGGATGAGCGCGTGGATGTCGTGCGTGCCCTCGTAGGTGTTGACCGCCTCGAGGTTCATGACGTGGCGGATGACGTGATACTCGTCGGAGATGCCGTTGCCGCCATGCATATCGCGCGCGACCCGCGCGATGTCGAGCGCCTTGCCGCAATTGTTGCGCTTCAAGAGCGAGATCATCTCGGGCACCGCGCGCCCCTCGTCCTTGAGGCGGCCGAGTCGCAGGCACGCATGCAGGCCCAGGGTGATCTCGGTCTGCATGTCGACGAGCTTCTTCTGGATCAGCTGATTGGCGGCGAGGGGCCGGCCGAACTGCTTGCGCTCGAGCGTGTAGCTCCGCGCCGCATGCCAGCAGAATTCGGCGGCGCCGAGCGCGCCCCAGGCAATGCCGTAGCGCGCGTTGTTGAGGCAGGAGAACGGGCCCTTGAGACCGCTGACCGTGGGCAGGATATTCTCGTCCGGCACGAAGACGTCATCCATGACGATCTCGCCGGTCACCGAGGCGCGCAGCGAGAATTTGCCTTCGATCTTCGGTGCCGTTAGGCCCTTCATCTCCTTCTCGAGGACGAAGCCGCGAATGACGCCGTCCAGCTTCGCCCAGACGACGAAGACATCGGCAATCGGCGAATTGGTTATCCACATCTTGGCGCCGCTGTGCCGATAGCCGCCATCGACCTTGCGGGCGCGCGTCACCATGCTCGATGGATCGGAGCCATGATCGGGCTCGGTCAGGCCGAAGCAGCCAACCCACTCGCCGCTCGCCAGCTTCGGCAGGTATTTTTGGCGCTGCGCCTCGCTGCCGAAATCGTAGATCGGGTACATCACCAGACTCGACTGGACGCTCATCGCCGAGCGGTAACCGCTATCAACGCGCTCGACTTCGCGGGCGATCAACCCATAGGAAACATAGTTGACCCCGGCGCAGCCATAGCCGTGAATCGTCGGGCCGAGCAGCCCAAGCGCGCCCATCTCGGTCATGATCTCGCGGTGGAAATGCTCGTGGCGATTGGCCTCGAGCACGCGCGGCATCAGCTTCTCCTGGCAGAAGTCGCGCGCGCTGTCGCGCAACATGCGCTCCTCCTCGCTCAGTTCGGCATCGAGCAGCAACGGGTCCTGCCATTCGAAAACGGGTTTCTCGGCCGATCGAGCCGGCATCGCGGCGGCTACTTGCGGGGTCATTGCGTTCGCTCCTTGGGCCATCTTGTCGCCGGCCGGCAAATGGGAAACTCAGTGTCCGTCCCTGTCGGCGAAGCAATCATCTTGCTCCGGGACGAGGGCGGTCGTCTCGATCTCGATCTTGGCACCGTCCTCGACAAGCGCGACGACCTGGACCACCGCCATGGCCGGGAAATGTCGACCGAGGGTATCGCGCCAGATACGGCCGATCTCCGGCAGACGTGCAAGGTATTCGTGCTTGTCAGTGATGTACCAGGTCATGCGGGCGATATGTTCGGGCCGGGCATCGGCTGCCGCGAGCACGGCAACCGTGTTGTACAGGGCCTGCTCAAGCTGGCCGACGAAATCGTCGGTCGCCAGAACCTGCGCTTCGGTCCAGCCGATCTGACCGGCGACAAAGACGAGACGGCCGCGCCCGGTCATGCCGTTGGCGTAACCCTTGGGTTGGGGCCAGCCATGCGGATTTACCGACCGCAATGCCGCGGCGGGACGCAGTTCGACGCGGGGCGGGCGGGCGGCTTGCGGCATGGCGGCGGCGGTTCCGGTGGTGATGGCGGGGGCAGGAAGTCTAGGGGCCAAAGCGCCCAAGAGCAACCTGGGTACACCGACCGCCGCTGGGGCCGAAGGGCGTGCCTGCTAGCCGGTGGCGAGCTGCCACTGCCCGCGTAGGGTGCAAGACTGGACGAAAAACGCGCAGTGCCGGGCTGGACGACACGACGAGCTTCGTTCTTTGTTGCACCTCGGGCGAGCGGATGCTATGGCGCAGAACTTGCGTAAGGGACGCGGGATCGAATTGTGGCGACTTTCTCAAATGTTGCGGCCCGCAGCTTGCATGCTTAAGGTGAAGACAAACAACGTGCGGTCTGCGCCACGGCTCGAAGGGCGCAATCGCGGGGAGTAGCTCACTCGGAATGGAATATTTTATCCAGCAACTGATCAATGGCCTGACCTTGGGGGCCATGTTCGGTCTGATCGCCATCGGCTATACGATGGTTTACGGCATCCTCGGCATGGTGAATTTCGCACACGGCGAGATCTTCATGATCGGCGGGTTTGTTTCAGTCATCACCTTTCTCGTCCTCGGCTATCTCGGCATTACCTGGGTTCCGATAGCCTTGGCGGTCATGCTGCTGATGACGATGCTGTTCACCTCGCTGCATGGTTGGGCGGTGGAACGCTTGGGCTATCGAGCCTTGCGCAATTCCAACCGCCTCGCCCCGCTGATCTCGGCGATCGGCATGTCGATCTTCCTGCAGAACTACGTCCCATTGCTGCAGGGCGCCCGCAACAAGTCGCTGACGCCGATCGTCTCCGGCGGCGTCGAGCTGATGACCAGCGCTTCCGGCTTCACCGTCAAGCTCGGCTACATGCAGATCGTCATCGTCGCGGTGACGACGGTGCTGATGGCTGGTTTCTCGCTGCTGATCGCGCGGACGTCGCTCGGTCGCCAGCAGCGCGCCTGCGAGCAGGATATGAAGATGGCGCGACTCCTCGGGGTCAATGTCGACCGGACGATCTCGCTGACCTTTATCATGGGGGCGGCGCTCGCCGCGGTCGCCGGACTGACCTGGCTCATGTACTATGGCATCATCGACTTCTATGTCGGTTTTCTCGCCGGTATCAAGGCATTCTCGGCGGCTGTGCTTGGCGGCATCGGATCGCTGCCGGGCGCCATGCTGGGCGGCCTGCTGATCGGTCTCATCGAGGTCTTCTATTCGGCTTATTTCAGCACCGAATACAAGGACGTCGCCGCTTTCGCGATCCTCGTGCTCGTGTTGATCTTCCGGCCGACGGGCTTGCTCGGTCGGCCGGACATCGAGAAGGTTTGAGCGAGTGCCTCCGATGCAAAACGAAAAGGATCGCTCTTTTCCCGCCATGCTGAAAGACGCTGCTCTGGTCGGGGCGGTGTCCGCCGCGCTTGCTCTCCCGCTGGTCGGTTTCAAGACCGTCGACCGGACGACGCAAATCGAATTAGTGTTCCGCTTCGGCGAGATGTTCTATGCGGTTGCGGTCATCGCCATCGGGCGGTTGCTGCTCAGCCTGACCGCGGCCGGCAAGGCGCGCGCGGTGCTGTTCGCGACGGCGCCCCTGAGCGTTCTCGGGCTGATCGAGTACGCGCTCGATCTCGTGCCGATGGACTGGCCCGAGCTCGCCGGGCTGACCTGGCTCGCCGCGACCATCATCGCCATTCGCGCCTTGGTCGCCATGCGGCGCAAGACGACAGCCGACGTTGCCGCCGCGCGCGTGCTTGCCGGACTCCCGATTACCGCCGTCGTCACGCTGTTCAGCCGCTTTGGCCGATTTCTCGGGCCGGTCGCCGCGGCCTTTGCTATCCTCATGCCGTTCATGCCCTTCGCCGATCAACGCGTGGTCGATATCGGCATCCTCATTCTGACCTACATCATGCTGGGCTGGGGCCTCAACGTGGTGGTCGGTCTGGCCGGCCTGCTCGATCTCGGCTACGTCGCCTTCTATGCCGTCGGCGCCTATGCCTATGCGCTGCTGTCGATCCAGGGCGGGCTCAATTTCTGGGAAGCCTTGCCGATCGCCGGTGCGTGTGCCGCGACTTTCGGCATCCTACTCGGCTTTCCTGCTGGCGAATGGCGCAAAGGGCATCGGCGAAATCCCGCGGCCCAGCTTCTTCGGCATGGAGTTCACGGCGGCGCCGAAACCGGGCATGGTCGCCTTCAGCGACTATTTCGGGCTCGATTTCTCGCCGATCCAGCGCGTCATCTATCTCTACTACATCATCCTGCTGCTCGCCTTCGTCACCAACTGGTTCACGCTGCGCATCCGCAAGCTGCCGATCGGCCGCGCCTGGGAGGCCCTGCGCGAGGACGAGATCGCCTGCCGTGCGCTGGGGGTCAATCCGCGCAACACCAAGCTGACCGCCTTTGCCATCGGCGCCATGTTCGCCGGCTTCGCCGGCTCGTTCTTTGCCACAAGGCAGGGCTTCATCAGCCCCGAGAGCTTCAACTTCATGGAATCCGCCGTCATCCTCGCCATCGTGGTGCTCGGCGGGATGGGCAGCCAGGTCGGCGTCGTCCTCGCTGCCGTCGTATTGATTGGCGGACCGGAGTGGTTCCGCGATCTCGCTGCCTTCCGCATGCTGGCCTTCGGCGGGCTGATGGTGGCCGTGATGGTTTGGCGGCCGCAAGGCCTGCTCGCACATCGCGAACCCACGATCAAGCTGGCAGGGTCGACGCGGGAAAGGCCGCTTGCTGCATCGGTTAGAGAAACAGTCACATGAGCCAAATGCCGTTGCTCAAGGTCGAGCATATCACGATGCGCTTTGGCGGACTGGTTGCGGTCGACAATGTCTCCTTCGAAGCGAATGATCGAGCGATCACCGCGGTCATTGGACCGAACGGTGCGGGAAAGACCACGCTGTTCAATTGCCTCACCGGCTTCTACAAGCCGACCGTCGGACGCCTTCTGCTGACCGCGACGGATGGCAGCGAGCATCTGCTTGAGCGGATGGACGGCTATCGGATACCGCAAATCGCGCGGGTCGCGCGCACCTTCCAGAACATACGGCTGTTCCCGCGCATGTCGGTGCTTGAGAATCTCCTGGTCGCCCAGCACAACAAGCTGATGCGCGCATCTGGCTTCACCATCCTTGGCCTCTTCGGGTTGCCCGTCTACCGACATGCAGAGGCCAAGGCGGTCGATCTGGCGCGCTATTGGCTGGAGCGCATCGGGCTGGTCGACCGCGCCGATGACGACGCCGGAACGCTGCCCTACGGCGATCAGCGGCGGCTGGAAATCGCGCGCGCGATGTGCACCGAACCGTGCCTCCTCTGCCTTGACGAGCCGGCGGCCGGTCTCAACCCGCGGGAGACCGATGAGCTCAACCAGCTGCTGGTGTTCATTCGCGATCACCAGAAGATCGGCCTGCTGCTGATCGAGCACGACATGGCGGTGGTGATGAAGGTCTCCGACCACGTCATCGTGCTCGACCACGGGGCGAAGATCTCGGATGGAACGCCCGACGCGGTCAAGAACGACCCCGCCGTCATCCGCGCTTATCTCGGCGCGGAGGAGGACGAGGAGTTGCCGCCCGAGGTTGCACACGATCTCGAAGCGATCGCCCCGGGCGCGATCGGCGGAACGCACTGATGCTCAAGGTTTCCGGCGTCCATACGTTCTACGGCCACATCGAAGCGCTGAAGGGTGTAGAACTCGAGGTCAAGACGGGCGAGATCGTCGCCTTGATCGGCTCGAATGGCGCCGGCAAATCCACCCTTCTGATGACGATCTGCGGCTCGCCGCAGGCATCTTCCGGGCAGATTCTTCTCGACGGTCAGGACATCACCCGGATGCCGACCCATCTCATCATCCGCAGCGGCATCAGCCAGGCGCCCGAGGGCCGGCGGATATTTCCGCGGATGAGCGTTCTCGAAAACCTCCAGATGGGTGCCATTCTGACCGATCCCGCGTACCTCGTCGAAGATCTGGAGCGCGTCCTGGCGATTTTTCCCATTCTCAAGGACCGCCAGGCGCAGCGCGGCGGCACGCTCTCTGGCGGCGAGCAGCAGATGCTGGCGATCGCGCGCGCACTGATGGGCCGTCCGCGCCTGCTGCTGCTCGACGAGCCGTCGCTCGGCTTGGCTCCGATGATCGTCAAGCAGATCTTCCGCACCATCCGAGACATCAACGAAGAGACCGGTACGACTATTCTGCTCGTCGAGCAGAACGCGAATCAGGCGCTCCGTTTGGCGCATCGCGGTTACGTGCTGGCGACGGGAAAGATCCTGATGTCGGGGAGCGGGCGCGAACTGCTGGCCAATCACGAGGTCCGGACAGCGTATCTTGAAGGCGTCTGAGCAGATGAGGGGAGGCTGAGCGTGGCTCCGGAATTGGTTGGCAGCGTTTCCTGGCCGGTCTTCTTCTTTGTCACCGTTGTTTTGTTCGGCTGGGTCGCGATGATGGCGGCGACGGCGCTTGCGCGGATGTGGCGGCCGTGGTGGTCCAACATCGCGTACGGGCTGATTCTGGGGCTCGCCAATCGTCTGCTCGAGATGATGCTGTTCAAGGGTTCTCTATTGTCGCTCCAAGGCTATCTCGTCGATACCGCTTACATCATCATCGTCATGCTGCTGTCGTATCGCGCCGCGATGACCCGCGGGATGGTCGTTCAGTACCCCTGGCTTTACGAGCGCAGCGGCCTCTTCCAATGGCGAGCCAAGTAACCGGCGATGACGCATGGACAGCATATTGCCAGCCGTCGTATGCTCGCCAAGGTTTTAAGAACCGATGATCGTTGTCAATTTCCAGCCGTCTCGGTAAATGTGGTCAATCAGGGAGAGGATATATGAAGCGGAACTCGTTACTAATGCTTGCCGCAGTTGCGGCAACCGCGCTGGGCGTTGCCAGCGCGAAGGCCCAGGACGTCGTCGTCGCGGTTGCGGGCCCGATGACGGGCGGCGATGCGATCTTCGGCGAGCAGCTGAAGCGCGGTGCCGAGATGGCAATTGCTGACATCAATGCGGCGGGCGGACTGTTGGGCCACAAGTTGAAGCTCGAGATCGGCGACGACCAATGCGAGCCGAAGCAGGCGCTGCCGGTCGCCAACTCCTGCTTGCAGAAGAAGGTTCAGTTCGTCATCGGCCATTACTGCTCGGGCGTGACGATTCCGGCCTCGGCCGTTTACGTCGAGAACAATATCTTCATGATCACGCCAGCGGCGACCAACCCGCGCCTGACCGACGAGGCGAAGGCCAAGGGCTGGAAGACGGTGTTCCGCAGCTGCGGTCGCGACGACATCCAGGGCGTCGTCGCCGGTAAGTATCTGGCGTCTACCTATAAGGGCAAGAAGGTTGCCGTTCTGCACGACAAGACGCCGTACGGGCAGGGCATCGCCGACGAGACCAAGAAGAACATGAACGCCAATGGCTTGCAGGAAGCTCTCTATGACAGCTTCCAGAAGGGCGACAAGGACTACACGGCGCTCGTCAGCAAGATGAAGCAGATGGCCATCGATGTCGTTTACGTCGGCAGCTATCACACCGAGACGGGGCTGCTGCTGAAGCAGGCGCGCGAGCAGGGCTTCAATGCCCAGTTCGTCGGCGAGGACGCCCTCGTCACCGACGAGTTCTGGAAGATCGCTGGCCCGGCCGGGGAAGGCCTCATCATGACCTTCGCGCCCGACCCGATCGAGAACCCGGCGGCCAAGGCGGTCGTCGAGAAGCTCACCAAGCAGGGCTACAAGCCGGAAGGCTACACGCTCTACACCTACGCGGCCTTCCAGGTCGTTGCGGCGGGCGTTAAGGCTGCCAAATCGCTCGATGCCAAAAAGGTCGCTGACCAGATTCGCGGCAAGGCAATCGACACCGTGCTCGGTAAGCTCCAATACGACGACAAGGGCGACGTCTCGAACAGCGAATACGTCTGGTACAAATGGCATGACGGCAAGTACGCTCAGATCAAGTCTTAAGCTGACGGTCTAGGCCATAGCAAAACGGCCCGGCGGGAAACCGTCGGGCCGTTCCTTTTTGGCGTTGTTATTGTCCCCGGAGAAAAAGATCACGACGTCTGGAGGAAGCGGTGAGCGATGGCTCCGACGATCGCTCGCGACGGCTACTTCTTCGCCGCTCCGCGCTTGCCACCCTGGCGGCCGGTACCGCGGCCGAGGCCAATCTTCTTGGCGAAAGCCGA
>WNEZ01002660.1_pt1 | contig 15335 bp, 7 predicted proteins | sample 5400521 | NCBI WGS metagenome assembly WNEZ01 (sample SAMN13153339, study PRJNA577476) | soil metagenome | isolation source: 120 cm saprolite under Douglas fir tree site 2 hole 1 replicate 1 | place: USA:California | collected 2015-04-18
GAAGATGTGCCGGTTGAAAACATTGAAAAACTCTGCTTTGAAGTCGATCGTTGCCCGCTCTCCAAAAATCCTGGTTTTCTTGCCTAACGTGAAGTTCTCATTCCGTTCCCCAAATGTGCGGGCATGAGCGAGGGATCGTGGTTCGTTACCGAAAGTCAAAGCAGCTACCGGCGAGAACGCCGCCGAGTTGTAGAACGACGTAGTGGCAGGATTAAAATTCGAGCTCTTGTTTGTCTGACTCACTCCCGGGACAACATTTACTCGGGCAATCCCAGTGAAGTGACACCCGGCAAACAAAACATCGCCCGCCGTGCCACCGCAAGAGCCGTATGCCGTCGTAGGAGTTCCGGACTTGTAGGATACGACGGCTGAGACATACCAGCCTCCCACTATACGGTCTAGCGCCCCACCCAAATTCAAGTAGCGCTTGCCATGCCCAACTGGCAACTCGTAGAAGAAGCTCGCCACAAGACTTTGCGGTGTATCGAGTTGGCTGACCGCTTTTTCGGCTCTGCGACCATACGAATTCTGGCCGATGAAGCTGTTGGTGCTGATGAATCCGGAAACGCCCGGTCCTGCGGAGTCGGCGTCGGTAAGGTTCTTCGAAACGGTATAAGACACGAGGAAGCTCAACCCCTGGGCAAAGCGCTTGTTCACGCTTACTTGCAAAGCGTGGTAGGTGGAGTTGCCAGTGCGATCTGGAGTGAAGGAGTTGTCTTCCTGGTTGAAGTCAAAGTACTGAGGGAAGGGTCGCAGAAGTTGGTTGATGTTTCCGGTGAAGCCGGGGTAGGGCAACTTAACGCCGGCAGCTATGGCCGTGGGACATGTCCCATTCGTGAGGCAAGTAGCATTCTTCGTCAAGTCGCTTCCAAGCGAGAGGAACGATGGATTCACCTGGTTGGGGATAATGTTCAAAGCTGGCAAGTGAGTGCCCTTGGAACCAACATAGGCCACGCTTATGACTAGGTTTGTCGTGATCTGGCGTTGTACGTTGAGATTCCAGGACTGGATGTCTGCGGGTCGGACGCTGCCGCCCGGCACGAGGATGACCCCGCCGTTGCCATTCTGCCCCTCGGGCGTAAAGGGTCCAGAATCAGGAAAAATACGCGTCACACCATTATCAATTTGGAAGCCGTTCGTCGAGGTCAGACTCTGCCTATTGAAAAATCCCAGGCCATCCTGGTCGGCGAAAGACCCTTCCCTTAGCGGCTCGTAGAAGATTCCATAACCGCCGCGTAATATAGTCTTTTCATTAATCTTGTAGGCGAAACCTACTCTAGGACCGAACGCCTTCTTGTAGGTGTCCTGTGGACGCTTCCGCCCGTTCCGCCCGGTCCCCGTTCCGAAATAGGTGTAAGCCCCGAGGATGTTTCCCGCCCCCGGGTTGGCAAGAGTGGGATCAACCGCCGAAAACCGATCAAACGCTTCGGAGGCCGGCAGGTCGAGATCGTAGCGCAGGCCGTAATTCAGAGTTAGGCGGGGCCTCAACTTGTACGAGTCCTGCGCGTAGAAGGAGTAATTCTTGTATCGCACACCGCTAAAAGCACCGTAGTTCAAGATCTCCTCGTCCACAAGCCCGAAGAGCGCGCTGGCAACTGAATCTCCTCCGGTTCCAGTCGAGCTGCTGGTCTGTTTGGCATTGAAATGGAATTCGCCGGAGGATGTTGTCAGTCGCCGCACGTTGAATTGCAGCATGCGGACTTCTCCGCCGAACTTGAAGTTGTGTTTGCCTTTGATCCAGCTCACGGAATCATTCACCTGGTAGACGTTGTCTGCAAATTGCGAGTCGCCGCAGGCGTTAAGCACCTCACGGTAAGGGCCGCCGAAAAATTTAATGCAGGGGAAGGTCGTGTTCTGCACCCCTGTAAGTCCGATCTTTGCCGGGAATCCCTGGCCGAGGCTGTTCGCGACTTCGCCCCGGAAACGCCGGCTAAATCCGAACAGGAATTGGTTGACCACCGTTGGACTGAAAACGTAGTTGTGGCTAAAGCGCGCATACCGAGTACTCTGCGGCGTGCTTTGCCCGAAGATCGGTCCGAAGCTAAAGACATCGCCCTTGAGGGTATTGCCGTGGTCAAAGCCGCCGGAAATCCGCTGCTTGTCCGAGATAATGTGATCAATCTTGAGATCCCAGAGATTTGCGGTCGTTTTTGCGGTGCTAGTACCAATCACATTGTTTGAGAGTCCGCCAGTGGTCGGCGGAAGCAGTGCAAAGACCTTCGTCATCACAGAACTCGGTTTGAAGTTGGGGTCGTTTGTCAGGATGTTACCAGGAATCGCGTTGCGGGTCGTGGGATCGAAAAGCTGTGTGCCTGGCAACAAGGCGGAAAAGTCGCCCTTGCGAAAGCTTTCCGGTGGCAGACTAAGTACTGCTAAGCCTCCGGTCTGCAAGCGAAAGCCTTCATAAGCAAAGAAAAAGAACGTTTTGTCGTGTCCATTATAAATGTGAGGGAGACGCACGGGAGCGCCGACGGTGAAGCCGAAGTCGTTCTGCGTATCGATAGGTTTGGGCTTACCCGGATTCGCCATGTTGTTTCGCCAACTGTTGGCGTCCAGCACGCGGTTGCGGAGAAAATCATAAACAGAACCATGGAACTCGTTGGTCCCAGACTTCAGTGTAAGACTTATTATGCCGTCGCCGGATTCACCATACTCGGGTGAGAAATTGCTCTGCAGCACCTTGAATTCTTCCACTGCTTCCGGTGAAACCCCTTTATTCCACTGTATGTTGGGCGATACCAGGGAGATCGAGACTCCGTCAACGAGCACATCCGTTCCGCCTTCTTGGCCTCCATTCACCTTGAAATCGTCGGTCGCATTGTCAGCGGGGTTGTTGCCCACAATTCCGACAAACCCTGGTACAAGTGTAATGAACTGCAAAGGGTTGCGGATTGTACCGGAAACCTCGAGCGGCAGATTCGCAATTAAGCTTCTTTCTACCGTCACTCCGATATCAGAGGTGGCGGTTTCAAGCTGGCTGGCGTCGGCATTGACTGTTATGGTTTCGGTTACCGAGCCAATTTGCATTTCTATATCTAGCGATACGGTGCTGCCCGTTAGGACAGTGACACCTTCCCGCTCGTATTTCTTCAGGCCCGTTGCCTCGACCTTCACGGAATAACGCCCAGGAGGCAGGTTAGGCAGAGAATACAGACCGGCGTCAGTCGTCACAGTAGAATTAGTGAGGCCGGTATCCAAGTTTCGAGCGGTCACGGTGGCCCGGCTCAAGGTGGCGCCACTGGAATCCGTTACGGTTCCCTGAATGCTTCCGTTCGTGGTCTGCCCGTAAACGGACACTGTCAAAAGCATGCAAATTAGAAAACCTGCCAATGCTTTCATTGGACCCTCCCCCTGCCGCACACATCGGAATGCCAGCCTGTTAAGGTAGGAGACCAACACGCTCACATTGACTCACTTCCATGAATCCTCGCCATGGATTTGTATCGTCAATGCGATGAAACGGCGGAGCGGATTCAAGATTATGCCCAGCATGAGTTCGAGGAAAGGACTTAGCTTGTGAATTCATAGTGACTCACATGTGTAACGACGGCCATTTCCTAATCTGTTGGTTGCCAAACCCTTCCGGCCCATAGAGTTGGACGGCTTGACATGCGCAAACCATGTGGTATGGTTGGGGCCTTCGGGCACAGACAAAACCGTCCTGACGTGACGCGAATGTCGGCTTCACAACAAACCGTAGCTGACGATCTTCTAGCCGATGAGCGATGGCGGCTCGTTGAAAGGATTGTATCCAGTCAGCCCTTCCAGAAGAGCGCCCGACTCCGAGATCTCTTGCTGTACATCAGTGAGCGGACTATCCATGGTCACGCGCATGACTTAACCGAGCAGCACATCGGCAAGAGTTTGTATCACAAGCCGTCGGATTACAGTCCCCTTGAGGACAGCTCTGTCCGCGTACACGCTCGCCAACTCCGGTTAAAGCTGCACGAGTATTTCGATGGAGAAGGCAGTAATGAACCCCTAATCCTGGACATCCCGAAGGGCTCGTACGCACCGACATTCAGGCCGGCTCCGAAAGCCGCTGTGCCCCCGGCAGAAATAGCCCCAATAGTAATCCCGGTCACGACGTGGCGCCGCCAAGCGATTTTGCCGTGGATCCTTTGCGGAATTTTGGCGATAGTTTGCGCAGTCCTGCTATATCAATCTTCCCGGCATGGCACGAGCGGCGCAGTAGTTCGCTCTGTCAACCCGGTGTGGCCATTTTCCCAGGTTTTCGACACTCGGCACCAAACCACTATCGTGGTGGCGGATAGTAACTATGGGATGTTCCGCATCCTTTCAAGCCAGCCAGGTTCCCTCGATCAGTATCTCCGTCGAGACTTCCTTCAGAATACGGAGGTGCTCAAGTTCGGCGAAGCTGACCGCCGTTTTAAAGAGTACATTTCGAACTCGGCGTTAACCTCCTTTGCCGATGTCGTGGACGTGGTGTCCCTTCTGAAGATGGCAGGGCCACTGCAAACGCAGGTGTCCGTGCGTTCCGCAAGGGATTTACGAATGCGAGAGCTGGATCACGGGAATTACATCTTTATCGGGAGCCCTGGATCCAATCCCTGGGTGTCGCTATTTCAGGACAAACTCAACTTCCATGAGAGCGAGGGGGTGGTCGGTAAGAGCGTAAAAGAATTTGTGAACACTCATCCTCTGCCCGGCGAGCAGGCACGCTATGAAGGGTTGCGAGGGACGGGAACTGTGGGAGAGGATTACGCGACCATTGCTCTTCTTCCGAATGCGACCCACGACGGGAGCGTACTCGTACTGCAAGGACTTCAGCAGGAGGGTACCGAAGCTGCCGGCCGCTTCCTAGCCGATGAGGAAAATCGACGACAACTGCAGAGCGCGCTCGGATTATCTGACTGGAACGGCGCCACTGGGAATATGTGGTTTGAAGCACTCATTCGCTCCCGCACAGTTTCCGGGGCGCCCGATTCAACAAGTCTGGTCGCCGTCCGCCAAATTCGCTAGCAATCAGATCGCATGTACGGGCGCAAGGCCGCTGGGAATTCCGCAAAGCACAAATCCAGCAAAAAGCAAAGACGTCGCGCTGCGCAAGTCACGCGGATTCGCCTGCACGCACCGAACCGCATTCTTGTATCTTCTTGTAGCGTCGCCGCTCGGCTGATTGGTATAATCCCTGATGAATTCTCCCAATATTTCGGAGGTTCACGCCGAGTGAAACTCCACTGCTCAGCGGGTCAATGCGTAAAACCAGTGCCGCAAATATTGCGGCGTAGCCACGCTCCGCGGTTGCGCTTCCCCTCACCTCTTGCCGTGCCCGGTCTTCTTTGTTCTGTTTTGCTGATTTTTCTCAACTTGCCCGGAACTTTGGGGGCCAGGGCGCAGAGCGACCTGAAGGCCCTGCTCGAGCAAGCACGCGCAGACGAGAAAACGGGAAATTACGCAGGCGCAGAACGAATCTACCAGCAGGCGTTGGCGATTGCTCCGGAGAACCTGGAGACCCTCAAACGCCTCGGCGTCCTGCAACAGACCGAGCTTAAATTTGCCGATTCCATAGAGGTCTTTAGGAGAGTGCTTGCTCGCGACCCTCAGTATCCGGAAACCAATTTTTTCCTGGGTGTTTCCTACCTCGGAGCGAAAAGCTTCTCTCAGGCTATCCATAGCTTTGAACAAGAACTCGCCACTGCAAATCCTCACCCGCGTTGCAGTTATTACCTGGGATTGGCGCTGCAATTCTCTGGCCGCACCGATGAAGCCATATCGCAATTGAACCGGACGGTCTCTGAAAATCCTAAAGACGCCGACGGGCTCTACCAGCTTGCGCGCATTTACAAGAACGCTTCCCTCCAGTCGATCGAGAGACTGAAGGCGCTTGATCCGGACTCGTTTCAATTGCATGCGTTGATGGGAGAAGTGTACGCCGAAGAGGAACGCTACCAGGAAGCCATCAAGGAATACAAAGCTTCTCTCGCCAAGCGGCCGGATGCGCAAGGCATTCACTATGCCATTGGCATTGCGTATTGGGTGCAACACCAGCTGGACGCCGCCGAGAAAGAATTCCAGGATGCGCTGAAGGAAGATCCAAACGACGCCTTGACCAACCTGTACCTCGGCGACATCGCTGTTCATAAGCAACGCTTTGACGAGGCGCTCGGTTACCTGCAGGTTGCGCTGAAAGGCCAGCCTGGCATGTCTCAGGTGCATTTGCTGTTGGGCAAATGCTATCGAGGCCGGCACGAATCTGAAAAAGCCAGGGCTGAGTTTCTCGCGGCAATTGACGCTGACCCGGCCGCCGCACAGCCCCACTATTTGTTGGCCCAGGTTTACCGGGAGATGCATGACCCCAAAGCCAGCGCTGATGAACTGGCACAATTTGAAAAGCTTTCGAAATTAGAAAAAGAAAAGACTGCGGGGCGCGGTCCCAACGAGTAACGTGAAAACGCGGCGCAACTTTCAAGCGCGGGCCACGTGCATGAACAATTTGTCGAGCGAACTGTCTAGCCTCGGATCATCATCCCGAGCTCTGCTCTTGATCCTCGCCTTGTCGGCTGCAATCTCGCCCGAGATGCGCGGACAGACTGCCCCATCGGGTACGGCTACGTCCTCAGCGGTTAACGCCCACTTCGCTGCCGCCCAGCAGGCGCAGAGCCGCCAGGATTACGCGACGGCCGAGCATGAGTACCAAGCCGTGATTGCAGCGGCTCCGGCTTTCGCCGAGGTTCACATGAACCTTGGTTTGATTTACCAGCTACAGAATCGAGTACCCGAAGCCATGGCTGAGCTCCGCCGAGCGCTCAAGATCAAGCCCACACTTGCGGGCGCGAATTTTTTCCTCGGCGTTGATTACTGCAAGATGGGCGAAGGGGCCAGGGCCATACCCTATTTGAAAGCTGCGGCTCGTGCGGAGCCGAATCGAACGGACATCTGGTCCTGGCTGGCGACGGCACAAGAACTGTCCGGTGGGATACAAGCGGAAGTTGTAACGCTTAAGCGTGCATTGGAATTGGAACCTCAGAATGTGGACCTGCTCTACCTCCTGGGACACGCTTACGAGCGACTGGGAAAAAAGGAGGTTAAGGCACTGGAAAAAGCGGCCCCCGGCTCGTCCCGTGCCGAGCAGTTGCTGGCCGAGAGCTATGCAGCAAGCAACGAATGGCCGTCTGCGGTGATTCATTTTCAGAATGCCTTGGCTGCTTCGCAAAATCGTCCCGGGCTGCATGTGGAGCTTGGTGAGGTTTTTTTGCGAGCAGGTAGAGTTACGCAGGCAACTCAGGAATTTGAAGCCGAATTGAAGCTCGATCCTTCTAGCTTACGGGCCATCGTCCGTCGTGGCGAAGCAAAGCTGATTCAGGGCGACGTGGATGGAGCACTGCAGGATTGGGCGCGAGCGATAGCCATGGACAAGTCGCGAGCCGAGGAAATCCTGGGGATAAGAGAAACGGGATTCGGTGATTCCGCTTTCGAGCAGCTTTCCGATGCCGCTCGCGAAAACATCGAGTCGCTCGCGCCGGATCTGCGAACTCGAGACGTCCCGGCCGCACGTTTTGCTCTGGCGTTTCTGGCAGCGCAGACCGGGGACTCTTCGCGAGAGGCCGCTGGAGCTGCAAAAGCATCGCCCGCCGCCGCGACGGGCGCCACATCAAAGAATTGCTCAGAACACGAGGTGCGGCAGGCAATTGCACAGGGTCAGTTCTCTGCCGTGGCGCCTTGTGCGCTGCGCGCTTTGATTACATGGTCGACAACTGAGTTTCGCATGCAGTTGGCACGCGCGCTGTTCGATGCCGGGGATAGCGAGGCGACTCTGGAAGCGCTGGCCAAGTTGCCGTTACCTGACCGGCATTCGCCGGAAGCATCTTTTTGGCGTGCACGCTGCTACGAAAAGCTAGCCACTGCGGCTTATCTTCGGCTGTACCAAACCGATTCAAATTCTTATCGTATGCATGAGTTGATGGGTGACCTTGCTGCCGCCAAAGGGGAGGACGGCAACGCAATCGAAGAGTATCGCGCCGCGATTGCGATGAAACCTTCATTGCCGAACCTGCATTACAGTTTAGGCCATCTTCTCTGGAAGGATTTGAAGGTTGCTGAAGCGCGGGTGGAGCTCGAGGCCGAGCTGGAGCTTAACCCCCTCCACGCTGGAGCACTCGACGACCTGGGGGACACCTATCTTCTCGAGCACCAAGCGGGCAAAGCTCTGCCCTATCTGAACCGCGCGCTCAAGGCGGACCCAGGAAATTCGGATATTCATCGGGACCTGGGCACTGCTTATTCCGCACTGCGTGATTATAAGAAGGCGGAAGCGGAATTCAAGATTGCGCTAGCGGATGATCACGACGGCTCGGTCCACTACAAGCTAGCGAGGGTGTACCAGGCGCTGGGAGAGAAGGATAACGCAGCGCGTGAGTTTGCTCTGTCCACGGCGCTGAACCGCGAAGCGCACAGTAAACTCGAAAAGAAAACAGAGCGCTTGATCGAGATTGAGAGAGTGCCTCAATATCATTAGAAGTTCCGCCGGCACACAAGGCAGCTGGCCGCAAAGTGTGACGCAAGAGTTAGGAATACCTGCGGGGGATGGGCGTGTATGGAGATGCACATGGGGATTCTTGCTGCTGCCTCCCGCGCCAGGGCTAGCCGAATCGGAGGCTCGCAATTCAGAATAGGTTTTTCCTTTTTTTCTCTCTAGTTGTTGTAGTATTCTTCATTCCCCCAGCGGCTCGCTGCCACGCTCTGCAGGATGATGCGTTTCAACGTGGCCTCATCGCGTTGAAAGAGAATCGTCTCGAGGCTGCGCTCGAGGAATTGACCACCGCCGAGCGCGAACATCCCGGCGATGCGCGGGTGCGTAACTTCCGCGGGATTGTGCTCGCACGTCTGGGCCGAAACGCCGACGCTGTCACTGAATACGGCGAGGCCATCCGTATCGATCCTGGAATGGAAGATGCTTACCGGAATCTCGGATTCCTGGAATGGATGCAGCACCACCTCAACAGTGCGCGTGACTCGCTCGAACGCGCAGTGGAAGTAGCGCCTGAAGATTCTTTCGCTCATTACTATCTCGGTCGAGTTCTACTCGATCAGCAGCTCTATGCACGAGCTTTCCAGGAGCTCGACCGGTCTCGTGGGGAGTGGCCTCCAGACGCGGCGTTTCTGATTCAAGCTGCGACGGGTTACATCGCGCTCGGGCGGCAAGAGAATGCTCGCAAGGCGCTTGATGATCTCGCACCTCTGGCGCTCAGCGACGCGCAGTCTTTGCAAGCGGATTTGCTGCTACTCGCGGTCCACGAGAATGATCGTGCCATCGATCTGTTCCGGAAGTTGAGCAAGCGTCAATCCCCTGCCCCAGCGCCGTGGGTTCAGTTTGATCTGGCGATGACTTACTTTTTTGCGGGGAGATATGAGGAAGCGGCCGCACAAGCTAATTCCTTCGTCGAAAAGTCTCCTCCTGCAGTATCTGATACGGCCGAAGCCGCCTCGGCGTGGTCGCTGATGGGTATAGCTTATGCCCATCTAGGCCAAGGCGACCGCGCGGTCAGGGCCTTCCGCCAGGCAGCGGTGCTGGATCCAGCCCAGGAAGAGCACTGGCTGAATCTGACACGCGAGTTAATGGAGTTGCAGAACTACAGTGATGCGATCTCGACCGTCCGCGAAGCACTTACCGCTAACCCTAAGTCGTACGCTCTGCATTTGCGTCTCGGAGCGGCCAATCTTTCTGCAGGCCGCTATGCCGAGGCGGAGAGCGCCTTTCGCGATCTGGTAGCGGCGGGTGACCCTCTGCCAACCGGCTACGTCGGACTGGCGCAGGTACTGATGCGCACGGGCCGGGCAGAAGAAGCCGCTGTTGAGCTTGCTGCCGCCGGGCAGAAGCTCGGTGCAAACTTTCTCATCGCATATTTTCAAGGTCTTGCCCTGAATCGTGCTGGCAAGCATGCAGATGCGCTTCCTGCCTTCCAGGAAGCCGTGCGGCTCAATGCAAATAGCACCGAAGCTCACTTCGGCTTAGGAAAAACTCAGCTAGCGCTAGGTAGAGTGGCCGAAGCAACCGCCGAGCTTGAGAAAGCCCTTCGTCTCAGCCCGGGCAATGTCCAGGCGCGACGCCTGCTCAGTCAAGCCTACCGTCGCGCGGGTGACATGAAAAATGCCGCGAAGTATGCCGAGGAACGTACGGAAGCGCCGCCTGCCGCTGAAGGCGATCTCGTCGGCGATTTCTTGCTGCCGCGATGGCAAGAGCCACCCCAACAGGCCACACCGTAGTCGCCTGTCAACACGCCAGAGTGTGAGGATTGGTTTCCTGGCGCATCGAGAAAGAGCCAATGGCACTTGCCTTGACCCAGAGTGAACCACGCTCTGCGATGAAGTACGCTCCGAGTCACGAGATAATGCGTTCCAACAGCAATGATCATCAGCGTGTGCAACATCTGGTACAACTCCGTGAGATTGGAGCTGCCCGGTGAGCCGCGCTCGTCACGCAACGAAAATAATCGCCATGAAGAAAATGCTGTTTGGGACCGCATTGTTGGCCCTACTGTTGAGCAATCTGGTGACCGCACAGGCACCGACAGAGCCGCAGAAAGCGAAGGATCTCGCTCCCATAGCCTATTTCACGGACAACGCCGAAAAGGCTGGGCTGACGATGATGAATGTTTTCGGTGGATCGGGCATCAAGAAATACATCATTGAAACGACTGGTACAGGCGTCGCTGTTTTCGATTATGACAACGACGGGTGGCCGGACATCTTTATCGTGAACGGCACCACGCTGCAAGGGTTCCCTGCCGGGAATGGTCCTACTAGCCACCTGTATCACAACAATCACGATGGTACATTCACAGATGTAACGGTGAAGGCAGGGCTCGTGGCAACCGGATGGGGCCAAGGTGTTTGTGTCGGGGATTACGACAACGATGGGTGGGAAGATCTCTATGTCACCTACTACGGCAAAAACCGTCTTTATCATAATGACCACGGCGTCTTCAAAGAAGTCGCCGAGAAGGCTGGGGTCGCGGGCTCGGGAAAGGCCTGGGGAACCGGCTGTGCTTTTATTGACTACAATCGTGACGGGCACCTGGATCTGATGGTCGCGAATTACGTTGACCTTGATCTATCCACTACTCCGGCGCCAGGTGAGAGCACTTCCTGCGCATGGAAAGGAGTGCCGGTGATGTGTGGACCGCGCGGGCTACGCGGCGCAAAAAATATTCTGTATCTGAACCGTGGTGACGGTACTTTCATGGACGTCACAACCAAGGCTCATATTGATCGGACTGAAGGACACTATGCGTTCAGCGTTGCCACGCTTGATTATGATGACGACGGATGGCCGGATATTTACGTAGCCTGTGATAGTGCGCCAAGCATTCTTTATCACAATAATTGGGACGGAACTTTTACCGATGTCGCGGTGATGGCGGGTGTTGCGTTCAACGAAGACGGCCGCGAGCAGGCTGGCATGGGTGCTACGGTCGGGGACTTCAACGGCGACGGACGGCTGGATATTTTCAAGACTAATTTTTCCGATGACACGCCCACCCTGTACCGTAATAACGGCGATGGAATTTTCTCCGACGTGACCTTTGCCGCCGGGCTCGGACTGCACACGCAATATCTCGGCTGGGGAACGATGTTCTTTGACTTCGACAACGACGGCTGGCCCGATCTTATTCTCGGCAACGGGCACGTCTACCCGGAAGTGGACAAGTTCCACTTGGGAAGCGGTTATCTTGAACCAAGCGTGCTTTATCACAACAACGGAAACGGCACCTTTACCGATCTATCGGCGAATGCCGGGCCTGGCATCAATGCGGCTTCTTCTGCGCGTGGTTTAGCGATCGGAGATTTGTGGAATGATGGGCAGCTTTCTATAGTGATCAGCAACATGAATGCAAGACCCAGCCTGCTCGTGAACACCGTACGTTCCGGCAATCACTGGATTGCCTTCAAGACAGTAGGCACTCGCTCAAACCGCGATGGAATCGGCGCGAAGATCACCATACGGGCTGGCAAGCGAACGCTGGTGGATGAAGTGCGCAGCGGGTCCAGCTACATTTCCCAAAGCGACATGCGAGTGCACTTTGGATTGGGCGCTGTAACAAAAATTGACTCGGTACAAGTGCGCTGGCCCAGCGGACTCGTTGAACGCTTCGAGAATTTATCCGTCGATGCGTTCAACACTCTGAAAGAAGGGTCCGGCATCGCAGTGAGCCCAGCCGGGAAGAAACCGTAACGACGCAAAATTCTCGAGTTCAGCACCACCGTCACCACAAGATCAGAGCACATTCGAAGGCTGATCCCTTATTACTTCCGCGTTCCCTTTCCTGTTCCGTCCGCAGAAGGTTCGTCAATCTGAACTATTTGGTCTGCGGGTACAGCCTTGAGCGTTTGGACTATGCCGCTGGGCCAGTGAATTTCGATGGTCTCGGCAACTGTTTCTACCCCGAGGCCGAAATGGATCCGCTTGTCGCTGGAAGATAGGTAGCTGCTTGCCGTCGTCACAGTCGCGAATTGCGCGCCTATCTTGGTCACAACCTTGACTTCCGCTCCTATCGCATCCCGGTTACTCTTGTGCCCGACCAGCTTCAACGTTAGCCAGTGGTTCTGCGTCGTGGTCTCATTGCGCAAGATATAAGCAGGACCTTCATTGGTCGTTACTACAGCGTCTAGACGTCCGTCGTTGTCAATGTCTCCGATCGCCAGACCGCGCCCCACCCAGGCTTGATGAAAAACAGCTCCCGCATTCGCTGAGACGTCGACAAAACCTTTGCCTGTGTTTCTGGCCAGCAACATAGGTTCCCGGTAACGAAGGTTGGGAAATGTGAGCTCGATGGTATCGAGATCGTGGCCCTGCGTGATTAGAAGATCCTTCCATCCGTCATTGTCATAATCGAGGAAGCGGATGCCCCAGCCCGAGTGCGTCATAGTCATGCGTCCGATCCCGGACGGATAGCTGTCATAAGTAAAGGTGCCATCGCCGTTGTTCCGGTAGAGCGCATACATCTGGTTCGCGAGATCGGTAACTACTAAATCCGGCTTGCCGTCATTATTGTAATCTGCAAAATCCACTCCCATGCCCGCGTACGTGTGACCTTCACCATCGACGGCAACGCCAGAGACCAAAGCAACTTCCTCAAAGGTCCCATCCCCTTTGTTGTGGTAAAGGAATTCGGCCATCGAGTCGTTGGCGATAAAAATATCAATATGTCCATCTCCGTCGTAGTCAGCCAGTGCTATTCCCAATCCCTTGCCTGGTTCCGCGAGCCCAATCTTTCTTGAGATTTCCGTGAAATGGCCATTGCCATCGTTGTGGTAAACCAATTGTGTAATCGGATGAAATGCGTCCGGATGGCAGTAGGCCCGGTAGCCTTCCTTTCGTTCACCACACCAGATATCGTTGAAGTCCCACTGCAGATATCGCAGCACCACCAGATCCAGCAAACCGTCACCATCAAGGTCAACCCATGCAGCGCTGGTTGACCAACCGCCCCCTCCAACGCCTGCTTTCTCGGTAACGTCTGTAAACGTGCCATCACCATTGTTGTGGTAAAGCTTGTTGCCTCCGTACGCGGTCACATACAAATCTTCATAGCCATCGTTATCATAGTCGCCGACCGCTACCCCCATTCCATAGCCCACACCCTGCAGACCGGCTTTTTCCGTTACGTCCTCAAAGGTGCCGTCTTGCTTCTGGTGATAGAGGCGATTCCAATACTTGGGGCCTGTTTTCTGCGGGATCGTCCCTTTGGGCGTTGGATCCCCGAGGGGCGCGCCGTTCACTAAAAAAATATCCAGTCGCCCATCGTTGTCATAGTCAAACAAGGCCACACCCGATCCCATGGTTTCAAGGAGATATTTTCTTGAGGTGTGAGAGGCGATGTACTGAAAACTCAGACCAAGTACCGAAGTTACATCGGCGAATTTAGGCGGACTTGGTCTCTGATTTTGAGGTGTCGTAACCCGTGAGCGAATGCCAGCGACCGTGCCACCTAGCAGGAGCAGGGCCATGGCTGCCAGCACGCAGCTCCGAGAAAGCAGGCGCGGGGCCGCCCCGCTCACCGTGACCGCTTGTGCGGAATCCGTATCGCGTTTCAGCCGGTGCAGGTCGGTGCGCAATTCCGCGGCGCTTTGATAGCGCAGCCTGCGGTCTTTCTCCAACGCCTTGTTGATGATTTCTTCGAGGTTCGGCGGGAGTTCAGGGTTCACCCGTGCCACAGGAATCGGCGCTCGGTTCAGAATCGCCTCGTGAACGATTGCAGCAGTGTTGTCCGGAAACGCCATCCGGCCAGTCACCATCTCGTAGAGCACCGCGCCGAAGGAGAACAAATCCGTACGTGCATCGAGTTCTTCGCCACGCGCCTGCTCGGGAGACATTAGGCGATGGTACCCATTGCCGTGCCGGGGCTGGTCAACAGTTCTTCTGCTGTGACCGTCGGCATCGCCGAAACGCCGACGCCTTCGGCGACGCTTCGCACAGGGGCGAGCTTCGCTAGCCCAAAATCGAGAACCTTGGCCTGCCCGCGCTTGGTGACGAAAAGATTCGCCGGCTTGATGTCCCGGTGGATGATGCTCTCAGCGTGTGCGGCCTCGAGCGCATCAGCGATCTGGATTCCCAGTTCCAGCACCCGCTCCAACGGTAGCGGCCTGCCTTCGATCCGGTGCTTGAGGGTCTGGCCATCCATGAACTCCATGACGATGAAATGCTGGCCGCCCTCTTCGCCGATGTCGTGAATGGTGCAGATGTTCGGATGATTTAATGCCGATGCGGCCTCCGCCTTGCGCCGGAAACGTTCGAGTGCGGCGAGGTCGTGGGCCATTTCGCCAGGCAGGAACTTGAGGGCAACGGGCCGGTGGAGCCGGGTGTCCTCGGCCTTATACACTTCACCCATGCCGCCGCCACCCAGCTTCTCTAGGATGCGGTAGTGAGATACCGTCTGGCCGATCATGGGGAGGGAACCGCCCTTGGGCCGCCATCTTAGGCCGCGCCCGCAGACAAGTCAACGCAGACGGAGGCCCGCCAGCGATTTCGGAATCCGATCAGTCTGGAGTGGAGGTGCGAGCATATCTAATGAAAATTTCGCGAGTTCGCGATTTCAGGGTGTTCGGGAAATTACCCGCCGCGAGCAAACGGAAAGACCGCCAGAGAATCGGCTCGGCAGATCCCAGCATGCTCCCGCCTGTCCCAGGAACCGAAAGACCGCTGGAGATCTGGCTCGGCAGATCCAACCGCTCCCGAGCAGATCTCGCAGGTGCCTGGACTACGAGAGTTCAGGCTCGCCGCGTCCCGGCGGATCCTACCGCTGATCGGAAACCGAAAGCCTGCCAGTGACCGAACTCACTGGCTCCAACCTGTCCCATGCTCGTCCAGGCGC
>WNEZ01006637.1_pt1 | contig 15333 bp, 12 predicted proteins | sample 5400521 | NCBI WGS metagenome assembly WNEZ01 (sample SAMN13153339, study PRJNA577476) | soil metagenome | isolation source: 120 cm saprolite under Douglas fir tree site 2 hole 1 replicate 1 | place: USA:California | collected 2015-04-18
GGTCGGCATCAGCCTTTCGTCCTAGTACGTTTTTTTCTTCCTGGAAAAATGTGTTTAATTTCAATAGATTCAGAAGGTTGCGACTTGTTCTCGTCTTCGGCGAGAGTGGGTTCCAGCACAGGAACACGCAGCTCAGTCCCTTGAGGCAGCCTAACTCGCAATTGGAGGCCACTTTCCAGGTCGCACTCGAGACGAAACTCGCCAAGACAGTTTGTGACGGTCTCTGCGCGTACCCGTCCAGCCTGGAGAAGGGCCACCGGGGACTCATCGAGACGCTGATCGACGTCATCGGCATTTAGAACTTGTCCGATAAGAGCAACCTGGTCGGAGTCTTCCTGGGGCTCGATCCGGATATCGATGTGATAATCCCCGGCCGCGTAGAGCAGTTGGCGTACGGTGATTTCGCCGGAGCGGACTCCAGCTAGCTGTGGCTGTAAGAAGCTGTCAAACAACAGCTTAGCGCGCTCGGCTCTCTTTGGGCGGGTTGTCTCTGTGTGCCTTTGAGGCGCGAACGTTGCTTTGCTGTAGCGCACCGCGCTCGCAGGCGGTTCATACGCCAACTCGCGACGGGCGATTTTGAGGACGCGCTCCCAAAGGCTGAGTATCGCTTCGCATGGCTTGCAACCGTTGTCCAAATGACAGTGCATTGCTGTCCTGAGTTCCCCTTCGACAACGCCTCGGGCAAAATCGGCCCATTCCTCTGGTGTGAAATGTCCCATCGCTCTCCTCACTGTTGCGTCCAACCCTGGCGGATAGCCGCAAGCTGCCCAGTTCTAAGCTCCCAATAGATAAGGGTAAGCAGCGCGCTCAAAAATATAGGGGTACTTGAAAAACTTGAAACTCAGGAGGGGGAGGCCTTGCCCGCAAGGAAGAATGGGGCCCAATAGTAGGGATGGGGGTACCGGCTTCGGAGTTTTTTCATCGCACCCTGCAGGGCTTGCGCTTTTGTTTCGCCCTTTTGGAGGCCCCCGTAGAACGACGCCATGAATTCAGTTGTGCTGCGATCGTGGACGTCCCAAAGGGATAGCAACAGGCACTGTGCCCCCGCTGCGAGGAGTCCCCGTGTCAGTCCAACGAGTTCATCTGCCGCCGCGACGACGTTCAAGCCGGTCGAGCACCCACTCAGCGTAATCAGCTCTGCGGGCAACCGGAGCTGGTACAAGTCGACGAGGCTCAGAAAGGATTGGCCCAAGCGGATTCCCGAGAACATGGGATTGTCCTGACGAAAGTTTCCATGCGTAGCCAGGTGGATCCAGCGCGAGGCGGGGCCGCGTTCACGCAGCACTTGTTCAGTGGCTGCCTCACCCAAGAACAGCCGTGCGGACTCTAGAGCCGACGCGACAGCCTGCACCTCTTCGCCGATCGATGGTGCCTGCGAATCGGGAACGCCGAGAATCAGGCAAGAATCGCCGGGCGGGGAGGTCCGTCCCTGACACAGGGTATAAATGCTTGCGCTTGGCGCATAAGAAACTGAATAGTCGTCAATCAGATACCGATCCTCGTCGAGCAAAGTATGAAAGGGAAGTGAGTGCAGAATGCCGTGGGGAACGAGAACCAGATGGTTCCCTGACAGGCGTTCGCGCACGGGTTCGAGCAGCTCCCGGTACAGATCCCGCAAGTGGTTCTGTGTAGCCTGGAAAAGCGGCCGTTCGAAGCGCCGAATGTACTCTTCACCGAGGCGGAACTTCGCGAGTTGAGAGCGCAGCATCTGCAGCAGTCCGGCAACACGAGGAAGGAGAGTCACCGGATGGATTTCGAGCGCATCGCGTGTGAGAACGACGGCCAGCAATCGATCACCGGTGGCAAAGTATTCGATCAGGGTTGTGTCCTTCGGCAGGGCCTCCTGTATCTCCTCTAGCGGGACGCCATGAGAGCCGCGAAGTAGCACAGCTTCGGGGTCGGAGTCAGGCAGTTCCCGAAGAACACGCAGCAAGGACTTCTCCCGGGCCTGGGCCCCTGTCTTCAGCTGTTCGATGCGCCCCGCGCTGGTTTCTTGCGGACGCAACTGCTCCAACTCGATGCGGTGGTAATACCAGTTGTCACGAATTCGGCGGACTAGTCCGCTCTGCCCTATGGACGCATCGGTCGCGGTCTGAGTGCACTGGAAGATCAGTTCCATCAGGCTGCGGGACTTCGCGAGCTCCATGTACTCGAAGGCTTCGCGAAGAGCCGGTTGGCCATTCTTGCCGTTTAGGCAGATTTCCACGAGACGCTCGTAGACTTCGGCCTTGTTTTTCATGAATGCGATCTTCAGTTCGTCTTTGCGAAGGCTCGATCGCAATGTTTCAAGTGCCTTGCGGGCCTGTTGATACGAAGAATAGGCGCCCTGCATATCTCCCGCGGCCGCATTGGACTGGCCCATTAGAAAGTTCACCTGGTAATCGAGAATGGGCATTTCGAGTCCAAGAAGCCGCTCAGTCGCTTCCCGGCAATGCTTGCGCGCGCTTTGTGCGTCTCCCGAGCTCAGGCCAATCCGAGCCAGAATCAGGTGGCAAAGGACCGCCTTGCCTGGAAGTGCGGATGACCCAAAATACTCCAACGCGACCTCGCAGTACTTGCGCGCCTCAAAAAACCGGCCTTCCTTAAACAGAACCAGTGCGCGGTAAAGATCGATCAGCCAGGGCCAGACCTGATTCTTTTCACGCAGAAAGGCAGCACGAGCCTGGGCGAACAGTTCCAACGCCCGAAGTGCCTTCCCTTGCTGGCTCAAGGCAATCGCTTGGTTTGAGAGAGCCTTGGTTTGTTCGTATCCCATCCCGAGTTTTCCGAAGCGGGTAAACGCTTCTTGCGCCGTTTCGGCCGCTTCGGCGCTCAGGTTCAGCTCGAGATAGATATCGGAAAGATCGAGGTAACAGAGAGCAAGGATGTGCGCATCCCCGTTCACCTCAGCTTTCTCGCGCGCGGCGCGAAGCATCCCGATCGCTCGGCCGTATTCTCCGCGGAGGTAGTAGAGATAAGCGATGTTGTAGTCTGCCTGACCGACCAGTAGCGTCATGCCGCGCTCGTCGAAAACTTCCCGGGCTCGCTGGTACGTCGCGAGGGCGCGCGGGAAATCGTTGAGGGTGATAAGGCACACGGACATGTTGTACAGAGCGACGCCCAGGCCTTCGGCATCATCGAGCCGGAGAAGCACTTCGTAGGCGCGATCGTAAAAATCGAGGGCTTCCTCAAAGCGGTCCTGACGGTGGTAGAGATTGCCAACATTGATCTCGACGTGCGCGAGCCGGCGCCGGTCGCCGAGACGCGAGAAGATCCGTCGGGCGCCATCTGCGGCTTCGAGGGCACGGTCATACTCGCCGAGCAACAGGAAGGGCTGAATGGAGGCGTTGAGGGTGCGGGCCTCCTCTTCGGAGTTGTCGGCCTTGCGAAAAATCCGTAGGGCCTGCTCGTTGCACTGTAGCGCGGACTGATTGTCACCGATCACATAGAGGGCATTGGCCTTGGCGCGCAGGCTGCGTCCGAGTGATTCCTTGTTATGCAACTTGCGCGCGATGGCCACGGCGGCTTCGGCCAGGGAAAGTGCCTGGTGGGTGTCGATGCGAAGCTTGGTCCTAGCGGCGTCGTTCAGTTGCTGAACCACGTTGGTGCGGTAAAGTTGGCGGCGTCGCGCCAGAAAAAGCGAACGTCCCTCATCGTCTGTAAGTTTGGCGAGATCACCAAGCACCGCTTCGCTTAGTGGGGGCTCCTTGCGGGTTCGCGTCACGAGAGACCCAGTTCGAGCAGCCGCTTGCGGAGACGTCCGAGGCAGCGTTGCCGGATGAAGCCGATGGAGCCCGTGGCGATGCCGAGGGTTGCGGCCACCTCGCGATAGGGACGCGAGGATTCTTCGAAGAAGAGCATTTGTATAAGTTGCCGGCAGCGGGGAGGCAATTCAGAGATCGCCTGCCGCAGGCTCTGCTCCTCTGCGGCCTCGCACAGGATCGCCTCAGTGCGAGAAGGCACAGCCGGCTCCGCATACTCACTCTCCGATTCGGAGATCATGCGTTGCTGTTCCCGCCGGCGGCGGAGACATTTGTGGGAAGTCACTTGCATGATCCATTTCGGGAGGGCTTCCGGCTTGCGCAGCGTGGACAGCCCCGAGAGAAGCTCCAGACAAACGGCCTGGAAAATGTCGCCGGCTTCATCGCGAGGAAAACCGTGCTTGATCGGGATCGAAAAGATCAGATTCTTGTACTTGTCAATCAGAGCCGCCCAGGCCGTGTCACTGCCTTCGAGGCAGTCCTTCACCAGTCGCGCGTCGGAGAGGGGCGCATGATCGGTGAGTTCTTGCGAGGTTTCCGCCGAGAGAATGGGCATGTGTAACCTACAAGTTCACTGGAGATAGAGTTGCTCAACGTTCCACAGCGTGTAGGAATCTAGAATCGCGGGTTGAAAATTACCCACGCGGTTCTTCGCTGCCACCAGAATATTCGGGCTCGCCAGGCAAATGATCGGCACATTTTGGGCGATGATCTCCTGGACTTGATCGTAGAGGCGCTTGCGCTTTGGGTAGTCGAGCGTGATGAGCTGCCGCTGCATCAATCCGTCGACTTCGGCTTCCCAGGGAGTCGCCGGGTGGCTCTCCTTGGGGTGCCAGAGATGCGTATCGCCGCTCGAGAGCCAAACATTCATCTCAGGGGTGGGATCCGCATCGCCGCTCACCAGGCCCATGATGCAGGCGTCATAGTCGTGAGTTTTCATGAGGCGGCTGACCACGGCGCCAAATTCCAGCGCGACGACGTGAACCTTCATCCCCACTCGGGCCAGATCATCCTGGATGATCGTGGCCATCTTCGTGCGCTGTGCGTTCGAGGAGCTCGTGAGAATCGAAAATTCCACCAGACTGCCGCGCGGGTCTGCCAGCGAGCCGTCGTCTTTCCACGAAAAACCGGCGGATTTCAGAAGCGCCCGCGCGCGTTCCGGGGACTTCACGGGATGCGGAAGCTGTACATCTCCCCAGAGCTTGTTGCCCGGAGTTACGTGTCCCCAGAGCGAAGTTGCGCGCCCGCTGTAGACGAGGCGGACGATTCCATCCCGGTCGATTGCCGCGGAAACAGCTTGCCGGAAACGCACGTCTTGAAACCACGCCTGCTTTCGGGCGAGGTCAGGAAGATCCTTCGCCGAAACATCGTTGAGATTGAAAAATAGAAAATTGTATTCCATGCCGGGGCCCAGATCGCGCACGCGATAGCCCTTGGCGGCCTCCTGCTTTTCGAGGACGGCAAAATTGCCGGCGCTGAAGCGGCTGAGGATATCCGTATCCCCTGATTGGAAACGGATCACCTGGGCATCCTCGCTGGGAACGAACAGAAAATCGATCTCATCGACGTAGGGAAGGCGCACGCCGTTACGGTCCTGTTTCCAGTAGTAGGGATTGCGCTCGAGCGCGATGCGCTGGCCGGGGACATATTCCTTCAGACGAAACGGGCCGAGGCCCGCAAATTGCGCCGCGGGCGTCGTAATGCTCCACGCGCCGGAAAAATCGTTCTTGCGGTAGGCGGTCTCCAGCAGATGGCGGGGAAGTATCGCAACGCTGTCGAAAAGCCTCTCGGCGGCAGCGTAGGGTTGTGCCAGCTGAAATCGCACCGTGTACGAATCCAGCTTCCGCACCACGATGGGTTCCCCTCCGACGATCAGGAGATCGCGCTGCGAAGAGTCGATCTTTTCGTCGAGATAAACTTGAAAACTAAAGATCACGTCATCGGCATCGAAAGGCTGGCCGTCGGAGAAGCGCAGTCCGCGGCGAAGTTGTAGCGTGTATTGCCTGCCGTCGCGGGATACGCTCCAGGACTTGGCCAGGGCTGGCTCCGTTTTCTGCGATCCGCGATTGATGTGAATCAGGTCGGCCGTGAGGCAGTGAATGATCTCCCGTGAGGTCTCGTCGAGGGCCAGAACCGGGTTGAGCGTCTTGGGCTCCGACCGCAACGCCACAGCGAGCCTGCCGCCCGTGTGACCCGCGGGATTGTCCGTGACCATCCACTCCCCGGCGGATTCCGCTGCCCTCGATGGAAGAACGAAGCACCCGCACAGGAGCGCAGCCGTGCATGCCGCGCCAAGGTATCGCCGGAGGTGATTCGTCCCCATGGTCCCAACTATAGGCAGACATCAACTGGTTTTCATAGCGCTACAGGCTGGAACTGTTCCTGAAGAGCATCGGCAACTGCGTAATAGGCCAGGAAAAGGGGAACAAGAAGCAAGGCGGGCATGAACATCCACCAATAGGAAGAAAGAACGGAATACTGCTGCAAATAGGAGAGCAGGTTACCCCAACTGGGCACTGGCTCCCCAACGCCCAGCCCAAGGAAGCTCAGTGTGACCTCCGCGAGGACGTAATGAGGAATCAGGAGCGCTAGTTGGGTCAGAAGGGCGCCGTAGGTTTGGGGCAATACGTGATGCCGCAGGATGTGCGTGTCGGTCGCTCCAAATCCCCGTGCCGCTAAGACGAAGTTTCGCTCCTTCGCGCTCAGTACGATGCCGCGAACCAGCCGGGCCGGGCGGGCCCAGCCCAGCAGACCGAGGACGGAAATTAGCAGCATGAAGATTTGCCACTCGGCAACATGCAGCGGCAGGGCGGCCCGGACGGCAAATAGCAAATAGAGCCAGGGCGAAGCCAAGAAAAGCTCCGCCACGCGCATCAGGGCTTCATCGACCCAGCCGCCATAGAATCCGGCCAGCGCACCGATGACGGCGCCCAGTGAAACGGAGAGAATCGCCGCGAGCAATCCGGCTAGAAGGGAGATCTGCCCACCGTAAAGGAAGCGGGAGAATTGGTCCCGGCCGTAATCATCGGTGCCGATCAGGAAAACTCTTCCCGGCTCTTGGACGCCGAACAGCCGCAGACGCGCAGGAAAGAGTCCCGCAATCTTGTAGGGTGCGCCACGCACCAGGAAATGCACGGGGTAAATGGTCAGGTCATCGGACGCACAGCCAGCGCGGGCGTCCGGCGCGCATTCGCTGCCATACACAAACGGACGCAGGTGGATCTTGCGTTGTGCATCGACAAAGTGCAAACGGGTTGGAGGAGCAAAAGGATGCTCACGGTCCTGCGCGGAAAATTCGTAGGGCGCGAAGAAGCCGGCGAACAAGACGAATCCATGGAAGCACGCGAGCGCCAGAAGTGCGATCCGAAGCTTGCGACGCGCGGTCATTCCATCACTCCACTCGAATCCGGGGATCGCTCGCGAAGATCAGAAAATCAGCGAGAAGATTGCCCGCCACGAGAAACACGGAAGAGAGCATCACCGCGCCTGTGACGATGTAGATGTCGCGGGAAAGAATCGCTTCGAGAAGCAGAGGGCCCAGGCCCGGCCAGCTCAGGATTACCTCCGCCAGGAGGGACGCGCTCAGCATGGCGCCCACCGAGAGGCCAAATAAGGAGAGTAGCGGATTCAAGGCGGCGGGCAGAGCGTAACGATATAGCAAACGCGCGCGCGGAATCCCGTGGCCCCGCGCGGCACGCATAAAGGGGGATTCCAGCGTATCCACCATCGCCGAACGAACGTGCCGGAGCAACGGGGGAAGCGTCACGATAGCCAGGCCGAGCGCGGGAAGGAACACGTGGCGGGCGCTGTCTCCGATCCGGCCCCAGAAACTCATTCCTCCTGCTCCAAGCGACTCCATCCCGCCCGACGGGAACCACCCAGAGCGCACCGCAAGCAGCAGTAGCGCCAGAAAAATGAGCAAGTCGGGCACGGTCAAAATCGTGGATGTAGCAAGTCCAACGACGCGGTCGCCCCGGGTTCCCCTCTTCTCAGCGCTCCACACTCCGAGCGGAATGGCGATAAGCCAGGCAAGTACGGTCGATGTCCCGGTCAAAACAAGCGTGTTTCGCGCGCGCACGCGAAGCAGCGGCCAAACCGGACCGTTATAGGCCAACGAAAAACCCATCTGCCCTTCAAATGTGGAATGCAGCCAGCGCTCATATCGGACAAGCAAAGGCTGGTCCATACCGTATTCGGAGCGTACGTGGTCGATCGTCTGGGAGGAGATCCGGGGATTGAGCCGCATGGCATCGAAGAAATCGCCGGGCGCGATTTGCGCCAGGGCGAAACACAGGAATGAGATAGCGAGCAGAAGCAACCCCGCATGGACGAGTCGCCGGGCGGCATATTTCATGCGAACTCCAAGGCGAAACGGTCCTTGTAGATCGACTCCACCGAAGGCATCGCGGCAAGAAGCTCCTGCGTGTAGGAATGTTGCGGCCGGGAGAAGAGCTCCGGCGCGGGCTGGCACTCCACAATTCTTCCGTCGCGCATGACCGCGACTTCATCGGCAAAGCGCTCGACCAGGCTCAGCTCGTGGCACACGTGAAGGTATGTCAACGATCGCGCCACCTGCAGATCGGCCAGGAGCTGCAGAATCAAATCCTGATTTTTCGCATCAAGGCTCGAAAGCGCTTCATCCAGGATCAGCAGGCAAGGATCAAGCGCGAGAGCCCTCGCAATTGCCAGCCTCTGGCGCTGGCCCCCGCTGAACTCTAGAGGGCGTTTCTCCGCCCAGGTTGCCGGCAGACCTACTTGCTCCATCAGTTGAAGAGCCTTTTCTTGTTGCCCCGCTGCCGTGCCCACTCGATGGATTACTAACGGCTCCGCAATAATCTCGCTTGCCGTCATGCGGGGATTGAGTGCGGAAGTCGGATCCTGAAAAACAAACTGGACCCTTCGGCGAAGCGGAAACAGATCTTTCTTCCGCAGGCCCGTCACATTTTCACACTCGAACCAGATCTCTCCGCAGGTGGGCTTTTCGAGGAGGGCTATGCAACGCGCCAAGGTTGATTTGCCGGCGCCCGATTCGCCCACGAGCGCGAGTGTCTTCCCGCGTGGGACCGAGATATCCACGTCTTCGAACGCCCGAACGTCGAATTCTGACCGCGAAAAGGGACGGCGCTGAGTGTAGGTCTTTCCAAGCCCGCGTACGTACAGCAACGCGCTCGCGGATTGTCTTGCGCCACTCATGGCACGAGAAATTCCTGAGTAACCATGTCGGGCTCAATGGCACCCTCGGTATCATCGAGACGATTTCTCCGGAGCATGGCTTTTGTGCAAGGATGAGATGGGGATGCGTAAAGATCGTGGAAGCATCCCTGCTCGACGATTCGCCCCTCTGACATGACCAGGAGGCGATCGGCAAGGCTGGCCTGGATTTCAGCCGTGTGGCTGATGAGCAAGAACGCGACGCGCAGTTGCTTCTTCAGTTGGCGAAGCAAGGCCAGAAACTCGGCCTGGCTGCAAGCGTCGAGCGCGGCGGTAGGCTCATCGGCGATTACAAACTGAGGCTCGCAGGCCAGGGCTTCCGCGAGGAGCACGCGCTGGCGCTGGCCTCCGCTCAGTTGGTGTGGATACGAGGAATAGGTGCGGTCCGTCGGTGGGAGGCCCACACGGGCGATCATTAATCCCGCTTCCGCGCGGCAGCACTTCCAGCTCCAATTCCTGTGGGCGTGAATCACCTCAGCGATCTGGTCACCCACGCGCATCACGGGACTCAGTGCAATGGCCGGCTCCTGGTACACCATCGAAATGCCTGCTCCCCGAACCTTTTGAAGCCCGCGCTCGTCCATCGAAAGGAGGTCTTGGCCCTGAAACCGAACCGATCCGGAGACCTCAGCTCGGCTCCTGGGCAACAATCCCAGCAAAGCCATGGCGATGCTTGTCTTACCGCAGCCTGACTCGCCCATCAACCCCACAACTTCACCTGGGGCAACATCAAAACTGACTCCAGCTACTGCCGGGCGCTCCTGGCCTAGGCCCGGGCGATAGCGGACGGTCAAATCGCGTACCTGGAGTAGGTCTTCCATGACCCCTTTTCCCCGTGCTTCGAAACGCGTTACAGAGCCTGGCTCTGTGCAAACGATGTTCGGGCGCTTCCCTTGATCTTGACGTAAGTTAGGCGGGAGGACCGCAAGTGTCGATAGACCGTCAGTTCATATTGAGAGCAAGGGTTCTAGTACGGAAGTACCTGGCCGGTTTTCAGATGGTTGGATGTGTCGTCGAGTAGCAGTGTCCTCGGTCCACAATCCGTACCGCGAGGATCTCTCGCTAAGAAGTGTCTTGCGTGTCAAGGGCTTGCCCGCGAAATCCCGAGGAGTTGCAAGTCGAGACCCTGAGAAGCGAGGTATCGAAGGTGGGCGGCTGGTGGCACATCCTCTGAATTTGAATTTTCGGGTGCCGGGTGCGCCAGGCTTTGGTGTGGGTCTGAATTTTCGGTTGTCGCAGCCCTAAGGAGTACCAAAGTGTCTATCGTGTGCGAGTGCCATCGCGCCTTGCCGGTGAATGGCAATGCCGTATCCAGTTGAAATCAGAGGCGGGCAGAATTTTGGCGAGGGACAAGCCCTGGCATTAGGATTTCAATGGTTCGACACGATCAGCGTGCTCCGCGGCTTGCGCCAGGCGATCGAGATAGGCCGCAGAGCGTTGTTTTTGCCCGCCTGGCGCCGAAGAAGTGGCGCTCATTCGCAAAAATATATGGAAAAGCGCAAAACCTGCCCGGCTTTGCAAAAATGAATGGGCCTAATTGATGACACAGTAGTCGTAAGCATTGCCTGCAAAGGTGTTCAAGCGTATTCTAGCCGCAATATTGGGTTCAATACGAGCTAGCAGAGCGGGTCAGCGCAGGATTGATGGTCCGACCGAGGTGCATGGAGATGAGCGAATTCCTGGATAACCTTTACAACGGACTTGTTTCGCGACGCTCGTTTCTTGAAAAACTATCTGCGACTGCGGCGGGATTACCATTGTTAGCAGGCACAACCGCCGGCGCAGCAGAGCCGCAGTCGAGCCATCCGGAGACGGGTACCCATACAGGCGCGGTGAAAGACGCGGGCAAGCAACAAAAGGAGCTCGACCTGGACCAGTTGCCCGATGAAAAAGCAACGTACAGTCCATCGAATATTGGAGGCGGTGGCCGCGTCGAGCGTAACTTTTATCGCCGCTGGATTAAGTATACGAAGATTCCCACTGTGGAGGGCTATTCCATACTGGACGCGCGCACCCAGGAAGTCTTTCCATGGCCGGAGGTGGAGGGGCGCGGTGTCTACTTGAACTTTTCCGGAAATGTTCACATGGATGGCGTGATTTACGAAATCCAGCCGGGTAAAGCTCTGGCCGCGCGGCACAACTTCTACGAGCAGAATCTGATTGGATTGACGGGAAGAGGCTATACCATGGTCGGCCGCGCCCCCCACGCCAATAAGGTGGAATGGGGAGAGGGCAGTTTGTTTACAGTGCCCCTGAACGCGGTCCATCGCCACTATAATGCTGATTCGGCGCATCCGGCGCGTCTTCTGGCGATCACAACTTTCCCATTGATGCTGCAACTATTCGGTAGCCTTAACCTGATCAATAATTTACCGTTTGTGTTTACAAACCGGTACGACGGATCGCCTGACTACTTCACCAAGAAGAAAAGGATTGAACAGCGCTGGGATGAGGCCAACTTCGTTCATGACATGCGCGAGGCGGAACTTGTGGAATGGAAGGAACGTGGGGGAGGCGATACTAGCATTTACTGGAAGATGGGTGGGCAAACTATCCTCGAACCTCATGCTTCGGAATTCGAGGTGGGTTCGTACAAGCTCGGACACCGGCATCCCTACGAAGCCATTATCTTAACGCTGAATGGGAAAGGCTTTTCGCTGGCGGGAAAAGATGGCCTGGATGAGTCCAAGTCCGTGAAGCTGGATTGGCAAGAAGGCTCAATCGTTTCGCCTCCGTATTATTGGTGGCACCAGCACTTCAACACGGGCAACACTCCTGCCCGCTACTTCGCAATGACAGAAGGTGATTTCCCAAAGCGATTAGGCATACCGCTGGATGTGCAGCAAATCGAGGCGAATCAGGAAGACCCACAGATTAAGCGGCGTTTTGAGGAGGAGTTGAAGAAGGCGGGAATTGCCGCGGCGCAGGTGCACCATAACCTTGATGACAGCGACCACCCGGGGCACAGCCACTCGCACGGTCACGGCCACACGCACAGCCATCCTCATGACGGCGATCATTCGCACGAGGTGTAACCTGGTGGCCGGAGAGCGGAGATGTCACGGCCGACTCGATCCTCGATAGCGTCGCTTAGCAAAATTTTCCCTTGCAGCCCTATAGCGATCGGGCGTTTTTCCATTTGTGGGCACTGGGCCCGGACAATAGAATCGACGTGGAACCTGGGTTGCGTTTCATTGTGTCGAGAAGTATTCCATTGTATCTGATGACCACGCATCGATTCGGTGTGGCGAACCTGGACCTGGCTGTGAGGTCAGTCGGCGGGCAGGGCGCGCCTGGAGCGGTTCATGTTATGGTGTTGCCATGGAGCTGAACGCGCACAGTGGAGCGTCCCGAAGTGACGTGAACCCGGCACACATTGTTCCCGTGACGAACTTTTCTGCGGATACTCTGTGGAGCATCATCGCGCACATGGAGGTTTCCACCGATTTTGAGCATCTGGTCTACCGCGAGGCCGAACTGGATGCCATTTGGTCCATCACCGGATTCTTTCTGGTGAACGAGCCGGATTCGAACCAGCGCGAAGCGGTAAGTCGACTGCACGCTGGCGCTCATAAGGCGCATGACCTCGTAGCGGACCGCCGCCCCGCGGAAGCAGCCATGCTTCTGCGAGCCTTTCTCTAATTGGCAACTGGATGGTGAAGTCATGCTTTCAAGAGACGAGAATGAGCTGCTGACTCAGACCGATTCGGGGACTCCCGCTGGGCAGTACTTCCGCCGATTTTGGCTGCCTGCCTTGTTGCCGTCGGAGGTGCCGACTCCCGACTGTCCCCCGGTTCGGGTCCGGCTACTAGGGGAAGACCTGGTAGCGTTCCGCGACACGAACGGCCAGGTAGGGCTGCTTGAAGAGGCCTGTGCCCACCGGCGGGCCAGCCTTTTTTGGGGACGTAACGAAGAGTGTGGCTTGAGGTGCGTGTATCACGGCTGGAAATTCGACGTGAACGGCATCTGCGTGGACATGCCGAATGAGCCGCCAGAGTACCGATTTGAAAACAAAGTGCGCACTACGGCGTATCCCACTCGCGAGTACGGTGGGCTGGTCTGGGTTTATATGGGCCCTCCAGAACACCAGCCCGAATTGCCCAAGCTGGAGTGGGCGCGCGTTCCGGAGAGTCACCGCTACACATCCAAACGTTTGCAAGAATCAAATTACCTGCAAGCCATTGAGGGCGGGATTGACTCCAGCCATTCCAATTTTCTTCACGCCAGCTTGGATGCGTTCCGCCTGACCGATTCCTACGTCGAGAAGGTGAAAAACAGCAACAATCTGCGAGCGAAATATCATCTGCTGGATAAGGCCCCTTGGTTCACAGTAAAGAAGACGGACTACGGCATGGTTATTGCTGTACGCCGAAAAGCCGAAGAAGACCGCTATTATTGGCGATTGACCCAGTTTCTTGTCCCTAGCCACACCATGATCCCCTATCAATCGGGTCACTCTATTCACGGGCACTGCTGGGTGCCTCGCGACGACCAGACTAGCTGGGTCTGGACCATGAGCTGGAATCCGGACGCGCCGCTTTCCGCCAACGATTGGGAGATGATCCGGGACGAAACCTTCGTGCATGCGCGAGTGGATCCCGTCACCTTCAAGCCCGTCCGCAATAAAGAAAATAATTACATGGTGGACCGCGAGCAACAGCGAACTGCGACGATGACCGGCATCCACGGCTTCGCTTCCCAGGATCAGGCCATTCAGGAAAGCATGTCGCCAATCGTCGACCGGACGCGAGAACGCCTGGGCACGAGCGACACGGCAATTATCGCCATGCGCCGCCTGCTCCTCCAGGAGATCCGGGGGCTCGCACAAGCGCAGGAACCGTTTGCCGCTCAGCATGGCGACGTCTACTGGGTTCGTTCCGCCTCCCTGCTCTTGAAGCGGGATGTCGAATTCGATGAAGGCGCGCGGGATCTGATGAAGGCCGAGGTCTAGATGAACGCGGAATCGGCGCTTCGTGAAGAACTGGTGAAGGCGTGCAAAGTTCTCTATGCCGTCAAAGCCGTGGGAGACGGTTTGGGTGGCCATCTGAGCGCACGGCTCGACGAGCAACGCATTCTCATCAAACCGCGGCCGGTCGGCTGGTGGCGCCTGAAGCCCGAGGACTTGATCGTCATCGACTTCAACGGTAGGCGTGTGGACGGACCCGCAAGCGAGAATACCGCGGTTCGCGAATGGCCGATTCACGCACAAATCTACCGGGCGCGGCCGGATGTTGGGAGTGTCTTGCATGCTCACCCTGTGACCTCCACCCTCATGGCCACGTTGAGCATTGAAGTAGAGCCGTTGGATCAGGACTGCGCGGCATTCGTTGGGAAGCTCCCGGTGCTTGACAACGGCACCGTGAGTATTTCCACGCCAGAGCTGGGAGATGGGGTTGCCCGCGCCCTGGGTAAGATGGGAGCCTTACTGCTGAAGAATCATGGCAGTGTCGTGACGGGAACGGATATCGCAAGAGTCTGCGTCATGGCACACAGGCTGGAGAAGGTGGCGGAGACGATGTTACGCGCGGCTTCCCTTGCGAAATTGCCAGTAATGTCGCCGAAAGCGAAGGCGACGGTTCTCCAGGCTAGAGAAGCAGTAGATTCTGCGTTACGCGGCAGCTTGGATCAGGAGCGCTGGCAAATGCTGCAGGAATATCACCTAGGTACCTGAAGCCGAAACCTCTGGCCGCCAGCAACCGGCCCTTTCCCGGAATAAAATTCGGGCAGGGGGTAAGTTAACGATAATCCCGTTCTCAGGCCGAATCCAGCGCAGGCGGTGGAAAATCTTGGAGATACCGTTTTGAAGCAAGCGAGTGTATAACTTCCGTGTGCGCCGGTACTCAGGACTTGGCGCAGAGTCTGTTTGGCTCGATGGCGCAAGTCGCCGCCGGAGGTTGGGAAACTGCCAACTCACGATATCGGGGATGACCACGGAAGCGGCTCCAGCGCTTCGTCACCGTGCGATTCGCCCAAGTCGAGCACGCGAGGGCGTTAACGGCCGGAGTACCCTAATAAGCGGCCCCATTTGACCCCGGCAGGAATCTTCTCCTATGGGCCACAAACGGGCATTCGGCCCTTCAGCGCCAAGAGAACCTTTGCTACAACCCTTGTGCACCGTGGATCACACCTGAATCTGTCATCCGCGGAGCACAGTGGCGGCTTCGAGCCGCACGCACCGGCCATAACAAAGATCAAGGAGGGCGCCGATTATGGATCCGATCCGACGCAACATACTTGCAACGGGCGCTGCCGCGACGGCAATGGCCGCCGCGCCGCGCCTGTTTGCTCAGGAGACCGGGCAAGGAGGAGCTGCCATGTCCTTCTACGAAAAAGGCCCCGTTCGCATCCACTATGAGGAGGCCGGTTCCGGCTTCCCGTTGTT